>Ga0131853_10006412_pt1 | contig 21227 bp, 12 predicted proteins | sample TergutLab28metaG_FD_92764 | JGI IMG/M metagenome (GOLD analysis project Ga0131853, IMG submission 92764) | Labiotermes labralis P1 segment gut microbial communities from Petit-Saut dam, French Guiana - Lab288 P1 (version 2) (version 2) | ecosystem: Host-associated > Arthropoda: Insects >...
ATTAACGGCACATTAACCAGAAGACAATTCATTGAATTCTTCATGAGGACTTTGGAAAGAGAAAGATCTGCGTAAGTCTGTTCCACATAGTGTCAAACATGGGCGCAATGAGAAGCATATTATCCGACAGAAGTTGTCGTGGCGTGGTTTAGATCATCCAGCCACCTTATTCACCTGACCTCGCGCCAGCAGACAATCCCCCAAACGCAACAAGATTTCAGTTTGTCGAGGATGTCAATGAGAACGTAACCGCAGGAATGAAGGCCTTTGACTACTTGCTTTGTTCAAATTTCATAAAACATCTCTGTGCCACAGATAAAGGGTACTTGTCAATAACTTAATTTCCTAGAAATTGTCTATTTTTTTAAGTGGCGAATGAAATTATTTTATCGGAGTGAGACTGTCAATTTTCGGAAATACAGGAAATCTGTAACAGTCACAATATCACAAAACAACGACAAGTCTTTTTATGTTTGGTTGACCGTGCATCCTAACAGAATGATAGTCTTTTTTCACCAACTTGATGCACAAATTCTTTATTTTAATACATTATAACCCTCTACATGTTTCGAGCACTATTATGCCCATCTTCAGGAGGACAAATTGTATTAGTACAGCATCTGGTATCGTCACTCTCTTTAGGTGACTGTTCAGTACAGAGGTTACTACAGTCCTCTCGTAACCTGTGTACTGTACAGTCACCCAAAGAGAGTGACGATACCAGATGCTGTACTAATACAATTTGTCCTCCTGAAGATGAGCATAAGAGTGCTCGAAACATGTAGAGGGGTATAATATGCGTATTAAAATAAAGAATTTGTGCATCAAATTGGTAAAAAAAAAAGTCTATCAAACGACAAGTCTGATTGCCTGCAAATCGTTTTTGATTTGAAGTACAGCTTTGCTTGCGACATAAAGCTTCACAATGTCTATGCAGAGAAAGATGTTTTCGTTCAGCCACTAAGAGTAACAATTTATCGTACTGAACACATGTTAACAAATAATGTAAATTTATAAGGGACTAAATGGGTGCTCCTATCACGGTCTATTTAAAATAAAGTAACGCCATTTTGTGGACGCAACCTGAAAATGGCCAGTACTCAGGCCCATAACGCAAGAATCGTGTGATGGGAAATTTAAAATCTCCTCCCTATTCCCCAGGAACAGGGGCGAATTCACACCGTCCACATAGAGGTAATTCTGTAATTTGTTCCCTTAACGCTCCTCATGGGAATTCAGTTGGTTCACAACTCCTATATACTACGTATGTAGTTGTGTATATATGGATGTGTTCGTGCGTGCGTGCGTGCGTTACACTTTGTTCAAAGGACCATGTAACATCACTATATGCAGAGTAAAGTCGTTGTCTGTGGGAATTGGATAATTCCGGTAAAGTACTGCCTCCACGCTTTAAATCTCTTACCGAAATAAAAAATATTCTGGAAATAATTGTGTCTCATCCATATACAAGGAGATAACAAAATAAAAAAGAAATTCAAGTATAGAGAGTTCGGATAAATTAGATATATTTATCTGGCAAAATAAAACGCGTAATTATAAAAGTACCTCTTTGGGAATGTAAATTCATGCGTTTCTTAAATTACCATACAGTAATATCGACAGAATGACAACATCGAGATTACCGAAGACGGAAAGAAGGTAAATATTTTGACCTTTTGTTACCAGGCAACCTTGAAGTACAGCGGTTTAAAGATGAGAAAACCGGACATATATTTGCTACATAACGTTACACACATTTAGAACAAACATTATTTACATCAATTTACATACCACCTATAATAATTTCTTTTTCACCTGCGAAGTACTACACAGATCCTAAACCTATTTCCATCTGTATTAACACAAGAAAAAAATAACAGTCCTTCGCGAACGTGTTGTTTTAAACTGATATATTTATTAAGTCTTGTGATAAATTCCACAAGAAATACAGCTCGAGGTTTTGGATTCTCATAGTGGTGATATTGACGATTACATTTTTCTGGAACGTGACGCTGTGTCGCAGAGCGAGCAGTTATTTTCGCTTTGAAGAATCATGGCGGTATTTAACGCCATGTAGTCCGGTAGAAATGCGCTGCCCCTTCAGAGGAGCATACTGCGTCCTTATTCAGAGTACAGTATAAAGTTAGGATCCTCTCAAAAATGGTAAAATTCTACCAGATTACAGGGCGTCGTGACCCAGTAGGCACTCTTCTGCAAAAGCGTGTCGCGTCGTTTAGGAAATTAACTTATACCACACACAATGCATTTGGAAATATTTTGGCCTAATTAAAAGTAACTCAAAACGCTTTAAATGTCTTATTTCTTGTTTCAGCAACTCTCGTAGACAATATTTAAGAACCATACGAAATTTTGAAATTGTCTCTACATTACTTCTTCACCAACCTCGCAGCTCTTGCACTAGTATCATAAATGCATCTGGTATGGTGAGTCAACAAACACTCGTTAACAGGTGACGAGTTTCTGAAAGCGACTACGAATGCTGCTGACAATTCACGCCAGTTAAATTTGATGACTGGAGAGGCATTCACTTTAGCACATATACAGAAAAAGTCAAGAGATAATATTACACCCAAGGCTGTCTGTAACGAAGCAGGGAGAAACATCACCAAATTATTACACCCGATCTGCCTCTTTCTGAAAGAAAAAACAATTAGGTCCTGTTCACTTTTCAAAACAAGACAACAAAAGGCAGTGAAACCATCTTACTAATAAACTTGATTTAGCAGTTCTGGGAGGTTCGTCATCCGTAACAGCTCAACATATCATCGGAAGATGAAAAGACAAGCCCTCAGCAATACACAGCGCTCTAATTTTTTTAAAATCCGAGACTACGTCATATAGTTATGAACTGCGAAAGAAAAAAAAATTCGGAGAGGATTGTCGAATAAAAGGCAGAATCAGGGAGTCGTGCGAAAAAATATATATGATTTTATAGAAAGCCTTCCGAATACAACAAACAGAAATAAAGCCATCAGAATTAGTAAAAACTAATGTAAAATTAACGAAGTTATACAAAAACGGGCCATCGAGGATGAGTGTTGGTTGGTCTATTCCTGCAAAACTAAGTGCAAATGACGACGTTACGGCGAAAAAAATAAACTACGATACGTACGATGCATGAAACAGACTTAAGAAATGTCACAATTTTCAATGGAAAACTCTTTTATATAGAAAAAATCCAAGTGGAATATTACCGGAAATGGTACGCGACTGTCAAAGGTGTATCCAGAAGAAGCCTCATTCCAAGTTTACTCGATTTCCGCGAAAAGGTTTGTGACACTGGCTAACACGACAGTAGAACACGTACGATTGTTATGTTGAACAATGCACGTTCTCGGAGACGAATTTGACAGAAACGATGCCTTTGGAGTTGTAAACTTGACCATGGTTGTAAACATCGTCCATCGTCTTCATTTACTGGTAACCCAAAATTTTCCACTCTATGACAGGATGTGTTTGCAATAAACCCCAAAAAACGGGCAATGTCTAACACATGAATCGCTTCTTTCACAGTTCGAATCCCTCAGAGTTGTTTCTGGATTTTTTATTACTCCGTTGTTTATGTATGGCAGCCATTTTATAGTGGTATCCGTTACTGGCAGGATCGATTGGGGGTTTGTGTATTTAGCCAAACATCCTTTCCAACTATTAAAAATATGACTGAAATCAAAACACAAAAATCGGTAAAATGAGAAGTACCTGAAAAAGAAAGTTCCGCCAACTCGTAAAATCGTGACCAATACATATACCGTATAAATTGGAAACTGTCTCACAAAGTAACATTAGTACGGCCAATTTTGTAAAATATGAAACGGAATATTTGATTGGAAATGCACATGCATATATCGCAAACTTAAATAAAAAAAAACTATGAAGTCAGTTCATACACACAATAAATAAATAAATAAATAAATTCAGCTTTAATAACAGATAGACTACATTCTGGCAGCAGCCAGGTCCTACACATGGATATCGTAAAATAAAAACTTTAAGCACCTCCATGTACCTACGAACATTTGACGTGTACCTGGGATTTCATTAATTGTTTTGAAGAAATTTCGGTATGGTTTACATTATTATTATTATTATTATAATTATTATTACATTATATTTTTCGACTACATAATTTCTCAGTCACTCACAATGTTGGGACTCATACGTAAACTGTCCTACTCCTGTTATACTATTGATTATTATTGTTACACTTTACCTTATGTGGATCAGAATTAGAGAACGCCTCCCCTGACTGCAATAACATTAACACTACTGATGTCAATAATATAGAACATATCTAGCAAGCAGGTGTATGCTTTACTCGTTATTTCCCTCCTACGCCTTACAATTATACATGGGCACCGGATTTTCTGAATTTCATTACTTTCAAAGTTAGAAGGCATCACCTTAATTCTCCTTTTTCATTCATATTTTTCTAGGATCAAAATTTTTTTCCTTTCTTAACAAGCAATATTAGGCTCAGAGTTCCGTCTCGTAATATTCGAAACCTAACTCTGTTTTCTGCAGCACGCACCATCTGCCCTTCCGCTAGATATGCAACAGCTGCAAATTTCGTTTGCAGTGATACAGAGACATTTAGCAAACAGATCTCTGAAACGGATGTTACGCTAGTGGCATGTTTCATTCGAGTTACGGTTTTAATTATTTAGCTAATCTGTGTTTCAATTTAAGTTGTGAATCCAATTCTTGTTATTTTATTGCGTGTTTGTCTGTGTTTACTGGTGTAATTTGTGTTGCAATTATTTTATGATAGTTTTATAATTGGCCTTTCGGCTGTTAAGTTAGCATTTTAATAAATGGTAATTAAATAAGACTGAAGTAAATCAAATAAAAAACAATAATAATAAAAATAATGGAATTTGGAACAGGGGTTCGACAAGGATAATGACTGTCGCCGATTCTATTTAAATTATAGAGCGAGTGAGTACCTTACCAAAGAAGCTCCTGGGACTTGGAGCTTTCATAGGAGGAGGACATGTAATTCGCACTATGTAATATGCAGGCGCAGATGACCTCGTGCTACTAGCTAAGGAAGATATGGTACTACAAGGCATGATTAATAGACTAAAGAAAATAGGAAGATGGTACGGGATGGAAATATGGACAAAAATAACGTAATTAAAATCTCAAGACAACTATCCCTAGAACAAATTATTATAGATCAAAAGCAACTAGAGAATGTGACTATTTCAACTATTTGAGTAGTATATTAACAGATGATACAAGATTTAAACGTGAATTAAATCCAGGATTGACACGGAAGAAACAGTTTCAACAAGAAGAATACTTTTTTCACCACCAAACTGGTCTTAATTTAAGGAAGAAACTAGTTAAATGTGTGGTGTTGTATCCGGATGCAGGCTGAAGCCTGCATCCGGATACAACACCACTCCAGCCAAACCACACCGTAACACCAACACGCATCGAACCAGAGCAATACAACCCATGAAATAACTAAACAAATAAGTCGCAAGCCCCTGAGAATGGATGTATTAACATCCGAAACATGTTGAACATTAAATAATGAAATAAAAAAGCAAGTGACATTAAGTTGGACTCTCTTTATTCAACTACCAGAATTCTTAGTTGTTTTCAAGTAAATGGTAAGAAGGAATTTAACTGAACATACTTGTCATATGGGCGTTCAAGACAAATTTTGAAGAAAAATTTAATAAAACTGTAGTCTCCGCCCTAAAAACGTCTCTTGGTAGAGAACTTAGGAATCGACGTTTACTACTGACACTCCTAAGTCATCCAGTCAAGCGTTATTCAGAAATTCAAGAGAGTTTATTCCACTGATCATAGTGAAAGCTGAAACTGTTAGGAGAGGAACATGTTCTGTAACGTACACGAGGTTTCGCTCTACAAGTGCATCTAACTACAAGCTAAGTACAGGATCCCATTTCAATAGCAAGAGGGCCCACTGCACCAGAAATTAAACCTGCGCTTACTGTGAAGCAGCTCCTCTCATACCAGTTAAGTACTGTAACTAGCCATGTATCAACCAATTAATTTACTTCAATTACAACTAAACAAAATTTTATAATGAGATCTCATCATGCAAGGTACATGGAAACAGTGAAAACCATAATGACAACAAAATTCAACAGTAGCCAACAGGTGCGAATATTGTAAACTTAGCGTGGCAATTTGTGAGATAAGCAGAAATGTTACATAAATGAGAACTTCTTTCATTAACCCTCTAGAGCATTAAACTACCTAAATTACATAAAAGTTCAGTTCCTCGCTGAAAACAAAGTTTCCATGACAAAAGGCCAATAATTAAATGCTGTTGAAGAAATAAAAGTTATTTTTCCGAAAATCGCACCAAACACTAAATGCGTAATGTGAGAAAAATCTGAAATTCATAAATATAAATGAGGTGGCAAACATGGATACCATTAGTGTTTAAAATGGTTTAACTGAATGCACCAGGTAATCTGGAATTTTTGCCAAATAGCACAGGAATCGGAGAAAAATCTGTGGAAGTAATGCATCGATAGGGTATACTTACCTCAATATTCGTAATGAGAGAGACAGAAAACTAGTAATTAAGTACTTCGAATTCAAACTATCCAAACATTTATGGCTTTAAAACAATGGACATTGGTAGCAGTGGGAACCACTGAATCTCCATAATTTACAGATCACATAAACGAATAAAATTTTCGAGATTGCTCATAATAACAATGAATTATATAAACAAACACCTGAATAAAACTCGGAAGGAATAAAGACGTAGAAAGACTGAAGTACACCAGAAAATTCGGAAAAGGCGTAACTAATCAGTGGTTGGCAGAAATGAGAGAGGTTTACAGATTTCAGAGTAGGCACGTCACAACAAAGTACAAACATAAGCTTATTTTTTTACTTTATTTGGGAGCTGAAACTTCTGGGCAACAAAAATCACAACACGAATAAATCGGTGCAAAATAACGATAACATGACTTCACAATTTTAAACGGGAAGTGTGTCACACATAATTTGTGAACACGTGGTACATAGTGGTTCTCAGACAAGGCCAAGTGGCTCGTCTACACATGTATTTAATTCAGTCAAACAAATCTGGAGATATTACAATAAACCAGATGAAGGTCGCGGACGCTTATCGTCGAGCCTACATCAAAAACACTTCACAAATCACGTAGGATTTCTAGTAGGATTTTATAATGTACAAAATTAGGAAGAAGCATTTAAAGAAATAATGAGCTTCATATAAATTCCCTAAAAACTTCCCAGTCTGCCAACATACACAAATTTGTTAGAGAACATAGAAAACACAACAAGGCCCGGTTTTGCTTCGATTAAACACATAAAGCACAGTGGATTATTACTTATATATAGCACATGATAGAACGTTACAAGAATCTGTATTTTCCCCACACACTGTATTTGTTAGCTCGTCTCCTTCAGTATGCAGAGACTGTAAAAATTAATGCAGATCGGAAGGCTTTCTCTCATTTTTTACTTTCCTTTAAAGGGCAACTACTTGGTCCGGAATTCGCATTGACCCAGCTCTGTTTTCTCAGCCAAGCAAACTGCTTATTGAATCAGTAATATAATCACAGAGGCCCTGAGCAGAAACAAAAGGACACACTTCCAAGGGAGGAAGAAATTTGCAGGGACATATAATCCTTTACAACAAATACGAACATTTAATTTGGCCTATAATTTGATAGCAGACGATACATACAATAAACACTGTGTTTGAAGCGGTTAGTGCCGATAAGCTGATGAGTGTGCGGGATGGTCATTCCGAAAGAATGCACGAAAACCTAACATCAATCATGTTCGACTAACATGTTTGTTTTTGGTGCGACAGCCCCCAGTAGAAGATGGCCTCCTCATTCACGAAGTTTCTAGATCACACACAACTATGCACCACAGTCGGTAGTACTCCTCTGGATGAACGATCAGCTCGTCGCAGAGACCTCTACCTGACAGCACACACAACACTCACAACAGACAAATGTCCATGGCCACGGTGGGATTTCAACCCACGATCTCACCAGACCAAAGCCTTAGACCGCGCGGCCACTGGGACCGGCAATCCTAATAATATAAATGGAAGTATTTTCTGAAGCTGAAATTATCAAACCGTGCAACAATTATCGTTGTACAGTACCATAACAGCCACACAGGCCCTAGAATATAAAGCTGAGACACAAGTCATTATATTTTCACAAATTAGGTTCACATCTAAGAACAAACGACTCTAGCCCAGTTCCGACCAAATAAAATTACGAATACATATAACTTTATGATGTGATCAAACGATAAATTAAACGTTATGTGAGAGTAGAAAAAAGCTACAAAAATACAAGTAATGTATGTAATTACTTTAGATGTGAGGTCAGTTTCCTTATACAGTTACAAGTTCGGTTATTTCCACAGAAGTAGACTACAACATTTTTAGCCCCTTTATCACGTGATATAGAAATTATAATAACATCAATTTAGACCTTACATTTTGTACTCTGTAGACAGAAAACTATTCCATTTAATGAAGAGTCTTAGACAAAAAACAAAAGCTATAGGTACTGTTGCAAGTAACGTAATATCCGTAACGGACGCGCATTTTTAAGTTTTTAAGCCTATATTTATCACATACTAAATAGGGAACTGTAATTATAGGAAGTATGACAAATAAGCATGTACAAATTCAGTTTTAAATACTGTAGGCATCGAGTGTGTTTTGACACTGAGGAACCTGTGTATTTGACAGAAATTGATGACACAAAAATCTGGTCAAAAGCAGTCAGCAAAGCACAAACGTATTCCTAGTTTTTCAGTAAGGGTCTCAGACATTACGCAGCCGATAGTATGTTATGACAAGCTATTTTGTACGCCTGAAGTAGTCTTAAGTGAACCGAATACGCCATTTGATGTATCCAATTAAAGCACCAAAATATCCATCAGCACCATTCAGATTGATAATTTAGCAGCTATTTTTTATGGAATGAAATCACATTCATTCTCTCAGATTTAAATCTGCAGATAACAGTTTACACTTTGAAATAAAATTGCTCTTTTAAATGTAAAATGAAAAATGATAGTATTAATTAATAGTTATTGTTACAATAAACGCGATCAACCTAGACGGAACCACGGGCCGCGCGGTGTAATAATGGGGTCTGCGGTTGTTCGCTTGCTGGGATGACAGATTCAAACCCCGCCGGGGGCACGGATGTCTGTCTCCTGTGAGTGTTGTGTGTTGTAAGGTAGAGAGGTCTCTGTGCCGGGCTGCTCACTCGACCAGAGAAGTACTAATAAATGTGTTGCGTCTGAGTGTGATCGTGAAGCCTATATAATGAGGCCGTAGCTAAATGGGGCTGTTGTGTCATAAAAAAATATAAAATGACACACTGCTGTTCATATGACATTTGAGAGGAAATTATATAGTGGGACCATATCAATAAATTCGAAAAATTCTCACGTTTGACGCATTACGGTTGTATCCTGTTCTTATTCAGAAGTAAAAAAAAAAGGTAAAGTGATTCCGTTAGAGGCCCGGTGTGGCCCAGAAGGTGAGTAGAGGTATAGCTCTACTCTTCCATGACCGCGGCACTAGAAGGGGGTGAGTGGTCAGCAGCACGCCCCGGGCGCACTTTACCCCCGGGAAAGACCCGGTACCCATTTTACAGGAGGCTGGGTGGGCCCCAGGCCCGGTCTGGACGGGCGGAAAATCTCGTCCCCACTGGAATTCGATCCCGGACCGTCCAGTCCGTAGTCAGTCGCTATACCAACTGAGCTACCCGGCCCACTCTTATTCAGAAGTAGTTTTGAAGAGACGGATCCTTAGGAATTTGAAACGAATCCATGAAAGATAGGGCGATTAATTCGAATGATTCACAAACACAAGAGTCTGCAACTAGTACTTGTGCAACTGTTTTGAACGACGTGTTAAAAGTTGGTAAACAGAACTGAAAACAGAAATACGTTATGAATTTACACGATGAAATGTGTGTACAGATTCTGAAATTCATAGCTACGACGAACAATTAAATTGTGCTGAATACAATTACGCGCCGCAGGTTCGGATCCATTATCATTTATGTGGGATATTTTAGGACGCTTTCAAATGCTAATATTACACAGCACAGATGATGCAAAAATGTATGAGAATGGGGTATTGGTGTGGAGTTATTACTGGGAAAACCTTAAATACTAGGACATAAACCTGTCCCAGGGTCAAATTTGCCACTACACACCCCACACGAATTGGACCGGGACTGAATCCGGACCTCCGCCATTTGGGGCCGGTGAATACCCGCCTGAACGAAGTCGCGGCAAACGTTCGGTATCACTGCACACACTAATGAAGAAGTTCGTTTTCCAAAATTGAGTTTGATTCGGAAATTACCCTCACACCCTCTATTTTAATGCTTGAGCAACCGCACGAACACAAACAAAATAAAAAATCAAACCACGATATGGAGAATAAAGGGTTTTTTATAACACCATGTCAAATGTACATACTCATACACACAGTTCCCTACTGTGCTTGAAGTAAATTTAGTTTGCTTTTTTAATTACCTCTGCTGGGTATCAGTAAAGCTAACCGCACACTGATAAAAATTCTGTCAATTCTGCATTTTACAGTGGAAATAGATTTAATCGGAAAGTTACATGTTGTAATTATGCCTCCATCAATTTTAAAATTCACAAGTAAACAGATTTGAGTCTTTCCAAATATCGGGCAGTGAAATAGTACAAAAATATGGAATTAAAATGTTAACATTTTGCGCTCGCAAGTCGACTTTTTGGTAGCTATGTATGACGATAATATAGCTGAAGAATGGATATTACAGCCAGTAGGACGCACTCAAAAGATGGTGTTTTTAAATGCATTGCAGTAATGTGTGAACCCTTGGGCGTTACACATTACAGCCCGCTATCAATTCTGGAAAAATGGCAGGCAGGCAGGCAGGCAGGTTCTTCCATTCAACAAGCTTATGTTTTACGTAATTCTATGCTACCACAAAGTTAAAGAGAGAGGATAAAGCACAATGAAATTGTTACTTAAATCCCAAGGAAAGTCGCTAACATACGGAGGGAAACGTCTTATTTTTAACTGTCAATCCCGCAAACAGGAAGACCTTTCACTTAGAACACAGTATGTCCTAAAATAAATTAGCTAGGAAAATTCAGAGTAAATTTAATTTATAATCATAAATCTACACTCTCGCTGACCTAAAACAACCATGCCTTCAACCTTTTTTTAGTTTCATATGTCGTTAATAATAGAAATAGATTTGTAAATCAAACACTTTTACAAGTCAGAAACGTAATTTACCCAGTAACCATTAGCTGTGTTACTTCAATATACTCAGCTCCATGTTGGTGGAATTAAGTGCAATCGTTTCTGTGCTACTTCATAAAATAGCAAATTAACGTAATTTAAATTTAATTGATCAGTTTTCAATAACCGTACGCAAACATGAACGCACAAAAATAACTGAAAGAACGGTAGAAAAATTTAGTACCGCCAAATTAATCCTACAGCAGATTTTGTACAAAAATGCCCGCAGATTAACATAGAAATAATCTCGCCCCATCATCCATACATGCTGTGTTGTTCTATGGGCGTAATATGAGGCAGAACTAAGAAACTGCAGTGGAGGAGATTTGTACTTTAAGCAATGGATAATGTTGTCGATGGTTTATTGCACAACTGTAGTTTACTGTAACAACTTAAAAAAAGTGTGTAACTTCACATGAATGTCGGCTAACCAAGAAATTCTCGATTTTAGTCAGTCTTCGATTCAAACGTATAAAACAAAATTTTAATTCACCTGTACATCTCTAACATTTCAGCAAGCTACAAAACTTCACGGAAGTATCAGCCAGCTGCTGCTCTTGTTGTATTATCAGACAAAGTATGTAAAATATCAGCCGACTGCAACTCTTGTTGTGTTATCAGATAAAGTATGTAAGATTTATTACTTTGGTCATTACTTTAGCTTGCCTATGTTCTAAATACTCTCAAACGTTTCTTAAATTATCAGTTATATGCCGACTAAGGGCTAGAAATTAATGTACCTGAATCATAACATCCCTCCCTCGCTGACTCATTATTAGTAGTGGACAATATAATTACATAAGAGAAATCTGCTGATATACTTATGAACTGTTCGGATGTGGATTTCTGATTACGAAATTGCAGTCCATGTTTGCTGAGTCAATGGTGTGCCTCGAAATGGTTTAGCATTATCCTCACCCATGCTAATAGCAAACCACAACACCTTTGTTCCAACACAATAGGCGTCAATTACTTAATCGAATAGCACAGCCATTTACCTCATTCACAATTGCTCATGGGGACACTACTCAGTGCTAATGATGGTATCAATCAGATTACCTAACCTCTGTCTTGTGTATAAAATACAACTGATTGGCTACAGTGCCAATACCACTTAGTGTTCCCCCACATTTGCTTCATAATTCACTTCCTTTAAACTGGAGACATTAAAACTTTTATACTGAACTTAAACACGATATTCCTACCTCTCTCGATGTCAGGCCTTGTTAATTAAAGTAAATATTTACTTATCTTATTTAATTAATACACCAACATTTAATGATCTAAAATTCACATTAAAACACTTAAAACGCTCCCATATGTTTCGATCACACCATCATCCTCAGGAAGCATACATTGTTCCTTGCTAAAGTTACAGTTTAAAAACACTCAGTGATTTACATCGTCGTTGAGTGCTTTTAAACTATAACTTTAGCAAGGAACAATGTATGCTCCCTGAGGATGATCGTATGATCCAAACATGTAGGAGCGTTTTAAGTGTTTTAATGTGAATTTTAGATCATTAAATGAATATATGTGCATTTGTTGGTGTATTAATTAAATAAACTACAGAATGCACGGTGTAACGATAAAGATTTACGTATCTTACTATTAAGACGCGAATATTAACTACAACTAGGTAGAACTTAAATGATCTGAGAAAAAAATAATATATTCCAGGTGATTTTACGCTTTCCACGTACTGTTTCAGTTCTGTTGCCCGAATGCAGCTGGCTCTTCACGTGATTCCGCCCACCCATACCACTCCCCCCCAGTGGCTCCCTAACTTCATCGCCTACCTCTCTGCTTCCCTGTATCGGGTCTGGCAAATATATACCTGCAGGATGGCCATGTAATTCGTTGAGGACTCCTCTGAAGGTCGCACTTGTCTATACACGTCTAAAAAAGGGGGAAGTGAACCGACTAAAGGCCGATATTTACAAATAACAAGGTACGCTAAAAGTACGATTGATTGAAAATGTAGCAGGCTGCATTAAACTCGGTAAAACACAAAGAATGATTGGTTTGCTGTGGGCTGTCTCAAAAGCTGATAAGTTCTGTTTTATGAACATTTTCTGTGTTAAGATGCCATATCATGTTCCGTATGTTCATTAAACTGTATTACTGAAAATATTCAGATGACCGAGAGCCACATGTTGGGCACCCTTGCCATGATGCAAACAAACCTCTCAGCAACGCATTTTTTCGCCACATACCCTGAAGAAAGAAGCTGAAAACTACTCTGACACAAATGAGTCAATCGGGGGTCGTACCACAGAAGACTATAATGTGTAGGGAACAGATTATGCTGCTAAAATGAAAACGTAACTGCCGCCTAGACGACGACATGAAGCGCATAAATTTGTTTTCCACTTTGGTTCCGTTTCTGAAACGCCGTATTTTTCTCCGAGTAGTTATTTCAACAAAGGAGCGAAGAAACCACACCCTAGCAATAGCAAAGTGAAGTAGTCCAGACTGATGTGTTGTCTTTCTTCTGAGTCATAACAAACCTCAATTTACATTTTGCCAATTTACAACCTTGCAGTACAATATAGACCTACAACAACAAACTGTAGAACTCAGTGAAAGGTCAGTTAGTGTTCAGGCAACACGCAGTGAATGAGAATTATTTTTGCGGCTCATACACTTGTTCTTTCACATATTCCGTTCACTGCGAGATTTCTGGTTACCACTGCGGTGTCGCTGAGGCTTTCGTTCATCTGCACTGTCATGCTGCGTAGGATTTTAGCGGGTTACCGCCTTTTCGGTATCGATAGGTTGTCCCGAATAATAGCTAAATAACTGCCAACACACACTGCGTGAAGTTGTAACGTCCGAATACAGCAAACAGTTCTGTAACATAAATACTTGCATAACAGCGCGACGCGCATTGACAATAAGGCTCTTATCGTCTATCTTTTCAAATATCTGGTGCTGTTTAATGTTGCATGAGAAGATGAAAGATGCCCAACCTCTTCGACAGAAATGATCGGTTCTGTAGGAGAAGCAATTTGCTTCCGCGTTCGGTGAAAGTCAAATTCCAGATACTGTAGTGAATTTGAGTACTTACATCCAAAAAGTCAGCAAACTTTATTAAAAAGAAATTCACTAAGCCAAAGAAGGAAAATGGTTACGAATAGAATACAATACAAAGCCTAGTTGTTACTGCATTTTCCACCAGTTCAGCATTAAAAAATCCTACCTTCTGCCCACATTGTACACTGCACGGTTTTGAGAACAGAAAGCACTTAATTTCCTAAACAAAACTAAGTAACCGGATTTTACAACCGACATGGATTGGGTTTACTGTGCGGTACAAAACTACTTCCTTATCAGGTCGACATTGCCTTTCAAGGGGAAACTTTGATTTAAATAATTGTTTTTGCTTGACATGCTGTACATTAATTCATAAGAGTTCACAATTTAAAAAAATTCAGGAAAGGTAAACATATCTAATAATGTAATATAATAATAAGTGCTGCTCTGACCAACTGAGAATGTTATTCGGCACGGTTTGCAGCCTTACATGAGAATGCTGGAACAGTGTAATGTACGACAAAGACACATACCATTTTGAAAGGTCACGATATGTACCATTTTAAGGCCAATCAATATGCAATTTATCTTCCACAGGAAAAAGTTCTGATATGGTATTATGGTCTAAATTACACGAGAAGGAAGAACTTATCGGGAAAAAAAGGAACACAGAAAGTAGAAGTTTTCCAATTTCCTTTGATCTGTTATAGTTTCCATATCAATTACGACCTCTGCACAACCAAAACACTTAGGCTTTGTATATTTAATACACCATAAGACTTATTTCTGCCTCTTTCTCTAAAACAGATCAGTCTTCTAATAAATCAGGAATTCAGCTACAAACAATGTGCTCCGAGCAAGCATGCCTATTCCATACGCTTGTAGTTTCAAATATGGTACCTACCTCTACTACTAATTTTATTTTAGTTTTGTAACCTATTACTTTTAAACAGGCACATATTCTTCGCACGTCAAATATCTCTGGCGATAGGCTGAATAAAATTTACCAAGCGCATAACTCAGTGATATTCTTCCGTCATGTCAAGCCAGTTTATCTGCAGTTATTTAGAGCTCACATCCATGATCATTTACCGTTCTTCTTGTACTCCAAAGGCGTGTAGTTCTCTGCTGTTCGATTGCAAAATCAGATTTTCCACAGCTGCCGATATAGTTTCAAGGGTTTGTTTAAACACATTATTTGTAATTTTACTCACACAGTAAAATACACAAAAGTACATAATTCATTTTGATATGGATAGGAAAATACCACTCATTCTGAGTGCAATGACATAGCGTTTACTGAATATATTAAAATATTATGACATTTACATGTAAAAATAAGAAGCTACACAACCCAGAGCAAAATTATAAGTTTCGTTCATATCAGCAACCAACAAGATGAAGCAAAATCTGTTATATTGATTCTTTTAAGCTTGCTTTACATGTTTCGGGCGACAGTTTCGCCCATCCTCAGGAGCACTTTGACTTCAAATACAGCTTTTTGGAAAAATGTACTGCAATGATAAAATTATAATCAATAGTACTTTGACCTGCCGGTCTCAGGGGCCACGCGGTCTAAGGCGTAGGTCTACGGCCGTTCTCCTGCTGAGATCGTGGGTTCGAATCCCACCGGGGACTTGGCTGTTTGTCTGTTTTGAGTGTTGTGTGTTGTCAGGTAGAGGTATCTGTGACGCGCTAATAACGCGTCCAGAGGAGTCCTACCGACTGTGATGCGTCGTTGTGTGTGATCTAGAAACCTCAAGAATGAGGAGACCATGGTGGGCGTTGGGCCGCAGCGCCACAGAAAAAAAAAGTACTTTGACCTGTGAGCCTTAATTATGATAAGTTTTAATTAAAATGTAGGCTGTATATACAGTCAAAGTGCTCCTGAGGATGGGCGCTTAAAAGAATCTATAAAACAAATGTTGCTGCATCTTGTTGGTTGCTGATATCATTGTATTGTACCAGTGATGCACGGTCACGCAAACGTCAAGTTTATAAGCTTCATAATTTGTTCAGTTTACTAACATTATAAGAACGTATACATCACGAAGACAAAGGTGGTGGGGGTACGCAGTATGCCTGGGGTACTTGAAAACTGTGTACGAATGAGATTATTAGGATACAGGTACTTATGTGCCAGATTAATATTAAACAGATATTATATGGATAATATGCGGACATTTAAGGTGAACTGCTCAGATCAAAGCTAAGGGCGCCTGGATGCTTTTCCGTACAACGGAAATTAACTGTGAGGTTCCACACTAGGAGAGATGCATATATACCACTTAGGTAACCATAAACTTTTCAAGAATATCCATATATATTACCAGGGAGTTAGTTAATTATTTAGTTCTAAGACGTCACGATTATTAAATTATTAGACAAGAACAAAGAACACACACAAACAAATAACGAACCAGAGTCCTAGACCAAAACTTAAAACAGATGGCTTTAGCGCCCTTATACACAGGATTCCCACTGATTTAAAAGTTGAGTAACCTTATAATTCAAAGTAATGAGAGCCAACAGGTATGTCGGAATTGTTACAAGATAGAAGCTAAGTTGTTGTGGTTGTTGAAACATTTCTGAGTGGGGACAAAGAGTACTGTTAAATAGCAAGTTTTGTACGCTGTGAAAAACGTCGCGTTACGAAGTTCCAAACGCTCACCTTTAATACCATCCCACACAGCCTCCATTCATTGGATGTAGAAGAGGGTTCTGCACTGGTCGGACGCGCACACACACAAATGCTCGCACACCTACAGAAGAGACCTGAGGCCGTCTCCTATAGTGGCTCTGGGCTATTTTGTGTTCTCCAACACCACCACCACCCCTCCCCCCCCTTCGCCCTACCCGTATACAACCCTTGCTTGTCGATTCAATTGTGAACAGAGTGAAGTGGAAAGAGCCAGGAGTGTGGGGAAGGTATACGGAATTATATTTTATGTGAGGTTGCATGTTTAGAAGTGTGGCAGGGAGACAGATTCTCAATTGATGCTGGGCATTATGTCAAAAAGCCATCTCACTCAAAACCAAATGGATCATACGCCGGGGAAGAGTGGTTGAGAATGACATGTGGTAGGGGTTAGAGGTGGTGTAATGGCCTTACAACTACTATACACCTACAAACAGGACTACGTTATACAAATCACCTCCATTTCTACGACATACTCCATTATATAACATTGTGGCATCGTTTAATGTTGTACTAGAATGTATTTTTAGAAACATAACCCACATTGCTTCCATGGGTAAAAGGCGTCCGTAACGATGGTCGAAGAGTAATGTTAAAACCGAACATCTGTATTATTCTTAAGATGGTTTTTTTTGCCTAATTCTAGACAAAAATAAAGGACAGTTTAAAACTAAGCGCAGTTTAACGGAGGACACTAAGACTTCCCATAATTGATAATTTATTTTTCGTGGTACTTCCTCCAGTAATATGTATAACGTTAGGAGAAGTATAGCTGTTTCTCTTTGTATGAACCAGGCCATAAAAACCTACTAAGTGAAGAATTTTTAAACGTTTTACCTGAAGATACCGTCGAACAATGGTTAAGTAATACTGACAGAGAATAAATGTAAGTAATCCAAGAGTTATTTGTGTCCCTGATGATGAGTGCAGAAACCACACGAAACATGTAGAGCAGTTTACAGACAAAATAAACTGTGTATAGTTGCATCTTGTTGGACATTTATTGACATACTTGAAGAGGAACCTACGTCAGTGTCTCCCTGTCCACTACAAATCCCACTTGGACCAGCCTGGGACTGAACCCGGGCCGTCGTTAAGAACAGACTGCCTACTAATGTCCTAAGACGTAACAAAGCCTGAAGAAGCAAAGGTAAAGCTTCGTACATTTTTAACATCCGCTCTAGATTAAGTGAGTGGTCAGCCTCACACCCAGGCAGCTGGCTGCCAGGAAAAGAACTCCAGCTCAGATTAATCAAGATGTAGTGTTAGCCCCAAAGAAGGTCTGAGTGTGGGGGACGAATAGAAAAATCCCCACCCGTGGATGTAGAATAAATCCCGGTTTTCGTGTTTGTGGACAATCGCTTACTGAGGTTTACAGGACCATAATTTGTTTAACGTCCCATGGAGAACCCCCACACACAAATTTTATATCCCGACGAACCCCTACATATGAACGAAACAAAAGGAGAAGACAGTCACTAGCGCACGGAAATTACTCCAGTATTGCCAAGAGCTGGACAAAACTTCCAGCAATAGTGCGAGGGATATTTGAATTTTTTCTTATTTATTTATTTATTCCATGACTCTATCGAGGAGCCCCAAATGCTGCACCGCGGGACACTGCTTGGTGGACAGTGATAGAGAGCATAAAAGGAAGTGACAGATGTATGGTTAAAGATAAAGGTTTTCAGACATTAAGTACGTACCAGGGCACTTGGATATCATTACGGTCTGTTTGGATGAAGACAGTTAAAAATATTATTGTGCTATCATTGGGACCAGAAATAAGATTACTAGAAGATAATTTAAGTATATTTCGTTACTGAACTGTAGTACCGACGGCTCTGTGTGTTAGCAAGAAAAATGTAAGACAGCAAATCTTCTAAGTATTAACTGTATTTACTCTGCGAATTGAGAAGTGACACCCATTACTCGGTTTCCACGGAGAAATCAACGTCATAATTCTGAAACTAGTTATATAACGTGTAGGAATCCGCCTGCAAGACTGGGCGTCTCAGACAAGTGTTTCTCAATCCGATTAAGCCGAGACCCAGGTAAACCTTAGAGCTTTGTCCCCCGACCCAAGGAGTCAAAAATACAAATATGTGTAAAATTTAAAACAAATGATTCGGTATAACGAATGTGGGATTTCGATAACTGAAATACAGGAAGATAATCATAAGTATATGCATTTATATAGTTCTGAATAAGCTTGGGTTCAGTCGTGTGACTGCTCTTATGGCTCTTGTCTAGAGTTATATCTGCATGTTCTTGTAAATTTGAATTGTTCTGTTTTCCGTGAAGTATTTCGCAAATTCAAAAAAAAATTTTTCCAGTTATATGATAATTTCAGCCCCCCCCCCCCCTTAAAAATATATTTTTGGTTGATTCGTTGAGAGGCTGGGAAACAACGCAGTCAGTATTCTGTGTCACAATTAGGTGTGTTCGCAAAATTGCGAAAAGCGACTATTATATTCGTCATGTCTGTCTGCATGGAACAAACTCTACTCCCACTGGACGAAATTTCATGAAATTTAGTATGAGAAGACTTTTCGAAAGTCTGTCGAAAAAATTCAAGCTTCATTAAAATCAGACAAGAATAGAGGGTACTTTTCATGAATAACTAAGTGCATGTATGATAATATCTCGCTCATTTCTTCTTAGAATGAAATATGCTTGAGAGAAAAGAAGAGAAAATAAAAAAACACCACCCAAATTTTTACCGAAAAAAACTTGCCGTGTATGTGATACGGTGGAAATATATAGTACAGCCAGACAGACCACATATGGCAATATAAAAGAGCGCACGCATTTTGTATGCCTGATAAATAAGGTCAGAATATACAAACATACTCAGAATATCGGGTACTGCTTTTCCATGGCAACAATGGTTGCGCTAACGCATTACGTTGTACGTATACTGCCTGTCTTGTTATAATATTAACTTTTAGCCCACATTACTACAATGTCAATAAAAGTGATCACATTCGTAAAAAGAATACCGATTTTAATACACCTCTCGGCGTAGAGTTAGTCAGTAATAAGCAGATTCAATGAATTGTTTCGCGACCTACATTTGTGCCGCGGCCCATAGGTTGAGAAACACCGACTTAATCCTACTACTTAAGAAAATGTTAAAACAGGCGTTACAGAACTTCTAATTTAGCACTATTCTAATGCGAATCCGATGCGCTAGCTCTGTGACATTGTGCTCAAAATGTATGAATTACTCTCTGTATGAGTACTAAAGCAAACGACGACTTAACATCTAAGAGCGGTGGAGCCTGTACGAAGCTCTGTCACGTTTCGCGTTTAGCACTAGCTGTCAGTCAGAACGTAAGGTATGTTCGGATATGTAAACGGATCCCTGGCATTCATTCTGACCTCGTTCCTAACGAATGGAATAGATTGTGTGAGATGCCTATAACGTCGAAAACAACAAATCAGTGGTATAGATCACAACCGAACGCCTTTTATCGTACTGCTCACATAATGTCACAAACGACCAGCAACTTCACAAATCATGACAGAGGTTAACAAAAAAGAAATCAAGAATAAAACGAACGTTACGCTCCATCATTCATTTAGTGTAAACGATTCTTTGTTTTTAATAAAATTACGAAAAACCCGGGAACTATCACAAACACAATCATCAAGTAAAACGAAGAACATGGCCTACTGCATGATGCCTTTAACGTTGTTTCTAATGGGCCAATTAAGTATGGTTCAAAGACTACATTAATTTTAAACGTGTACCTTCAGTCTCCTACCTAAAATGAAAGAAATTCTTATGCATCCCTCAAAAATGTTGGTTAAAAAACCTTGCGTTCAATTGTTCTCTACTACAACCGGAAGTACCGTATATTCTCAATCTAATCCGCACTCCAATTTAATCAGCAATAGTTTTTGTTGATTTCTTAAAAGAAAAAATATTAGCTCGCGGTTCTAATCCGCACCTTTCCTTCAACCGCCCCTTGCCTACCAGGCAGACTGATTGAATAATATTGGATATTACCAATGTTTTAACCGTTATCCGACTAACGCGCCGTGTGTGAAGTGGCCATTTAACTGCCAGCGGTACAAACGCACCACAGCTGATTAGCGTTGCGGCCATTTAAATGCTTCGTACATTCATGTAGATGACGGCGAGTCTGA
>Ga0131853_10006413_pt1 | contig 21222 bp, 21 predicted proteins | sample TergutLab28metaG_FD_92764 | JGI IMG/M metagenome (GOLD analysis project Ga0131853, IMG submission 92764) | Labiotermes labralis P1 segment gut microbial communities from Petit-Saut dam, French Guiana - Lab288 P1 (version 2) (version 2) | ecosystem: Host-associated > Arthropoda: Insects >...
CCTTCGTGCACACGGAGAGTGGCGCAGCCATTCTAATTGTGTCACAGCGCAAAGATAAACTGTGTGATGACGCTGAAACTTTCCACAAGCGGAGACAAAGGTGCTATCTGTTAGCATGCGCACAGAAAGCAGTACCGCCAACCCATAAAAAATTATAACACCTGTGCGGATACTTATTGACTTTCACTCGTAGGTATCATACAAAATATTCTAATTCGGTAAAACTTCATTAATTAAAAAATGAGTTAATTTGAAATACCACACAGCAGCATGCCATGTTCCCAAGATTTAAGCATAGGACCTTGTGTACTTCTCAATGCCATTAATTCAAAATATGATTAATTTGTAATTCTAGGCTACATAACAGCATTGTGATCACCAAATTTTAATTCAAAATATGTAATTTCCTGGACAGTACACACAAACATTCTTGTTTAATGCTGTGCATAATTGCAAAAAGCCCATAATTTTGAAAGCAGTTGATCTTGAGCAGCAGCCAACATTCAGCTGCTGATTACAGTTAATGACAGCAAACAATACACACCACACTGCCACATACCTTTTGGCATAGGCAATCAAAATTCAGCTGCACATGCATGTGTACTTAACTGAATGTCAGTCATCTGAAGCTGTAATGCTGGAATGTGAACTGTACTATTTCATGTAACAGACTGCTAAGGATAGGCTACTAAAGCTGGTATGTACAAGTCATTTGGAAAAGTGTTCTATTGTACTAGTAATCATGCCAGGAGTGCTACTACTGTTTATAGAAAGAGTGACCATTGCATTTGTCATGCACTTATTTTATGAAAATTAGGCACAGAAATTGCATTTTTGAATTGGCAGAATTTCAAGGTCACATAACTTGTTCTTGTAGCTCTGACAAATTTCTCGATGTCAACCTTTCGATCCTAACCACCAGTAATTAAAAGATAAGTTCTTATGGCCCTAGTTGTGAGCATGTTGCAAGTGATGAGGAGATGGAAGAAAAGGAGAGGGAGGAAATGCAATCACTTGCAGTGTGACCAGCTCACAAAGATTTGTTAATGCCATTGTAGTGCTGGCCTCTCTCGTAAGTTTAATTGATGCTATTGACAGAACCATCAAAGTCATATACAAACTTGAGATCTTGTGTTAAAATCACATAAGAACACCCTGATACAAAGGCCAATTGAGTCTTATATTAAGAAACAATGAAGTACAATCAAAGTTTGACGAAGCTAAATAATTGTTTGCTCACTTGTAGTTTACCGTAAATTGTACCACAATATGTAGCAGGCACTTAAGTAAAAGATGGGGATCTTCTAATTATCCAGTTTCTTAAAAAATTATAGCTTACAAAATTAGAAATTCAATCAACAACATAAAGGTAAGCAAGTACTGGATAACTAAAAAATTCAAAATTTCACAATTCAAAGTCTTACTTTTCAGTCCCAAACTCTTCTAATTAATACGGTTTCACTATCTTGTGAGGTAAATTGGCATATTGGCTACCCTCCCCCCCGCCCAAAATAAGGGGGGGGGGGGCAGAAAGATGCTACAATGTAAAATTCTTGAATATAAGTATCAAAGCTCAAAAAACTGTAGAATATGTTAATACAAGGCCCTTATTTCATAGGACTCTAACTGTTCCTCACTTCCAGACTGCTACATTATACACCTATAGGAGCAGCTACAATAATGCATGTGATGTAGCATTGGCATTACATGTTGCGTGCAACCAACATCTTCCACGCATTACGGTACAAACTGCTGTGCACAGGGACAATGAACCGACACAGATCTCAACTGACAACTGCTATACCTATTTTCAACACAAAGAAATTATGTCTTAGACATAAATTATCATTCATGTACATCAAGCTATTTAGATCTTTCCTGAGTTACTACCATGACACCAGTTGGGGATACAAATCAACTGTATGCTACAGTAATGTATGGCTGTTACTGTGATAGCAAAGATCTAATCATAGGAAACATAGCTTTTTGGACCAACACTGTAGATTGGGCTAAATGAAAACATCACTCAGACGGGGATACCTCACAAGAAATTATCCTTTGAAAATTTAGAAGGAAATGCTGTACATAAATGGTGATGATGTGAACTGAATTGAACTGACCCAGGACAAACAATAATACACCTTGATGTAGCTAAAGAGGAATATTTATTTCAAAAAGTAATCTAATGATTCCTCATGAAACACATATGACAAAGTAACCTGTATAAACAATGAACACAGCATGGTTCTAAAATTTTTCTTGTGCTCAAATCTATATATGCTCTGAGGAATATTTCCATACAGGAATGGGTCAAAATATGAACATAGTAACATTTAAATGAGTATAAAATGCACTAACCTCAGATTAACAAGTCCCATGTAATAAGACATAAATGATCAACTACACATTTTCTTCGGCTACAGCTATGCTGCAATTCGACATTTGACTAGTATTTTATAAAGTTTCACATACATTGGCAATTTGGGTAAAAAATTCAAAGTGCCATTTCTGTGACACAGCAGGTTGAATAACAAGTAATCTGGGAGACAACCCACAGAAGAAATTACCTCTTATTTATCTACTAAAGTTCACCCCGATTTAGGCTGTCACCTGTCTCTCTCTCTCACACACACTTCCTTAATACCTGCATTAATTTCCCTACCCCCTTCCCCCTTTTTAACACCCTACATTAAATTTGTTTTACAAGAACAGAAGTTAACCCACCTGGATTACATTCTTCACCACCTTCTGATAAGTCCATGTGCATGAGTTGATTCTTATAACCTTGAAAAGAACAATAGTAAGTCAGTTCCACACTTTCAATACATTCACAATTTTGTTCAAGAGTAACTACATGAGAATCCAAGTAACAGGAAAGAATCACTCCCTTACTTCTTGTTAGAGGTCTCCCAAGATCACGCAATGTCACTCCTCTGATTTTCATTGTTCCAGTACTAGTGCAAGCAGGGGTTAATGATTTTTTACTTGATGAAACTACATCAATCGCAGATTCTCGTGTACTGCATCTAGAGTTTTCATTGGCTTTGCTCTTTCTCGCTTCACTGGGAGTTGCAAAATATTTCTGATACCCTGGAAATATGTAGAAAAAGCAAGAACACATCATTTGTGACTTCTGGTTCACCAGGCACAATGAGTTGTTTTCAAGAAATTTAATTGAATAGAGTGGATTTAAACTTCATACACTGTATAAATTATACTTGATTGAGGCAAACCAAAATTAAACTTTCTGACAGCTTTCTATGCCAACAACAAATACCAAATTTAGTCCAAATCTGTTCAGTAATTTTAAATTTTGAACATGCAGACAAGCACACATACACAACCTCCTCTGATTGCTCCAATAGATGAACCAGGTACAAAATGTAACTAAGGCCACCCCCTCTTCAGAAACTGTGACAATGTGAAAGCAAAAGTTGTAGCAAGTTTTCTGTTTCCTAAGAGTTTCAGTGACACACTGATACAACACTGCATTCATATTATAACTGTCATTAAGTAAATGATCCATGTTGTAATCACCAACTGCAGAAAATCAAAAAGTATGACACCATCATAGCCATCAACAGATAACACTTATACCAAGTTCTGTGGAATTCAGTAAATTGGTCCAAAATGGGCCGGAAGGGTACAAGCACAAGACAGCACAATGATTTCATAAGCCTCTTTTCTATTCATGGGAATACATTGCAGGGGATGAGGTGGGGAGGTATAGAAGAAAAAGAAATGGTACTTCTATAAAATAGATCTACTGCAGTAAATGCTCCAAGTTTCATGGCCCAATAATGAAGAGTATGATTCCATTTCATGCACATTTTACAAAGAATGCATAACAAAAAGTACAATTGGCTCAGAACACAGCATAGAACATGTTTTATACAGATGTTAATATGAACATTGTGAAATGGGCTATGTAAGGTATCAGGATAGGTTTCAATGGTCATGACACTACTTCTGACTGTAGGTAAAAGTTTTTGGAATGGATGAATAGCAGACAAGCAAGACCTTATTTCAGGAAATTTTGGCAAGAATGCCAAAGGTGACAAAATAATGTGGACACATTTGCCCACACATGTCACTGCAGAACTTACAAGCTTTAAAACCTGATGCTGTGTGAAAACATTAGAACTTAATAAACTGTAACATACCTTTATGAGAAAATTCAGCTGCTGAAAGGGAAGAATCATCTTTATCTAGCTGAAAAAATGTCATCCTTGGTTTTGGAAATCTGGGTTCTGTTCAAAAAAATTAATACACATACGTCAGCGCAACTTTGACTGTGACTTACCTGTTTACATTATCAACACCTGTGACTTCATGGTGGCATGATATGAAATTCCTGCAGGTGAAGGAGATAAATTGTTCACAAAATTAACCACTATTTAGCAAATTAATTTTATGTCACACTCTTGTGAGTCATCTGCACATCTGAAGTTTATCTGATCAGTTCATTAAACTTCCAAAACTGCAGTAACTGCAGTTACCTATCAATGTCTAGGAATGGCAGTTAGACTGTACTTGGGATAATGGAAGTACTACTGAACAAATACAATATTTGGAGAGCTAGACCATATACTGCTAAAGCATAATCAAGCCAATAAAGGTTCAACTTCAAACATTCATCCATTACATAGAATATTCTCTCTTTGATATCAACAATTAAAAGATTCTTCACCTGCCTGTGTTTTACTTAAGGAGTAAAATAGACATCAGAACACTAAATGTAACCTAACCATTCTTTTGCACAATCCAATTCTATATATGATACACAAATTTCCTACTGTATACATATAAAAAATACTTCCAATTTAAATGTTTAATAACACAGGATATCCATATGATACCTTTATGACATTGTATTAGCCTATAACTTTCAACTGGCACTACATAATACAAAAAAGTTATTAAGGTATGGTCAAGCAATTATAAAAGTTTATTGTAGGACAATGCTTTTGCATTCCAGTTGGTTACAAATAACTGAGAAATGCCTACAACAATCAAACCCCAGGACAAGTCTCAGTGTGCAGCAGCATATGGAAACCAAAACAGATGTTCAAGTGCACAGTAATTTTTAAGTAAAGGAGCAAAGAACAACACCAAATAGACCATCAATATGCAAGTGGCATAAGGAGTTTATGGTCAACAGGAACCAGGTGTGTGAACACAAGGGTTAAGGATGTGGAATTCATCCAAGAATCATTTGCATGTAGTCCACAGAAACACATGCATAGGCACTGCAAGGAAATGCAGGAACCACAATGAACAGTACGCAGCGTGTTACACACCCAAATTGTCATGCTCCATCTTCCAGATTCTAAATTTGTGCCAACTAAAGGCAGGGACACACTATCCTCATGTCATGTGAGCTCATGTGTTGTTACATGTGCATTTGCGATGTAAGAGGCGATTTAACCTTGAATTCTATCGCGCAGATTCACACTTCCGTCACGCGATCTCACGTGCAACTCTGCTCTGCTCACGCGCCAGCTCGTCTCTCACATTTCGTGAGACGTGATCTACGTGTCGAGTGCTCTTCAGACATTTTTACCAGTTGTTTCCAGAAATGGACAAAATGCTTATTGAAAAAGTGTGCCAATGGACCTTTTTATGACACCAAGTCACCAGATTATAGAGATCAGCATATGATAGCCAACACATGGGAAGAGATAGGAAAGGAGTTGAAAATAAAATGTATGTTTTATGTATTTATTTGCATGTGTATATTTATTTCAGCTTTCATTTAGAGGAAAGTTCTAAAGTGAGTTCAGACATGTACACCACATAAACAGTTTCCCAAACGTAGGTACATGCATTTTACGTTGTTCTTCATGGCGAATGAAATCTTCCAAGGTTAACAATGGCTAGTTGCCATGGTAATGAATCAACAGCCAAATTAAAATAATCTTTGAAGTAGTCTTGAACATCTTCAAGGGGTGCATTTCTCTTAAGTTGTTGTAAATTTTGTAGGCCAGAAGTCCTGGGACACAGCAGCTCAATTTCATCTGGCAGGTTACGTTCTTTACACAGCATGTTATGGAGGCAGCAATAAGCTAGCACCACTTTGTCGACAGTTTCAGGCTGTACCTCTATAAGCCCACAGAAGACTCTCCAGAAGCTAGAATACCAAACACATTCTCAACAACCCTTTGAGCTCGTGACAATTGACAGTTGTAAATTTTCTTGCTTTTGTCTCTTCCTTGGTGGTGTTTGCTGTATGGACGAAGTAAATATGTTTTCAGGGGAAAACATCCCATCTCCAACTATAACATATGGCACGGGAACAGCATTTTCAACATACGGCATATTTGGGGGAACATTAAGTGTTCCGGTTTCTAGTTTTGTTCCAATCACTGATTTAGAAAATATATTGCCATCACTAATTTTCCCATATGAGTCTACATCTATAGCTAGGAATTTATACTCAGCATCAATTAGTGCTAGAAGTACTGTTGAATGAAACTCCTTGTAATCAAAGTATAATGCGCCTCCAATTATAGGACACTGAATAGAGATGTGTTTCCCATTGATAGATGCAAGGCAGTTTGGAAAGTGCCACAAATCTTGGATTTTACTTGCTGGTGATTTCCAAACATCTTCTGATGGTTCTGGCATAACAAGAGGACCCAACCGTCTCCATATAGCTTCACAAACAGTTCTCACTATCAGTCCTACTGTACTGAATCCCAGACGATAAGTGAAACCGACGCTTCGGTAAGAGTTGCCAGTGGCCAGGAACCTGAAAATGAATTATTACAACTGAATTAGTTTTGTATGTGTTGAAAAATAAATGTTTACCATTATTTTTTGTTGTTTCAGTTGAAACTGCAAAAGACACTTGGGAAAAGTTACGGCAATGTTTTCTGAACGCTTTGAATTGGCGCCGGAATAAAAAAAGGGGCGATGGAGCAAAAAAAAAAAAATTGTTCCTTGGAGGTTCAACTTGGAAATGTCTTTTCTTCTGCCTTCACTTGACACAAAAATACTCAGAGCAACATACAGAAAGAAGAGAATCTGGAAGACATACAAATTGATGAACAGGAGACGGACGAGCCAGAAATGAACACCTACGAAATACCGGAAGGCCAGAGCAACATTACACATGAAGAAATTTCATCCTCATCTCATGTTGATTCACATACACAAGGCTACTTTCCTATGAAAAGAAAGCAACAAGGGACAGCGCCATTCAGCAGATGGTTAATGTCATGAAGGAAAACTCTTACCTTAGGCAAAGAAGACACAAGGAAAAGACGACAATCCAGGACATCGATGAGACGGATATGTTTTTGCTCAGTATGGCCAAAATGATGAAGATACTTCCTTCTCTTGAACAGCAAAAATTAAATTGCAGTTGAGTCAGGCTGTCATGCAAGCTCAAATTGCATTAGAGGAACAACAAAAAGGTCCACGATCAACTGCTTCTGTAGCAACCTCCTGTTTATCGCAAAATTTGGCTTACGCCATACCCCTAAGCAACTTTGCAATGGGCAGAGAATATATGGGGCCTAAAGAGAACACACCACAAAACCTGCTAGATATCTCAGGCATTCACATGGCCATCAATGCTTCTCATGAGATGAATTAATGTTCAATTTTGAATTGAACTGAAGAAAATGTGAAGTTATGTCAAAAGACTTTGGTATTCTTTTTAACTACTAATTACTAACTAAATTTTTATTTAACTTTCCAGTTAACTTGACTTCTCAAAATGTTATTGTAAAATAAAAGTATTTCTCTATAATTTGCCTTATAACTTACCTTAAACATACAGCCATTTTTTCCTCCATACTGATTGTTTCTCGGAACTGTGTGTTTCTGATTTTTATGTCGCCCCTTACAAGATCATGTAAAAAATAAAATTCTTCCTTTGTTATTCTAAAGTACATCTCATAGCAATTTGGATGTTCTTCAAGTTCCTTAACCAAATGATGAAATTCACCCTTCTCCTTCCGTTTCATATTGATGTCATGAACCCACACTTTTCTCCAGTCACTGTGTCGGCTGCTAGAATCGCACAAACACTTTTAAGATCCTCCTCATAATCCAATGAACTAGTTGAACTGCAACACTCCATGACTGTTACCTGACTGAGAACTCTACTAACTGTGTGTAATCCAGATCACATGAGATAATGTGACATGACAATATGCGTGTGCGCCACCTCATGTCACGTGAGCTCACGTGACATGACGATAGTGTGTCCCCGGCTTAACTCTCCTGGTAACAAGGCAGCTTCATTAGTCAATATTACATGTTTTAGAAATCTACTGACCTCATCCAGTCACTGTATCATGACCAAGCTAATGCACATCATGCTGAGCACTGAGCTTGACAACCTACACATGTTGTATCTTCCATGCATGCAATCTCCTGCTGAAAGTGCTATCTGCACTTCTCTGCTGCACCTGTATATTTATTTCTGTGGACTATGCACAAATAATTCTTGGAAGCAATCCACATTCTCATGAGTAATGAAGATTCCAAGGAAGATAAACAAGATGCTAGAGTGGAAGATTGGAGGTAGCTAAATTCAGACTCAGTGACAAAGTACTCAGATTCTGTTAATGCAGGTGAAACCACTATGAATGTAGTTAGCCACAGTTTGTAACTTTTAACAGAGTTCTTCCACAATGTAGAGACTCTCTGTTAAAAGTGAAAAATGGAAATGGCTAAGAACATGGTGGCAGTGATGAACAGGCAGATGAGGAACCCTATATTCTAACATATTATGAGGGAGTATCAGGCATTCAATTTGTCCAGAGACATTTTGGCTCCTACAAGATAAACAATGACAGTTTGCACACATTTGCACATTTGAAATCATCAAACTCAACCACATAGCAGACATAACTCAATTACTTTAAGAAGTAACATTCCAGCTCTGTGTGTGTGTGTGTGTGTGTGTGCATGCGCACATGCAACTCATTTTGTAATTACACTTTACTGGTAGTGTCTGACTCTTCTAAATGGAGTCATATTTTGAACACCTAAATGATATTTTCTTTCCAGACCTGCTGACAGATAATTGGGCTCAGCATATCTTGTTCTGAGAAACCCTAGTTTTAGTTTATTTTTTGCGTTCATGTTCCATAAAAAAATACAAAATTATAAACATAAAATGGATTGAAGAAATACATCAGCCAATTTAGATTATAGTGAACATAGTGTCTGCGTACTCAAGACACTGATTTTATGTTTAATACTGACACAATGCACATTTAAGATACATCTTGGTTTAAGACGTGGGTTGGGATAACGTAGGCAGTAAAGTGACTTGTTACAGCCTAGGTGGGCTGAGGTTTGAATCCCAGTGGAGGCAAGATCTTTCTGCACCTGCCCTGACTGACCCTGAGGCCCAACCAGCTTTCTGTACAATAGACACTGGGTCTCTTTACTGGAGGTTAAGCAGCTGGGCATGGCATTGACCACCCACCCCCCCATCTAGCCCCAGAGTTGAAGGAAGAGTACAGCTACACCTTTATTCCCCCTCTGGGCCTTCATGGTCTGTTATAGGGTAAATGTTACCCCTTTTTTTAAATTTTGGTTTAAGACACACACAGCTCTGACCCCAGAAGAATCCGACTGCAACATATGGTCCCAAAAATTATGGATAGCTTGATTTTGGTGCTTCATAAATATATTTTAAAAGTGACACAACACACATTTAATCAAGAAGTTCAAATCATAACATAATGCATAAAATCCCTGATATCCTTACCCAGTCCACTACGTTTAGATGTATGTCATTTTGTCACTGTTGCATTATCACAGTCATTAATGAAAGTCACTGTGTAACAGACACTGACAGGCATACTCCCTTAAAGCTTGCACGAAACCAGCAGATATACGGCAGTGGCACAATAACATATGGAAGTATAGCATGGCAGCCACCATCCTGCGATGTAGCATTGAGTAAAGAGCCTACAGTAGACAGCAGTGACTGCTGTATCAATGTAATTAATGAGCATGTATTAAGAATTAAGAAGTAGATTTCAATTTTTTGTCCATTACAATGCATTCATTTAGTAGGAATTTAAGGTGCAACTATAACACTTTCTTACGAACAATTCCACATTTATGCTCATCACATTAGGCACATTTTGTTACTACTGGTTTAAGATACATGTTTTTCTTACAACAGCATTTTTCATGCAACACAACTGTTTCTCCTCTTTGTATTGGCTACCTACATATTTTATTTTACAATAATTCAAACAGCTTATCCTTACTTTTGGGCAAATGTGGGCTGTCTGCAATGGTCACAGCAACCATGTTTAAGTCCTCCTGTCCAACACACATAAGGTGATTAACCGCTTCACGCTATAATAAAGAATAACAACACAAAGAGCTGATAAACAAGAATGACAAATTTAAAAATCAAAATATTTTTGACTCTCCAGTGTATATTCATACATTTTGATTAAATACAAAATTAGTAAAATGTCTTTCTACAAAGTAATACTTTCTTTAAAATTAGTTAGTAAGGTTTGGTCCATGTTGGGACTCAACAATCCAGTTTGGATTCAACTAAAGAATGCAATATTGCTAGCCTAAGACAATATACCGCGAGTGTATGTAAGTATTAAATTAAAAAGGTAACTTCACAATATGACAATGAGCCTGAGATTTAAAGTCATGAGCTAATGCAGTCACAGCAAAAAACCCAAATGGTACCTGTCTCACCTCTCACCAAAGCCAAACAAACGATTCTAATCTGTCATTAAATCTTAGTTTCATTTAAGATTATGTGTTCCAAAAAATGTTTTTCAACTATTTACTCACTTCTGAATCTGTTGCAAATGATGGGAAAATATTACACCCACTTATTACCTTTGTGTTAGCTTCTGATCTGTGCTGATGTTGTGAATCTACTGGGTGAAAATACACATACCATAAAGAAGAGCAAAAAGGCTTTATTAGTAATTAGGACAATCTTGAAGTAAACGCTCCAGAAACTAACAATATGTTCATGAGTTGTGAAGAGAATGCAGGACAAAGCCACAACACAAAGACAGCCAATAATTTTAAGGTTATTCATCCCTCTTGTGCTGTTAATCAAATGTTTATATTTCCCAGTAAACAGTCACACACAACACCAAACATAAGTTGATTAGGCAACAAGTTCTCATCTTATTACTAACCATCAGGCCTTCTCTTTTAAGAACCATTCAATAAAAAATCAATCCAGTCAGGAAAGAGATCTCTTCCTTAGAAAGTAAATCACAGAAGTACATTAAGAAATTACTATTAAAAATCACAAGAAAAGTATTATTCATAAAAATATGGTATAGGAATAACATGTATTACTCGTTTATCATTACCCCTATACCATATTTTGTAAATAATACTTTTATTGTAATTTTACTAATAATTTCTTGATATATTCATATCTTGTACTTTGTAAAGAAAGAGATCTCTTTTGTAACTGCAAGTCATAAGTTCTTATTAAATGGTTCTTAATAGAGAAGGCCTGATAATGGTTAGTAATAAACCAAACTTGTTGCCTAATCAGCTCATATATGTCGTTGTGTATATCTGTTTAATGGAAAATATATATACATATATATATATATTTGATACCTCATAAATCCTTTTAAAACACAGCATAGTTGATATATAGAGGAACAACAGTAACACATCAACAATTCATGCATGAAAAAATTTAGTGAAATTCAAATTCAGGGAATGCCTGGTACCATTCACCTTGTCTTCCCCTCTGCATCTAAAGTTACAAAGGTTAAATAAATTATAAAGTACTACAACTTTGTCTGTTTGATACCGGGGTGAAATACACGCCTTTCACATGAAGGGTTAAACAGAGGATGAAAGTTTCCCAGAAAAGTGCGCTCAGTAGGGCATTTGGCCTACAAGGCAGTAACTGGAGACTGGAAAAACTGCAAAACGCGTAGCTACACGATCTGTACCCCTCACCAAATATTATTTGGGCGATCAAATGAAGAATGGTGAGATGGGCTGGGGAAGTTTCGTGTATGGACGAATACAAATGGGTAGTGTTGACTGTGAGAACCTGAAGTAAAGAGATCTCTTGCAATACCTAGGCATCAATAAGAGAGCAGTATTAAAAGAGATCTTAAAGAAATAGAATGGGAAGGCGTGGAGTTGGTTATTACCTTACTGGTCCAGCAGTGAAAAATATTCTTCTCTCTGGCAAGCCTTTTCAGTTCCTTAAACGTCATACTTTCCAGCTCCGATTTTGTATACATCTTGCAATCAGAAAACGGCAAAATCAATACCTAATTGAAGGCACACGCTTGATCCTTTACACCGACAGTTAGATAACATAAACTGCTTTTACCACATGCATTCAAAATCCATGTCTCAGCCAATGAGCAAGTCCAAACCAGGGACACCAACAGCAAACGTAGGGCATTGCTGAATGGGTTTGAGGCAAAGTGACTGATCAGTAAGCAACAAAATCCATAAATAACAAAAATCAATACCAACTTCACACATACATTACACAGGTAAAATAATTGCAATTATATAAGTAATATATGAATTTTCTGACTCATGCGACTGGAATGTTAAAGCCTCACCGTTGCCATTATGTAACGTGAATTCGAAATCTGATTGGTTACGCAGGAAGGAAGCTGTGCTACTTCATCGAGCAACAGACAAAAACAGACCAATATCCGTGTCATTCCTCGAACACGTTTGTTTTCATGTGATGGTTTGAGTCAGTCTGTTCACTGGTTTGAGTAGTACGGCAAATTTGTGAAATGTAGATGTTGTGCAGGTGGCCATGAAACAAGTTGGACTGATGAAAGTATGTGGAAAATGCTCTGTATCTTGTGATACAGAAGAAATTTGAGTTAAACAGGTCCTCGAAGTGGGTAAGCTATAAACATCAAGTGTTTTTATTGCCGTATTCTGCACTGTGTTTCTCTGAAAGGTTCAGTTGTACGATCAATAGTTCGAACAAGTCATCAGTCGAAATCTTCTCTTATTTTCATATGAACTTTTTACTTCAGTTTATGCGGTTGTTGCTTTCGTCCGATCCAATATAATGCCGCTTACAGTAAGGGCTGATTCACACTATACGTCACGTTTCCGTTCCGTCACCGTTCCATCTTCGTTCCGTCAGATTGGTCTGTGTTCACACAGTCCGTCGTGTTCAGTCACTTTCAGGCAGAGCACGTGGTAGTAGGCCCGCGCTTATCACCGTCAAATATGCAGCCTCATTCGTTTTCTAAAAGACAGCAGCAATAGCATAGAATGTTAGATGAAGAGAAAAATGCTTCTCTGAGTAATAAAAAGAAGCGTAAGTGGGTTCACAAGTGTTTCAGAAGCAGAAAATCAGAAGGCGAATACTGAACCCTGTACAAAAAATTAGCTGATGACGAAATTAAATTTTATCAGTATTTTAGAATGTCCAAGCACCAATTCAACTATCTGCTTCAGAAGATCAAAAAAGATTTGAAAAAGAAGAATACCACCGTCCGAGAAGCAATATGTACTTTGAAGGTTACCACATTGTAGTTGATGAATAATTTGTCAGACCTCATATACTTCACCACAGAATTGTAATGAATTTTTTTTTTAATGCTTTATAGGTATGTGTGTTCGGAATTCACTAGTCACTCTTTGGATTTTGGTGTGTTATTGATACATAATTATATCATATATTAAAAGTTATATTACATTTCTCGGTATAGCTTGCATGATGCATATTATTAGTTGACATATGTGTATAAGTTGCACAGCAGTATACTGTATATTACAGGTAGCCATTGTTCAATGCTATGCACTGTTGTTGTTGTGATGTGTGCTTTGTGAATTCTGTAAGTCTATTTAATGTGTGTATGTATATTTCATATATATTACATATAATATTCCATTCAAAAGAACTCATGGCATTTTAATATATAGTTCATACCACAATTGTGTATTCACCCTGTAGATGGCTTACAAAGCTGAAACAATTGCCGGTCCCAGTGGCCGCGCAGTTTAAGGCGTTGATCTGCGGCCGCTTGCCTGCAGAGATTGTGGGTTCAAATCCCACCAGGGGCATGGGTGTTTGTTGTGAGTGTTGTGTGTTGTCAGGTGGAGGTCTCTGCAACGAGCTGATCACTTGTCCAGAGGATACCTACCGACTGTTGTGTGTCGTTATGTGTGAGCTAGAAACCTCGTGAATGAGGAGGCACTGGCCCACTGGGGGCTGTCGCACCAAAAACAAACAAACAAACAAAAGGGGAGAGTACCAATCATAGAGCCACTGGTGCTCAGTAATCTAATGTAAACATCTTTTAAGCAATTCCTAGGCTCCTTATTTGGCCACCTAAATTTGTTATGCAGTGGTTTTAATGGAACTTCCGTATTCTGTGGCAATTTGTATGCTGTTGTTGCTAAACTGGATTATGCTTCTCTCCTGTTTCCACTACATTCCATAAATTGAATAAGTTGTGCTTGTCACTGATTTGATTTGGGACTAAACAGTGAAATTCGTATCATGTGTGGCTGTTTCATAAAGATGCATAAAACATTGGCGTCATGAGGAGAGTTAGTGAACGTTTCGTGAAACCTACTGAAAGGCACTGTAAAATTTTGCAAATATGAAGTAATGTAAATGTAATTTCTGTTAGAGTATCCAGTAAATTTTGAGTGTTCTCGAATTCTTTTGTTCTCAGGCCAGAATAAGCAACCTTGTCGGAGAGCAGGCTGCATTATCGTAGTAGAATTGGCCCAAACCGATTTTACAGATGACTGTAGGCAGGTGAAGTACATGAGAGGATTTGACTTCCCTAAGAAAATTGCTTTTATTCATCGTTAAATCATAGGGAAAGTCCGGAACTAATATGGTTGTTGCTTAGAGAGATCATTTTTCTTTGTGATCAAGAACAGCCATTGTTGAAATCCCATGGGTTACAAAGACGTGTTTTGGCCGTACTGTCAGCAATCCTGAGAGTACTATGACCATGGAGCACTGGTAATGTTTCTAGTCGGCAGTGCTGTACGTAGTTGACAAAAGTGACATGCCTGTATAATTACTACAGTCCCGTTTATCACCCTTCCTCTAAAGAGTTTCATTGATCAACGCTTTCCACTGGTGCGGCAATTCCTCATTATTCCAAATATAGTTAATAATTCTGTTGATCTCAGAACGAATTGTCTTAACTCCTGCATTAATCAGTACAACTTGAATTTGATCAGTACCTGGTGATTTGTTCCTTTTTAGCTTTTCATTAGCCATCTCAGCCTCAAAGGCACTGGCCTCAGGCACTAGTGGATCTGCTGTCTCTGTTGCAGTGTGTCTAACTCCATGGTTCCTCCACCTAGCTCAAATACTGTGGGAGCCTGTAACCAATCACTCACTTTGTCCATTACTGTATTAGTTCTAGGCTAGTAACCCTTCTTAAAGTTATTTAGTCTCTTATACAAGTCTGTGACATTCTTCGTCTTACTGTTGGTGTCAAGATCATCTGTTTTAGCTTACAAGTATGTCTTCGTTTTGTTCCTGAAATGGTTACTAGCTTCATGTCTTATATTGGTTAGAGTATTTATGTTGCTTTGGTTTGGATCTTAGCATGCTTCCTTTGATATAACAGTCATACACATTCTTTATCAGGCCATGGTTTATGCTGCTTTCATTCATGCAGACCTAGACTTTCTTTAACTGAGGTTTGGAGATTCTCTTTAATTTTTTCCCAAGCGCTATTTTTTATGTCCTTGCTGTCATTTATGCTTTCCAAAGCTGCAAACCTGTTTGATATCTTAATCTATTACTCTTTCCCAACCTTCAACTCACTTAGCTTCTTGAGTTTAAATCTCCTCATCAAGCTTCTGTGATATTTGTTTACTTACTGCCTGTGTTTCCCAAACTTTTGCAACCATCAGATAGTGATCGATATGACAATCATTTCCCCCCAAAAGATCGTGCGTTGAGTATACTTGAATGCCAACTCTTGTCTTTCAATATGTGTTCAATCTGATTGTGAGTCTTCCCGTCAATAGAGGTCTAGGTGTATTTATTAATGTTTCTGTGCGGGAACATCATAATCTCAACAATTAGATTTTTCGATGTGGCATAGTTTACTATTCTTACACTATTATCATTATTATCCTGATGTAGACTCTCATTCCTGGTCTTTGGTTTGAAAATATTCTCTGTCCCCAGTTTTGCATTAAAATCTCCTAACATTAATCTTCATATGGTACTTAAGAAAATGAACACCTGCCGTAATTCCTCGTAAATCTGTCCTTTGAGTCATCACTTTTCTTCTCTGTTGGTGCATGTTCATGCAGAACAATGATATTACACCAGTGACCCCTCAGAACTATATATGACATCCTATCACTAACAGATACTACTGTCTTAACTGGTGTTAGTATTCTGTGTTGCACAAAAGTTCTGTTCCCAATTGATGATTTAGCACCCTTTTCCGTAGATAAAATATAATCCCTTGCTCTTACAATGCCTCTTTTGTCTCACTTAACCTCCTGTATACCCACTACCTCTAATTTATACATCGCTAATTCCCTGGCTACTGTCATGACCCTAACCTATGCACGCTCTTCACATTCGACGTTCCAAATCTCATTTCCCATTTCCATTGCTTGGATTGTCCAAAGGATCAGTACAAACCCAAGGCAATTGCGGACGTTTCGTAACATGGCATTTTTTTACGGTGAGGAATAGTTAGCACATCCCCAACCCCCAAACTCAAGTACCATCCCATGTTGTCTGTCTGCAACTGCTTATTCAGTGTATTTGCAGCTACCCTCCATATTGGAGGCCATTCCTCCATCTGCAACCTGCAAACACGCCATGCAGTGTTGACAGATGCACACTTATTGTGCGACAAGTAGCTATGATTTTTATTTATACCGCGGATAACTGAAAGTGTGGATACTGAATCAGTGGATGCAGGGGCATGACTGTATATGAATTTGTAGCTTGATGGTTGATTGTAATTTATTGGCATATTTTACTTGTTTGTCAACATACATTGGGGGGTTCAGACTTCCTTCATTCTTTTTAATCCTGTATATTTTCAGGTCTAAGTTGTGGCAGGGCAGTCAGGGCTGAACCAGGGTGCGGAGATGTAGTTCAATCTCAAGCGATGAATCAAAATGGAATCACTGGCAGAAACTGAATATGATTACGAGATAGCTTTAGTTCAGAAGTCGCAGGTAATCACACAGTTAATTTGTATGAATTGTTGTTATCATGCCTTACGGTTGTGAATCACTTAAGTTTGCTCTTTGAAAAGTGTATTGAAAATGTAGCCTTGCTGGAGACCTTGTAAGGGTAGGTGTATATTTTATTGTCTTGGTGGTAGTGGTGGTGGTGGTGGTGGTGGCGGCGGCAGTGACGGCGACGTTGTTGTTGTTGTTGTTGTTGTTGTTGTTGTTTGAATTGCAGCACATTTGAAGTCCGTTTAACAAACTAACTAACTCCATGGAGTAGAATCCTTCCTTAGAAGCTAACAGGTCCTCAACTAGTCATGAAGTCTGTCTGGTTTTATTAATTGGCAGCAGATATTTCAGTAGTTAAAGGTGATACACATTGAGCCAGTAATCGGAACTGTACGTTTATTTAAGTTGATATGATTAATGTTTGTGTCTACCATAGACCTCCCATACCCACTCACACCTATACCCACGTATTCATGGAAGATGTATCATTTTTAGGCGCATTTGTAAAATTGCAAAAAGCGACACTTAGCTGCATCAAATCTGTCTTTCCGTCATCTGACAAGAATAATGGGTACTTTATGTGGGGGCCAATGTGAATTCTTGAACATATCTGGCCTAATTATTCTTACAGTGAGACATGTTTCAGACAAAATTTGTAGAGAAAATCAAAACACACATTTTATGTTCAATAACTTCTTTTCGAAAATCGTGCCGTTTATGGGATAAAGTTAGAAAAATATGGTAAAGCCGGAGAGGCCACAGATGACAATATGCCGACTGCACATTGCCTGCTGGATATCTAAGTCTACAAACACACACTTAGAATATGTAATACTTATTAATTTTCCACTGAAAGAGTGGTCGCACAAGTGCTCCTCAGTATTATGTTATATGTAGATCACTTGTCTTGTCTGTTTTTCTTTCTATAGTACTTTTGTGTATGAATCTTGAGATCATGATAGCAGGTTTTCTTATAACAAGTGCAGAAAGTAGGCCTATAGCTTTTAAAATAAAATGTAGCTCTGCATCTGAGAATTTTCTTAGACTTGTATTTCTCATATTCTGTTCAGTATAGTTGCCGATAACAGCTGTCTCTTTTTTCTCATGCACTGTATTGCGAAGAGCACTGGACCCAGAACATCACTACCCCAAGTATCTTCATGTTTTATATCGCACATGCAGATTCAAGGTGGTTTGTCAACTTTAATGTCCATGTTACAGTTCCTCAGAAAGCATTGCCTGAAAACCTTGGTGTTCTGTCATATACAAGCAGGAGACTGATCATTGCTGTTGCTGGAAATTTGTTTGGTATGCAGTTATGTTCTCAGTCAGGCAGGTCTGTCAGTGGCATGGTTACTGCTTTTGTTGATCCTGGCAGTCCCATCTCTTAGATATAGTGACAATCCTTGATCGATCCAGGCATTGTGATGCTCAATTAGAATTCTCAGTTCATTTGGGCAGTAGTGTTTGTACCTGGATGGCTATTCGCTATTGCATAGTCTCTCCATTGCATGGGTACTGCTGTTATTAATGGCTTTAAATTCAATTATGTTGGAGCAAGAAGCTTTGGATAGAGAGTTAATGTGTTAAGAAATTTTATTGATATTACCTGGTCGATGTTTGTAACAATGTGTGTGGTTTGCATTAGGATTGTTGGTATAACTAGGCTTTCCATGGCTTGGTTGTAAACCCTGCTGTTTCTGATACTATCTGAATTCTTGGAAATATAAACATTCAGACCACATGTACTGTTTTTGCAGCGGGATGCCCAGTTGAGCTGGATGCTTATACTTATGGCCATGAGCATCGTATGCAGTTGGATTTTAGGTACCACTGGATTGTCCCTGGCATGGCTTTTGCTCCTGTTGGCTCTGGTTGTTGCGGTTTGGAAAACGAGTTTTGTGGGGCTGGTAGAGGCTGCTGTAAACTATGAGACGCTGCGAACTCGACGGAAACGTGCCCTTAGTCATGCCGAGACTGCTGAATGGTTTAACTTCCTCCTCAACCGATGGTAAGTAAATTGACATTGCATTTAGGATTAAGCACTGTGTTGTATCCCCACCTTTTGGTCCACCCAGCTTCCATACCTCCTTATTTGCAATGGAGCGATTTACTCATGCCATCATTTTCAAGATTCTTCTATGACACCGTTTTGACTGCATAAGTCGAACGAGGTCACGATAATAATGATGTCAAGTAATATTTGGAGGTGACAGCCGTGAATTATTTCGGGTGCTATTCAAGCTTTTACCTGGAGAGACTGAAGGAAACCATTACAGTTTCCCAAGTCATTGTGAAGATCTTCCTTAAACAACATAGCTGTCGATGTAAAGTTTTTGTGGCAATGGCTTGGATTGGCCAAGTAGGAATCCCGCTACCTCTGCGTCCTCCATATGCCTTCATCGGCATGGACATGGAAGACATTTTACTCTTGTGTATAGTTGTGTGGGTTTTCAAATTGTGATGCCGTAAACATGCTCTTAAAAGCTGGGAGGCCTAGACTGTTTGAGCACTTTGGCCAGGCTCACGTGAAAAAATGAAACTATGTTTAATGTTTTAGGCATGGATTTTAAATTGAACTTCTATAATAAAAAAGGTGAGTGATTCAAAATTAGTTGTATATTAATATTAGTTTGCAGAAATGTAGTAAGGTCTGATAATGACCATATTTAATGTTGAAAAATGTAGCCAACCATAAACTTTTATATGTGATTCTTTAAAGCATATCTAAAATGTTGGTTGCATTGTGTGATGGTGGTGGTGACGTATACATCAACTATTGTACCATAGTTTCGTGCCTACTGTATGCCAGAACATCACAACTACTGTAGTTGGAAGGTTAATCCCCCCAACCTCACCACCCTCATTATTCAATACTCAGTATTTATGAAGTGATTTGAAGTAACTACATATTGCTGATATTTGTGTATCCTGAACAGAATGCTATATTAAAACTCTTGAACCATTTTGAAGCCCATACACTACCATTTAGCACCAGATTTAAACACAGACACTAGAATTTTGCACACAATTTTGTAACCTGAAAGACACACACACAGCAGTTTTCCTAAGAAATGAAAAGGAACAATGACAAAAGCACTGTATCACAAATTTGTTTTTCCACTTGATCAAGCGCTCTTGGTTGTGATTGGTTGATGTCCTCAGAATGTTTTTAACAGGTTGAGGTTGTGCTGCTGTGCCAGTTTGGCCATTAAAATTTCATGTGTTTATCTCAGTCTTCATGGATGAACTCTTGAACAAAGTGAGGTATATGGTGAAATCTGCCACCAAATGGTAGTGTATGGGCTTTGAGGTCATGCAAGAATTGTAGCAACATAATGTTCCATTTATGAGATACAGCCATGTAACTTTGTGTTTTGATGTTTTGCTGACTGTGCGTTTCAGTATATTTATCTTACTAAATAACCAACTTGATGCACAACATTTTTGTTTTACAGTAAGTTTATTTCGTAGCCTTTACATGTTTTGAGAACATGTGCTCCAAACATGTAGAGGCTACGAAATAAACGTATTGTAAAACAAAAATTATGTGCATCAAGTTGGTTAATTACTAAGATAAATAACTTTGTGTGTTTGCTTGCTTGTGTGTTTCCTTTACGATCACTCTGTATGTTGTTGAGCAGTCCACAATATGTAGCTCAATTGCAGTACCCAAACTAGTTCTAAACGTTTCTTCATATGCTTGAAAAGTCAACTTTAAGTTAATTTAAATTATTCACTGAAAAATGTAAATAATCTTTGGTAAATATACACCCCATATTTTACGTGTGTACAAGTTTTATACTTCTCTGTTTGCCACAGGTATGCAACATGTTCTCTTGCATATGAATGTAGCTGGCCATGATGCACTTGGTCAGGCATTTCTTTGCCAAACACTGATATTCTATCTTCAGATCCTTTGCATGCAGTAATGGCAAAAGAGAGTCCCCCTGGAATATTCCTCTTCGTATCTGAATGGGTTGTGACTGCATTACTTCCTGTTTTGTTTTTAAAATAAGCCTTGTGTTCCATTTCTCCATAGACAGTTTA
>Ga0131853_10006414_pt1 | contig 21221 bp, 13 predicted proteins | sample TergutLab28metaG_FD_92764 | JGI IMG/M metagenome (GOLD analysis project Ga0131853, IMG submission 92764) | Labiotermes labralis P1 segment gut microbial communities from Petit-Saut dam, French Guiana - Lab288 P1 (version 2) (version 2) | ecosystem: Host-associated > Arthropoda: Insects >...
CAGATGCAACAGTATGCAGATATTTATTTACTGCAAAGTCACTCTACGTGTTTCGGGTGTCACAGCACCCATCATCAGGAGTACTAAAAACTGTAACCGCAACCTCCGGTACAGGTCATAATACTGGTACAGCTACTTCCCTCCAACGTGGCCTGATCGGCCACGTTGGCCACGTTGGAGGGAAGTAGCTGTACCAGTATTATGACCTGTACCGGAGGTTGCGGTTACGGTTTTTAGTACTCCTGATGATGGGTGCTGTGACACCCGAAACACGTAGAGTGACTTTGCAGTAAATAAATATCTGCATACTGTTGCATCTGGTTGAATTTTTATTAACAAAGTTCGCTAGGTTGGCAAAGTTACCACTACGCATGCCATACAGGCTTATCAGGGAATGGGGGTACAGCTCCACTCATTCTCGACCTTAGAACTAGATGAGGATGAGTGGTTAGTTTCACGATTCAGCCGCTGTGCATGCTATGAGAGGTTCTGGCACCCTTTGAATAGAGGGCTGGGTAGGCCCCAGAACAGGTCCTGACAATTTGGAGGTGATAAAAATCTCTCGTCCCCGCCGGGAAACGAAAGACGTTTGCTCGGTAGTCAAGCCTGCAGCTTATTAAACCGACCGCCTGCGCCATCCACCCTCGGCATGAGGTTTGTACCCAGTACTATCAAGACGGCTATGGCAAGGACATCACCATCTTGAAGTTTGCTGCTCTGAGTGTTGTAGCTGAAGTAGCCTCCTTGTAGTACAAGGAAATTTGTCCGTTAAAAACAAGGTGGTTGTAAACCTAACCGCCCACTATGACTTAAACTTCGCTCCCCATGCAAGAAGCAGAGGTTGCTTAATGCAGGTGTTTGACCCACTCTCCAGCACCAGTATACTGGTCATAAACATGGACACCACGGTATCTCGGGAGTCTGCTCCCTCTCAAGCTGCCTGTTCTTAGTCTCAAAACTACTGTGTTGTGTTCTTGTCGTCGGCGTAATGATGCAAGTGATTTCCTGATTCACTGAACCAAACTCTTGAACGTTCTGTTGGAAAAATAAGCCACACTTCAATGCATTGCTTTTTTAAACAAGTTTCAAATATTTACGTTTTTGAACCGTGCAGTATGATATGACTACATAATAAGAACCAACAAAATTCATAAGTTTTCATTAATGTTTTAATTTAATTATAGTGTCTTCGAAATGTTTCGAACATAAAAGTGTTCATCCTCAGGAAGACTTGTAGATGCAGTTTTATGGCTGCATTCAAGAAATACCATAAAAATGCTTATACAAGTCTTCCTGAGGATGAAGAGTTGCATGTTCGAAATATTTCGAAGACACTATACACTAAAATAAACTCCGTGGCTTTAGTCCGCACGCGAAATATACCGACAGAGCGGCCGCCGCCGATCGGCGAAGTTAGTGCCAACTTTTGCGGATAGAGGGGTGTCACGTGGTCAGCGCAACGGGTCTCCACAGCCGTTAATCTCTGTTTTCTAGACCTGGAGCCGCTACTTATTCATTCAAGTAGCTCCTCAATTGACCTCACGAGGCTCACGAGGCTGAGTGGACCCCGTTCCAGACCCTCTCCTACTCAGAAAATCTGGTAGCGCCGAGGATCGAACCCGGGACCTCTGTATCTGTAGCCAGAAACTCTGACAGAGAGGCGGTATCGAAGACACTATAATTAAATTAAAACTTTAACCAAAAAAGTGTGCATCTTGTTGATTCTTATTACAAAGTTTCAAATAGTAAAACATTTAAGTGGCACAGCATAATTTATGCCGCATAGAAGACACAAATATTAAACTTATCTGCTGTCAGGTCGTGGAGGAACTTCCCTTCTCCGGTCTTAAATAACAAATGCATCAGTTGTATAATGGACAGTATCTTTAAACTAGACCACTGCCACAAAATATGAAAATCGTTCAGGTTAATTAAGGACTTCGCGTAACGACTGGGTTTTATTACTGACACAGACAAAATAATTTCGAAGTGTACGGAAGGTTTCCTATTTTTTCGTCACGCCGACAAGGTGGGTAAGGAACCTGTAATTAAAATTACACGTACAGGCCCGTCTGTAGCTCGCTGTGAACTGTAGGCTTCAGGACCAGAAACTTTTCTCAGGGAGCAAGTGAAATGCAGTAAATTTTGTTTAATTGGCTGGATTCCCCCTGTCCTGTTATACACGTAAAAGAAGTTGTGAGTACAAATGCTTCTAATCCAAACCGATGAAAACTGCTATAGAGGCTGGCTGACATTCTCTCACAAAGTAAAACGCAAATAAACATTATGTGAAACTAACACGTAAGTACAAGTCGCAGTTTTCGAATCGTAGTGACGTTACACGTATTTAACTAGTCACGGAGTTTATATGTTATATTCCGCTGGGTTATGGTAATATAATAAACAAAATATATATCAGTCAAAAGAAACTATATTTAGAAATAGATTGTGTGTGTGTGTGTCTCAAACAGCGACATGTTTCGGCCTATATATAAACTTTCGTAATTTCCAAGCTCACACAATTCCAAAAGACCACACTGAAAAAGGTAGTGTATATGTAACAGTTTTGATTAACATTACATATAATATAGATAATTCGAATATTAAAATCATGTATGGTGCAGTAATTCTTAGGACCTAAAGTTAAATGCAGTTCCTTCCAGGTTATTTCTTTTGTCACGACAATCAGAATTAAATATTTCTTACATATGCTTACAGGATCGTTTTTCCGCTGTCCACCCCAGGCAGATATTCCATTTGTCCGACTGGACCAACAAGGGCAATAATAACCTGATAGGAACTGCAAGCAATTTTATATTCCAAGAATTATTTTATTGTATATTAATTTTATTATTCGATTTTATTTGTACAAAAAAAGTTAAAGCAGTCCCGTTACAGGCCGAGAGTGGGCCAGAGGGTTCCATGAAGTTAAGGTTCCCAGATTTCATGACAACGGTACAGGATTGTGGTAAGGTTGTCAGCCTTACCCACCGGAAATATTCCTGGTACTCATTTCTGTTAGAGGCTGAGTCGACCCCAGGACCATAGTGCAATCGGACGGATTATGTTAATGAAACATTCCAATGACACCAGCTGGAATCAAACCAACGGCCTTCCGATTTGTAGCACAGTACCTTAACCACTGCGCTTACGCGGGCCCCGATTTTATTTGCATTTTATATAATTTTAACCAAAACTGTTATTTACACCATATTTAATTCAATATTCGCTTTTAATATAGTGTGAGATTGGAAATGACATATACATAGGGCGAAACGTGTCGCTCTTTGAGATACAAAAAATCTATTGTCTAAACATAGTTGTGTTTTATCTGACATATACGAGGTACATTGTGTATTATATAGTAAAGAAAATCCTTATTGAAACTGAAGATACATTGTCACGCCGACAAGCAATTGTGCTATTCTAGCCAACTAAATACAGCTTACATTCTCACACGCTTTTGTGGCTATATATCTCTATGTTACATTTATGTATATTAGCCCTTCAATTTAAGTATTATTTTTTCACGGCGCAATAGCCCCTATTTTTCCAGGGCCTCATCATCATCTAGGCTTCACGATCATACTCAGACACACCACATTCGGTAGGACTCCTCTGGACGGGTGATCAATCCGACGCAGAGAACTCTACCTCACAACACACAACACTAAGAATGACATTCATGCCACGGCGGAATTCGAACCCGCAACCCCAGCAAGCGAGCGGCCGCAGAAAATACCAGTATTTAATTCTGGTAAATCCCATCTCATACAAAGCCAAGACAAGGGAAATGACCTTTAATTCTTATTAACCGAACGAAATGCTCTGCCACGTAACTTGTTTTCTTTGCTTTTGGGCTTATGAACAGAACCAGGAACTATTTTCCTAACACTCAAAAGTTCTCCAGCAGAGGAAGCTTCCTACCATAACACCACCGCACTCACATTTTTGAAAGAATACAATTGGTCAGAACAATGCCATTTGCTTCCTCGCGCTGTGTATTTTATGATCTCATACGCTTGCCCTTTCTCTTTCTCTCTGTTCCCTAATATTTTCATACCTCAACCCTAGCCCACAATCTCTCCTCGCTGCACACTCAAAAAAGCCACAGGATCCCTTGTGTTTCCCGATTACCATCACAGCCCCATAGCCGTATATTATCCCTCACATACGTGCAGCCCTCTATATTGAAACTGTTGACCACCACATTGGGTAAGATGAGCTTCGGGTTTCTGCCAGCCGGCAAGTACGATCCACATAAATTTTTTCACAAATAAAGCGGAAGTAGAAAATAATGTGAAAGTGGTAAAAGCAAAGCAATCGATTAGTACAGTCTTATGTCAGTTACTACTTGTGCTTCGTATCTTGAAGTCGATTACTGTCAGTCCGTCAATTGATATCAGTGCAATTTGAGACGGACGAGATACAGAGCTACGTGCCATAAAAGAGAAAAACACATAGAGAATTTTATGCAAAAAACTAAAGGTAATGGGCCAATTGGAAGATCTCAACGTAAAATAAACAACAATTCTAAAAGTAAAATCAACTAGATGCACTAATTTCTCAAATTTATTTTGAAATAAAACTCTACATGTTTCGGACTGTCCATCATCATCAGGAGTTTCACACTGTACACACAGCAATGGTATATGTCATTGCAGTGTTTACAGTGTGAAATTCCTGAAGATGGACATAGTGACAGTCCGAAACATGTAGAGTTTTATTCCAAAATAAATTTCAGAAATTAGTGCATCTAGTTGGTTTTACTATGAGAATATATCACGATGCACGGTCATGTGAACTTCAAAATAAAGAACAAAATTACAATTGATATTAGCGTCTAAACGGGATTTATCTGGCTCTGGAGAGGAACGGGCTCTTTTTAAAAGACTTTCCATAAAATGTGTGGAATTTCTTGACTCTTTGAGCTACTCTTTTCTTCTCAAGCAGAATTCTGCTCCATGGAATTAGCTGACTCTCATCAACAGGGCACTATAATGGCCGGACGTCTACCCTTGCTTCGTTACAACTCGACATGCCTGCCTGAACATGGCGCTAGCTACTGCAAACCCCTTGAGATGTAGGCAGCCAAACTAACACGATTATACGGCAGACAGGATGGGCAAGCTGACAACCGGCCAGCCAGATCCACTTCGTATGAACCGAGTACACTCTGAGCAGAGATTTTTCACCCATGGATTCCGGATCCGTTCGATATTGCTCACAATGATGTCTCGGAATCACATAAATCAAGGCCAAGTATGTGCACTGTCACTGGGACTGCACGACTTCCTTCAGTTTACCTCTAATATGTCTCTGCCCATCTGGGCCATTTTCTAGGATTTCGGTACAATACAAGTGGAAACATAGAAGCATTAAATTTATGCTTTGTGATAAAGTGGAATAATTTACATTGAATTTGGACTAAAATAATATAATAAATACGTAAAAATCAGCACGCGATGTCCTACTTCTTTTGTGAGTCCACAGTGTACAGCCGAGCGGTTCAAGAAAGAAGGAAAATCTGTCCTTGTTACATCCTCGCCTGCTTCAAAAATAACTCTGTGTGTGTGTGTGTGTGTGTGTGTGTGTGGAAAAATCTCGTGATAAGTGGGTCCCTGTCACCACGCATGGAACGTCCTCATATTGCGGATGAAGGAACGGCCTCCATTATGGTGGGTAGCGGCGAATATATACTGAATAAGCAGTCGCGGACAGCTGACAAGGGTAGGCCCTCCATCTTGGGGTTTGGGCGAGGTGCTGACAACTCCTTGTCTTAAAAACTGGCTTTGTTACGAAACATAAACACGTGCCTCGGACATGGACTGGCACTTTGGTAGACCAAAGATAGATCTTAAGGAAGTGGGAGGTGAAGGCATGGACTGGATCGATCTGGCTGAAGATAGGGACAGGTGGCGGGCACTTGTGAATGCGGTAATGAACCTTCGCGTTCCATAAAATGCGGGGAATTTCTTGACTAGCTTAGAACAGTTTAGCTTCTCAAGAAGGACTCTGGTACATGGAGTAAGTAAGTAAGATGGATAAAAACTTCTTTGTATGTAAGTACTTACGGAATTGGTGTGTGTATATGTAGGCTTACATAAGATATATAAATATGTATATGTATGTAGTGTGTGTGCGTTGGCACTGGTATATATATATATATATACACACACACACACAAACACATACGCTCTTATATACAGTTCACACAGTTACTAGACTAGGGAGAGAAATGTCTCGGCTTCGAATCCAAGTTCGAGGACGATACTTCGTTTCCAAAATGTCCGGAGCGGTTCTGCGGCCAACCCAGCCTCCTATCAAATAGGCACCGGATTTTTTTTTCGGGGGTAATGCGACCAGAGCATTAAGTTAACCATTCATCTCCACATGGGGCTGAGGTTGGTTACGCGTCGAACTATAATTCTACCCCCTCTCCCCACGTGCCCTCATGTTGTGTACAGCGAAAACAAGTAACTCTAGTTCACATCTGAATAACCTATTTCTGTGAATATGTGTTAATGTCGGTGATTAAAATTACAGCCTCTGCTCACAGACGATCAGCTTGTGAGGATCCGGTCACCACCCCAGCTGCAGCTCGAAGCTGGTAGGATAATGTGGGACAAGCACTCGCCATCTCTCTCTCTCTCTCTCTGTCAAGAGGGGTATAATCCTGCCACGTGAGCGGGCGTTTGCACTTTTGTCATCAGCAGTTGAAGAGAAACCCAAGCTGTTTGTCAAGTATCATATTATCATTCAGAATTAGTGCGATTCGTTTCCTTCAACTATTGCAAACGTTATACCAAATAATAATGATTCGCAAACTGTCACCAAGCAGATTAGTTCAGCGTTAACGCTTCTGCCTTGTGTTCGGAATTTACCCATAGCTTCAGTTACTGCCACGATACAAGAAACACTTTCTCGGTTTTCCTCATTTCCTTCACCGCGAACGCAAGACCCCGGTGTAGGGCTCAGTGCCCAAACTGACAGTAATGATTCCTTCGTCTCAAATGTCTGTTCATTAGAAGTCCATCTGACTTTGGTTTACTTCTTTTTCCTTAGACCCCCCCGAAGAATCCACTGAAATATTCCACATCCTCCTTCCCTACCTTCACCACTTCACCATTCATTATCATATTCCACATCCTCCTTCCCTACCTTCACCACTTCACCATTCATTATCATATTCCACATCCTCCTTCCCTACCTTCACCACTTCACCATTCATTATCATATTCCTCTCACATGGTGTGGGCCTGTGGCGTAGTTTGTTGATGCACTGCGCTACAAGCCGGAAGGTCGCGGGTTCAATTCGCGATTGAGTAATTGGAAATTTTCATTGGCTTAATCCAGCCGGCCAGAGTATGGCCCTGGAGTCGGCTCAGTCTTTATCAGAGAATAGTACCAGGAATATCTGCTGGAGTTTAAAGGCGGACGGTGCGTGGGGATGACCTCAACACCTTCACGTTGTGATTGTCTAGAAATTCTAGGAGCTCTAAGAGCCTGTCCAGTCCTATAATGGGATTGGGATAGTTTTACCATTATTCACTTTGTATTTTGACCCTCTGCAGTTGAAGTATCGACAGTCAATTATAAGTGAAACCGAGTGAGTTCGTCGTCTGTATAATGGCTCTATGAACTCCAGGGATTATTGATCTTCAGGCGACATCAGGTGACGTTTATCTGCAGGTGATGAATCTCAGCGGGATCCGCCTCGAGGTTTCTCAGACATAACTTAAGAGAAACGGATGGACGTAACCTCCGAACAATTCGCTCACTCCCATGCAGGCTACTTCTTGCAAAACACGTATAAAATCAAATATAATTGATCATTTCACGCCCCTCTCTGTACATCTCCGGAACAAATTGTACTTGGTCCTCAATAAAGTCGTTACGCTATTAACAGTTCTTCATGGTTATCACAATGATTACCGTCTCCTGTGCACGGCGGAGAGCTCGATGACAGTTTTCACTTAAATAATTCGCGGCATCCGTAACCAAGTACATTAGGCCACGTGCCCTCTGCAAGCTTTCTCACGACATGAAGGGCTGGCCTCCGGTTACGCTTTTGAACTACACACTTCGTGAATTTCCTTGCGGCTCATTTAACCGTTGTGTTCTACCTCCACCAAGAAGTCTCTCTTCATCAGATCTGAGGTTTTCGGGTCCTGACTGTGTCTTCTGGTTCGTAAAGCTGTGTAATCTGGCAAAAATCCACCGACATTACGAAAAAGACGGAAGAAAAACCGGATGTCTCAGAAACGTCGAAAAATTTATAATATACGCTGTCACATTCCGGAAGACGATAGAAAGCGATATTGTTTTCCGACGTCTGCAATTTTACGGAAGCAAGACGAGATCAATGACGCATTTAAGTACGACCAACTGGAGCAAACTGGCTGAACAGCAGTGCGTCTGATTCTAAATACAGAGGATTTTGTTCCAGAATAGTTACCAGTTACATTCAACATAACTAATTATTATATTATATTATATTATATTATATTATATTATATTATATTATATTATATTATAATTACAGATGCACGGCTACATGTTTCAACCACTATGTGGTCATCCTCGGACCGCTAAAATACATAAAAACCAAAATTACAATTGGAAAAAATGAAGCTCGAATCTACTTCCGGTGCATGCAATAATCATTGATATATTTCCGAGGTGTTCGAGGTCGGAAGATACGTAAATGTGTCGCTTCTGCTTTTGGATAATTAAATACAAGGCCATCAAGACGTAGGTTAATGGAGGTTTAGACAGGACCAAGAGTGGTCAGTTTCACGCAGCGGTCACCGTATATATATATAAAACCTTTCCTACTAGGCGCTATGGAGGGGAGAAAAGTGTCGCCCTCCACCAGAAATCGAATCCTTATTTTCTTCTTCCAGCCCGTAACCTGGTCACTTGACTGGTTGCGTTATCCTGGCACAATTTTCGAGATTTTACTTAGTTAAATTAGAATACACAAATAACAACTCAATAACTCCATGCGGCAGGATTCTTCTTGATAAGCTTATAGTTCCTCAGCTAATCAAGAAATTCCCTACGCTTTATGAACACCGAAAGTTTATAAACGTGTTGACAAAAACGACACTTATTTTGAGTCCTGAACCAATTTAACATACAAGAGGGTAACATCAAAAGAGACATTCAAAAATTGAATTGTGTAATGTGGACCGGACTACATTAGAAACCACGTTACGTAAAATACATGCCATAGCAATTCCTACAGCATTACTTCCTATTCATTATATTTATAAATAAACAGTGCAAAATAATCTGAAAATGAAGCAATGGATATGTGACGTCAATATAACGTATGGTCAAAAAATTTGTACGGTCCAGGAGTTTGAAAAAATAGGTTTAATAACCCATAGGGAAAATATGACACAATTGTGTATTCTACATTATCATGTCCAAATAACAGATTCCAGTTGGTCAATCTGGTAAATGTCGCCTATTAATTTTGGCCGAAATCACAGCCAAATAGCACAGACATATGAACAATGTTTAGGCTTCTTTTTTATATAATTGTTTTCATGAAGTTCAGAAAATAAAACCCTAACGCGGTTTACATCGCCGTATTTTCATTTTGGAAACTACTGAATGGATTTCCATTAAATTTGGCATATGTGTCCAAGCTGAAATGTATGGGGAGGACACATTTCCTCATATCAATAGCAAGGTAGGTATAATTCTAATCCTTAGGCTTTCGCAGCAGACATTCAGTAAGTTTAATCGCCTCTCGGTTTTAGACCACAGAAAGCACACCGACGTTTCGGTAAACGTTACAAATGTCATCTTTATCGTGGAAACTATAACACTTGAAGCAATCTTCGTTCCTCTACGAATGTATGATCTTGAAAGTCGAACAAGCGTTTGTGTAAACTCTATTTCCCATGAAGATCAAAAAAGAATTTTCTCTTCTTTTTTTTCAATTACAATTCTCAAAAATTTGTAAATAAATAAAATTATTTAGAGCACGTTATTTTTTACAGTTCTTTTACAAAATCTTTAAACGGTTAATACTAAATATTTACTCTTTGTATTCGTCAAAAAACAAAAAACAAAATCAAGCAACAAAATTATGTAAAGCAATATATGACTTGAACTTACCATCGTAACCAACTTTCGATTTTAAAGTTTTTATATACAGAGAAATATAGAGTGACAAAATTTTAAGTAATCAAAAAATTACAATGGGGAGCAGAAAAAATACTATTTATCGTACATACGTCAGGAACTAATTAATCCACCTAAAAAAAATCTGAAAAAATGTGGAAAAGGGAAATAAAATCATGAAATACGCAGAAAGATTAAAGAATATTTAAGAGTGGGGAGTGAAATGGGTCGTGAGTTAGAAGAATGAGAATTTCTAAAAGAGGGGGAAACCTATAAGGAAGAGAGGTAGGAGTCTATTAGGGTAACATGCTACTTTAATACTCGATTAATTTAAAAACAAATGTTAAAATTAAGAAAAAAAATCTTATTTCCTTGCTCCTACCTGTACCCTGGCCTCGGTCAGATCTATCTTCATGGCGATCTCTTCCCTTGTGTATATATCTGGATAGTGTGTCTCCTGGAAGGCCCGCTCCAGTTCCTTGAGCTGTGCCGAAGTGAAAGTCGTACGGATTCGCCTCTGTTTCCGTTTCTCCGTCAGTACTCCTTCGTGGCCAGGATACACCTTGTATGGCAACCCCGCTGGAAAACATTGTAACATCATGAAGGACATGTGTACATACAGAATTAGGCGATTTCCACATATTATCGACATTACACACTGTATCATATAGCAATACTGGTCAAAAACATAAGAACAGTCCGCAGTCTCTAGTACGTGTGTTTAACATAAGCACCGAACGTTGCGGTCGAGAGCGTACCGCCTATTCATCGCATTCGCGAAATCGCAGGTTCAAGTCTGTGTCCAAAGACCGGTTATCTGCTTGAGGGTTTTGGAGATTTCTTCAGTCCTACAGAAGGATTCTAGGATGGTACCTCATACAAAGACATGGCCCCTTCTTTCGACATCATTTCCAAATCAGTATTCACTAATTACTCCACCATGACGCTATGTAGGACTAGTGTTATTTACTGAGAGCTTCGTTACAGATATCTTAAATAAATGAAATACACTGCTAGATTTGAAGCTCTCAGAGAGGTGTTGTTGAAGGCTTCAGTCTTCTGAGGTGTTATACTGAGAAGTAGTTTCAGACTTTTCGAAGAAACGTAGTGCTTTCACCATCAGAATCAAGTAGTGATAGAAACACAAAAATCTGCTTAAGATACGGTTACTCGTTAGACCATTCTATTAATTTCGGCAAATATTATCTGAATTGTGTTTTCATATTTTTGAAGGTTTAATAAGGAGCTAAACAGGCAGCCTACAGTCCATCACATTCTCAACACAAGGAGCTTCGCGTCGAATTACGTTCACCAGCAAGGATCAGTGCCTAATTGCGTGGTATAAAATTACAAAATTATATAGTCATACACAACTCTCAATTTATTAGAAGTGTTAGTTGTATTTCTAGCTACATGTTTCGGCTCATTTTAATAATTTTATACCACGTATATTATTCATATAAAACACAACGGGGATGCTGACTTGAAAACTGAAAAAAAGCCTAATTGCGTGTACAAGGACCGGGAACCGCAACGGTTGAACGACAGCTGGTGTATTGATTCAGCCCCAGTCGCACCTACAACATCTACAAGTACAGCTGTGTGGTTTGGCTCCTCATTGAAGTGGTTAATTAACTTCACTTACAAGGAGTCTAAATCCCGGCCCGCTTGTATTTCCATGTTTAAATTAACACATGAAACCGCACGCACACGGAACACAGTGTGGAGACCAAGATTTCGTATCGGCATAAGCATGTGGCTTACAGTATGAACTCGAAGCACGACGCCTATGTAGGTGTAAAGTAAAGAGAGAGAAAGAAAGAAAGAAAGAAGAGAACTGGAAGACGACATAAAAAAGCAGTCCCATTAGAGGCCTGCAGTGGCCCAGAGGGTTCCAGGAAGTTAAGGTTCCCAGATTTCATGACAACAGCACAGGGTGGTGGTAAGGTTGTCAGCCTTACGCACCGGCCGCCTTTACCCCCAGGAAATGATCCTGGTAGTCATTTCTGTTAGAGGCTGAGTCGACCCCAGGGCCATAGTGCGATCGGAAGGATTATGTCAATGAAAAATTCCAATGACACCAACTGGGATCGAACAAGCGACCTCCCGAATTGTAGCACAGCAACTTAACCACTGTGCTACCGCGGTCCCCACATAAATAACCACAAAATGTAAATTTTCGTGGGTCACCAAATAAGGAGAGGGGGTTATTGCGTAGAGAAATTTGCCTGTGAAAATTCGTGAGGAAGAGTTATGTATATATTTTTCGTTTATTAGCCCCTATTCTTGGTTTTGTTAACAATGCTTTCAGGTACTCAGTTTCGGTTACACGTTGTTCAATAGTTAAAAGATAAGTATGTGATAAAATTTAAAAAAACTCTAATGGAGCATTCGTTCCTTGCATTGTTATCAGTAATTTGCCTAGCGAGATCGAATAAACCCACAAGAACTCAGGATAGCCGGTCTGTGGCTAGATATTTAGAGCAGCGCCCTCCCGACCATGAAGCAGGACTACTCACAGATTGACAGCAGCGGTCGGTCCGAAATTTAAACACATATTTTCTGCCTCCACATTCTTGGACAAGAGAAACAAAAAGGTTATTCTAAGACTGCGTCACGAACTTAAAGACTGTTAATTCATTAAACAGAGCACTGAAACTACGTATACAGCCTTTATCACGTGTGTACAGGTGCATGTAAGGTATGCATCCTACTTGCAGGTTTACGCATAATAAGGATATCCTTCCTTATACTTCGCATTTTCGCAGCGATGATGCAGATCTTGAGCCCAGGAATCCAAAATGCCAGCCTGAGATCCTTAGTCTGAAAATACTGGACCTAATTAGCCAACACACATAAATTAGTAGGCCAGTCGGAGCTAACCACCTGCTCACCGCTTTGTGTTGCCGATAAAATATTCATGTCTTTCAATTCCTATTAGGGAACACTTCAGAACTGTCATAAATACAAAGAATGCATCCATCCCACACCCACACCCACACACCCACACCCACACACACACACACACACGCACACAAAACCACTTACCCACCCACACACCTACACTCACCTAAACACACCCCCACACCCACCGATACACACACCCACACCCACACACACACACACACGCACACAAAACCACTTACCCACCCACACACCTACACTCACCTAAACACACGCCCACACCCACCGATACACACACCCACGCCCACACACCCACACACACACACACTCATGCACGCACACCCACATCCACCCACACTCACCCACACCCACACACACACATCCACCCACGCCCACATCCACGCCCATGCACCCAGACCCATTCACCCACCCACACCCACATCCGCCCACACACACCCACACCCACACACACAACCACCCACACATACACACATCCACCCTCGCCCACACACCCAGACACATTCACCCATCCACATCCACACCCACATACACCTACACCCACCTATACGCACATACACACACACACACACACGAGTTTCCGATCACGTAGTCTACTACCGAAAAATCTCGGCTCTCCCTTTTCTAAGAAACTGCTGTCAGGCTAGCAGAGCCATTTGTCACAGAACTCCATATTTTACCTATTGCATGTCTTTCACAGGGCAACTTCACTGGAATATCCAGCAGCCTTTGAAGAGCCAGGATACTGTACTGGGTATAGTGATTATGGTAAGGAAGAAAAATCCGGAGTTCAATTGCCGGCACATGCAAAACTTTCAGACCGCCTCTCGGGCCCACCAAACCGCGTATTCCATGAACACTAGAGTTCCTTTCTCTGAGGGTCAAGCGGCCGAAGCGCGAAGCTGACCACGCAACGTCTGGTGATGAAGTAGACTATGAATAGACTTATACCTCTAATTCCCACACACGCCTGTATGGCTTTAACAGGGACAACTTTACCTTCAAACAACAAACAGCACTGATACATGTTATGTCACGTACTGTCAGACATATGCCTTTCGATACTGGAATATGTGTCACCCTCAATGCAAATTTATGCTAATCTAACTTAAATATGGTTATACCTTGTGCTTAATAGTCAAGAGATCCCGGGTTAAACTTTCACACAGGTTACCTTTCGTCCTGACACGGTATTTACTGTTATTCTCTGTCCATCTATCCATATTATGGTCAAGACGGATTACTTATATGTGTTTCTGTTTCATTCCCCACAGACATTCCCCCATGCTATGCTTCGTAAATTACACTACTAATAAAGCGTCGTTAAATAGATTTAAAATATAAAAAAAATCGTTAAGCGTTTAAAGACGAAAATTCAGGTCGCACCGCACAGTAAACACACTCATTGCCCGTTATAAAAACTAATCATTTACGTCTGTGAAGGGAAATAAAGGCTGTTTGTTCTGACATCCATACAAGATATAACGCGTAGGATTTCGTAATGTCAAACCTTGCGGTACCCCCACTCCACGTCTTCATGCCACATTAAACGTCGCACCTATCCGCGACTTCATTTACCATTTGACCGCTAATTTTTTCGACAGTTGCCCTGCCCACCCTAACCCCCTCGTCCGCTCCATAGGAAACTACTCTCTAGCTGACCTACATCGCCAGTATAAGAAATACATACACAAACGACGCAAGCACCTTCTCCTCTAACCATCCTCCCAACTACCACAGTGTTATACTCTAGCCGATCTGATTACCTTGCACATAACGTATAAACATACGAACCATATACTGCTTTAATTAGCTTCCCAGAAGCCGCAGTGTTTTCTCTCTGTTCCTTTTTCACTGCCGTTATTTACATCTATATTTATATACATATTATTCATTTCCACTTGTTCCATAAAGTACATATTTATTGAAACTGGTTACAGGAACAATTTTGTAATTCATCTTTTTACACCTTGTATATACTGTCTGTGCAATAAATCTCTTTCTAAAAAAAACCCTTGCGGTACGTCAAGAAATGACGTATTAGGTTTTTCCGATGGGGTTAAAATGTGCTGAACCAACGTCGCGATCCACGGAGTGCCATTTCTGATACGTATTCACGAAGTCCTGAGTTCAGAACTCGTTCCATAAATCTGACATCCAAAATGAGAATTTTCGTGGCTTTCGTCAGCCACCCAAGAAAAATAATGGATATTACCTTCAATTAGGCCTCTACCACTTCCTACACAACTCCTAAACGCTCTATTCTTCTTTTACCAATATACTATTATTCGACTCTTTATAAACTTACCAATTTAAAACAATGTCAAATAAATCGAGAATAAGAAATACAATTAAGTGGGCTAGGACTACAGGCTTCGATATTATACTGTGCACAATCCGGACTGGAATAGACTTTCTTGTACTTCCTGTGAAAACCCAACTTTCCGAAGTGTACAAAAAGCATATTGAGCCTGCTGGAAAAAGGCTTATACAACAACCAGAGAAATCTCTACTTTTCGACTTACGGGCTCACAGTATCTTTTTACACAACTCATATCTATTTGAAATGATACACTGCTGAAACTTCCGAAAGAGAAGTTTGTAATATATTTTAATGTGCATATATCTCTCCTGCTTACTTTCTTATTCTCGTCTTTCTTCGACCTTTCTAGAAGTCTGGCTGTAGGGGAAGAGTGGAAACAAAATAAATAATGGAAAAAAGGAAAAAGTCAATGTAAACGCACTAAGAAAAGGATGGAAAACCATTTCTTCCTTTCGTCGACCAGAATACATGAATAGGGGTCTCTGTCCTAAATCGTTTCTACTATATTATACTTCAAGTTAACTTAGGCCTCACATTTGCAACGCGCACGCTAGGGTGCAGCACTGTCCTTGAGGGAGGAATTTCTTTGCCTATGACTACGACTATTTTTCAGGCGATATTACAAATCTACTGCTGAATACGATAAAAAGTGTAGAGGAGTTCTGGCATGAATATTTAAGGTTCCAGCTTACTCTAAATGTTTTCTTCCGCAGACAGTACTGTGTGGAATCTTTAATTAATCAGGCCTAAGTTCATAATTAAATAAAACAAAATTTAGTAACCAAAATACAAAAAATTACGACGAAAGTCATCGCCCCGACCGCTATACCTCCAACAAAATGACCCGGTATCCACTGTACAGGAGGGTGAGTGTGGTTCATTCTTTACCTGAATCAGTGCCCGTATGACACCTGGCGTACCGTCTCTCATTCGCCTCTAGATCCAACATATTTTCAGAAAGAAGGACAATTGGAACTCTTTAAAAAAATAATTGAAAGAGAACTTAAAATGTAACTCCAAAATTCCAAACTTATTTCCATTTTCCTACCTGATAATGGTCAGTATGTATGAAGGAAACATGCAGTAGAAAATAAAAACGAACATACTGAGTTCAAGTGTTATGTTTGTGTGATCGACTGACACAATGGGATGATGCCTCTCAAATTTGTTTCAATTTTCCTTCCCGTCATTTGCGAGTTGAGCTCTTTGTGAGCCTGCGATTTTGCAGTGACAATAACTGAATGTAAAATAATAATAATAATATGCAAGCTCAACTAAGGGACTGTTTCTTGTAATCGTTGCGAAAATGCACAAGATCAGAAGGAATATATCGTTAGAAAATGATGTGATGAATATATGTATGTTCCATTATGCGGAATTAGACTATATAAAATACGGCAAAGTGAGTGAAAACAGACAGCAATCATGGCCCATACATACTACGAACGACAGAACGATGTTGCAGAGTATCAGGGAGGCGGGGGGGATTTCCGATATGCGAAATTCTCTGAGGCGTGGAATATGACAGTTCTTTCCTTGTTAAAATTTTGGTCCCTCTATGTACGTTCCTGCTATATAAAAATGTTTCAGCCTATTTTATGATCTCCATTTTAGTGTCCCAGCATGCAGAAAGTCATAAGACTAACTTTATGACGTCATTTCTTCCCTCTCCCCTTGCAACATCCTTGTCCCTAGTTACAGCTATATACTGCCGGTGTGCTGGCAGAGCTGACAAAGGGAAGGAAACATTTCTTGACCTTCCTGCAAGATACAGGAAGACGACGTCTTACATTAAATGTATAGGACTCGTATCGTTCATAGATTATTGCCTGGATGAATGTAAATAGGCTTATCCACAGACGACAAACTGAATTCTGATCTTGTAGCTGAAGAATAGAATCCAACTAGATGCCACTTATTACTTTATTATGCTTATGTTAGGCTCAACATGTTTCGGGCACCATTATGCCCATAATCAGGAGCTCACGACCATAGCGTTGGTTACCACAGAGGCCGTCTGGTTTTCGAGTTGTTGCTGGATGGAGGTTAAGTGCAGGCAGGATGGATGAGTTTCCGGACATAAGGTTCTCGACTTGCTGCTGGATGGAGGTTAAGTGCAGGCAAGAAAGATGGGTTTCCGGACTGAAGGTTCGGTCCGGAAACTCATCCATCTTGCCTGCACTTAACTTCCAACCAGCAGCAACTCGAGAACCAGACGGCCTATATGGTAACCAACGCTATCGTCATGAGCTCCTGATGATGGGCATAATGGTGTCCGAAACATGTTGAGCCTAACATAAGCATAATAAAGTAATAAATGACATCTAGTTGAATTTTATTCTTCAGTTATCAAGATGATGCACGGTCCAATACACATCAAATCTGATCTTGTAGATGTGCTAATGCTATCACCGTTTAAGCCATCAGTTATGTTCAGTGGGAGGCAAGGCGCTGCCACATTTCAGAACGTTCTTCGCCGGCTCTCCAAGACGCAGACTCAGGTTCTATCTTAGAATAGTCCACGCACGATTTCTGGTGCTACGAAACAGTCTTTCACCGATCACTTTGTTCTTCCTCTGCAAACTATCATTTCATTAATTCACCATAAATATGTCACCAGTGGCAGTTAAAACAGACCAATTCGAGGTTACTATATTACAGGACTCATTCTCACGCCACACAAAAACCAATGAAATTTGTTTTTTAATGTTGCAGCTGAGCTCGGCCAAATTCAGCAAGCAATCCATATTTTTACCGCAGTAATCATAAGCCGTCCATTTGAATGGCTGCCGACATTAATTCAATCAATAATGACCTGTTACGTACAATGTAATGAAAGCCGATTTGAGTCTTGAAAATATCAGACTTAAGGCTGAATTTAGCACAATTCGGTCATAACTGACAGACTTAAAAATCGCCGCTTTTGTTATGCCCCCTTCACCTGCTGTTGTAAATAACGCTGCAACGAAAACATGAGTCCTAAGGTGACTCCAAGTTTTGTCTAGTCAAGGAATTAATTTTTTTATTCATACCTTGATGGATCTCAGCTAGTAAATTTAATTACCTTAAGTTGTATTCTTAATATCTAAATCAAAACATAAATTAAAACTGATTGCTGTCGGGAGAAATTTGTTTTCCCGGGAATAAAACCACAACGAAATCTTTTGTTCATAAATGCGGCTTCAGATAACTTGAATTAAATCAGTTCATTTTTTTTAAGTGAGACTTCCCCATTGTGTTGAATATGCTACAGTATAATATAAAAATATACATAAAACAGTCATATAAAACTTTATATATTTTATTACAGATCTCGTATTACAAAAATTTGTTAAAATAATTGTAGAACGAGATCTCGTAAATTGCAAGCATTATCAATTGTACACTCCACATATTCAAAGATCAACCTGAAGATGGACCTACAAATTGGACCGAAACATGTAGCTTGAATTATAACTAATATAATCTAATAAAATATAAAGTTGTATATGATGTATTATATATTTTTATATTATATTTTAGTAAATCAATGCAGTGTTCCTTTTCCGACGCATTCCAAATGACCAATGCAATGAAATAATTCCGTACATTCTAACCGTGTGGTAACAGGACCAAAAAATCACAAATTTGTCGGCACCAAAGGCCGCAACTGAAGAGGCGTCAGTACATCCTTCCTTTCATCCTTTCAACAAGTGCTACTAGGCTCATTTATAAGATTATTTTCCTCTTGAATTCTTCTGTTGTACAAGTGATCGCTGTTCAAGTGGGTTTCCTCACGAAAATCATGAACGAATTTCTTAATTTTCCTTGTCCATTTCACACCTCTTGAAATCGTGTGGCCTGCAAGCATTCTATTTGCCTTAGCATTTTAATCTTAATTTTAAATTACGTACTTGTTCGTTTTCACAACAATCAAAAACAACAAGATCGTTTACATCAGCACGACATTTACTGAAAAACAAATGATCGTATGGGCATTATCATAGCCCACAAAATTTGGATTCGATAATATCGGAAAAAGAAAAGCGGCAAAGAAAATTGCAGCGTCTCTCCTGATATATTTTTGGAAGAAAAAGGGAAATAAACGTAGAATGATAAGAACTTATGTTATCCTGTTTGCTCAGCCTACAAAACAGGGAAAATACGGAGCTTATTCTGAATTCTTACGCTGAGGACCTGTTACATTTCTTTGTACGGTGTTACTCCACAAAGAACTCCTGCGCTCTGCTAAAAGACATGAACGGCAGGCCACAAGAAGCTGGTTGGCCTACCCTGATGCTGGTTGAGGAATTGCAGAGCTAATCGAAGCTGAAGTCTGAGGCTCGCGGAATCTCACTGCAATCCAGACAGACGGCACGGAGGGAGAAAATGAGCGCACTGATGTTCTCCCTGTTGTCTAGAATCTTGAGTTACAGATCTTTATGCTCAGCCTTTTTGCATTATTATTGAATCTCCGCCTAATTTACTGTGGACCTAATTTGTACAGGGGGTTAATAGCAAGGTGCACCGCCACGCAAGGAATTGGCTGCGAACCGAATGAACGGTCCCCTCCATGTGCACAGGGGCCACCTGGATTCTTATTCTAAGAGCTATTTTCTCCAGGGATAAACAGCCGGGCCGTGAAGCTGACTCCACACACTTCCATTTAATAATCGGAAATATCAGGGGAAATTTGCCACCATGCCCCACGGGCCTTCACGACTTGGTGTTTAGGAATGGGAATAAGAAGGCAGTTTGTTTTCGTAACTGGGATAAAAGTAAATGCATCGTGATATAAACAAACCCGCCATCAGTCTACAGCCAACAGCACGGAAGCTGGGCGAAATTTCCACCGTACAGTAGACCATAAACATCTCCCCATTCACAATCAAGCAGGTTATTGTTGCGGTAACACTCTCGGTGTGGGTCTGTGCTCCAAAATCGACCAAATTACAAGCTGTACAGAGTGATGTTTCCCATAACTTTCCTCGGTCAGATTTGGTGAATGCGATAAGATACTCCTACCCCTTATTCCCTTACAAACTCACAACGAAAGATCACATTTCTCATTCCAAACAACTATTCCGGACAGAAGCTTCTTTCAAGAACCTAAGACGGAAAAGAAAGTTTGTTCGGACTTCCTTGCTAGAAATCGGAACAGTCTTATTACCTGAGGGAGAGAGTAGAACACAGACTGAAACTTGCCACAAAAGCCTGAAAATGCACGCCTATAGCCTAAGCCTCAAACATACCTTTCAGTTCATAATCAGAGGCCTGTTCACAAGTTATCCTATCTTCCACATCTACCCCAATTAAAACACCGTAGCGTAGGTGCCGGTCCATCAGACAGTATGGCAACACAAGCAACAGTTATGATGTGACTTACAGAAGACATTGCGCGTTGCTGTCTAGGAGTCAGGATATTTCAGGTTTCATATGTCTGTCTTTTTTTTTTAGAAGACATCCGACTGAAGTATCATCGTGGCAGCAAGTATACAGATTGAATTTTTTTTATGTTTTGCTGACCGTGCATCTCAGTATAATCTTAGCAATCAACCAACTTGATGCACAAAATCTTGTTTTATAATAAGTTTATTATACGCCTGTACATGTTTCGAGCACTATGTGTTCATCATCAGGAGGTCAAAATTGTATTATACAGCATCTGTTATCGTCCCACTCTGTAGGTGGCAGTCCGGTGCACAGGTTGAGAGAGGACTCTCTCAACCTGTGCACCGGACGGCCACCTACACAGTGTGACGATACCAGATGCTGTATAATACAATTTTGACCTCCTGATGATGAGCACATAGTGCTCGAAACATGTAGAGGCATATAATAAACTTATTATAAAACA
>Ga0131853_10006415_pt1 | contig 21219 bp, 15 predicted proteins | sample TergutLab28metaG_FD_92764 | JGI IMG/M metagenome (GOLD analysis project Ga0131853, IMG submission 92764) | Labiotermes labralis P1 segment gut microbial communities from Petit-Saut dam, French Guiana - Lab288 P1 (version 2) (version 2) | ecosystem: Host-associated > Arthropoda: Insects >...
TAAACCAAAAGGACGAAGGAACATAGGACGACCGAGGAAGAGATGGAGGGACCAACTTCATCTTGAGGATCAAGGAACAGGAAACACACCTAACCCTTCAGGAACATGATGATGATGATATATGACCACTTATCCATGTGCCATACAACCCATTTTCGGCGCCAAACAGCGTTCATAAACTTCCACATACTGACTCTTGTGTGATCACTGAATGTAGTATCATGCAAGAGTTGCAGCTTTTTTTTTTTTTGCATTGTGCAGTTTTCGAATGACAAATTCAAACTCAGTTTCTAATTAAGCACATCAAATGTTCATTACTGAGGATTACACATGCATTAACAGTGCTTTATGTTGGGATTGTAACATAATCATTTATTTATATATTTATTTATATATTTACAGTGCAAAATTAGTGCCAAGAAATTCGATAGACTGTGCATCATGGAGGAAGCTGAGTTCCTTCACTACAAATTCTTATGCTGAGATCACTTCTTGCCGACAGACTTAAGGGATAAGACCTGAAGGGATACACCTGAACAGATTGGCAGTTCTATGTGGCTTGGACTCGGCTTCACATTCCATCCGACAGTCTTCTCCACCCTTGTTACCTACCCTACAGTTACATGTGTGATTGGAAATTAAGTAACATTACTTTCAACTGACTAGTATACTGTTCTGGTTTGAACTTCAGCAAACGGTCTTGGCAATTGTGTATATGTAAATATCTGATTCGTGTTATGTACCTGTGCCATCCTTTGTGACTAATGTGTGTTTATAGCAAGTATGTTTTAAAATGGTTTATGTAATGAACCTGTGATAACTCTGTGAAATGGTATTGACCTACTCTGGTTTGAGGCACCTTGCACTGTGTTGTTCTGTTTCAGTGGTCAAGAGAACCAGTACTCTGCAGTGCATCATAAAATGTCTGGTTATGAAGGAATGATTAGTGACATTCTGACAGTATGTTGATTTGTGATAAGCCACCCTTTCAGCAGCACTGCAATGATACTTCAAAGCACAATCCATTTACTGTGTTGATACATTGTTTAATTTTTAAAGCAGTGACAGATGTATATGGTTATATGTACATTTACAGATATGAATACAAATGCCTGTGATCAAAATAAATTAATGTTAAAGATTTGGCTGTCCTACCTCATTATTAATATCAGTTTTGTTTCCATGACTTGTATTTCACACTGTCAAATATATTTCAGTAAGGGGGTTTTCAGGTGCTTTTAATGAAATCTTTGTTCACATGGACACATATATACCACACTTAGTCGGCATCAAAATGTGCCTGTCAATAAAGGACATAAGTGTAGTGGTGAACACAATATACCACGAAGGGTTGACATAGTACTAGGCTTAATATGTTCCATATCCATGCATTAGAGAATATTTAAACTTGTGTAATAAAATCATCAAATGTATACGTATGAAATATGTTTCATCACATGTTATTAATTACCAAATTGTATCGATCACTTTTGTCATCACCATCAGGGTAGCATTAAAAGAGTAGTAAGAAAAGTGTGTAGGTTGAAATACTCAATGTTTGAGACACTTATTATAACAATGAGTGGTTCCCGATATTCCATGTTGCAGATTATTGTATTCTTTGTACTCTTGTAAAACTACCGCGATGATGATCGCAAAAGCGATGGAAACATGTTGGTAATTAATAACGTGATGAAGCATATTTTATACATATACTTGTGTTGATTTTATTACATAAGTGAAATTAGTAGTTGGCTGCACTACCGACCGGACTACCGCTACTTTCGTTGCCGGAGTTAGTACAAATGTTTGGCACAGGGCACGCATTGTCGCGTCATCGTTTTAATATTGTGTGCTGACGAATAGATGATAGTACAATCTTTGATGCCCACCCTATATGGGTGAGTTTCATATCTAGTTATACAGAATGTCCCAGGAGGAACGTGCCAGATTTCGGGAGAGTGTTCCTTATGTTAAAGTATACCGATATAACCCAAAACACCTATATCCAAAGTTGAATGGTTACGGAGATAATGGCCAGATAAGTTTGAAACGTTGACAGCTGTTACACACTTATTGATTACCAAATACATATTTAAACTGGCAGGAATATGTGGTTTCTATAATGTTAATATCTGTACTTAACATGTAATTAACGTATGAGTGACATAAAGCCATTAAATTGAACTACATGAACACTCGAATTAACGACGTGGTCGTTCTTAGGGCTCCAAGCACTTTACATGGCGCTTCCAACTCACTGAATAGTCACGCAGGCACGATTAACACTGCATCCCACTCTCAAGGTCATCAACGCTGTCGCGCGACGCATCAGCTGTGCAGGTTGCAGTATTTGGAACCGCAAGAAACCCCCTCTTTTCTCAGGCCATTATCTCCGTAACCGTTCAACTTTGGATATAGGTGTTTTGGGTTATATCGGTATACCTTAACATAAGGAACACTCTCCCGAAGTCTGGCACATTCGTCCTGGTACATTCTGTATATGGTGTGTTCTTTGGGCACTAAAATGGTGCAACATATGCTGCATATAGTTACGGAGTACGAAGGAAGCCTGCGGAGGAATAACTGGGTGCCGAGGCTTTCATACAGATGCGGGTGCGGGATGACGGTAGTCCCAACGGGTATTTTCTGATGTACCTGTTTTGTGAACCATCTATGGCGATTGAGTTCTTAAAGGACGTCGGCCTGCTTCGGAGTAAGATGCAGTGGTCGCAATCAGGACCCCCCTCGTTCCATACAGATCATCTTTAGGTTACAGTTGTGAGCTATTTTTTATAGCCTGATACCTCCGATCATACTGTTCCATACTGATCATCTTCAGGTTAGAGTTATGAGCTATTTTTTATAGTCTGATACTTCATGTTACAATTTCATTCATACCACTTTCCCCCCACCGTTCACACGCAACAGTCGTATGCTATAGCGTCATCTCCATGACGTCACACCTCGTCACGGAAATAACATTGTCGCGGATGGCTGTTGCACTTGCAGCCATCTTGGCGTCGCGATTATGCCGTATATCCCGGACGGAGACATAAACCCCCCCCCCCCCACCCAAAAAAAACTGGAACAGCGTTACCGGCGAGTGCGGCCTAACAGGAGTCAAGGAAACATGTTGATTCAGCACGCCAAAGCCTGCCCTCACACAAGTCTACGTACCCAGGGGGCAATCGCCAAATTTGGTTGGAATGTGCTCCCCCAACCCCCCTTATTTCTGATCTGGCGCCGTCAGATTTTCATCTTTTTGGGCCACTGAAGGATGCACTGCGTGGGACAAGGTCTGAAGATGACGTGGGCGTGATTCGTGCAGTAAGAACATGGCTATGTGAACAGGAAACGAACTGGTACAGTGAAGGCATGCATGCCCTTGTTTCGTGCTGTTGTAAGGCCGTAGACGTAGATTATGTGGAAAATAACATGTGTAAAGAAACAACTTGTTATACTCCACGTGAATTTCATACATTCTGAATAAATAGTTTCTGAGGAAAAAAGTGTGGGTCATTACTTTCTGAGCAACCCTAGTACATATGACTCAACGTTTTCATTTGAATTATAAGTAGTCATATATATTTTAATATGCTATATATAAAATTTACAATCTAAAGAGAAGTTAGGACCCAAAGCCCCCCTCCCTCCAAAGATATTACAAAGCATTTTCATTACCTGAATATTTCCTGTGCACTTTAATATTCTTGTTTGCCTGTGACAGCTTTGACAAAAGGTAAAGCTGTCCCTGTTCATGTCATAAGAGCATATCTGGGAAGAAGAGGTATAGCACTACTCATTTTTAGACTAGACACTTGATGGAAGTGAGCGGTCAATTATGTGCCCCAGCCACTTTACTGCTCCTCCCTCCTCCATCAAGACCCCCCAACACCCACTGAAGGCTGGTTGAGCCCCAGAGCTGGTCTGGACATTCTGGACAAAAAAACCCTCCACCTGCAGAGATTCAAAACCCAGATTGGCCAGTGCATAGCCCAGTCACTATACTAATTGAACTACTCCAGATCCTCATGTAGCCACTTATATTTTAATAAATAAGGTATGTTGATTGAAATACATTTGCACTGTCTCAATTCTAGACAATGGGATGATGCAAATGATCATTCTAGGCCAGCAGGTCAAAATAAGAAGTATTTTGCAGGTAGGTACATTTATAATGAAACAAAACCATGCAACAAATTTTACTGGATTCCTGTTTCGAGAAATAGTATTTACTACCAATAAACTACATTTGAATTCTGTATAGTTACAAATTAAAATACATCATTATCAATTTCATGTATTGAATGAGAAGATTCTCTGAAAAATTAATCATAACTTTAAGCTTAGGTTATACAATGAAGCAGCAGTGCCTGCCAGATGGCCTAAATAAAAGAGTGAGATGTGTCAGAAAGTCAAAAAACAAAAAACTTCATTTAGAAATGCACATTAAAGAAGTTTCTGTAATAAATTCTAAAGACATGACTACATCATCACCAGTATTACTGTTAATAACAAGTAGAGGAGTGAACTTCACAAATCTCTTCCGATAAACAGAAGTGAAGTGACATGCATTCCACTATGATTCATTATTCATTACTAACTTAAATTATAATTTATATGACTGGAACTATTGATATGGTCCTTAATGTACAAAAACATGGTGATAAAAAGATTAGACTGACATTCCACCATCACAACAGTCCCACTCATTCTGAAAGATACCAAAGTAAACATTAAAAAAGCTGAATAACAGTAAACCTATTTGAGCACAAGGCATGAGATATGGTGCACATATCAAACCAGCAGGCCTGGAAAAGAAATGTTTATGTGATGTGAAGCAGCAATGCATTGACACTCCACGTAGAGTATTCCAATTGACTTTAATCATGCATTGCAACTTGCAGTTAATCAGAATGAATCACACATACATGGCAGATTTATGATACAGCACTCAAATATTCCAGTTATTTTACAAACCCCCCCCCCCACCTACACACGCACTCACACATGTATATATATATATATATATATATAAAAACATGTGTCTATAAACACTAAGATTTGTCTCAAGCTCAGAACTTTGAGCATTTAGTATCTCAGTGAGTTAAACTGATGCTTGGAAATGCCAGATGACAAGAGTAACAATTTAACACTCCCAACTGTAGATGCAGATTTTGTCATTGTAATTTCTACCCTCATCTCTAGACAATACAAATATGCAAACATGCATACATTCCAGTTGCTTCATTATATAAATTTGTGAAATGTTTGGGACTTATAGCATAATGAAAATTTATCAAATTCATAAAAATGCTCATTCTAACAGGTGATGGTATTAACCAATAAGACATGCAATGTATGTATAACGTAACACTGCATCATGTCTCTTTTTGTTCTCTTTTTAACATGTGTACCAGTACAGACATTGGGCATCAATAACTATTGCAGCAAACAAGAGGAATATTAAAACTGTTGCCATGGAAACACAACAGTGGCCCTCTTTTGTATTGCTGATCCATGTCACTGTCAACAATATAAAACGTACTTAGGTCTTCATGTAAAGTGCCAAATATTTGTATAATTTTCACCATACTTCAATTTTCTCAACTGATTTTAATAGAAGTCCCCAATATAAAATTTCACAAAAATGCATGCAGTTGGAGCCAAGGTGACATATGCAGACAGATGGATACCACAAAGCTAACAGTCACTTTTCACAAATTTGCAAATGCACCTACAATGGTTGAGACACTACTTCAAGTCTATCTTCTGGCTTCTGCTTGCATATGAAGGTCAGTAAGAAAGCAATAACTCCTACTTTTTACCTCACAAACTCTTAGTACAATTGTAATGATACTTACATATATTATGAGTACATACTGTACAAATTTTAGATTATTTTTCCACAAAGTCTCCCTCAATATCAACACACTTTTTCCACCTTTACATCAGACACAGTTTGCTGGTCAAGTAAACCTCTTTGCTAAAGTGTCGGAGCTGTTCACGCATAATGTGTTTCAGGTATTCATTATCCACAAAATGGTGGCCAAAGAGGGGCTCCAAAACAACAGAAGTCGCAGGTGCTTAATCAGGACTGTAGAGAGATGAGGGAGGAAAAATTCAAGGTGGAGACTTCTGCAGGTGAAGTCATGGCTAGCATCTCCTGGGACAGTTAAGGAATCTTTTTAGTGGAATTCTTGAAGATATGTGCCACAATCAATTCACAGCAATATGTGTAGAAATTTAAAGAAGTTAAAACAATAAATATGAAGGGCTTAGACAAACTGGAAGATGAACCAAGTCCTCATCCTTCCTTCAGTTTTATTTCAGCACCATCTGCCATCTATCTTTTTGGTCCCCTAACGTATGCACTTCATGGAAAACCATTTTTCAGATGACGACAACCAAAACACAGCATGCACGAAGAGCTCTGATGCTTCAACAAAGACTTTTATGCAGCTGGCATATAGCTTATAAAGCAAAGATGAAAAAAGTGTGTTCATAATGAAGACATTGGGGAAAAAGAATTTCAACTTTGTAGGGGATGTCCCCATAAAATATATAAATTTCATTATTATTATAAGTTTCTGAGAAAAAATTAGGAGGCATACTTTCATACCACCTCCTGTACATTACAATGTGGCACCAAGTATTAAAAATTATTTAAGTGAGGACGTCATATTTATTCCTTTTGGCATGTTTGAAATGAAAAATCTGTAAAATGTGATTATTTGCCTCGCCATGTTTCTAGATCTGCTTGTCCTCATATATCAACTTGAAAACAAATAATGGATTCTCATGACATCTTACACAAGGGAGTTCTGCTAAAGTATGTCAGCACATTCCAGTTTTGGTCAATAATGGACAACAATGGACATATTACATGAAGACCAATGTGCATTTTTGTGCACATCGAAAGCACAACTTGACTGTAATCTACTAAATATTTAGTGTAATAAAACTGTTTCAGATGAAAAGTTGTACAGATATAAATATCACACGTTTCCCATAACTCTTATGGTTTACAAGACAAATAAAATGGATTTTATTGACAAACAATAATGAAGCAAATGTGCCTGAACTGTTGTGACTGTTACACATTTTGTCACTTGCTTTACATATTAACACATAGTGTATGAATAAAACAATCATATCAAAATTCTCGATGCCTTCAGCCTTATTTTAACTGGACCGTTAAATATTTTGTCATTATTACATAACAACTTGTACTTGCAAGCAAGTGGCCTGTATTATGAGTCAATCTTTATAAGCAAACCCCTACCCAGTATTTGCTGTGTACCAGTAATACATGAATCTGACATTACACTGGCTTGTACATATACTACAGTATGGGCTGGTTCTAAACACATCAGAGTTGCTTGAAACATATCATAATGCCTCCCCTTGCTACAAAATGGTAACAACTCCATTGAGAACACTGGAAGTTCTAAATCTTGAAGTGTTCTTCAAGACTGATGGCTTCAGCTTAGATCTTTAGTCCAAACACCAGTGTGTTAGTTGTTCTCTCCTTGCTACAAAATGGTAACAACTCCATTGAGAACACTTGAAGTTCTATATCTTGAGGTGTTCTTCAAGACTGATGGCTTCAGCTTAGATCATTAGTCCAACAACCAGTATGGTAGTTGTTCTCTCCTGGTAACACTACATAAAAAGCACAGGTTCCAAAGCTTCATTCTCTGCATTCTGCTTTTCTTTCTGTATCAATGGTCTTTCATCACATACCAGCTGGCAGTATTTTGTGCTTGTTCTCAAAATAGTAGGTAATGTAAAAAAAAAAAGTCCACACCATTTACCTATTTTGCTCTTTGTTGAGATGCCAACTTCACAGAACTACTACTTGAAGTGTCACATTCCAGTAAAGGTACTCTCAAATCATAGCCAGAATATGGTCAAACAATTTCAATGCACAGCACAATCATCCCCCCACTCCCCAACAAAATCCCATCCCAACCTTCATTCATTCCAAGTGATGCAATACAAAATAAAACATGTTACTGGAAAGAAGAGCTCAGATGACAGCAATAGGCACACATTTCTCAGTAGACAAATTTGGAACAGACTGACCTTGAAGCTGTAAATTCATGCCAAATTCAGTCCTAAAAATATCCCCTACTCTGTGTAACATTTTTAGAAATCAACAAACATTCTTTCATTGTATATTAGAATGGCTCTGATCATCTGCACTAAGCACATCTGAATCAAGGTCAGTATATTTTCTATTCAGGCATATAGTATTCAGTTTCTGGACTGCAGCCTTTTCTTTTTCCAGACAAGGCAAAGGCACAGAGGATTAATGAATTATATATTTATAGGCCAGAGAATACAAAATAGCTTGTGAAAGAAATGCAAGTAGAGTTGGCACAAGAAGTTATGGAAAAGAAGTTATAAACCACTCATTAACAGAAAATGCCATAACAGGCCCACATTTTTTAGTTTTCCAGAAATGCAATGTTAAGTAACTGACAGTGAAAATGACTTATTTTTTGTTTCAATGGCATTTTCATTATGTGCCATACTTGTATGGAGGTTACACTGTAACTAGAGGCTACCACAATATGCAAGTAAAATGGTGTTTTGTAAGCCTTGATCAATGCAAAAGTAATCACCACTTTTTATTTCCTCACCTATCATCTCCATAAAAGTCTTGTAAAACAATAGTTCATTTTCACATTACTACAAACATAAGTACATCTGTTTGGTGTGCACCACCAAGAAATTTGGAAAAATAGCAAGCATCAGGTCCACTTACATCCATATCTCCATTGGCTGACATACAAATAATCCAGATCCTTTTATCACAGAGTAATTAAACTGCTAAGAATTCTGGCAATTAAGAAAGTAAAAATAACTTCCCACTGGACTACTTGAATCAAGTATGCCACAACCTGACTTACCATCACCTAATTTCATTGCTACAATATTTTAAATACATTTAAAAAACCATGGGCCTTTAAAAAAATATGCTGTAAGTTGTGCAATCATTAAAGAACCAGAAGAATGAAGTCTGCATACTGTGCAGAGAAGAATGCTGTTATGTATCTATCTTCCATCAGGGTGCACACAAGACAATCTGATACACCCTTAACCAAGAATTAACATTTAACACAATTAGTGTCATTTAATTGAATATTATCTCACAGTAATTTCCAAGCCACAGTAGGAAACCCCTCAGTTATGCCTAACACCACATATTGACAGGAACGTGTGAGCATTATAAAGATGACATACTGGTACAATGCTGTGAACAAGGTTGAAATCTACTGCTTTGCTGAGAACATTCTGTATCTGGTATGGTGCAGGCGCTGTCCCAACTTTGCAAAAGATACGTAAATTGCATACAGTGGTAGGTGCTGCTTCATGGAGGAGTTTGGACAAAGTGTAACACAGAATCTCTGACAAGCTGTCATCAGTCAGCTGGTTTGGTGGCAAGTGCTCCTTCGCTTCCTCTAGTGTGACTGTACTTGAACTGGAGGTGGCTAAGTAACAGAGCAAAACAAGAAATTTATTGCTTAAACACACTAAAGCAACTACAATGAGACATTTTTTACGAAATACCTTTTGGCAAAAGACAACATTTAAATATGATATGAAACTGCAGCTATCTCTTTCAACTTACTGCATATCTTTAAAACAGTTGCAGTCCACAGTTGCCCACTAAAACAAAGCATCAAAACCAAACATAAAATTAAACAAGGACATTTTTTTAAGAATATATCACACCAAAATTTTGCATTGGATGATATCGCGTGACAGCATGCAGCACAGTGACCACTGCTGTTCCAATTTGCTGTGAGCCAGGGTCCACAATATTTAGTTCCAGGCACTGCAGTTAATAGTGGATACTGTACTCACCATAATTAAAAAGGAGACAGGGTAGCATAGTTATAAGGATGATCTGGAGTTTCAACCTCGGCAGAAGCGAGGCTTAAGTCCAAACCAAATCTGAACCCCATCCAGCCTCCCATTAAAAGGGAGTAAAGGCTCCTTCTCCAGAGGTAAAGCAGTTTGGATGTGAGGCTGACCACTCACCTATATCTACTGCCCAAGGTAAGAATGAGTGGAGCTATACATCTGCTCCCCTAATGCCTTCATAGTATATACATGAACAACTTCACCTTCTGTTTACAACCTAACCACAATTAAGACGGTGTTGAAAATTATTTCCTATTGCTTACAGACACAAATTACAATAAACGTGGTGTTATTACTTCTACAATTTAAAACTACCAAATGCACTCTTGTTATGATTTAATTTTACATGCTATTCTCTGTTTCAGGTCATGAAGGTCCATCATCATGAAGTCAGTTGTAGAATACAAGCATTACGATACAACATTATGTCCAAGTATAAATGGCATTATGATGAATCATCAATGTGTATATTTTCCATCCTATATGTAATCACACTGATGATTCACCGTAATACCATATATTCTTAGACAAAACATACCATAATACATATATTCCACAACCAACTTCCTGATGATGGACCTTCATGGCCCAAAACATGCAGTAGAGCTATTTGTAAAATTAAATCATTACAAGAGTGCATGTAGTATTATAAAGCATAGTAAAAAAAAAAAAAAGCTTGTTCATTCCACCTGGAAGATTTGCTAGTAAGAATGAATCCATTACTTTCCGAATGCTTTCTTTCAGAATGTTTTGGGTGTGAGGATTAGTATATACACCTTATACTTTAATCTTATGATGGCATGGTTGGTTGAAGCATTGCACTATGAGTCAGAAGGTTGTCGGTTCCATTCCCAGTGTGGTCATTAAGATTTTTCGTGGACATAATCCTTCTGACCATACTATGGCCATGTGGTCAATTCAGCTTCTAACAGAAATGAGTATCACATATGTCTCCTGCAGTAAAGGTGGCTAGTGCATAGGGCTGATAACCTTGCTGCCTACAAGTGCCAACTGTCTATGAACTCTGGAGCCTCAACATCCTGGAGCCCTAACAGTCTGTCCAGGCCTTTATAGGGATAGTTGTTCCTTTACCTTTCATACTTTAATATGGCCCTCAAGTAAAAAAACACACAGGTTCAGGTCTGTTGAAAGAGAAGGCCCTCTCTCCTGCCCCTGTGTATTAGCCTGTCACCAAAAATACTTTTTCAACAATGCACACAAGTTTCCAAATGTGAATTGCTATACCATCTTGCTGAAAAAGGCAGAGGTTCACACACAATCAGATGTTCACAAAATTGGCACCAAAATATGTATCACATATCAGTGTATATTTTCAGTTTCAAAATAAATGGATCCAATAATCCTGGACACACCCACAGTACACCACATAACAACTGTAACATTATGTAATAGCCCTTCATGGCTTAATATGGGACACCAATACCTGTTATTCTGAGAGTTCATATATTCACTGTGGTGAAAGTACATTTCAAATGTAATTAGAACAAGTGAGGGGTCTACATCTCCTGCATATTCCCCATGAAGGTACCAGTTCAAAATATGTAATTTTGCCTCATGATCTGTGTCAAACAGGTTTATAATTCCAGTTGTCTTATATGAATGCAAATGCAACACGTTTGTTGCATTTCATGGTAATGATGCAGAATATCCACAATAAGCAGTATGGGCAAGTGAGTGGGCTTGGTGTATAACAAAAGTAACCCAAAAGAAAGTGATTTCAGTAATTGTGGGCATCTAAAATAATGGCCTTGTGTATTCCCAACATATATCTGTTTATTTATTTTGCAGTATATTTATTGAGACCATCTGTAATTCAGATTATGCAGCATGCAGTGAAATGGAAAGGATGTGGAAGAAAGCAGCTGCAATCTAATTTGAGGTATTATCCTGATCCCTGCTTCAAGGACTAAGAAAAAAAACAAAAACAAAAAAAACCTCATATAAGATGGTCAATATCCTGGATGGGATTTGAATGAGGTATCTCCTGAATGTCAGTCAAGATATCACAGTAACATTGTAGGTACACCCAAACATCCACCCCATCTCCTTTTCTGACTAGAGGCCTTGCTAATGCTGGAAAAGTATTATCATGTCAGCATATTTCATGTTTTTGTTATTTTGCTTCTCTGTTTCCTTCTATTTAAATTGCAGGGGCAGATTTACCATGATGTTTAGGAAGCTTAAGTTTCAGGGCCCCTCACTTGCACAGGCCCCTCCCAGCGCAAAATTTTATCCAAAAAGATGATGAAGCTTGAATATGCCATTTTAACTGCAATTTGGAAAGATGAAGATAAAGGCACAAGTTCAGGAATAGAACAGTAGCAGCACCAGTGCCACTATAAAGGCTAAACATGGCAGTGTATATAACTATACAGGGGACAATGTTTAGAAGTACAGAAAAGCTACAAACCAAATCACAGCAATAAGTGAAGAAAATCATTATGGAACTGCAACTGAGAAGTATAAAAAGTTTATAATTTTACTGCTAAAAAGATACAGGTGCAGCCTACATGCAATGGTGACCCACAGATGAATGAATATGGTAACACATTCAAATGTTTGGTCATGGCCTTACAAGTGTAAAACTCTTCATTTCAAACAATGATAAATGGAAGAAAATATGTAAACCTGTGAAGAATTAAGATGTTCCAGTTGTGGTTGCAGACTGCCACAATGTGATGTTACATTACTGCACATAGTACTGACTGTAGTGCACACTGCTGCAAGGTGGAAAGATGGTGCAAGTAAGGAGGCAGAGACTGTGTATACAATTGTTAAAAAAATCACATTCTTACCTGTTGATATATAACATACTACTGCTGAAACATCATTTTCATAATTCCAGCGCCTACGAATAGACACCCGGAAGCCACTTATGCAGCATCCTGTCTCTTCATCTTAAAAGATGGGGGGGGGGGAAAAACAGAGATTCATAAGCTTCCAGAAATGCTCCTAACACACACAGATGCAACAAAATTAAATGACATGTAACAACTTGTAAACCAACAAGTGAAGCACTAGCATGAATGGGGCAATAATATTATTACACAAACTCAGTTATAACATCACTGAAGGGAATGAATAAATTGTGTCATTATAAACAAGGTCCAATATAAGCAAGGTGTGTGGTAAAAGTGAAGGGAAAATATTTGAAGACAAAATACAGGCTTGTAGACACATTACTTATGTTTCCACTACTTCAAACTTAAATTACGATTCAAGTTTATAAGTAATAAATTTATTCTTATGTGACTGTAAATTTCCATACAGTTTACACAAAAGAATACACTAACTTACATTTTATATTTAGAAAGAACAAAGGTGATCATGAAAAGAGGACCACTCACTGGGACACTGTCACTTCTCTCTTGCTGAAACCATTTAAGCAGCAGCACATCATCACTTCATTCATGCCTGCGAAGTCACTTTATTCTCCATCATTTCTATATTTATGAAATCAAATTTCTGACACAAAGCAGCCTCTCTAATAACTTTAATTTTTTCTTCAATGCTCAAAACCTTTTGTTGGTGACTGTAGCAATGTTACCACATTACCAGTCTCCTGTTAACTGCAGGAGAAGAAAAGTAGAGGGCAGTTTAGGCACAAAATTAAGAACTGTTACAATTTCCTTTCCTAGGCCTGAAATTTATATATATACCTGAAAGAGTTGGAAGGCTTGCTTTCTCAGTGACAAGCAGATGGTTAATTCTCAGAATAGCCTACTTTTTGGAAGATTACATTGGAACCAGTGACTGGCAATGTCATTGTATCAGAGGCACATGCTCATATGTATGTCATACCAACGAAGGAAGAAAAACATACGCCGTATGGGGAACTAGTTGGTATAACATTATAAATGAGGTGTCACACTAACCAAGGTTATTATAACTAAGTTCAACTGTACTTAATTATGGTGTAATGTCCATCTATCAATATAGATGGACCTTCCACAGTTTTTGCACAGAATTCATACTAAGTATGTGATCTTAGAAACAATACATGTGTATATCACTTTAATCTGTTGCAAATTTCAGTAAGAATTCCCAGGATGTACTGCAGACAAATGCCAAAATACATCAGAATTAAAAAGCGATTAGCTTTGAAAAAGTGTGCATTTATTGTTGGTTAATAAAATGTAACACGAAACATGATGTACAGCACATACAACATAAAAAAACAGTGTTGTTTGTCACTGCCATCAATCTTCATACACCAGCACTGTTAGCCGCTCTTAGGCACTTCCCTCCCCATGCCAGACACAATGACCAACAATAACAGGAATTATAATACTAAATCACACATGTGTAACATGTTTAACTCAATAAAGCAAAACTAACAGGATGATGAGAGACAGTACTCCGAACTAGTGCACAAAGTGTTGAGACTTCCCACTCTACAGCTTAGGCATTTCCCTCATTGCTGCCATTCCACTGCCATTCTTCACTTTTCACAGGTGTGGCAACATTCATTCAGCACTGTTAATGGGGAGCACATTACCACTACTGTACATTGTAAAAAAAACATCATGTTACTTCCACTAAACTTTTCTCAGATATGATGGTTACAAAAATACTGCAGGTCAGGACCAAGAATTCTGAACAACTGATGTGGTAAAATGACACTTCAAGGAACACTGCATTCAACATAATTATACATTGTTTATAAAGAATATCTAAAGGGACCAGAAAAAAATGAAAAATACTTCAAGGAATATAATGCATAGGGGAATAACATATAGAGGTTTTATTGTAATTAATTAGCATAAATGTTAAAGTTTGGTGTTAACTACAGGAACAAACCCTTAGGTGATAAATCCTTGTGTATTTCTTATCATTAAAGTGTTACATTAACTGTTAAACACAACCATACATATCCAAAATACTGGTTCCTTATTCAGCATTAATACATATTTTGGCTGTTCACATCAGCCATCAACAGGCACACATTGGTTCACAAAAAGAATAAAAAAAGGAACAGGCCTAACCTAACAGTGGTGTAAAATTGTTATAAAATAGTGATAACTAATATTCTGAAAAACAATAATTAGTGTAGTAGTGCTGAATAAAGAACAAATATATTAAATCTGTATGGTCATGTTTATCAATGAATATAGCACTTTAATGACAGGAGCATATGTTTCTTCACAAAAAATGAGTGGCCTCTAATGTTCTAAGCAAAAATGATGTCAATGGTGGCTAAAGAAACATAATATGCATATATAAATTATGATTTAGATGTCTCCTAAAATACTTCAGTGAAGAACATGCATAGAACTTCAATATTTCAATGAATGCCAGTACAGACCATCATGCTGCACTGGTGAAATTTCACCTTCAAATATGAAACTGTAATGCAAAGAAATCTTCTCAGACCGACAACCACATCAGGTTGTTTAAACATGACAGCGTTTCAGAGACTGAATTTCCCAATCACCAAGGTCGTGGCACAACTCCATGCTCAGGCTGTCCGAAATATATAGCAGTACAGGTCTAGGGCTTATGAAAGGACACAAGGCAATAAGGTTAGTGGGCAGAGTCAACAGATTGTTGTGTTTGACCTTGCTTTTCTTTGGGCATCTCTTTTCTCTCTTTTATTAATATGGTTATGGGGTGTCACATTCTAATTAACATCAAGCCATTCTCCCAGCTGACGCTGTTTGAATGTAAATGAATTTCTATTGTTTCCTTCACTAAAAAAGCAGTCCATGTAGCTAGTGGCATTGCTCAATCTGTATATGCTGTCAAAATTAATTTCATGTCCAGATGCAACATGATTTCTGTCACAGAAGAATTTTCTGGTTGGCCATGATGTAAGTGCCTTATTTCTCTTATGTCTCGCCTGTATGGTTCTTCCAGTGTGTCCCATGAACACCTTGCTGTATTCAAATGGGATGCAGTACACACCAGGGATCTTGAAGCCCAAAGTATCCTTGACCAATCTTACTATGTGGAAGGTTTTCTTCCCCAGCATATAGATTGTTCTGATTTCATGCTTGGCAAGTAACCTCCTAATTTTAATGAACATTTTATGTCTGTGAGTGAGTAAGGCTACACTGGCAGGTTTTTCACTCTGCTTCTGTGGCTTATTTTAAGTAAACATACCTGTTTAACCTTTATCTTACGGACATTTAATTCAGTCTTCGTGACCAGAGTACAGTGTTTTTCTGCGATGGCCCTTTAAATCGCTTGCACGTGTTTGACAATAAACGTTTATAGCTTATGAACCGAAGATGATGAAATAATGCAATAATCTGCATTGTTTTGGGAATAAATCAGATGTTTCAGTTCAAAAAAAGATTCAGTAGAAATGTTTAGTGCCTACAAGCAGGAAGCTAATTTAAAAAATTTTAATAATTTTCAATTTATTTTACTTATATATCTGTTTCAGGCCCCAAGCTTGCATAAGAAATTCCAGCTTCAGGATTTGTGGAGTAGTGCCTTGGCATGGTAGTGTCAGAAACATCATCTTACTACACACACACACACACACATATAATACTTCCTCTACTTCACTGATAACTTTTCTCTTCACACCACCTGTTATTCACATGGGACACCATCATGAACCGAGAAAGACCAACGTTTGTTGAGTGACGTTCCAGTATAATGACTTGCGTTATCGTTTCCAGTATGTTTTTCACGATGGAGAATTGAGAATCTGTATATGATATTTCCTTACTCCGTCAAGGAGAGTAACTAAAACAGAGATATTTCAGCAGTTGTCTAAAAATGCATAAAATTCTATTGCCTAAATAAATGATGATGTCACTCGATGCCCCTGCTTCTTCACTCTCACTGTCCCAAACCAGATCAGATATCCAGTTTGGGGACAGGAACCCAACTCTCTTATGCACAGACATCACAGAGTGCTGACTGAGAAACGAATATTCAGTCCAGCTTATTATTACACAGTTGGAACAAGTGGTAACACAGTGAAATGCCATATTATTTCAGCTGTTTTATGGCTCTACTATTTATAGACCAGTCTGTTTATTTCTATATATCAAACTCAGATGAAATTATAATCCCCCAGTAGAGTTGGCCTATGAGGCATCTCAATTTCAGTGTAAGTTCTGGGAAAAGCACGACATCACAGTGCAGCCAGTAATTACCTATATTTATCTGTATGTGCAATGGTATGCTGCCTCTTTATCATAATTTTTCTAACCTTCCAACTGAAACATAAGACAGGCATGAAAGAACCTATACACCACTGGCATATTATCACGTACAGACAGTTGGTGCTTAGTCCCTTCAGTGGTAATATATCCTGTGACTGTACAAATAAAGAATGCCTCTGTTTTGGCTACAGGATGAGAACAGAGTGTCATATATCAGTAACGTTATGACATAGTTATATTGCAACGGGGTACACAGCAAGAACATTCTTCTACAAAGCACGTTGTCATTTAGACGTTCCTGTAACAGCAACTTGGCTCAGTGAATGAGGCTTCACCCTGGAATGTGTTGACAAACTGCATAGCATTGCCAAACATTTCTTCAGAAGGAAATGAAAGGCCTCTGTTGCTTAGCATAAAAACAAACATACAAGGTTTTGAAGATACAGGCAGGCTGCGAAACTGCTATTCAAGAGGTTTATATGTACATAATTGGGTAAAGCAGCCAGAGTGTGAATCTGACCACAAACCATTATCTAATGTGGAGATAACAAGTGGGGCTATAATTCTAAGCCTATACATGAGTGTATGGAGCATTTAAATGGCCACAGTGCACCAGGATGGGTGCGTGAGTAAGATGTGGATTTAAAAGGATTCAGTGCGCTAGTATGATAAAGGTTAACGTCCTGATTGCTGTATCAGTTTTTTTGAATATGTTTATTTCAGATGCCACATTTCTTCCTCGAGGCTGTCAGCAACACCTATGGTCTTTGTATGGTGGATGAGAGTACACAAAACTGCCCACTTTTGTGCTAAGTAATGTGCTGACTCTCCATGTATATACTGATCTTTAAGCATGAATTTCAAGTATACCATGTGCCCCATTGAGCTATTCATCTTTTGTCCTCTCCAAGACAACTAGAAATGGCAATATTCCATCTTGTTTGATGACTCAGCACAGAAGCAGGTAGTTTTGTCTATTCTTGTCCATTGTGTGAAGCCATCTGTGATGACAGCCTTGAACAAGGAATGGAAGATATAAAACAAACATTCAGAAAAAGTGGACACAGCTTCGTGTTAAGTCTTGCATGGCAACACACAACCCAATTACTAGAACAATTAGAACAGACACAAGACCAAGCACAGCAATCTGTTGACTCCATCCACTAACCCAATTGGTTTGTATCCTTTAATGAGCCTCAGCCTGGTACTGCTATATATTTCAGACAGTCTTTGTGTTAAGTTATATCACGACTCTGGTGACTGAAACAGAGTCAGTCTACGCAACATAAGCTCATTTAAACAACCCGATGTGCTGTCAGCCCAAGAAGATTCACATTGCATACTGTTGCTATGAAAGATTGAAGACATATATGAAACAGCATTTCTGGCTTTTCAGGTATTGTCATCAGAACGTGCTGCACTACAAAAGCCCATTCGTTCTTACTAATAGCCTGTTTCAATGACTGAGTCTACTAACCTAAATTAAATGTGCATGTGCCCACTTATATCTAAATATATTTTTGTTTCATTCAACAATGCATGACAAAAGAGAAAGTGACAAAAAATTCACAATGTGAAGTTTCACTTATCATTCTCCAAATAATTTCAATACTGTATTCTGCTGTAAAAAATGAACATATTACATTTATGTTGAATAAAACGATCTGTGACACAAAATAAAAACATGCTTATTTTGCAAACTTACCAACACTCCTTTCATTCATCCTTCAGTAATCAAACCTACATACTGACTTTGTACAATTCAGCCCAACTCTCATTATGTGTTCTGATGGTCATTCACCACACAACCTCTAGACACATGTCATTAATCACACTCTCATTTCTGGAAAACACTTATATCCCATGAAACAAAATTACATGCAGTATCAGAGATAAAATGTAAGGCAATTAAGAAAAATATAAATTATACAACATTTAGTTGGAACACCCAAGGGGAAGAAACCATTCCGAGGACCCACATGCAGATGGGAATCTAAGATTAAAATAGGTCTTAAAGAAATGTGGTGCAAATGCAGAGATGGCATTCAAATGGGCCAGGATACAGCAACGTGATGGTTTATAATGGAGACAACAGTGAACCTTCAGGTTCTACGACACACAGGAAATTTCTTCACCAGCTAAGCAACTACAAGCTTATCAAGGATTACACTGCATGGCATCACCTTATTAACATGACAAAACTATATATTATACTTGGACCTAAATTCTTTCAATGCTTACATTCAAACATGTTGTTGTGTCGATGGGCCCAGATATGCCATTCCAACAATGCACCACGAGGCAGCTGAGGAACCACTACATAATCAACAATTGCATTATTGGTTCTCTTCTCCCACTCACGACATGCTTCTGGGATATATGAAGGATGAGTTACATAGCAGATTCCCTTAATAAAGAGACATAATCAAATACATCAATTGATATTTGAATGTTTCAGATTACATTAATGCATATTTGTTATATATGTCCAACTTACTGCACTTACTGACAAGGGGAAAACAAGATATATATATAAACATAATTACATACTATTGTCAAATGTATAGTACAACCATGTATAAGATGTGGCAGCCAGGTTTCAAAAAAATCATATAATCACAATATACAATTAAAACTGCAGCTTAAAATTGCTATATGTGACGATAAAATTGAAATAAAGAATAGAATTATGATATTTGATTCTTAATTTTTATTTTTATTTACTACTACAGGATCAGACCCACATTACAATCAAAGATAAATACATACATACTTACTTACTACATGGAGCAGAGTAGTTCTTGAGAAGCTAACTGGTTTTCAGCTCGTCAAGAAATTCCCCACATTTTATAGAACCTGAAGGTTCATTACCACATTCACAAGTGCCTGCCACCTGAACCAGCTCGATCCAGTCCATACACCAACATCCCACTTCCTGAATATCCATCTTAATATTATCCTCCCATCTATCGCTGGGTCTCCTAAGTGGTCTCTTTCCCTCAGGTTTCCCCACCTAAACCCTGTATAAACTTCTCCTCTCCCCCACATATGCACTACATATTCAGCCCATCTCATTTTTCTCGATTTTATCACCCGAACAATATCGGTTGAGGAGTATAGGTAATATACTCCTCACTGTGTAGTTTTCTCCACTCCCCTCTTACCTCATCCCTCTTAGGCCCAAATATTCTCCTCAACACCCTATTCTCAAACACTCTCAGCCAATGTTCCTCCCTCAATGTGAGCGACCAAGCTTAACACCCATACAAAACAACAGGTAAAATTATAGCTCTGTATATCTTAATCTTTAAATTTTTGGATAGCAAACATGAAGACAAAAGGTTCTGCACCAAATGATAGCAAGCATTTCCTGACTTCAAACAGCTCTTAATTTCTTCCTGAATAGAATTTTGATCTTTCCCAAATATTTGAACTCTTCTACCCTTTCAAAGGAACTATTATCTATCTTTATATTGTGACTTTGATCTGCATTCTGGCAATGCGACATGACCATGTATGTAACCGTAACAGCATTTACTTCTAGTCCAGTTGCCTTACTAGCAACTACAAAAGATTCTGCATTTTTAAAGGTAAATACATACATGTTTGAATGAAACAAGTGCACATAGATGCAAATTTGTAGTGAAAGATATGCACACAGACTTCAACTACATATATTTTAATTCAACTTTAACATCACATATAGCAGCATTAAGCTAAAGTGCAAATTTATATTTAATTACATGAATTTATTGACATCTGGTTTCTACATCTTATACAAGGTTGTACTATATATTTGACCACAATGTGCATTTATGTGGAGATGTGTCTTGTTTTTTCCTTGTAATTGAATCTCCCATAAGATGGCTTATTTAAGCTGAAACATGTAGGAAAATATACACTACACAGAATACAACATATATACTGTTTGACATAAAGTGCAATAAGGTGGATTTATATATTACAAATATAATTTTAATACATATAATATGTAAAATATAAATCAATGTATAAACCTACACACCTGTAGTAACAAATGGTAAAATACCCCCCCCCCCCCAACCTCCATGAATAGGGGGGGGCTAAAAAAGGCCCCCTTTTTTACTTAAACACTTTTTGGAAAAAAAAAGTTTGAACA
>Ga0131853_10006418_pt1 | contig 21217 bp, 8 predicted proteins | sample TergutLab28metaG_FD_92764 | JGI IMG/M metagenome (GOLD analysis project Ga0131853, IMG submission 92764) | Labiotermes labralis P1 segment gut microbial communities from Petit-Saut dam, French Guiana - Lab288 P1 (version 2) (version 2) | ecosystem: Host-associated > Arthropoda: Insects >...
CTGCTGCTGCTGCTGCTGCTGCTGCTGCTGCAGATGATGATGATTATCGAGCCAATTCACGATGGGACATCAGTTACTGAAGCAATTTCAATAGTTCTCATTTAAGGCCGGGTACCGCTGCGTGAATAGTTACGAGCAGTAATTTATTACTTATTTAGACCCTTATTTTTACATTCATCTTAATGGTATTAACCCTCTGATGAGCAACATTAACCTAATTTGAGTTATATAAAGTTTCAATTCCTAAATCACAGAGAAGATTTGGGTTCTATCAGAAAGACATTCAGAGAGTGTTGTGTGTGGTAAAAAAAAACACTGTTTATTGCGAAAATCACACAATACTTAATGACATTAAGCAAACTACAGGCATCTTGAAGTAAACCTGTTGCTGTATACAGTGACCACTAAGATTTAATGCGTTAACATAAAAGTACAGTGAACGAGTGAAAGAGAATTAAGTCTCCCTAAAGTCACACACTAAAAGGATACATTAAAATAAAAATTTAGTTATTGGCAACGTCAGTCCTTACGATATCGATTACCCATTTAAAAACGCACTTCAAAAGTAGAGGAGAAAAAGAAAACAGCCAGGGAAGATATTATATATATATATATAATATCTTCCCTGGCTGTTTTCTTTTTCTCCTCTACTTTTGAACTGTATATATATATATATATATATATATATGTACATATATGACAAAACACAAAATAATTTTAACGAATATAAATTAATCACTAATTATAAAATTAAGAATAAACGCTTGCAAAATTACAGATGTAACATCAAGGCAATGTACAATATAACACCCTTGCAAGGAATGAGATATCATTGCATGAAATGGGCACCAGACGTCTTGAATTCTATATTTATGCAGTTCCATATCCATCAGATTAGTCTGAGGATGACGTATAATAGTCGAAATTTATTGCTAAATTAATTGACAAGTTACTATGTCAATAATAAAAGACGTGCTGAACATATTACAGTACTGTTTACTTCTTATGTATTACGGATAACCCAAAGGGATGCCACACAAAATTTTAAACATTCTCACTAAGTTTACGCTTCCCAGAAAGCCGTCCTTTCGTAAATAGAATATTCGCAAGTGTTTTTAGATTATAGCACCAATTCTGTAAATATTCAAGTCTTTTGGGTTGTTACGCCATGTTGACGGATAAGATACGGCGTAACGCACCAGAAGATTTGAGTCTTCAGAAGAATATTTGTGTGTTTTTGGTCATTCTGGAGAGAACTTCCCATATGTCCGTTTGCCACATTGTGTATTCACTAAACAATTCATGTGGAAGAAATTAATGAACCTGCAAGTAGCAGCTGTCCCTACATTGATATATGGGGCAGAAGTAGGAATGATGGCGTTAGAGCAGGGGAACGTTGCGGTAGGAGCAGCAAGATTTGGTAGCCTGGAACCAATAGCTGGGTGCACATTGAACGATGAAGAATATGCGACCAGAATTGAACTTAACATAGACTTGTCGTAACTGGCATACACAGCACTGATTTCAATTATTTATGTTTCCTTGAACGACGCTGTAAGCAGTTAAGTCACAAAAGCGTCGAATGCCATTACGATCAATTAATAATTTTGTGGAAGTAATTTGGAGTCAATATATGTGTATCCATACTTTTGTGTCTAGTGTATTATTTGGAAGGAAATAGTTGTGGCCTCTGTTGAGTTACGAACCAAGAATATGTGTGGCGAAGCCAAGGGTTGTAAGGGATATTCCAGACAGAAGAGCCCGTTTACAAACCGAGTGTTGAGCTTACGATATTCCGAAAACGACATGCTATTCACTTGGAGGAGATGGTCACTAATTTGTAATTTTACATATCAGGTTATTTTATTGTACAGTCTTAGTAATTATGCCAATCAGTACATTTTTTCTCTTCTGTATTTTCGAACGTGTGACCCAGTCGTGTCCGTTCGACCGTCATCGTCTTGTGGGTTTGCATAACACCGTGCATTTTATTTTACTATCTTAGCAGTAAAACCAACAGACGCATTTTGAATGAAGTGTATTTGTTAGTTTTATTACCTAGGCCAGTATTGTCTTTTGCAATGTGGTTTGTTAAATTGTCGGAATTTCATACTGTATACTCTGGACGATAGAGTCAATGGTGAACGTCGAGTTACAGATTGTTTAGATGTGAAGCTTAGTAGCCAAATCTAAATACGTACGTAGCTCACTATTCTGGCCTTTGCCTGGAGGTACAGAGGAGAAGTTACAAAAGCCTTGTTTAAGAAGGTCCGAATCCCTGGCAAGTTTTGAACCAGGTCTACCCCACATTAAAATTTAGAACATTCCCGCCACACCAGCCCATTAGTCCGTGGTCAGTATTTGCTACAAGACGTCACAAAGTGTGGCCATCACCTGAATACCATACGATATGCTAAAATAAATGCCGGAAAGAATGAGAAGTTTCTGCAGAAACGATCCTGTATCTGGATACGAAACGAAATAATATTTGAAGCGCTTACCGTATTAATAAAGACGACTGTTTATATTACCCTAGAGCCTTCTGTGAAAAATCACTAATGATGTTTTTAATTTGACAGATTTTGAATTCTCCTTCACACAGCCTCAGATGCTCACACACATTCAGATATGATAGTATGAAAGTTGTCGGTAAATTCTTCCTGTAAAAATAATTGTCTGCTCTTTTATTTCTTCCATTAATAAGATGATCGAAGTCGATTTCAAGTAATATAAAGAAGAACTTCATGGTTTTAAGTGCCCATTGTGAAGCCTTCACAACAATTCATATCAGAGTAATTTATTTCACAGTTGTATGATTCAAAGAACTGTATTTCAGTGTCTACGGCATTCATGCCAAAATAGGAACAATCTAGATAAACGTGTACGATCGTTTTTAAGCTACGTCGAATGAAGGGCTGAAAATATAGTAACAACAAAAAACTAGACCAAACAACAATGCCGCCTCGTTGATTTGCAGGTTAAACGTCACAAGGGAATAACGCACATGAAAACTACAAAAGAGATAGTGTCAAAAAAACACGTGGAATGATAATGGAAACTGTCATAAACAGGAGAGAACCTGGCCCCCAGTGCTCCATAATTTAGTTCAAAATTATCTGGCTTAGTTCACATCCATGTCAATTTATTTTCGAATTGTAACGGGTCGTTTTGTTCTCCGCGTACTGTCGGCTTGTCATCAACGCTAGATACCATCGCTGTGTCAGCCAATGTAAGGCGTACAGACAATACACTTTTGGGGACACACCTCTCGTTTTTCCTTCGTCCCATTTCATTCCGCAGCTGGTAAGTTGATGACGACCAGCTGCATATTTCTGCGCTGTTGAAACAAAAGACTGTGGGGTGGAGATCGCTCGACAGAACGCGGAGGGTTTTTTAGATTTTAAAACCGAAAAAACCTAGAGACCATTAATACACGAAAACTGGAGACAGAAAATTCATCAAAACCATTTTGTTTTGAAAGTCAGATATAAGAATGAACGAATATTTGTTGTAATATAACTGTAAAAATAACGTGCTGAATTTAAATTATTTTCTTTATAGACTGTGGATTATAAAATTTAAATAATTTGATCTAAACAACTTCCACTTGTCTAATCACTACATTTACAGTGAAGTAATTTCAGTTTAACTCTCATCTAAACGGGCACAAAACTTGTACCAAAATATGACAAATCCTACTACTGTAACTGATAATTATCAGCATTTATCAGTTAACTACAACACTTCATCTAAATGGGGTACTTCCAAAACAATAATGTAAAAATTACTTCACTTGGAGGGTTAAAATCGTAATAAAATTTAGATGTATATAGGAATTTATCTTAACAAAAAATCTTGGTCAACAAAAGGAGTAAGTCGACCTTCGAAGCCGAATATTACACCTCCAAGCAAATGCCTTTTATAGCTCAATTTACTAAGCTAGTCACGACGCTGAAATTGTTCATGCAGTACTCATTTCCGTAGTCCTTGAATTGTGTCGTGATCACATATTTGAAGTTGCTCCCTCATATATCGGATTCATCTCTAGTTCAACCGCACCAAAACTTGCAGTTTATTTAAAAAATCTCTAACAAATGGTTGCGGCTTATTCTGTTATAAATATATTTATGAAAGTTATAGTCCGAAATTAACAGCTATGATTATTAACCTCTGGGGCTTTCCTTTTCTAGGAAACAAGGAAGAACTTATGAGTATTCCAAGAGAGAGGAAGAATAAATTTCGAATAAAATAAATTTTCTCAAAAACTACGCGGTTATTACTAAGTGACATATTTTTGTCGATTGGAACAAAATATCATTCGTTTAATTTTTACGGGTTGTTTTTCTTGCTTGTGCTGTGATTATCGTCATTATCTACCTCAATCTTCGTCACTTTTCGCTTTTTTCTCATTTCACAATCGTAAGTTAACATTTCAATACTAAATACGTTATATGTTTCACGCATTTCAATGCACCCTTCCTTCAGTTTATTTTATGTCGTACTCAGAAGTAAAGTAGTGAGCGCAAAATTGGACAATGGAGTATCTTCGGTATACATTTACATCAATAAAGTAACAAATCTCTTCTTTAATTTAACTTAGGAAAAGTCGTTCTGACGAAATTATTTGATAATACTAGAGAAATACTGACAGAGAATAGGGGTAGGGAACTAAGAAGATGAAATGGGAAGGAGATGGAAAAGGGCAAGACCAGCCACTATCAAAATACTGTAACTTCTCAGAATTAACACAACTGTATATTCTATAAAGGGAGAACTGGAAAGTCTCGTGTCAGGCATAAACCGGATCACTTACTAGAATTTAATTAATTCCATTTATGATTTCTAAGCGCTTTCGAAAGCATTCACGGTCTGATACGTAACAGGATTCCAAAATTTCACGTATCCACTCGCCCGTGAAATTAACGGAACTTACTTCCTGACGCAGCACCTAAAGATATGCCTTGCTGACCAATCAGAGAGAATTTATATGTGGTCAGAAATGGGGACACGCAGACCTATGTCTGTTGGGTCTGCATGTATTTTTTGACAAGAAAGCTCTGAAATGAATTTCAATAAACGTGCACACAATAATTCACATAAACCTATAAATAATCTTTCATTATCCGTTAAAAATAATTCAGGCGTTTTGATTTGTTGCAGTACCCCCCAGCATTGTGGACCGGGAAACTAGCACGGACATGGTAGTGCGCGAATCTGCCAACGTGACACTCACGTGCAAAGCAACGGGTTACCCAGAGCCCTACGTCATGTGGCGCAGGGAAGATGGTGAGGACATCAACTACAATGGTGACAGCGGTAAGTGCGCGTGCTAATAATACTGCCAATCTATGACGATCGGTCAGAAAACAGCATTACGTTGCACATATTTAGGGTAATAGGAACGGCTTATGTACAGCTGTGCTGCAGTATTCCAACGTTTCCACATTCCTCGCCACAAATGAGGCATGTGCTTATGCCGTAGGAAGAAATATATTTCATGGTGACAGAGGTCCGTGTCCTGTGATACACAGGGGTGTAGTACAGTTTGTTCCATGTTTTTTTTTTAATTTGCGGCCGCCAAGAATTTGCTTCTGATCTGGGGAAAAGAATGACAACAGCAATGCGAAGATACGATCATAACCATTGCAGGTTCTTACGAAATTAACATATTTTCTGACCGACTTTTCTAAAGTAACATGATGGAAATGAGAGTTACTTAGTTGTGTGACGTGACGCTGTGTAGATTGCTGTATATCTGGTATTAGCTAAAGTTTCCTAAAATAAATCGCAATATAGAAATATATTAAAAAATCTCTTTAATTACACCCACCAACACACACACACACACACACACATATATATACATATATAATTTAAGAAGTGTAAAATTTACATCAAAACATTTAAAACTTTCCAACATACTTCGATCGCACGATCATCCTCAGGGAGCATATATTTTTCCTTGCTAAAGTTATAATTTAAATTATAACTTATAAATTTAAATTATAACTTTAGTAAGGAACAATATAATGCTCCCTGAGGATGATCGTGTGATCGAAATATGTAGGAGCGTTTTTGAATGTTTTAATGTAAAATTTACACTTCTTAAATTATATACATATATATGTGTGTGTGTGTGTGTGTATGTGTTGGTGTGTGTAATTAAATAATCTACAGAATGCACGGTGAAATGACAAAAATATAAAATTCTCCTCTTCCACCAACAGAGACAATATAAAATTGTAACAGTTTTTAATAGAAGTGGATGGCAACAGGATACCAAAGCCACTACCTCATAGAAGCTTTGACCTATTCGTAAAAATGCCACGCGTCTTTGTTCGTTAGATGCATTTTAATTATTCATATATTATAAATATATTTTTAAACATGAAAACTCTTTGGAGTACCAGATGTGCATCGACAAATTCTATCTTACCTTTATGTATCGTGATAAATGTTTTATTCCTTACCCCATATAATGACGCATTAATCAAGTACATAGACCATAACACTTTCATCAAGGAGAAGAACAAGGAAGTGCCATAGGCATATATTAAACTAACGAAGGGGTTGAAAAGCCACAGAAAACACTGGATATTGTACACACTTATCGGCCGAAAACCAAAATCAGTAAATAACACCAAGCTCAAAGAGATGGCCTTAAGTTTCGGACTGAATTCTCAGGAGCTTCTACAATTGCACTGGCCCGAATGGACCCTCGAAAAACATATCTCACCGAATGTAAACCTAAGATTAGTAAGGAGTTACTCAATTGGTTACATAGGATTCATAATAATAAAGTGCCGAAATGTGTCTGTTACCAGTCTGCACTCGAATAATTCTCATTACAGAACTGACTAGTGTGTTTGGTGTGTTTGGTGGGGTTTCGTACGGCATGTAATACCTCTACGGAGCAAGTCATTCTCTCTGAAGTTGTAATAAGTCTTGCAACAACAAAAGTGTTGAAAATCACGACCATTCAGTCTGTATGCATATTCTCTATCCCTGCTGCTGGAACTCTCTACATTTCATGTATTAACTGCGATGACAAACGTTTAGGCTGTACCTCGATATGTTCGTAGCTCTTGAGACATAAACTTAGCGGAACGATAGTAATATGTGTCTTTGATCATGTCAGATTATCCATGTATCTCAGTTGTTCAGACGCGAACGTGATAGAATACTGAATGTGAAATGTCTGAATTAGAAGGCTGATCAAAGCACATATGCTGGTCAGCTCCGAAATGAAATCTGCCAGGAGATAGTCTTTGTTGGATTACACAAACGAGGACTCCATAATCAACTGTGGAGAGGGAAATGGTTTGTTGAAAGTCTCTTCATGTCACCTTTCGGACTAACGGATCCTAAATATTTGAGTAGTCAGTCCGCTTCTATTTACTTCAAACATATGAACACATTATTTTAACATAAACCAATATTTAAAGATTCCTCGGATTTCAAACCGTAATAAGAATTTGGCCCTCCACATTATAACGTATTTCTAGAGTAATCAATACACTTCGAACTATAGACATAAGAGTAATATAAATTAAAAAAGGGAAATTTTCACTTGGGATCAATCTTCAAGTGACATCGCCCTCTTTAGTTTACCTAAGAGTAGAAGACATTTTATATTAAAAGAGTAAAACTTACAAAAATAGCTCTATTTCAGCTTAAATATTTTAATTAATTGTCTGTCTGTATACACGCAACTTTAGGTGACAGGAATCTCCACTTAATCACCAACACTTACAAGACGGGTGATCATTTTGTACACTGGTAAGGCCATTCATTGTCGATGAATTCACGAGTTCAGAGTCATCGAGGGTCTGTTTGTTAAACTATCTAAAATATTGTAAGAAATGAAAAAGTTTGCTAGACGTGAAAGTAGTTCTGCATTCCTCTCTGAAACTTTATATGAGAGTTACGGCTCTCCGATAAATATATAGGAAGTTCTTACAAAGTTACAGCTTTCATTAACAGTGGTCGAACGGAAAGGAATTTTAAATGTCTCGACAAAATATGATATACGTAAATGTCTTTAGTGCCAAATTTCATTAAAATCTCTAAGCGGTTGTCGAATTCTTTCGTGCATAAATACGGAGGTCTTTAAATTTAGGTTAGTCGAAATGAACTCGAAATTTTATTTGAAAGGCCCTAACAGAACGTAAGGGAAGTAGACGTAGCTGGGGAGACAAAGTTAGAGTTTATGTGAAGTTAGGTTGTGGAATGGATTATGTGGGTAAGGTGAAGGGCCAGTGAAAGGCTTCAGCTAATACAGAAATGAAATCTTTGGTAAGTGGTAACTTTTTCTGCAAAGCGTTTTTCATGACTAACCAATTGAAAGGTCACATTTATCAATTTTTAAAACATTTAAATAAGAGATTTCCGGACAACTTCCTGAATTTCACCAAGTAATGAATATTTAAAAAAAAAGCCCAATATTTTGGCAGAATATCAGTATATGTATCCTTAAAATTTCTCATTATTTTCTTCCAGTTTACGTGTAGTTTTAGATTCACCTTACTGTGAATCTTATGTTTATTGGACCGTGCATCATTGTGATAGTTGAAGAATATAAGACCAACTTTATATTACTTGCTATCTTATTTCACTTCTTTTGTGCTCAACATGTTTCGGACATTAGTATATCCATCATTAGGAGCTTGCGACTATTCTGCCGAATTACCACATTGGTCGTGTGGTTCTTGGTTCGATGTGTGTTGGAGATTCGGTGTTGCTGGTTTGAAGTGGTGTCCGTGTTGCAGGCCTGCAACACGGACACCACTCCACTCCCTTCTGGTAATTCCGCAGAATAGTCGCAAGCTCCTGACGATGGATATATTAATGTCCGAAACATGTTGAGCACATAAGAAGTGAAACACAATAGCAAGTGACATCAAGTTGGTCTTCTATTCTTCAACTGTTACCTTACTGTGTTTAAAATGTCAATAGAAGCACTGAAACTGGTGTTATCAGAAACTCGCAACAAGAAATCACTGAAGGAAACCAACAAGTGTATTTGATGCTAAGACAGTTGTGCGAGAAACGACCACATAATATTTTGCAAACGCCGAAGAATCACTCAATACATGTGACATGTGCGTACTGTATCCACGTACATAATTTGCTTCCTCTGTTCCGAAAATTGATGAGCCCTAAACAGCCGACTGCGAATATCGTCACTGGGAAGGAATCTGCGATACTGTGCAAGATTCCAAACAAAAAGGAGCTAGTTTATATTACGAGACAGGATTTCAAATAAGCTACTGATTAAAACATAGCCATATGGCCTGCATAATCATGGGAAATGTTACAGGTTAATTCTGCAGTACAGAAATACAACGTACGTAACTCGGTCCTGGAGAGCGTTCTTCGTAAACTAACCTGACGTCCCTCGAGAAGGAAATTCCCCTTCCACACCCAAGGCCATGGAGCTAACATACAGACAGACTCACTAACCAAGTTACCAGCTGCTTCCCTGATTGCTCCTCTAAGGTAATGGTAGGACGGAAGGAGGCAAGGAAAGGAGAATGAAAGAAGTAGCAGAGGGAAAGGAAGGATGAAAGGGTGAGAGAAGAAACTTAAGAGTCTATCCAGGGCACAGTCTCCTCCTCAAATCAAATTTACAGCAACCCGATTATATGAACAGGTGAAGCAGCATGCACTGTAAACCTAACACAAACAAATGTCTATTGCATTGGATATAGTCTCAAGGGAATCACTTTCAATACACGACAACGAATTTTCGTACATAAAATCTTTTAAAATATTGTGTCGTGATACTGTGCTGGTAGAAATGTACGTGGTGAGATTTGCATCAGGTTCACTGTGGAGATCAGAGGGCCACCAAGTCACACACAATCCAAGTTTTTTCAAATAAGAATCTAAGAAAATTAATTTTAAAGGATTCTGATGATGGTGTATTGTAATAGATGTCATTGATATTTCATACGTTGCTCACCGACTCGGGCTGCAAAACGCACAAGAATTCAGGCCCTGAATCCTTCTTCGTCTTCAAGTGTCAAGGAGAGAAGAAAGTTCTTTCTAACATACACGCCAGAGTAGGTTTTCCGGCAAAGGTTACGTAGATTTAAACACCGTTATTGTGGGACAGGGGGGCCGCAATGACCGAAAGAACAACTGTTTTCAAATTGATTTTTATTCTTCTAAAGAAACATAAAGTTGTTTGTCAAGTCGCATGGTCTGGCTCTCACAGCCGTCCCACAATCAGCAACATTCAATAGCAAAGAGTAAAAAATTTAATAAAATTAAACCTAAAACTGCCAAGTAATATAGACGATTATCAGTTTTGCTCATTTATTCACAAAAACAGTAAGGCATGTACACTGCTGAAGATATATATATATATATATATTATCGTACATGTAATTGTGAATCAAAGGTGAAGACAAGAGGAAGACCGCACGGATGGTGAAGATATCAATGGAGAGCCGAACGACTGATGCTGAAGCTAATCAAATGGTTATCAAAGGTTGAAACGTGAGACACATACGGGATTACAAAAGACATTTCTAACATCCTGGACATATAATTTTATACAGGCGAAAGTTTTTTTTTCTGACCTTCGTGTCCCTAAATTTGCTTCCATAATTTGTTATAAGTTGTGATTTAAAAAGAATGCTTTGATCTCCATAATTCATCGTATATTTACGCAAGTATGTGAATGTTTGTGTATATTATAACTTCTTGAATTTAAGGCACATTTGAAAACATATGGTTATAACAGTACCATTTTGAAGAAACTGGTGTTACGGCCATAGCATTATGTCCATAGCACTGACACAGAATGGGTGCTGATTACTATGAATTCGCCGCCTTTCAAAGCCCAGCTCTCAGTGCACCACCAGTTCTACGATTAAGAAACTCCGCTTCTTTCCACGCAGTGTGTTTTTTCGTATGTGACATTTTTAACTCTAACAAAATTGCGAGCGGTCGAATCTTGGGAAAATTACAACAAACTGTTGCCTCTCCACGGAAATAAGCTGCCCCTTAATACACTCCTTCCATGACTTTCCCTCTTGATTGCTCTTTCATGTCACGGTTCAAAGGGTTAAAAAAACCACCCATTGCCCAGTTGTCACACTGTAGGTGGAGGTGAAGTCCCAGTCACTCTTAACGTCAGTATAACGTATCGTTCAGTAGAAGGAGGCCGCTATGTTACCTCTGCAATGCATATCGCAGACAGCTAATATTCGCATTTATTTCGGCGTCTTCACCGTCTTCCACATTCAGTTTGAGACACAACAAATGCCAAAATTAATTGTGTCAGTCACTGTTTGAAATCTACAAGTATAAATAGACTGTAACCTTCAGTTTTATTCAAATCATTATGTAGGTTTACTTTCAGACTGTAGCAGATTTGCACTAATGACAAATAGCCCATGTATCCTTCAGGTAGAAGCGCAAGTACCGGTGAAGTTCCGCGGGGAGTGGGGTTACTGAAGTACAACCATGAGTTTCAATAACCTAACCAGGCATTTAACATAAATATTAAACAAACAATAAATTTTTAAAAAAGAGAAGCTTAAATTTAATTATTAAAGTCATTATCATTGCTACTTTTTTTCGTTTCTCCTGATACTGTTTTGTTGCTTTGACGATGATACAATAACAATGATGATCATAATGATGATTATATTGTAAGAGAACAATGTACCGAAGTACCTCTAATTATTCTTGATATTTAAAATTTAAGTAAAGTTCTTTAAGAGTTTCTTTCCTAATTTATTCCTTCTAAATGGCTGAGAGGTGACACGAAATTATTAATACAACGCCCTGTGTGATTTCAGTGCAAACACGAGAAGTGAAGAGCTATATAAGATCTTGGTAGGAAGGAATTTTTACTTCTCGTGGCAGCATGTGAAACAATTTCATTCATATTCAACGGTTAAGTGTAACATTAATATAACATTTCAGAAGGAGGACTAACATGGCAGTGGAGAATATTGCATATTCACCAAATGTAATTTGGATGATCAATTCATGGAATGTGAGGTGGTTGAGACTGTGGTACACCAACATACATGAACGGCGAGAAATGCACATAAAGCAGTAGTTGGGAAACCTCAAGGTGACAGACTTCTTGGGAGACGCAGAACGATATTAAAATACATCTTTCAGAAAAAAGTGTAAAACTATGGCCGAGATCATGTCGCTTAGGTTAGGTTCATGCATCTGGTATTGCGTACAAGATTATGAATTTTCGAGTTGTGTAGGGGGGGGGCGGAATTTGTTGACTATTTGAAGGACTGTCAGCTTCTATAATAGTTATTTACTGTGGCATTACTGCAAATATTTGACATGCCATTACACCGCAAAATCATGCCTATTTCATATACCCAATTACACTGAAATTAGGAAAGTCGACTTCTATATATGCTTCACAAAGTCGTGTTTATTCAGTTATTTCGAGTCAATTTTTCTCAAGTAAATTTTGCAAACTTGAAATTTTTTTTTTGCAGAGTTAACGAGGCGTAAGATTTTAAAATATAATTATTATTCAATACAGTTACAATTTACATGGTTACAAATTTCCCACACAACGATGAGCAGACCCACACGTCGCTCAATGTCTGCTTCAGTTCATGCACGAGTACAACACCACCGAAAGTAATATATAGGACAAATTTGCACTCCAATAACTGTCTCCAGTAATAAAACCATCAGCGTTGGTCCTGTTTTCTGATACTTTGCTACTAGTTATTCAGCTGTCTGAATGGCTAACAGTTACTTGACGAGACCCGGAATTTCAAACAAGTTACGATCCCCATCCTTGTTTTACTTCCTAAATAAATAAGTTCTTTCTTGTTATAATTGTGTTTCCTAACTTTCCTTTCTTGGTATTCGGAGAATAGCCTTATCCCACAGAATCCAAGTTTTTTTTTTAAACATTTTCACTAAACTCACAAGAATAATCTCGCAGCCACAGTGTCACTTTGAATAAAGGGTGGATTACGTACTTCATTTTACACTACAGTACACAGAGACAATAAGTATTTGCGAAATGTGTCCGCGTATTCGCATTTCCTGTCAACTGAGTAACAGGATGCGAAGAGTACCGATACCGAAACATAAATATTTTACTAATATATGAATATGCGTGAGGAGTAAAATAAATGTTTTTTTTTAAATAATTGCCACGGAAGCTACGTTTCGAAGAAGCATATCAATATTTGTACATAACATGCAGTCCCTTCGTACCAGACATTGCAACTAATAAAAAAAATATTAACTAAGAAATTATGTACCACTTCTCAGTTCCCTGATTATGAGGTGATAAGGCGTGTTGTTTCCTGGATAGCTATTAACTTTCTGGGACAAAGTCTTGCCTCCACCCGCACGGTAGTGGCTTCCTCTCGACCAAAATGCACGACTTCGTACTCCGGAAGACCATGGTCCGAAAACTTAACAGTCTAGAGGGCCTCTACCTTCAAGAAAATATTTTTAAAATAAAAGTGAATTTCGTCTCTTTTACTGGGGCATTTCGTGTAATAAAATAAATACGATTAGCTTTCATACCGTCCAGTACAATTCGTTGTTTGTTTCGACACTTATTTCAGAAATATTCAACTTAAAACTTTTAATTCAATGGAATTTCTCACATTGATACTGTCTCTATCGTTACATTCACCCTACAACGTGCCAGGAAGGCACAAAGGAAAAGCATATGTACAGCTATACTCTATCTTTAACCTCGGCGATCAGTGGGGTGTGTGGTTAACGCCATGCCCCAGGCGTTTTGTTGCCGGGAATGACACAGTACCCCTTGTGTAGAAAATTAGATGATAACCAGAGCCAGTCTGGAAGGGTGCGAAAAATTTAGCCCGCACCGAGATTCGATCCACGGAACGCCCAGCCCGTAGCAAGTCCGTATACCTTCCTGTTTTTGTTGTTATGTTTCATATACATATTAAAATTAAACAAATATAGGAATGTAACATAATATGTTGTCATATTTTATAATTAACCTAGATAGTAAATAGCTAAAAACAAAATTTTCACACCGAAATAACGAAGTTTCGTCCAACATACGTCATTCGCTACATTCCAGTAAAGGAGAGGGGGCACAGCCACTAGGGAGCATCACGCCAGCTAACTCTCCAATACAAGCTAGATACAATACTTATCACAAAATGCGACTGTGTCACTAATAATTCCTGTTCATAGGTCATAACATGAACGAAGGTCTAAGCAGCAGAGTCCTCGAGAAGTTAAAAATACTCATCCAATCAAAAAATGTATTCTTTTTATGGAATTCGGAAAGCTGTTGCATCTGCCAGTCCACACATGCCTCTCTGTTTCCGTAGTACATTTCTCACCGTCCAATCCAACTTCGTCTGAAAACGTATGTAACGAACAAAATACACAACTTTCAATTTACAAACATATCTCATTTTTTAACTGCTACATGTTTCGACCTTATTAGTTATCTTCATGGAACCACTCTAGATCCTGACTAATTCAGTCCAGCCCACAAATTCACAATATATTTCTTTACGATCTTTTCATATTATTCTCCCTCTTAAACATGGGTGCCGTAACTGATCTCTTTTCTTTACTTAGAGTCCTGTAATTTACATCTTGTGTATCCTTTCCCATCTACTCAGTACGTGCAACATACCCACCTCACGAACGGTCCTTGATTCTGTGACCCTAATAAAACAATTTAATACAACCTGCCTTGGAGAGAATTTGCATCTTCCAAGTCTCATAAAAGTACGTGTCCTTTTCCTTTATTCGTATTAAGCCAAATACTTAACATTTCCCCGAAAATGCAAGGTATTTCATGACTTGATAGCTAAGAAGGCTACATGTTTCGGTTACACGCCTCTTCTAGCTGGAGGACGACCCCTTGTCATCTTTCACTGAACACCATGTGTTTATGGGAAATCTTATTTCCTAACCCGAACGCGAGCCTGCTTCACTTTGGTGGCTAGAACACACCGTTAAAAGAGCATTTGGCATGGCAAACAGTACGAGAAGGCCCATAAGTAATCGCAAGGACGATAAGGAAATGGCTATGTTTAATAGCACTTGCGCACAGTAACGCTCCTCTTCCATGGCTTCCCTGAACGTCATGGTTAGGTGATTTGTACTCCTTAAATCCGTTGTTCAAATCTAGAATCGATTATGTTGATTAATGATTTTGGTTTTCATTGAGTTTCTCAAAGGTATTGGACACAACTTACATATAGGACACGAAAGCTTAGTCTGACATTAGTCAGTAAGATCGTCTATCGCTCAGTTTTACATCCCACTGAACAGGAATGAACACTGACAATCGGAAATGAATTTCGGCTTACATCCGAAGAGATAAAAACTGTGCAAGACAATTAACAAAACAGATTCTTCCTCGACTGACAAGCAAAAGAAACAGAGTTTATGTTCTGGGAAACGCATTAGAAAATAGGGATGTGTAAGATCATCCACTGATTCTTGTCTACAAGCTGTAGCGGGATTTCCAGTGGGTCATCAAACTATAATCAAGAAACGCCCTCAGGAGGGCAACAAAACGCAGGCAGCAGGAGCAACAACAGTGAGGGTCTGTGCACTGTCACTGTGGCACTTGCCAGCAGGATGATTTATCATGTCCACAGCAAGATAGACGCTTTTCTACCCAGCATCACAAGACACGGACAGGATCTAAATTGTTTTCCGTTCGCTGTCGAGTAAAAAGAGGCGACAAAAAGTGACAGATTAGGAGTGTTAGTGCTTGATTGGTTGCATTTTTAGAGACAGTCCATCCGAACTCCCAACCATTTTTTATTTGTTATTTTATAATGAAAGCGATATCGTTGTGAATATGAAAACCTGGCAATGGAACATTATGGAGTCCAGCTATTGTGAAACAAGATATTTCCATTTCAATAGTAGTGAACAAACAGATCCCCAGCTATCACATTTTTTAAAATAAAACGTTTGTTTTTTGAACACAAAAGGTCTTCAAGCGGTATATGTGAAACAAATTACTTCATTGAAACTTTTCGATTTATTCACAACATTTTCCACGTCTGGGATGAAAATCGTAACATATTTTGGTTCATAGTCCACGGTTTAAGGGCACAAAGTAGCTAAAATTAATTTACACTGGCAAGACTGTGTCAAACCGTCTGCCCATCCCACTGCTCATAGACCAGTTTGTCAGCAAGCCTGCTCCACAGTACTTCGATCACATTTACCTTCTTCACCCCGCCGTTCTGTGATTAAAGTTGGTAAAGTTACAGAGTGCAGAAGGAGACAGGAGTTCATAAACCACATGCTTTGGCGTAACATACTATGAAGCACTCTCTTCACAGCAGCACTACAACAATTTTTTAACACGAACAAAATTTTCCTGTCTTCTGTTACAGACCTATATATGCAAACAGACGAAAGTTAAACTTGTACAAGTGCACGTCGTGAAGGCTAATGAGCGAATGGAGGTAAAACTCCATACACTATTAAGCTAGGCACAAGATAGGTTTTCCTCAAGCTCCGGTCGATTTATTCGCAACAAAAGAGCCCCGTTTCCACTGAAGAGGAAGCTAAGTGGTCCCCGAAGGTGGGCTGGGCGCATTAGAGAAGATGGTTTAAGAAAGCTTTCCCCTGCCAAGAAATAAAGTATGATTTCTTGGATGTCCAGCTCGTAGCTTATGACTAAACTCTTCCGCCTTCTATAGGCTAAGACATACTAAGGGAAATGAATACTCCGCATCACTGTGTCCTTACCCCCCAAACGAAACCACCTACCACTGCAAAAACACCAGGCCTCCGGCACTCTTCCATTAGGTATATTTGTGCATGCTGTTTCTCCAGTAATCAATTGTTTACAGGACGATGCGTTGCAGTGTCCATGGTGCGAGTTACGACAAACGTCGGGCATCCACTTCGGTGGATATACTGTATGTGCAGCTCTCGTGAGGTAGCGTTGCTGTCATTACAACATGGCAACCAAAGTGGGAATTTCGTCTCAACGTATCACAAACTTCGTAAAGCATGGAGGCATTAAAAGTTAATCCGTTTGCTGTTTAGCTAAGTACGGGCGACTACACTCTGCGGTACCCCGATGACAACTCTGTGGACTGTAATCCTTGCCTCTTAGTTGAAGGCAAGTTTAATCTTACACCGCAGTCTCATACGCTTTTCACTTTCCTTGCACTTTAAGACCTCTACCCAACATCAGACTTACTGTACAACCAACAGAGAAAGCCAGCATTCACGAACGTACCTTGAACTACAGTCTAAACTAATCCATACAACAAGTCATAAGTATCACGTTTCATATCTTCACTAAGCGCTGACACGTGCTTATCTGATTACTATATTGTGGCAGAATTGCTCATCACTCTCACAAGAATAAACGCTGAGACATGACTTCTATTTCAGTAGTGCAGAGGCAGTGAAGTCGACTACATCTGTGGGCGGTCTGCCATCTATCTGCTCTGATCCCAATTCTCTCTCTAGAATTCAACTAATTAGCTACCTATATGATTGCTTATGAAGTTTCACATTTTATTATTAATTGAAGTGTATTAGAAACTCATTTTTCTTAAAAGGGACTTAAAAGAGAAATTGATTAAGATATTTAATTTTCTTTACTTTATACGTTTATTAACCTTTATAGACCATTCATCGAATCAAATTAAAACCAGATTAACAGTGAGCATTGCGAGGGGACGAATTTTGAAAGATAAAATGGTGTTGTACTACAGGGTGTTTTCTATTAGTTGTATAGAAGTGTGAAAGAGAAGGAAATCAAGTTCATTGGATTAGATGCCATAGAGGAAACATCATGTTTCAGACTGTCATCATTGGCCAAAGATTTTTAACGACTTATGTTAACAATTACAGAACATCTGTGATTCGGGATTACTTGGTTTCTAGAACTTGCAACTCCTGATTGTTTAAAGGTTTGTGGTTGTGGGCTAGTTGTCAAAAGAATATTGTCTTAGCAAATGACGAACTTAATGCACAAATTATTGTTTTATAATAATTTTTTTATATTCCTCTACATGTTTCGAGCAATGTTGTGCTCATCATTAGGAGGTCAAATTTTGTTATACAGCATCTGATATCGTCAATCTCTGTAGGTGGCCGTCCGGTGCGCACCCGCGCACCTGCGCACGGGACGGCCACCTACAGGGTGTGACGATACCAGATGCCGTATAATAAAATTTGACCTTCTGATGATGAGTACAACAGTGCTCGTAACATGTAGAGGAATATAATAAACTTATTATAAAACAAGTATTTGTGTATTAAGTTGGTCAATCACTAAGACTATACTGAGATGCACGGTCAGCAAAACTTAAAAAAAAATATTTTTTACATTATATTCCGAAAATAATATGAACTTTTAAAAGTTAAATCCTTTTCCGAGATGGTGTCTTGTTTCAAGGATACGAGGCGACGAAATTTATAGAGAATAAGTAACACGAAATGTGACATAATCCTAACTACTTCCGTTTTATCGTATGTAATCATTGCTTTCACTTAACTAATTACAATAGTGATTATACTGATGTAGCTGCATAACATCTAACCTATATTAGAAGACAGATCTTTCTAATTGGAGATTGGTCCTTCAAAAGAAAATGTGCACTATAGAAAAATCCTTTAAATATATATTCAATACAACAGAAAAAGTAATAGCCAGTTCCGACAGATTCTTGTATATAAACGGACACACTAATCACTAAATGCATCCTGTTCTCCTTTTATCAAATCGCACTCAAAAGTGTTTTGAATGTCTCTGTTACATCCATTAAGGATATATCAATTGATACATCACTGCGTGATCCATGCAGACGGATGAGTATTACAAACTGTCGCAGAAGCAAATATGTAGTGAACAGCACAACGAATCTAAGTCTAAACTTTTTTTATAAGAAAGATTTTTCGACTTTTGAGGTTTTTAGAGAATGTAATCGAACATTTCGGGCTTCCGGAATTGGAGGCTGTTTCACTTGGTAAGTGGATCGCGACGTATCGAAGAAGAATGCCACCTTCCTCTTTAAGGGTTTAAGACCCAGGAACTTTGAACTCTCAAAGTACAACGAAACCCTGAAGAAGAACGCGAAACTTTCATTCGATACATCGGAAGCCACATGCCTCGCCGATGCGGCGTCACATCCAAGCGAACCGGAATTAAATTCTGCATTTTTTGGCTATGTCTGTTAGCTTAACCTACCAATGGTCACTATGCCTAGAATCACAGAAACGGTGTCTTAAATAAACAATTGGTAAACTTACGTACTTTCTTTTTTCGTGACTTTAAAATACACTGAGTAGTTGCGTTTAGAACCACCAGGTAGGCTACCGAGGTCTCCCAAATGTAGCTACTTGGCTAAGCAGCTAAAGTAACTATCAGATTCTACCCGGGCTTAGGAAGATGAAAATAAGCCCCGATACCTTCCTATTGCTTCCCGTATTCGTAAATTACGTGGGATCTGTGAACCGCAAATGAGATGCATTTTGTTCCACTTCGATATTAAGATGTCGAACTCTCCCCATCATTTTACTCATACCATAAACCTCTACCATAAAATGGTGTTATATCTCGATCTACCTTAAATTGTAATATATCGTCAAATCATAAGTAAAAACAGATTTCAGCCTTTTCCTGATGTGTCACTAAAGAATTGTGCTCGTCAAAAATACAGCCACAAATAAATAATCAGACACACCACAGGGACTCATTGTAGGCCTGATGTTTCATTTTCCACCTTTGACCGAGTGTGCCACTGTATAGAGAAAAAGCAGGGATAAATGTGTGGAAGTTATATTCAGTTATCAACTTTTGAGATTCATACATGAGAATGCCCGTCATTGACGGAACTTAGGCTTTAGAATAGTGGCTCAGACCTTTTTCGAGTATGGGGACTTTTCGAATTCAAAAACTAAAGATATCATTAACCATACACTACAGAATACAGAGATAGTACCTGCAGAGCACACAGTTCAATCCAGTACTAATATTATTATCTCTCTACCTACACAATAAATGTAGAAGAATGGACCCAGAGCAGTCGAGATACGTTGGCCAGTGGCACTCGAGAATGGACAGAAAATTGTACAGCGAATGTAAAAAAAAGTGTCTTTTCTAAGCTCTGTTTTAGCCTCTTGGTTTCACTGACTAAATTTATTTTTAAATTTTATTCGTATTTTACGTACAAATCTAGGATTGCCGAGCTCAAAGTGACTGAAATTTTCAGCATTTTATGTTCTTGTAATTCACCGACATTTGTTTGAAAACTGCCTAAAGACGGCCGTGAAGTGTGGTCTAAACTTATCACAGTGACTCAATTATTAGAAAATAAAGAAAATGGCATTATGAATATGTGTATTTGTTGTGTTACACCCTTTCTTAAAGCACATAAATTTCGCTTACCTCCACATAACGCAACATGTGTTTTATGAACCATCAGGTGTAACATTCACAAATTTTATGTCCTTCTCATGGAATGTATTTATGCATTTCGCATGAGTCTCAGACAAACAATGAATATTTCACCACAAAGCACGAGTTGTCGTAACTGAGAAGGCGTGTGTTTACCGAGCGGTACGGGATGATTCTTTAGATAAAATTCTAGTCAAATTCAGTCTGCAGAGAGTAGGTATAGCATTAGGTTCCGTTACTTTAAAAAAATCACAAAAAACCCTGTGATATAAAAAGCTTCTAAATTAATTCACATTTCATTCATTAGTAGTAGTAGCAGTAGTAGTAATAATAATAATAATAATAATAATTGTGGAACCAACAAATACGAACTGACAGAACTACTCCCAACAACAAACCAGACATTATAATCCGTGATAATAAAAAGGGAACATATATGTTAATAGGCGTTGCAATCTCAGAAGACAGAAATGTGATTTAAAAAGAAGCCGAGAAGATTCTAAAATAAAAAGACCTTACAATAGAAATACAGCCATGCGGAATATAAGAACAAAGGTGATACGGGTAATAATAGGGGCGAATAGGACTATTTCAAAGTCACTTAGAAAACACGTGAGCAACTTACCAGGAAAATATGAAATCAAGGAACTTCAGAAAAAGCCATATTGGGCACTGCACACATACTTCGGAAAATACTAATGTAAAAGTACAATAGATTCAACACTGAAACTAACGATATAAGCACCATGAATAGTAACAACAGAATAGCTGCAACACTGTATTCCCTAGGGACATAGTTTGTCTCAGGAATATAAG
>Ga0131853_10006420_pt1 | contig 21215 bp, 19 predicted proteins | sample TergutLab28metaG_FD_92764 | JGI IMG/M metagenome (GOLD analysis project Ga0131853, IMG submission 92764) | Labiotermes labralis P1 segment gut microbial communities from Petit-Saut dam, French Guiana - Lab288 P1 (version 2) (version 2) | ecosystem: Host-associated > Arthropoda: Insects >...
AAGGGTCCCACGCCTCCGCGACCAAAGAAGGGGCGCCAGGTGCGAAACAAAACAAAGGTCATGTTACTGGCGTTTTTTGATTCTGAGGGTATCGTACACCACGAGTACGCTCCCGACGGGCAAACAATTAACAAGGAATTCTACGTGGAGGTCTTGCGACGTTTTGCGCGAATCAGTTCGCCGAAAACGACCGGAAAAATGGCGGGATGGCGACTGGATCCTGCACCACGACAATGCGCCCGCAAACACTTCACATCTTGTGCAGCAGTTTTTGGCCAAACACGGCACAGCTCAGTTGCAGCAGCCGCCATACTCACCAGATCTCGCACCGTGTGACTTTTTCCTATTCCCAAGGCTTAAGACAGTTCTGAAAGGACACCGATTTGAGGCAACGGAGGACATCAAACGAAATTCGACGAAGACACTATTATACATCCCAAAAGAGGAATTCGAAAAATGTTTCCAACAGTGACAGAAACGTTGGGCGAAGTGTGTAGCTGCGGAAGGGAACTATGTTGAAGACAGTTAGGGTTAAAACCCCGTAAGCCTTATCTAACTTCATGTACTGTGGTCAGTCCGGATACTTTTTGAACAAACCTCGTATACCAATTGGCATAAGTATTTTCTATTCAGCAGCCGACAAGGGGTGGTCCTCCAGCTTGGGGGGTTGGGCGAGGTGCTAACAACTCCTCCCTGTTAAAACATATATTTTTATTAAATATTCACAAAGCCTCAGACCTGGATTGATACTTTGGTACGACCTAAAAAATTAAAGAGGGACATGAGATTTGGTACTTGGAATGTCAGGAGCCTGTATAGGGCAGGTTCATTTACAGCAGCAGCCAGGGAATTGGCTAGATATAAATTACATTTAGTGGGTGTGCAGGAGGTTAGGTGGGACAGAGAGGGCAACACAAGAGCAGGGGATTATAACTTTTTCTACGGAAAAGGAAATGAGAATCATCAATTGGGAACAGGATTCTTTGTACAGCACAGAACAGTATCAGCAGTTAAAAGAGCAGAGTTTGTTAGCAACAGGGTGTCATATATAGTTCTGAGAGGTCGCTGGTGTAATATCATTGTTCCAAATGTGCATGCACCAAGTGAGGAGAAAAGTGATGATTCAAAAGACAGTTTTTACAAGGAATTAGAGCAGGGTTTTTTTATCATTCTCCTAAGTACCATATGAAAATTCTGTTAGGAGATTTTAATGCAAAAGTGTGGGGACATAATATTTTCAAACCGACAATTGGTAATGAAAGTCTACATCACGATAGTAATGATAATGGTGTTAGAATAGTGAACTTTGCCACATCAAAAAATTTAGTTGTTAAGAGCACGTTCCTACACCGAAAAATTCATAAGTACACCTGGGCTGCACCTGATGGGAAGACTCACAACCAGACTGTTTACATATTAATAGATAGGAGATGGCATTCAAGCGTACTAGATGTATGAAGTTTCAGGGGAGCTGAATGTGAAACTAACCACTATCTGGTGGTTGCAAAAGTTAGGGAAAGATTGGCACTAAGTAAACAAGCAGCACAGAGGTTGGATGGGGAAAGATTTAATCTGAGGAAACTAAATGAGCTGGAGGTTAGGGTACAGTATCAGATTGAGATTACAAACAGGTCTGCAGCTTTGGAGAACTTAAGTGATGACGAGGACATAAACAGGGCTTGGGAGAACATTAAAGAGAACATCAAAACCTCAAATAAACAGAGTCTAGGTCTGCAAGAACTGAAGCAGCATAAACCATGGTTTGATGAAGAATGTTTAGGTTTTTTAGATCAAAGGAAGCAGGCTAAAATGCAGTGGATACATGACCCAAGCCAAAGCAATGTAGATAATCTGAACAATGTAAGATGTGATGCTAGCAGACATTTTAGGAACAAAAAGAAGGCATATCTGAGAGCTAAAGTTGAGAAACTTGAAACTAACAGTAAGATCAAAAATATTAGTGGCTTGTATAGGGTTATCAATGACTTTAAGAAGGGTTACCAGCCTAGAACTAACACAGTGAAGGATGACAAAGGTGATTTGGTTGCATACTCCCACAGTATTTTGTCTAGGTGGAGGAACTATTTCTCCCAGATATTGAATATATATGGGGTTAATGATGTTAGGCAGACAGAAATATACACAGCAGAACCACTAGTACCTGAGCCAAGTGCCTCTGCAGTTGATCTGGCTATTGAAAAGCTAAAAAGTCACATATCACCAGGTATTGATCAAATACCAGCAGAACTGATTAAATTCATAAACTTATTATTTCTATTTGGAATAAGGAGGAATTGCTTGAGGAGTGGAAGGAGTCAATCAATGTACCTATCTATAAGATGGGTTATAAAACAGACTGTAGTAATTATAGGGGCATATCACTTTTGCCAACTACGTACAAAATTTTATCCAACATTCTGCTGTCAAGGTCAACTCCATATGCACAGGAAATAATTGGGGACCATCAGTGTGGATTTCGAAGCAGCAGGTCAACTACTGATTATATATTCTGCATTTGTCAAGGACTTGAGAAAAAATGGGAATACAATGAAGAACTTCATCAGCTCTTTATAGACTTCAAGAAAGCTTATGATTCAGTTAGGAGGGAGGTCTTATATAATATTCTCATTGAGTTTCATATCCCCCTGAAACTGGTAAAGCTATTAAAAATGTGTATGAAACATATAGCAGAGTCTGGGTAGGCAAGAATTTGTCTGACATGTTTCCTATTAGGAATGGTTTGAAACAAGGAAATGCTCTATCACCACTGCTTTTCAACTTTGCTTTAGAGTATGCCATTAGGAGGGTTCAGGTAAACCAGGATAGCTTGAAATTAAATAGTACACACCAGCTTCTGGTTTATGCCTGGTCGGGCTAAGGACTTATCAGCACCCCGGTATATTGGGAGGAAGCATACACACTGTAAAGAAAAACACAGCAGCTTTGATGGTGGCTAGTAAGGAGAATGGACCAGAAGTAAATGTGGATAAAACTAAGTACATGGTCATGTCTCGAGATCAGGATGCAGGGCAAAGTCACAGTATGAAAATTGATAATAGTTCCTTTGAAAGGGTGCAAGAGTTCAAATATTTGGGAACAACTTTAACAAATCAAAATTCTATTCAGGAAGAAATTAAAAGCAGAATGAACTCAGGGAATGCTTGCTATCATTCGGTGCAGAATATTTTGTCTACCATTTTGCTATCCCAAAATTTAAAGAGTAAGATACACAGAACTATAATTTTGCCAGTTGTTTTATATGGGTGTGAAACTTAGTTGCTGACACAGAGGAAGGAACGTAGGCTGAGGGTGTTGAGGAGAATATTTGGGCCTAAGAGGGATGAGGTAACAGGGAAGTGGAGGAAACTACAAAATGAGGCACTTAATGATCTGTTCTGCTCACCCAATATTTTGCAAGTGATAAAATCAAGAAGAATGAGATGGGTGGGGCATGTGGTGTGTATGGGAGAGGGGAGAGGTGTGTACAGGGTTTTGGTGGGGAAACCTGAGGGAAGAGACCACTGGGGAGACCCAGGCGCAGATGGGAGAATAATATTAAGATGGATCTTCAGGAAGTGGGATGTGGGGGTATGGACTGGATCGAGCTGGCTCAGGATGGGAACAGGTGGCGGGCACTTGTGAATGCGGTAATGAACTTTCGGGTTCGATAAAATGCGGGGAATTTCTTGACTAGCTGCAAACTGGTTAGCTTCTCAAGAAGGACTCTGCCCCATGGATTAATTAAGGAAGATGATAGGTGCCAAATTTACAGTACATTCAAGACAGCAAGAACACTATGAACAAATCTTGTAGCAGTGATATCCACAATTCTACATTTACTGCCCTGTTTTATTATAGTTTCATAACAAATAAATGAACTAATGAATACAGTACCTTATCTGCTGCTCCATATTATTCATCCATCAGTTTTTCAAACATATGTTAGATCCATACTTGTCTGTGGTTTTAACAAAACTTCTTGAAAAATTTTCCTTAAAAATTGCTCTTATATATCAATAAATTATAATTTTTATAACAATTATTCTTAAATTTCTTAATACCAATAGCACAAAAACTGAACTTAATTTGATTAAGTTTACTAATAAATAAAAGCAGCGTGCATCATGTGTATGAGCTGTTAAACAGACGTCCACTGTTATACATGATGCTTTATATTACTACTGTATTTAACATACCTCTCATCAACTACTTCTCTAAACCATATAAAATAAGAAAACCGTAATTACTCATAATTCTTGGATCCCATGTACAGAAATATGTTTGGTAACATCTAGTGAATGGATTTAAAAAAAATGCAACGGACATAGGTCACAGTACAGGTTGTGATGGTAGCTAAAACTTTAAAAGTCTGTATAAGTGAACATATTTCCAAACATTAAAATGAGGAATAATGCAAAGGGACAAAAAACTCCTACAAAATGTTCTGCATTATCTCCTGGACCACAAAACATTCTGTGAGACAAGACGCACCATTATATTGTTGGTTACGAGCAGCACATGACCTAAGAATAGCATCAGGTCTAACATGCAATACAGAGTCAGCAAATTGGCACAGGCTCCAAGAACAACTAGCTACTACAGACAGAACTTGAATTACACGTAACTAACAAGCCACGATTTACAAGTCAGATTTTGTACTGCAGGTATATGCTACATGTTAGGATGCTTCAGCAACCATAAACAAACAAATTATCTGGGAGGAAATGTCAAAAGACTCCCATGATTAGCAAGGGAAAAGGGACAACTGCAAATATCTCATTACCCTGGATTTATTACAAATGTGTCATAAATAATACTCCATGAATGGTGTTAGAGTACTTTACTGTCATTCACCATAATTCATTATCTCACCATTATATTAAACAGCACTTCCAAGTCTCCAAGGATACTGAGTTCATTACCCTGTCACACAACTGACATTAAATTACCATTCCAAGATTTTTTTTCTGCCTGTAATTTGGTACAACTTGATAAACATGGTGGAAAACAAAATTAATACTGTCAATTCAGATAGCAGTTGTATTTTTCCGTGTCTTTAAGTTAAGTGCCATATAGACTGAACTGAAATCTACATCTGCTATAGCCTACAGCTAGTTGGTGCATTATCACTTGTTAATGACAATTCTCCTGTTTCTATCCATGTAAGTTGTCCTTGTTATTTTAACTGCACTTCATACAGTAATATAGATAACAGCTCCACCTCAACTCGATAATTGAGGGCTCCCCTATTAAAGTTACACCTAGATGTCTCACAATACTGCCTTCTATCAGAAAAACAGAATACAGTCCAAAAGAACCCACAATAAATTCTAGTATTTTTTAAATGTTTGGTGAACCCCAAGACACACAGGGCACTGATACCATGAGGTCTGTGGGTGCCTTCTCTATGCCAGCGATTGCATACAAGTTTATATTGCCTAGGCATCTACACTGAACATAGGAACTGGTAATTAAATAAGAAGTTATGGGACAAACATATCTACTTTCCTTAAAATGCCTCAGTAAATACCATACAGCTAGGAGGAACCAAAAATTAAGATCCATTTCTGCTTATGATTTCCACTGATACAAATTCTTACCACAATAAATTTGCCTGTTACGTCTTCAAAGCTTCACACTGTTACCATGTTTGCAATATGTGAGATATGAGATGCTCATAGTGATGTTTCTAAGGATTTAGGTCCACTAAGATATGACACTGTGTCACTGTGTGATTACTTCCTTCTGATCCCTATGGTCAAACAATGGGGTTTGTACAACAGCATGTTGAAGTTTCCCCCCTTGACATCCGCTCACATGGAGAATTTCAAGGAGCAGCAGGACATGGAGCAGAAAGAAAGAACTTCCTGGACTACCCCAGCAGCAGACATAACAGTATCCAGTTCACTGTGGAGACTGACACAAAAACCTGCCTTTCCAGGATATTGACATATACAGAAGAAAAGATGGCTCTTGGGTCACAAAGTGTACAGAAAAGCAACCCATATTAAACTGTGTATGAGTGCAAGATAGCACCATCACCCAGCGAACAATTATCACCTTGTTGTCTCTGGGGAAAAAATAATCTCACTCTAATAGCCACACCACACGAAGAAGGTCTCAATATATATTGATTGACCTGTACATTACCATGGACCATTCACAAGCTTAATGCTCACATCTGCCCATGTGCACATTCTCTACTGCTGACCTCCAGGAGGGCCATTCTTGGAAATCACTCCTACTAGCCCTATCCTGCTCCCCCTCCCATTTCTCTTATTGGCCAGATTTACTCCAACTTTCCCATATAAATGATACAGTCCTTTCTTCCCACCCACTGCAGAATCCACATGATCCAGATTCATTCACCATGAAGAATGTGGCAGTACATTCCTCCAAAATGCCAGAAAACAACACAACACAAAAAATTGTAAGACTGTCATGAACTGATCAACAAACACCTGGACTTTTAAGCTTGTTCAAGGAATGCAAGTTGCTGAAGTAATAAAACCTTTTTAACAGGCACACTTGAGAGAACAATAATACTACTAGAAGTGGTTGAGATGCAATTGTGTAGTATGGTCTGGAAAACATATCAGTGCTTGAATAAAATGGAGGTGAAAGGGTTAAAATAGCATACTGGAAATTGGCAGCCATAAGACACTCCTCATTGTGAAGTGGTACAGCGCTCACAAAGTCAACAAAGTATGGACTAAACTCATGTACAGACAGCATATTCAAATCACTTAAAATCTACATATTATTGGGTTGAATTTAGGGGATGAAAACAACAATCTAGCAAGTATAAAATTTGAGTTGGGAATGTATGATGCAGAACATACAATATTTACATAAAAGATGGTATATCTCAGTTGCTACCAATTCAAACAACAGTGACCATGGTTTGACAAATGTTCAAAATTCTCTGATCAAAGGAAACAAGCTTAAAGTCAATGTATACCAGAACCAGGCTAAATTAATGAGGACATGGAACTAGCAGACATGTCAGAACAAAGAAGAGGAATATCTGAATGGCTAAATTAATGAGTCTGAGACAAAGAGTAGGAGCAAGAATATCAAGGGACTAGGTTAGAGGCACAAATAAATTTACGATGAGTTACCACCCCAACACTACCTTCATATAGGAAAAAAGAAGGATGTGCCTATACATTCCCACCAAATTTTAAACAAGGGGAAGAATCACTTTTGTCAGGTACTGAATTTACAATCAGTTAATGATGTACGGCAGACTACAATACAAATAGATGCACTAGTAGTAGGTGCCTCTTGTGACTGAGGATGAGTTTGCTGTTTAAAAGGTATGCTGCCTGAGGTGAATCATTTCATTCTAAGATGTGTAAACTTTCCATATAGCATGAGAAACAATGGTCTCAGCAGTGTAGAGTCTATTATGGTACTTAACTGTTAAAATAGTGATAAAACTGAATACAGAAAATTATAAAGGCACAACACTGTTGTCAAACATGCACAAAATTTTATCCAATATGCTTCTCTGCAGGCAAACTCTATATGTGGATAAAATTACTGGGGATCATCATCGTTGCATTCAATGTGACATAGAATTAATGATCGAATATTCTGCATGCATGATACATGAGAAAAATGGTAACACAGCTATTTTTAGACTTCAAGAACATCTATAATCAAGAGGGAAATTTGTGTGCACTATACTCACTGAATTGTTATACAAATGAAACTAGTTAAGTTAATTAAAATTTAGAATGAGACCTACAGTGACATCTTGATGGATATACATTTTTCTCATATGCTTCCTGTTCAAAGAGACACTTTGTCACCAGTGGCATACCCAGGAATTTTGTTTGAGGGGGGTTCAACAAATTCAGTTGAGGACAGAGGACAGAGAACAGGGATCTGGGGTCGGTAGCCCCCTACTCCCTAGTCAAGGGTTCTCGAGGCAGCTGTAATTTGGTACAAGAAATTTCATTTCACATAGTAAAAGTTTCTTAATTTTTGGTACTTTAAGACTATTTATGATGACAACCAATTTATTTGTCATTGCTAATGTAAAACAATTGCGAACCTAGGTAGTGTTAGAATTTTAATGCCTTTTTTCCGAACATCTTGGAGTGTTAGCGTCCTAAATTCAGCAATTTTTAACAGTTTTCACAATCGGGTTGAGTTGTGCACAATTTTGGAGGGCCTTCGGAATTTCGGTGGGGGGTTTGAACACCCCAAACCCCTCCCCCCTCGGTACGCCACTGTTTGTCACCATAGCATTTCAAACTCTGCTTTATAATATACCATTAGGGAGTCCAAGAAGCCCAGGAAGGAATGAAAATGAATGGGATATAATAGCTTCTGGGTTACACTGATGTTATTTCCTGAGCAGTAAATACTGTCATGACAAACAAAGAAGCTCTATCAGGAATCAGTAAGGAGGCTGGTCTAGCAGTAAATTTGGACCCAGTTTCTATCACAATACTGCCTTGTTTCAAAAGAAGGCAATCCCGACTGAAAGAACCCACAACAGATTTTATTATTCTGTACATACAGAGGCCAACCACAACATGGGGTCTGCCACAGGCCTTATCTACACCACTAATCCTCACCAACTATCAGACATCATCCTTTCATGGCTTCAGTATAGTGTTAATGACTGATACATGATGATTCATAACCTGTTTTGGATCTGGTTATGTGAACAAACAAGGTGACACCAAAACATTCACAAAGATGGCACACAACAAAATTCACTACATCCAAAATATATATGGTCCCTTCATGATCAGATAAGAAGGTACAAAGTAAAACATGTGGCCTTACCACCTGCTTCTCCCACCTACATCACCACTACTTATCCATTGGATATCACCTTCTCTATGCCCCAACCAGTAAACATGTAGCCTGAGAAACAAACTGCTAATGTTTCTTCTCACAGCAACCAGACCTTTACTACTTTACACCACTGCTCTATTAACTGCAAAAGCCATGTGGCTTTGACAGAGATGTGATATTAACTTTTGATGGCTGAACAGGAAAGCAATGTCCCATTCAATTCAATGTCTGCTTAACAAAAACTGGAAAACAATATCCTGCAATACCTGACATATTAAGAATTTTGTGCACTCATAAATACAGGTATCTTTTTCACAATTTTGGCTACTAGCACTCTTACAATTTTTGTAGCAGTCACAAATTAAGGGTCTGACTATCTTGTTCAATCACACTTGTGTGCAGATTAAAACACCACGTAAAATAAGCCATCTAAGATGGTACATTTTAATCTCTATTACCAAGCAGTAACTTAGTACTATGAATTCAGATGAAGCAGAATAATTACGTTTGGGGCAAATAGTATTGCAGAGCTTCTGGAAGTGCCCTACATTTTCACATGTGAAATTGGGTTTTAATTCATGCACTTTCAATTATGTACTCTTTTTCTACAAAACATCCACTGCATAAAGCAATGAATGCCCACACCTCTTTGGTATCAGAGCTCAAGAATGAAATTAGGCATAAGACATGGTCCTGCTACTTTTAAAAAATATCATGATCACATTCCAATTCTGTAGTACCAATGGAAAGAAATCAAAATTTTGTACTCACTTTTTGTAGGTGTCAGTCAGCTGATCTAATTTTCCCTTCAGCAGCTGTGCAGAGGATTCAGAAAAGGCTGTGAGGTAGGTAAGTACAGTCCCTGACAAAAACAGTACCTCTTCATGAAGGGACCTGTGGCCTTCAACTTCTGATAACAATTCCTGCAAGTGCAAGTGAATTCAAATTCTCAATAACTAAACTGAAAAATTGTAATGCCCAATACCAGATTTTATTTAATGGGCACTTTTTAAGAAGGACAGAAAATTCTGATAATCAAAAATTCAAAACAACATGTGATTAGTGTGTGTTAGAAAAATTTCACATAATTCTCTTAACCCAGAAAGTTTCTAAAACTTTTCTACTCATCTTCATTTCTTTTACCAAATTCTACTAAATTGGAAATGAAACCTGGTAGATTCAAATTATAAATTACAGTACAGTTAAAACTACATGTACTCTAAAATCATAACACTTGATACGAATCCCATTTGTGTTTGGAAAGGACACAAAGATTTTTAACAAACAAAATATTCCAAAACTGCATTCCAGTAACCAAAGTTCATTCACCCACTGACAGGAATTCTTTTAAAAAGGGTACTTTTATGCATAGAAACCATACAAGATAATGTTTTTAAGATGTTTCTTCATTTTCTGAACAGGAGAAAAATTTCCATCACTATTATGAGTGCACAGGCTAATTTTCTTATTATTAAATCACATACATAAGCTGTACAGTGAAATCTCTTTTTAACAAATATAAAAATACCAAAATTTCAGTATGACATTTTTTCCTGGCCCCATTAATTAGCTACATATCCTTATCAAAAATGTCCACTTCAAGTATGCTATTCAATGAAAATTTCAGTTTTATGCGTAAAAATACATTCCACTTAACAAAAATATCAATCGCACAAAATATGTACAAAGAATCAAACAATACAATGTGAACTTCATGAAATACACCATTTAATGCGCCAGAGAAGACATGGGAAACACAAAGAGTTACAAAAGATATAATGGGTACACTCATGATGGAGAACTACAAGAATGTACACAGTGTTCACAATCAGTGTCCCAAGATTCAAATTCCACACGTAAAACGCTACCACAACAACACATCCTGTATCTCAACTGCAACCCTGGAGCAACAGCCCAGCAATGCATTCCACACTGTTAATGTGCGACAGAGTCACTTAATGTGCATTTACATACGTCAACCTCATAACTTTAGCTGCAAGACCAAAACTGAAAACTCAAACTGCATTTCAACGGGATCATTCAGCAAGCATTTATATTTTACCAGAGTGGGAAAGGTGTGTTTACACTGGTTAATCTGCTTGAACAACACCTTGTTTTGATGCGACTAATTAAGTAACATTTTTGTTCACTAAATCAGAAAGACTCCCATTTTGTTAGGTTCAATCATTACAGCAAGATACACTCATCCCTAAGCTTTATGCTTTGCATACCAAATGGTCAGTATATATATAAAAGCTTCATGTGCCACCACCCTGCAACAGTATGCCTTATTGAACAACAAAATGCTTTGATGGTTCTGTGTTATCTCCAGTGTCTACTAACCTAGCAACCTTGTACATAATCTTGGTTTATACCACCAGCCTTTTACTATATTAGTCACGTTCCATGTCTTTGAGTATTGCACTCTGTGTACTCACAGGTGTGTCTTTTCATTCCATTTTTACACCAACTGCACAAACTGTTTTATCATACTGCTGCATTTTTCCACCACTGTGACACAAGTATTTTGTGTCAGATCTTGACTGACCTGTTTCCACGTGGCTGCTGCGTTATCATGTCCAGGTCATGCATCAATTGTCTGTGTTAACACTCAACATTCTCAACTAATTTAGGCTTCTGTCACACTTTTGCAGAGCAGAGTCAAAGAACAGGCAATACAAGCACAGCTTTTGTTTTGGCCAGCTGTGCAATGGGCAAGTAACTTCATGCAGCCATTGTAGATGCACTTCTACAGCTGAGCTGCTATACTGTTTGGGACTGATCTCAGAGGTCAAACACACTTTCACTTTTAATTTGTCTAGTTCATGGTACTAACAACTGCACAGTGTGATTGCCAGATCTGACTCCCATTCAGAACCGTTCATGGATACAGTGTTATAAAACATGATTCCAAGTATCTATATACTTCACGTAAATAATGCCACAGTGCTGTCACATCAGCTCTTACATAAAATATTTTCAAACAGTATGCCACACCACATCCAACTACTCACACAGTAGCAACAAAACTTCCATGCGTTATATTTTCTTTCATTTGTCATTGTTATGGCTTAATTGCTTAGTTTTCTTTTCTGTATGGGGAATTATGGAGGAGAAACAGTAGCACAAACAGCTTTCTCTGCATGAGAAGAAAAAATTTTAGAAAAGTTACACAGAGGAATTAAAACTCATGATGTCACACAAAAATAAGGGATCAACCCTCCAAGTTTCTGAAAGATACACAGAAAATCAAGAAGAGCACTGAATCCAATGTAATTTAACCACAAACGAAAACAATTTGTACTATAAACAATGAACAAGTATAAAAAGCTTTATATGGATGGTTTCTGGGTACCATATCACAGAACTTTCAAGTGAATGGCCCAGTACTGTGCAGTCATGCCCAGTCCTTCATATGATCATTCACAGTGACAGAACTAAGGGAAGTGCAGTTTGGCTCCACAGGTTTCAATAATGCTAAGGCATCTGCCATAAAAGTCTGTGGTGAATGGAGTGATGCTCTAAGGGCTGTTCCATCAGCATGGTGAGAGCAGGAACTGAAGGGTGTAATATCACACTACTCTCCAAATGATGTGTGCAATGCCAATTAAATGGCCCTGTTTTAAACAATGTACACCAAATAACACACTGGCAAACAATACACATGTGGTAAAAATTCATGGGACAGAATTGCTCTCCTGTTGTATACATTTTTGACTGGTACCAATCTATAACTTTCACTCATTATCAGGAAGTACAGAAGCCCATAGTGTGTCAAGAATGTACATTATGTGCCTCATGAATATTGCCATAATGTAAAGGCTTGGATGAAGGGTGAAATTTTCAAAGACTAGAGACACAGAAGTGGAAAATTATGCTTCTAAATGAAATTTGTTCAACACATAAAAATGTGCCACGAAAAGTTGCGAATGTTACTGTTATGTTCCTGCCACCCAACTATACTTCCAGTTTGCAACCTCTACATCAGAGGACAATGCATGCTGCATAACTGCACTAGAGGTGGTGGCCAATGTGATGAGTGTTGGCCAGCATTTCGGTGGGTCATGATACAAATTAACATTCTGGAGGCCACACAGATGTGCAATGCAGCTTGGAAGACAGTAAGTGCTACTACAATTGTAAACTGCCTTTATTAAGCCAGAACTGTGTTGCAAGACAAATGCAACACTGAACTTTAGAATGAAAGGGACATTAATATGATGAGAGACTGGCAACGTATATACCTGAAACTGGATACTGGGTGGAAATTAATGATTTTATTCGGGTCAGTGATGCCACTCTTGCTAAAGAGGTCACAAGGGATGACACTGTGTTGCAAATTTTAAATGAATGAAATGGTAAATCTGGCAATAATGCAACACCAGAGAATGAGGAAGACAACACAATGGAGTGACATCTTAGGCAATTCGTAATGACGAAGCAAGACACTACAGACCATGCAATGGACAGCAATCAAATCTTCCAAGAATTTACCAAGAAATCACTAATACAACTGGCCATACAGGAAAAAAAAAAATATTTTCATGAAGTCACCATTGTAAATTTGTCTACTTCTTCATTTTTTTAAGTACGTTGCTATCATTCAGAAATTTTAATGTGTTTCAGTGCAACAAAATTTAATTATATGGAATGAAATTTTGTCACTGCCCAGGAATTCATTATATGGAGATTTCACTGCATGTTAGTGTCTCTTGTATTTCTGAGTCTTTTCCATTCAAAAAGTTCAAAATTAAGGACAGAAAAAAACTTTGAGAGATTTTATACTCTTGTAGTTGTGACTGTGAAGATTACCATCTTCTGGGATGACACCGTGCAGTCTAGTGGAAATGCAGCAATGTTTCCGAGGAACTTGCTGCCCTAAAGATGGGAGTGGTAGGTCCCTGCATAGCATCACTTCCCAGAAGAGAGTAATCATCAACAATTTTTCCCCCAGATATGTGGTATTCTGTGTCCTTTACCAGGACAGTTCAATCATTCCTACTGTTATCCATTTGCATCAATTACCTGGATAGCTTGCTTTGCTTCTTCAAGTTGCGTTTTTGATCTCACAATTGTGTCAATATGCTGAGCCTTTTTCTCATTGCCAGAAATAAGTGTCTCAAATGATTGCCACTTGGACTCAAAATCCTAGAAAACACAAAAACAAATCTCATATCAAACAGTGCATTACTAAGTACAACTCCAATTAAAGAATACCACGTTTTCTAGATATAAGTATCTCTGGGGTGGAGACATTTAATTGAATTCCATGTTTTGATGGAGGCTGCAGCCCTTTTTTTGGCACATTCGCAAAACTGTGAAAAGTAACTATTAGCTTCATCATGTCCATCTGTCTGTCCATCCACCCATCTGTCTGCATGGAACACCTCAGCTCCCCCTGGATGGATTTTCATGAAATTTGATATTTGGATATTTTTTTTAAAAATATGTAAAGAAAATTCAAGTTTCATTAAAATCTGACAAAAATAATGGGACTTTACATGAACACCAGTACACATTTTTTTTACCATATCCCACTCAATTCTTCTTGGAATGAGAAATGTTGAGACAAAAGTTGTAGAGAAAATCAAAACACACACATTATGTTCAATAACATTTTTTATGGAAACTGTGCCATTTATGAGATGATGTGGAAAAATACTGCAGAGCTGGGCAGGCCACAGATGGCAATATAGCACGAGCATTGCAAGATGGATACCTAAGGCTACAAACACACACTCATAATGTTTTATACTTACTGCTTTTCCACAGCAACAATGGTTGTATAAATGTGCCTCGATGTTACTTTATACATACGCTGCCTGTACTTCTTTTTACATTCGTACCATGCATCATGATATCAGAATTTTTTATTCACCACCTAATGCATAAGTGATTGTCTTAAAAACAATATTAAAATTTACATTAAAATAGCTCTGACATGTTTCAGTGCAGTCACACCATCCTCAGGGAGCGCATTATTCGTGCTTGTTAAAGTTACACTTGTTAAAATAGCCAATTATGGTACATTGGTGTGTGATTAATTCGGTGGTGATGTGGCTGCATATATTAGTAGACCTACTTCCGAACAGTGCAACACACACACCAACAAGGACCTACTAATATATGCAGCCACATCACCAATGAATTAATCACACACCAATGTACCATAATTGGCTATTTTAACAAGTGTAACTTTAGCAAGTATGAATAATGCGCTCCCTGAGGATGGTGTGACTGCACCAAAACATGTCGAAGCTATTTTAATATAAACTTTAATACTGTTTTTAAGACCGTCACTTGTGCATTAGTTGGTGAATAAAAAACTTTGATAACTGCCTGTCCTGTTAGTTTTTGCAAACAGAATTTATAACCAAGATTTTTGGTGAGAAACTGAAAAACCAAACTGGAAATTGCCTTCTCAGTAAACAGAAGAAATCTTATCATTCTTACACAATAAAACAAAAGTGACTTAAACAGAAACACAAAGTGCTAGGAACATAAATGTCAAAACAAGCACAAAGATATTCACCATGTGACTGTGTCATGAAGTAAATGACCACTTCATGCTGTAGTGGCAAAATGGCAGTTTAATTCCCTGGCATGAAAGTGCATTAAAACATTATCTTCACTAAACAGAGCATTCAGGTATGAACAATAATTCATGCTTTTGAAATACTCTGCATTAACTGTTTGGCTTACAGGGATGGAGATACAATGACACAATTATGAAGGCATATGTAAATTAATACATGCATCATTATTAATGTGGTTTCATTACTGACACATAATCAACTCACCTCCCAGTGCTGAGCTAGTTTCGTTAATGTATCACGTCTACTCTCCAGTCCACTGACTAAGTCATTCCACTCTTGATTAATATTTCTTAACTGTTTCTCAATAGATTCACGGTTTGCAAGGTCGGACTGCCGGGTAATTTCATGTCCCCGTTCATTCAAGAGGTCTATCTCACACTGCTGATTCTAGAAAGAAAATAAAAAAATTAACTAACTTTTTTTTCCTTTCATAACAGACACAAAAAAGACAGACAAGCCATTATTTATACAAAGCATCTCATTATAATTTTTATATTTTACTGCTCTACTCTGAATATGGAGGCAGCAGGTTCCTCAGAAACATCAGTATAGACCACACAGAGACACAATCCTGAAGGCAGAGTTTTTCAGTCACCTCTGAGGAAACCTCAAATCCCAAACAGGAGAAATGTCATAATATAAATTACTTGTATTTCATGAGATACTTCATCTATGTGTATACTGATACTTCATAACATATACATCATAAACCACAGCCCAATACCTACATTTGACCATGTACATGCATACACAGACAGACAGACAGAGAGAGAGAGAGAGAGATGGATAAGTGGGTGGGTAGGTAGGTAGGTAGGTAGGTTAGGTTAGGTTAGGTTAGGTAGGTAGGTAGGTAGGTAGGTAGGTTAGGTAGGTTAGACAGGCAGGCAGGCAGGAAGGCAGGCAGGCAGGCAGGAAGGCAGGCAGGCAGGCAGGCAGGCAGGCAGGCAGGCAGGTAGGTAGGTAGGTAGGTAGGTAACATACTGTAAATTATAAGGTTGCAACCACCTAAACTGTGCACTCATCATCACAAAATGTTACATGTTAACATAATATGTTAATGGTACTCAGACTGCAGTAAATTGAACAGTGCTATCAAACTTAAATAATACATGAGATATGAATTGCCCACAGCAACAAAGAGTCTTAATGTGCATTTTTGGTCACAGCAGCATGCAATAGTTGCCTCCCTACACAACAATATGAATAATCCATAGCATTACTGAGCTTGTAGACAATGTCCAGCACCTCATAAGTAAAAAAGAACACAACATATGAGGAAGTCCATATATTCCCCAAACACTGTATTCTGTTTTGCATACAAGACAATAGACAAGGTGCAGCAATTTAATAATCCAACATGTAATATACCATCATCAGAATTCTTTAGAATTTTATCTTTCCTTAAACACACAACACAATGCTTCCTAGTCAACAGATATTGGGAGAGAAGGGGCTTCTTACCACAGGTAAAACAGTCTGGGCATAAAATTAATCATTCACCACCATCTAGTGCTAGTGCCAAGAATGAATGGAGGTGTAACTATATGACTCATACAACTTTACATTTAAATTACCTAACAAAAAAAAGGTTTCATGCTACACGTATCACGCTGCACTAAAATGAAGGTCTTGTTAAACTAATCACTGAGTCCACAAACAGTCACTGTTGCCAAAAGTGTGTCACTTTTCCTTCATTTCTTTGTCAGTGCCATATAAAAACGCCTACTTACTGGTACCACATGCAGGTAATGATATATTTAACAAATGACATGATCATAAAGCAGTCTGAATTTAATGAAGATGGAAAAAATGGGGAACTCTATCAACAAAAGTTATGTACATAAGTGAACATTTTGACGTTGATGTGTTTCAGGCATTCAAACTTATTAAAAAGTTGTTTATATTTTATACACAGTGCCAGTATAAGAATGCAGATGGGGAGGTGGAGGCATAACTCCATGCATTCACACTTTTTACAATATAAAAAAGATTACTTACATGGATATCATTGAGGGCATGTGTTATCTTCTGAATATTGAAGTGCAGTCCAGCAAGTGATGTAACAGGCTCATCTGAAAACTGAGTGCGAGCAAGAACAGATTTGACTTTGTCCACAGTTAGGCAGTAGTCTCGCCAAATTTCTGCATCTTGTTCGAGCTGAGCACGACGAGATCGAGCTGAGTTGAGAGTGTTCTTTAGAAGCTGTGTGTGTTGCTGCTGTTCACGGCTTAACTCTTCCTGCTCTGAGCCTGTTAAAGAGGGCCAGATACGATCTGCTGCCTGCTGAATTTGCTGTGACACTAGTTCTCGGATTGACGCTTCACTGCTGAAAAAGATCTGCACAGGACAAATACTTTAAACACTGCTGACATGAAACTGTTTTAATACTGGCACTGGGTAAAGTGAAAAGACCTGGCTGAAGAGAGGCTCTGATGGCTGTCTTTGTTTGTAAATAATGATAAATCTTCAGGTGATGCAAATATGCAGGACATTCTTGAGCATGTTTCTATATCAATTATTACCTAAAAATTTCATAAACAAAATGGTTACTCAGAACTTTGAATACAAGTTTTTGGTTCTGTTTCTATTTCTTTCTAAAGAAGGCTTATGAGATGATCAGGCCTGTTCATCCACCCATATGTCCAACATGATGGACTGTTTGTAACTTTCTTTCTTCACCAAGATGATGAGGTTGTCTTCACTGATGCAGTGAGTACCCATTCTAGGCTTAACAACTTTGTAAGCAAATCAGCAGTGGGAATATAAAATTTTGATGTGTATTTTGTGAAAAATTAAAACAAAAATGCAACATCAAAGCAAAATTATGTATCCTACATTTGTTAAAATACTTAAAATCCTTTTTTCTAAGTGTAAAAAATGGAATACACCCTTCATGTTTCCACTACAGATCAAAAAAAATCTGGAATCAATAAGATCTGCCACTCACACTGCCTGTTTAACTGTGTAATTATGTACAAAACCAAACAACAGCAATGCAAGGATTTAGTTTCTAGGTTTGTTACATTATAGAGGAATTATTTTTCATTTCAGATATAACAACAGGTTGCATGATTTTGAAAACCGGAGTTTCTGGACACCAAATGTCTCCAAAATATTAATGCAACAGAACTTCAATACAAGCTCTTTAAACTGGGACATTACAATTTTTGTTTTTTACTAAGTAATATCCCCATAAACTAACACACCTGGCAGTTGGTTTTCTGTGCCACTGTTAATGCCAGATAATTTCAGTGCTTTAAAATGGGACTAAAATGGACAATGCTTGGAATAACATAGATAAAACCAAAAAATATGTTTAATTTTATCCTTCTTTATTCATATTGATCTGTTGTGTTCATGTCTCAACATTACACCACAATGCTAAAGGTGACCTGGTGACACGTACTTTGTAACCGGTACAGGAATAGTATCAACCTACATTCAGCTGCTGAACAGTTACGTGCTATTTCCTCACCTTATGCTCTTCCAAATCTCTGATTACATTCTCAAAGTCCACTCCAAACTTCCCACTTTGCAATTTAGCATCAGCTTCCTTGACCCAAGCGTGCAGATTCTCCTTGAGAGCAGCATAATCAAGCCGCAGCTGCCGATTAGTTTCCAGGTATTTACCACGTTCCTCTAATTCTTGTGGCAGAGTTGTAAGCAGGGAATTAGCTTCACTCAGCTGTTCCATTAAGGAACCAGGCATTCCTTCCTCATGCCGTACAGATTCTTGCACAGCACGCACGCGATCCAAGTAACTGTTCACATTTTCAGCCAGTGCCTATGTTGTAAGAATAAATTTTAATTGCAGCCTAGTTCCTTCACTCATTGAATGGTTCTTTTTGTTCCAAGTGACAATCCTTAATCAAAAATGTAAAAGAGGAAGAGAATACAAATGACTTATTGTGAGCCATACATTTTAGAAAAGTACGAAGAATAAGGAGGAGGAGGAGGAACAGGATGATGAGGAGGAGAAGGTGGAAAAGGGGAAGGGGGAGGCCAACAATGTGGTGGTGGTTGTAATGGTGGTGGCTGCTTATCCGTACTGAATAAAAGACAGGGGAACTACATTTGAATGGTACTTGAAAATAAAACTTTGACTTTTTAATGTCATGTTCACAACAAACAGTTCAAACACACTCTGAAGCACAACAGCATTCCACATAAACACTAACACCTGCCCATGCATGCATACCCTACATCTAAAAGATTTTCATGTGACCTGTACCAAATAACTGATTTATGTTCGGTAATTTACTTACCAGTATTTGTGCTAAATTGGATCTATATATTAGGGGACAATGTTAAACATTTTGTCTCATTTTGAATTTTTATTGGGTCAATTTTTGAGTATGGCTTCATAAACTGGCTACAATGTCACATGTACTCGGATAAAATATAAATGAGCTATCAGACCCAGAGACTACATTTGACTGGCTCTTTGAATCAGCACATCTCACCCTTCACAGGTAGCACTGTGCTATTGTTCTGAGGAAGTGGGTGAGTGGTGGGGAGGGAAAATGTGGAGCTATACTTCTTTACTCTGTATCCTTCCTCCTTGTGGAAGGTGTGAGGGTGTTCAGCTAAGTAAGATGCAGAAACTCATAAAGTTTTAGTAAAAGCATTCTGATTACTAAACCTTGGTTTCAGATGAGACATTTCTGGCAACATTACCATCTATGGTTTGGATGAAACATCTAAAATAAGTACACATACAGTTTCAATCTCTGATATCTGTTGTTACATAATGAAGCGTTCAAAAACCAGAATCTTTATAAATGAACAGGAAATGATGATCTGTTTTATTGGTAGCAATGGGTTCACAACAGCTAAAAAAATTAACAAAATGTAATTAGAAGTTAGAGTTTTACGTTTCCGAAGGGAGAAAGCGTAACTGGCCGGCTTACTTATTTTCTTACTATTTACTTACTTTTACGCATAAGAGACAGCTGTAAAATCTGATGATAAAGACTACTCACAGGGTTTTACTTTATATTGTTCTATTCTGCAGGCAGAAAAGTACAGCACTCTAACATATGCCTATTGATACTTTATCATATGCCACATTTCACTTACACCAGAATACTAACTGTTATATTACACAATAAATTAAGTCATAAAACAGGAGAAACTGTCATTTTCTTTACACTAAAAGTCCCGGATACTGGAACATTAGACAATTAGAAAAATCTACATTCATGTACCTTATGGTTGTGAATTTGCTGTTGCACACTAGCTGAATCTCTCTCTAACAATGGTCTTGATCTAACAGTTGCTTCATTGGCATGAAGCCAGTCCAGTACAGCTTCCAACTCAGCAGCCAACTTCCTGTGCTCTGCAGCAGCCATTTCATGCTGTTCCCTCTGCTTCTCTACAGCTCTCCTAAGAGCTTGCAGTTGTTGTTTCAGAGATTGCAACTGCTCTGTCACACTGTTACGATCTGCTGCTGAACCTTCTGCAGCAATCTGCTGTCCTTTATCAGTTGCAGATGCCAACACAGCTTCACATTCTTGGATTTTCACAATGACCTGCAATCAATGGATGGTGTGTAGTGACATCAAGTTGGAAACAGCACATGCGTACAGAAAATACAATCAGGCAAAGAGTGTTAGCCCTACATAATATCACTCACTACTGCCCCATATATACATACACACACACACAAGCAAATACATACATATACAGTAAAATGTCGCTGTAACGAACGCCAGTATAACGAAATGTTCAGAATTGCGAAATTATTTTTAGGCCCCTTCCCTTTTCCCTATTTAATGTGTGTTAAAACATTTCATTTTAACG
>Ga0131853_10006422_pt1 | contig 21213 bp, 10 predicted proteins | sample TergutLab28metaG_FD_92764 | JGI IMG/M metagenome (GOLD analysis project Ga0131853, IMG submission 92764) | Labiotermes labralis P1 segment gut microbial communities from Petit-Saut dam, French Guiana - Lab288 P1 (version 2) (version 2) | ecosystem: Host-associated > Arthropoda: Insects >...
AGTGTTTTACATGTGTATTCTCATGTTTGTGTTTGTTGTATGTGTGTATTTTTTATATATATATATATATATATATATATATATATATATATATATATATATATATATATATATATAGCGCATTTGTTGGTCTGGATAATAAGCTGTACAAGATGCACGGAACATACATCAAAATACATCAAAATAAGGCTTACAACTTTAAATGAATTTCAAATCGGATTAATACATTTTTCACTATATAACAGAGATTTTATTGTATTCTGTAACTTTCATCGTGAACGCTTTTCGGTTTATTAAATGTAACTTCTTACCGCAACGTAAACATTTATGCGTGCGTAATACAATATTAAAAAAGGGGGAATATTTTAAAAATTCATGTTCATCACAAAATGAATTTAGATACCATTCTCAATATTTATGCCACGTTTGGCACATTATGCGTTTTTAGTATTTACATTGAAAATATCCTGTATATCAGATTTAATGACAAAATAATTCCACGCATGGAAGTTTTTGAGAAGCTGATAGTTGATTTGATGTCTCTTTTTTGGAAAGTTTGTTTCTGATGACATTCCCGGTAATAAATTTCATAAGAAAATGCTTCCGATTCACAGTGGTTACGGAGCTATTAAGTGTGTGAAGTTTTAAAATGATTTACACGTAGCTACTGTGTGCTTGCTGTTGTCAGGAACAAGTTCTTGCACTGAACACCAGTTCTACAGTAAATGTTCGACGTGGGCACCTTCAGCTTTTGATACACATTCTGACTCATTTTCTCAATGAAAGTACGATTCCACCAAGAAATGTAAGACCGTTTATTCACAAACAGCATCTAAAGTTCGACAAAGTTGTTTTGTCTGTCATGTCCCCTTTGTCCTTCGTACTCCTTGTCTTTCGTGTTATCCCACACACGGAGGTAAAGTGGTTGAGTTTGAGGGACCTTGTAAGGACTTGGAATTATAGGTTTGGTGCGAATGAGCTAGCTGCACGGACATGTTGTTACATTCTTGAAGTCAGTTGCCTGTTATTTATGTGTAAATCGTTCTTGAACATCAGTCACCCATAGATCCCGCAAGTGCTAAAAATTGGATTAACATTGCTACGAAATTTATGGAGGGATAGTGGTCCCAGATATGAATGGAAAAAACTACATAATGAGGAGCTTAATGTTCTGTACTCTTCACCCAATATTGTGCGGGTGATAAAATCGAGAAGAATGAGATAGGCGGGGCATGTAGCGCGTATGGGCGAGGGGAGAGGCGTGTACAGAGTTTTGATAGGGAAGCCTATGGGAAAGAGACCACTGGGGAGACCCAGGCTTAGATTGGAGGATAATATTAATATGGATCTTCAGGAAGTTGGATGTGGGTGTATGGACTGGATCGAGCTGGCTCAGGATAGGGACAAGTGGCGGGCACTTGTGAATGCGGTAATGAACCTTCGGGTTCCATAAAATGCGGGGAACTTCTTGACTAGCTGCAAACCGGTGAGTTTCTCAAGAAGGTCTTTGCTGTATGGTGTAATTAAGTACGTAAGTAAGTATGTGATCCCAGATATATGCTCCTGGAGTATATAAACAAGTTTCAGGAACTTGTAGAAAGTGCGATTTAAAACCCCGCTTTTTAAAGCACTATTGGCGCTTAAGCTCAGCGCATGTCTCTGAAGTTATGAAATATTTCATTGCCTGGTTTGTATTAACTCAGCGTGAGGCACATGACCTGAGCACTGGACCGCAAACGGTGCAACTGTGAACTATTGGTTAGTATCTAATACAGCCACCAGATGGCAGCTCAAATCATTTTCCCTAGTCGTTATAAGGAAGTTATTGTGTTGGCACCAGTACGATATAATACATTCTTCCCCGTTTTGTTGTTTAAGCAAAGAATGTGATGACCATTTGCACTACCCTATTAGATTTTTATGTTATGCACAAAATTTGACCTGTGTTATTCTACGTGGCAGCATGTTTATTTTATTCGGCATGTTGGCAACACTGAATGCTGAGAAAATTTTCAACCTAACAATGCAGATTATTGAAAGAATGACGTTTTTGCTCATAGTAAATGCGTAGGGGTGTTCAAGTGAGTGCTCACCAATAAATGCACAGTTACTGCACTTTAACACTAAGGTACAGCGCGTTGTTCACTTCACTGACAGGATTATGCTGCAGATACGCTCGATTCTCTACGAAGATGACGTGGGATACTTCGCCCGCTATCGTAGATGGCAGCACAAACGACGGATTTTGTTCAGTGACATCTGTAATTTTGCAAAGTGACTATTCATCCCTTGGCCCGTTTTGCACTGCTGTACCCTATTGTATTTTTATGTTATTTGTTTGACCGTCGTGCCGAACAAGTAGATTGACGCGGTAATGCACATAGTAGCTTGTGTCCGACAAATTTCCGGATGCAATCTGGACCTAGCTACGGGTTATCCAGACTGTTTTTTTTTTACACGTTATTTTTCAAGCAGCTGCAGTGTGTTGTGTTGAAGTATGCAGATCTTCTTTCCCCACTTTCTATTCCAGCATCCCAATCGCTTGTGGTAGAGCATGAAAGAATACGTCTGTTACTAATTAGGGGCTTCCATTCGCTCCACATCCTCATAAACTCTGTTATGAGAATTGAATGAATTTTCTCCCCGTGTTTCTTTGTCTTCAAATTGGCCGTTTTCCAACAATTTTCCCCACCAAAATTATGTGTGCACTTTTTTCCCCACACTTATCCAGCCCACCATATACGCCTAGATTTCACTGTCTTAATATTACATTGTTGTTTGTTTGTTTGTTTGTTTATATCACAATGTTCGTAATCGGCTTTATCAATACCTTAAGATTTTATCGCTCGTAGACACAAATATTTTCCTGAAAACTTTTCTGTGACAGCCGTTATCACAATTAATTTATTTCGCAAGTTCTTCTCGATCTCACGACGGTGTTTGTGAAGATTGTTATCTTCTGGGATGTGACGCTGCCTGATCTGGAAAAAAATTAACCGATATTTCGGAGGTAGCAGTTTCCTCCGAAAGCCACTGCCTGTATGCAGTACTAAACTGTGTCACATCCCGTGAGGCAATAATCATCATCTAATCCACTCTGACACTAAATAATCTCTGCAGTTGAAAAATCCGCATTTAACAACCAACTTTGCTTATCACGTGCCGTGTTCCGCGAAGAAAGGTTTGATGCTGTAGCTAATGTCATGTCATGTCGCCCATTGGATGACATAAACACATCCGCGAGCCACGCTAACGGCAGCACATATCTACTCCCCAGTCAGTCAACTTATTACCGTAATAAAAACCCTGTCACACGGCCATCCTAGATGAAACCTCCACGCAATGCTGGGTTATACCGCCTATACAAATAATGCCACAGTGAGCTGGGCGTGGCAAAGACGGAGCTAATCAAGAACTGGTTCGTAGATGGACTGGAAATTAACCTGATTTTGTTTCTTATTATCATTTATCGCCGATTAAAGTTGCCACACGGCCTCAACTTAATTTCCTATGACCGCTTGAACAGTGGAATCGCTGGTTCGAATTCCGCTACGCGATTTTCTGTATTGTGTTTTCTGTATAGGCATACCTGTAGGCTGCTCATCGGCTGAAGGAGGCGTTCCAAATGCATGAGAAGCCGATAGTCGCGTATGTGTTCAATAAACTGCCCATCTGTCGTACAACCGTAAGTTTGGATGGCGTGTTCAGAGGAGGTGGCTATCCGACAGCTGAAGCAGTTGCTTTCAGTCCACATCCTTACACATAGTTTATTTAAAATGTGTTTTAATGTTGCCTTCCCATATATGAATACTTTCCCGAAGTGCCCTTGCGCCCCTATCAAGTTTTGTGATTAACTTTTTGTATTGCATTACTCATCTTTCCCGTGCGGACTACGGGTCCCGCCCATCTCATCCCTCTTGATTGTTTCTAGATAACTACATTCTATGATGCTTACTGTGAACTTTCTTGTGCCTTCATCCTGAATATGGGGACATTCCGTTCCTCCAAAACCTTGGTAGCCTTCCGACAAATTACACAGTGTCATAACGTGAAAACCTGAACGTCTCAGTTAAGAGTTCGCAGTTATTGAGCCGACCTAGGGAGTTCAATTTTTGTGTGGAACCCATTATTCGTAACATAACCGTTATTGACAAAATTTCATCGTTTATCTCGTCCCGAAGAAGATACTGCTTTCGAGTTGACGTTTTCATAACCTATTTCTGGGATATTGTTATTATCAGTATTATCCTCCTAAATTGTACAGTATCTGCCCATGAGATCTTGGAATGAGGATCTTATAAGCGTTTATCTTCGAAAAATGATTGGCTGATAAGCTTGGCCAGTAAGCTGGCATTACACACAAGAATATCCCTCTATTCCTTGCGTTGGTACGTAACTTCGCATATTCTTTGCCGCTAGTGATTGCTGTTGTTTTGTAATTGACTGGCTGACCTGCACCACTGATAAAGGCGTGCTACTTACTGTTCGTGATAACTTGCAGCTGGTACCTGTTCTTCCACGCAGAGCTATGACATTTCAGTCAGCATTGCGGGGCTGCGTTGGTCTGACAACGCCTTCTACGAACGAGCATCCTTCATGCCATAATCAATGAAAATCATAACCACATAATTTATCGTTTAGACTTCACTCTACATGAAACGTTTCCACTTTCTATCCTCCATGGGACTGATACCTATAGACTCGTGGACACACACACATATACCCACACTACGTATAAAAATGATAATTAATTAATTAATTAATGAGTATAACGCAAAAAATGAGACGAGATAATGAAACCTTATAAGCAGCTTTAGACGGGCAACGCCCTAATTATCATTTGGCTGTGTGTTGTTATTATACAGGCCTACTTACTGCTGTTGTTTGTTACGAGGAGAGAATTTACCTGCTGTCAAATAAAAACACAAATGATGGACAATTAAAAACGGCGCCGGTAATTTGCTGCTTGGTTGGTACATCAAAGGTATGTCCGGATGGATGGATGGCATCTGCTAATAGAGGGGTTAAAATGACACCAAAAGAGTGTTTGTTTTGTGTGTGTTTACAGCTAGGGAGCAACCTTTTAAAGCTTTATTGCATGGTAACAGTTGCTGTCATGCTGGTTCAGACTTCTGAAGACGCATTAGAACATCATTGTTTCTTTATTGTGCACGCAGTAATTGATATTAGGCTATATTGTTTGGTTTGTGTGTTTGTATGCTGTTGAAGATAGTGCCATATAAGGCATTTTGAAGGCATACTTGTATGTTTTTATTGGACACTGAACCTTCAATGTGAATTCTTATAATAAAACCAACTAGATGCACTAATTTCTCAAATTTATTTCAGGAATAAAACTCCCCATGTTTCGGACAGTTCCTCTGTCCATCATCAGGAGTTTTTCACTGTACACACAGCAATGGTATATGTCATACATGACATATAAGATTGCTGTGTGTACAATGAAAAATTCCTCATGATGAACAGAGGAACTGTCCGAAACATGTAGAGTTTTATTCCAAAAATAAATTTGAGAAATTAGTGCATCTAGTTGGTTTTATTATAAGAATTTATCACGCTACACGTTCACCTGAACATCAAATTCCTCCAAGGTGATTATTCAAGACACTCTTATCTTACTTTTCTTGAACATTTGTCATATATGAAACAAGGAATCCTAGCTGTACTGAATCACTTATTTGCCGTATAGGGCACTCCGTTGTTTGTTTTGACATTATTGTTACTTCAAAAGTATTTGTAAATGTTGTATTTTAATAGTCACGGTGTGCCAGAATAAGAGGAACAAAAGAAAATTCTTCTACATCGTAAACGGAATAAAGGAAGACAATTATGTTTATTGTATGAGACGTGTGTGGGGGGAGATGAAAAAGACACGCCGATTGTTATTTGGAAATCCTCCAAGGAAGACAGAACACGGAAGATCTGGCTATTGGTGGAAGGAGAATGTTGAAATATATTTTCGATGAATAGTTGTTAGTGTGAAAACTTGATTGAATTGTCCGAAGATTGAGTCCAGTGACTTGTCGTCCGTGGATCATGCCCATGAACTGTCTGGTCCCCAAAAATATAAGTAATGTTGTAACTAGTTGTACAACAAAAATCAACTGTCTGCCATTAATACCTGGCATGTAGTATTTTTTTGGCTAATTGACTCTTGTGGCGTGTTTAGCTACGGTGCCTTCGCCGTATACTTAAGAGTTATTGTAAGTTTACATGATATTTGAAGTTTCCACAGTGGTATTTATGAAAATTGAAGTTTTCGGTGTTGTTACCTCTTCTCGACTGGTACTGTTGTAAGCTTACCTTGCTTGTTAGATTTCAGTTGTTTTCAGCCAATTTGTAATGGAGTGTGTGCAGTAATTTGTGATAGCCAGTAAAATAATCCCCTTGCTGCATTTCTGTTCAGCATGAAATTCTCAGAGACGCAGTAATCTATGCAATACACATGCATGGTGCCTTAAGCATCTATTTTGTCTTCCTTAGCCCCATCTAAGTTTCTAACGTACAGCACAGTACCTTAATTCTACCAACTCTCCAACAGTATTATCTTAACATAACGCTTATATATATATACACACGACACTTTCTTAATGTGTCCCCCTTTTAATTTTTGGCCATTTACCCTCTGATGGTTAATATTTCCCGGCTCGACCCTTATACATAGTTAGAAGAAGGAAAAACAGTCGACGACACAACGAAAAGTCTCCATTTCCATTTTGCATGCCTCCGCCTCCTCTCTACTTCTGCTTGTGCCTCTTTGAAAATCTCTTGGTAAAATCATCCCCTTCGGTAGGTATTTACTCTTGGGGATAATCAAATGTATTTTGCATACGAATCACATCAGGGGCCAGTGGTAGTAGGCGATAAAGGGGTAGAAGCTATCTTCTTCAGTGCTTGTTGGATTTAACTTTTAATCGTTCCTCTGTAACGTAATGTAAGCGAAGCCACCCCCGTCCGCCCTGCTTGCCTATATAGAGTTGAAACAAAAGATAGGACCAGGGTGGGCTCTTCGTAACAGCCGAGGAAATATTGTTATCTTCCTTTCCGTGTGTTTTCCACGAACGGTGAATGGCAAATCAAAGTGTATGCTATTTTTCTTGCGAGGGTTATCTTTGTTTCGAATCAATTAATGACTTCCCATACTCCTCTTCGTTACCCTCTGCGTTTCTGTCGTCCGTTTTTCTGAAATGGAGAAAGCGTATAGGGAGGAGTAAATTAAGAATTGTTGGTATTGTTGCTCTCGTACAAGAAGACCCATGTTATAATAAGATTTCACACTTTTTTTTTCTTTAATTTACATCAATTGTATGAGACTGGGGTTTTCATTTAGTATGTCTTCCAGGCTGTGACACGGCGTAGTTTCGTGGGTGGTTACTGACGTTTCGGAGTAGATTTTTCCATCTTCAGGGCAGGAATTAATTTTTCAGATAATACAAACTTAACGGATCATTACAATTACCGCGTTAGTGGTGTTATCGATGTTAGGAAACGTAAAAACAAGTGACATAATGGTTTCTAATGGCATGTTATGTCAGATTGCATGGAAATCTATCAGTTCATTATTAGGGAAGGGAGATACAAGGTCGGCGGCCGGGATAGCGTAGCCGGTGTAGCGACTTGCTTCAGGGTGGACGGTCCGGGGGTTCGAATTCCGGTGGGGTGAGATTCTTCGTCCAGTCTAGAACGTTACCGAGACCCACCCAGCTTCCTCTACATTGAATACCGGGTCTTCTCCGTGGGTAAAGGTGCCGGAGCATGGTGCTGACCACCTACCTCGTAGTGTCAGATTGTGAATTTGTGCGTGCGTAGGTGTGTCATTGAGTGACGTATTACTACCTCTCTTACGGGATAAAGTGAAGCAAACAAGACCATGTACGTATAACGTGACATTGAGGCGCGTTCGTGCAACCATTGTTGCCATGGAAAAGCAATAAGTATTACATATTCTGAGTGTTTGTCTGTAGCCTTAGTTGTCCAGCTTGCACACCACATGCGCCGTTTTATGTTGTCATCTGTGAACATAAAATATGTATTTTGATTTTCTCTACAATTTTTTTTTCTTAAACATTTCTCGTTCTAAGCGGAATTAAGGGAGTTATAATCAAGAATGTGTACTGTTCTTGTCAGATTTTAGTGAAACTTCAATTTTGTCGACAAGTTTTCGAGAAATACTCAAATATAAAATTTGATAAAAATCCGTCAAGTGGGAGCCGAGTTGATCCAGGCGGACGAAAGGACGGACGGACAGACAGATATGACAAAGCTAATAGTCGTTTTCGCAATTTTGTGAACACGTCTAAAAAAGGGGGGGGGGATTGAATGAAAATTAAGGCAGTCGTGTAATTTCTTTCGATCATCCCTCCGTTCGTCCATCCAATAGCGTTGTAATTCGTATCTGGCTATGACGTAATACAATAGGAAATAAAATATTTCGTTTTGAAAGATATTTTGAAATTAAATTACCAGAAACTATGCACATTGTATAACATGCTGTGGTCATGAGCTACCTGTTGCCATTATCACTGAGTAGTTTGTCTTTTCTTACGACATTTGGCCACGTTACTTGTTACGGTTGTATGAAATCTCCTCCGAAGTCTTCGCGAACTTCACGCCCCCCTACCTTAGCGTACTATAATCTGTTTCGGTGTTCTGTGCTCTTCCGTTATTCTTTTGTTTGAATTTTATGATCGGTAATTTTAATTCATCCATATTATCTTCATTTTGTTTTAGATTAGCGGCGAGTAATGTCGAGTTTTCGTTACCTTTGCAGATAGTGCCCTTTCATATGATTTTCTAATCGTCTAGACTAGTGTTTGCCAACCTTTTTCACAGGGAGGACCCCCCTCAAATAATTTCTCATACTCCGAGGACTCTCTGCCTATGAAAAAGCTGACAGCGGTGAGCGAAATGCAATTGCTGGTAAATTGTTGTCAATAAAATTTATTTGTGAAGAGCTGGTATGTTTTGCGTATGTATGTATACCTCATATATATATATATGGACCTACACGTATGTAGTATGCATTTCTAAACCTTATTTGTGTGTGGCAGCTTACGCGGCAAATATATGAAGCATATTATTGCAGTACTTCGGAATGTGATGTATTTATTCCACAGTTTCTCTCAGAAGCCCAAATGCTATTTCAAGGTACCCTTGTTGGGAAACATTGGTCTAGACCAAGGCTAATTTCCTTGGCACGCGGCATTCATTACTGTCCCAATTCTTTTATTTAGTTTGCCCGACCAGCGTCTCTGGATTGTGAAGAGTATGTGTATATATACACATATCTGACCGCTTAGAGATTGTGTGTGAATTATCGTTACTTCCAAACAACACTGCGAGTGCAATATTTTTACACCGATCGGGATCGGTGCGAAATGGTGACTGGATATTTATCATTGGGTAGCCGGCATGGTAGTGACTGGGCGAATTTGTGACACGGGACAAAACGTTTTACAATTTTCTTTTCAAACGGGAAGTATCAGCAACCCCGGTTACTACCAAATTTTCTTCCTTGCCGCATTCCTCGAGGAGGCCTTTGTTAGAAATATAGAATAATTATGCTCTGAATTAATTTACAATTATAATTATCATGCGCGTTCATGATAATAGGTAATTAATATTAATTATGGAAGGCTCCAAGACCTTATTTTGCCCTTCAAAATTCCCATGGGCACGCGTAAGAAGCAAAGTTTTGTTAATATTTTGTGTGTTTTTGCAATCGTGACGTTTTGAATGCATGATTTATTGCTCCATATGGTTGTGTAAATATTGGTGTTCTTACGGTACACAGTCTTCTTACTTTGTATTACGTAATTCAGCCCTGATTGTTAAGGTCATAGAGCTGTTCCAACATTTTGTTATTCATACACGTTAGGTCTTTATCAAAAAGAACATTGTTTGCGTTATTTCATTTGCAGCTAAGTTTCTAATGGTACAACGCTTCTTTTGTTATCCAAAACATTTCAGGGGTCCTTGCAATCAGAAAACACTCACTTCTGGCCCTGACCTTAGTTGTTACATCTCCTGGCTGCTAGAATCGCTAATACTGGGTTTAAACTGAAATAAAATGGCAGGATATGATCGCTGGCCCTTTCGTGACAGAAGAATGTCGGGGTGGCATCTACGCTAGCTAAGTCCTTAAATACACGATTATTAAGTAACATGATTTAAAAACAGCATTATTAAAAAATGTAAATAGGCCCCTTTGAGAACGCAGTAGCAAGGAACTCAGTCCTACGCCACTGCTACAGGTAAAGTGAAATATGAAATGTAAGAGTTTTGATAATACTTAGGACCCTGACCTGTATAACTAAGCAAGCACTGAAACGCGACTCCTGCAAAGCGTGTCAAAGAAAACTGTGGACAGTACACGTTACACGTGGAATATTTGTAAAATTAATATTCATATATTTGTCTTGAAATGGCCGAATTTCTAGCTAGGTGCTTCCCTAATACAAATCAAATTTAATATTTCTTTGGTATCATATTTGTTCGTCTGTGAAACTCCTCGTTGGTGTTTTGTCATAGCTTCATTTCAGAAAAGCGCCTTCTGCTATGGTAATACGGGCATTTCTTGTCAGCATTGCCCTACTATACAAGACTGAATTCAGCCACTACGTCTTTCCACGTCTCGGTTGTATTAGTCGGTCATTCAGCTGACGCAGTTCCCAAATACCCGTAACTAAACAGGTCAGCATTCTGTACTTCTTCAGTGAGCCGAGCACAGATCCAGCAGAGGCGACATTTGTTGAGTGTTAATCTGCCAACTATTGGTCTATGCATGTCGGGGCGGTGCCTTCTTCTTGCTAGAAGTCTAGAGAAGGAAGCATGTGATAATTACAGCAGTAGCAGAGGTCTGAGAGACAGAGAGAGAATGATGCAACTCCAGTACAAGAGCATCTTTAATTAAGAAACCTTGCTTATACAGTACTACATACATACTAGCAGCACAAGTAATAGTTCTTACGACTCAGCAGTAATTCACGAGTGGAATAAGTTGGTAAAAATATTATCCTTCTGCTTTTGCGCTTGAATCTGATGGCTGGTAGAGCGGAGAAAATGCTGTCGAAGAAGACTAGATGGAGCAAAGGATATGGCGCTCTCATATCATTTCTGTGGTTTAGCATGTCTCGCTGTTGGTGCAACAAAATAGAAACAACGGTTTCGTAAGTTATTTAATTATGTATCAACTGCCGATGCTATTATTGTATATTTCGAGTGGTATTAAAGGTTTCATACAAAAATATCAGACAAGGAACTCCAGGCCGTCATAGAAGTTGCAAATATATGAACCTTTCGTAAAAGAACACAAAAAGTAATGAAAATACGGATTATTACATGTTTCCAATTTGAGGGTACTGATAACCATTAAATAAGGTACAGAAAACGATCTTTTAAAAAATATAGGTTTACAAAGAACGAGAGACCCATTCGGCCTTCAACATATGAGTTTTTGTTAATATAAATAACTATATATGTGTAAGATATAAACATATATCTGTTTTTTTTTACGTTTTGTTGACCTTGCATCTCAGTATATTTGTCTCAGTAATTAACCAACTTGATGCACAAAATTTTTGTGCTCGAAACATGCAGAGGCATGAAATAAACTTATTGTAAAACAAAAATTTTGTGCATCAAGTTAGTTAATTACTGAGATAAATATATCTGTGTGTGTGTGTGTGTGTGTGTGTGTGTGTGTGTGTGTGTGTAAAGTTATCGAGACCTGACAATGGCCGAGAAGCACGACCGAAACATGTCGTATTAGCGTTATGATGTATGTAATAGTAAAAGTACTGTACCCGCGATTTACAACGTTTCTTCTTTCTAAGCCTAAGTGTAGTACAAGCGGAACGGGATTCCCAATTTAAGAAATGGACCTTGAATAAGCTCAGCTGATAATTTCAAAACCGAAGAAGCGTATTGGCTTAGTCCTTGGAGTTGATGGTCATCATGTTGACCATGATGATGTCTGTCATTAAGACAATGTTGATGGTCAGTAATCTGGGAAAAAATGGTTCTGGCACCAACGTGGCCTGCCGATGAATCCCTTGGTCGGGGAAGGCTGCGGCCCGGCGAATACTGGGACCGCGTTCAGTGCCTGGTGGCTTGTAGGATAAGGGCACAAGTAACCTGATTGTGTTACACCTTACAATTGTAGGGAGCACTGGCAGTAAAATTCTCCCCCCAAAAAACTCAACGCTGTTTTAACATCGGTATTGCATGGATTTGAGTGGTACAACCGCTCTATCCTCGCGGCAGTATCTGACGGTTAGGTGGTGGGGTGGACCAACAGAACTGGATTGGACGTGGTAGCCGGGAGTTTGTCTTATCTTATTAAGTGTGTCAGGGCGTTCCTCAGATCCGCAAGAAAGCTGCTTACACAATGTATAGACAAGTGTTACAATTTCGAACATTTCAGACAAACCATGCTCTAATGTGTAAAATACATGAACAAGATAAAGTGTCAGTGCTGAAACATGTTCTGTGTAGTTTGATGAATGTGTCAGATTTTTTTTATACGAGAATGTTTAGTATTGTAATTATAAAAAAATAGAAAACTCCTTACAATTGGTCGAAAATGTACCTGCGTAGGTACAATTCCGATCACTTGATGGTACAATTCTGATCAGTGGAATCTGCCACAAATTAATTACCTCTTGCCTTTCGCTCCTACGCATGTTTTGTTGTACCAGACATTACGTTTCTGGTAACACATCCACTCACTTTTTTAAATGGATTTGACAGTGTAATAGTTTAAGAAGCAAAATTCACACTCATCATCTTTTGCTGGCGAATTCTTGTACCAGTGAGTCTCTTCGGCTCTTGTACCTATGAGATTGCTTTCATCACTAATTGTTTGTTTTGTCATTGTGGGGAAAATACCTTTTTTTTTTTTTTTCGGGTTACTTCCACATTTTGGTCCGAGGCAAGTTGGCAAACCAAAACCATAAAAAGTCATGCTGCGATGTGTTTTGTAAGAACATTTTTATTAAAAATTAGAATTTAGGACTAAAGGCTAGTGAAGCGTCGTGTTCGTGCCCATTCGTATCTAAATATAGTACAATGTACCAAATAATGAAATAATAATAAAATACTGCAAGTGCAAGTTTTTTTGTTACTGTCAATAGATATTGTGCCCCCCCCCCATCAAAATACTATAAACTTCACGATGCTGGATTTGGCTTGGTCGAATAATCTCTTCCCCTTGTGCAACCGCTAGGCTGTATTAAACTGTGTATTTTGGAACTCGACTCCAGTTATTAGTGTCGAGATGAATTGTGTAAAACATTTTTCATCCCATCGAAAATGTACCTACTTTACCGATCGAAATTGTTCCCGAGGTAAAACAGAAGATACAACCAAGTACTACCAAACTATCTCAAGAGGTGGCAGTAACTGTCACACATACCAACCATGAGGTGATGTCTGAAAACGCGGGCACAAAAAGTTCCACTCTAACCTGACACTAATAACCTAAGTTACTAGATAAAATTGAGACAGTCTTATAAGTGGGAAGATAGTTAAGCATGAATAGTCACCTTCCATCAAGAAAACAAAATTGCAGCTATAAAGCCCAAACAGCTGTGTGAGTGAAATTAACACAGATAATTTAACAAGCCGTCCGCATCACTCCACCACAATCAGATAAGTGCTACCAACGTCACGAAGCGAGAAAAATTTGTTAATCCTTAGATTGATCAGAATTGTGCATATATCGAAATTGTACCATCTTACCGTATCAGTTCCATTTCCCTTCGCATCATTCCCCCATTCATTACTAGTAGTACACCTGTCACTCGGCGCGTTATTATCTCTGCAGTTGTCAACGCTTTCTTGAAGACCAAGCAAGAAGCAGTGTATCCTGTTAAAGGTCAGAGGACAGCACATTGATTATCTGGACTTATGTAGTTTTATTCTTCACGTTTCTCTGCGCTGGAAAATAGCGGTGTCAGTGGAACCTCCCTCGTAGGCCTCTAAAGCAGAAACGGACACAAAGAAAAGAAGAGCCACTCAACCCAAACGAGACCTGGACCACTTTACGCCATTATTGTACGATGCTCGGAAACTCTGCATTATCCCCACAAGCCCTGTGTCTATAGAGCCTGTTCTGAAGAACGTCTTTGCGTGTCCAGGTGACAAGTGTCATTACCTATAGCCTTTTGCTCTCTCTGGATTACGTGTGATACGCCCGTAGCTGTATTATTTCACATGAAAGAAACTTGAATCAAGTAGTGGTATATTATATGCGACAGGAACTCAGAGAATGACCCTTGACTGTATTGTGTAAGGATGGATGTTAAATATCTCTGATGATAGGTGTCGCTGCAGAATGTGTCAATGGAAATTATGGTACTTCATCATTGTTTTGTGTGCGGAGTATATGAGTCTTCGTTTTCAACGAGGAGATTGTTACTGTACATTATAAGACGGAGTAAAGAAAGGTTTCCATTTTGGTCCACCTGGCAGATAACCACATAAATAAGTTATAGTGGCAGGTAACAGTAATTGAGAACATTTCATGCTGACGAGGTTCACAATTTATATTCATCATGTAGTTTGGATGATTTAGAGTTCATGTCGTTAATATAGGCAAAACACGTAGCACGGGCGAGGAAGGTGTAATTAGACCTTCATATACAGTGTGGGTTGGAAAGGAGATGTACTGAAAGAGACCACGGCAGACAACAAAGCGTAGGTGGTGGATTGTACTTAAATTGATTTTAAAGGGCTTGATTTTGGCGATATGGACTGGAGTGAACGGGCTCAGGGTAGGATACATTAACTACTTGCGGTGACATTAATGGACTTCTTGGTAGCCTAACGGTGTGCAGGCTGTATTGAGCCGCGGAAACATCTGCCTACAAAATCATGTGTGTGCTACGTGTTCAATAGCACACGTGAGAGAGTGGGTTTAACAGCATTTTTTCTTTCTCTGTTGTTTTTCTATCTTCTCTTTCCTTCCTTTTTCTTCTACTTACCTCAGAATCGGTGGAATTCGCTTATAGAGGAGATGATAATGAAACTAAGCCATCAGTTTCACCCTGCGTAACTTTATCCCCACCTAAGGAACCCCTCACTGTCCATTACAAGGTTGGATAGGCGTTCGAGCCGATCTGCGCATAATGACACGCGCCTGCTTGTGCCTGGCACCGAACCATGGTCGTCAGACCCTTAGCCGGTCTCTTTACTGACTCAGGTACTCGCACAGATTTTGGCCGAACGGATAATAATACGTATATGTATGTATGTATGAATATATATATATATATATATATATATATATATATATATATATAAGGTAAATCAGTCCCATTACAGGCCCGAGGTACTCAAAGGGTTCCAGGAAGTTAAGGTTCCCAGATTACGTGACAATGGTCCAGTATGGTGGTAAGGTTATCAGCCTTACACACCGGCCGCTTTTAACCCTAGGAAATACCCCTGGTACTCATTTCTGTTAGAGGCTGAGTCGACCCCAGGGCCATAGTGCGATCGGAAAGATTATGTAACTGAAAAATTCCAGTGACATCATCTGGAATCGAACCAGCGACCTTCCGATTTGTATGTGTGTATATATATATTCCGGTAAGTATATTATTAACACGATGCATTCTGAATATCGTTTTATGAGACGTAGGAATAGCCGTCGATTAAGTCATTTCTTTCTCTTCATGCGTGTGTTGTTCGTTCACAAGTCAGTTCTGAAGGGTTCTGGCGAAGATATTTTGCTCCCATAATTGCTGGGTATCCGTACCTTTCCTTCCATCACGTATTCAAATAGGAACACAGCATCTAGGAAACTGAATCTCGTCCCATTTTATTTTCCGAAAAGTTGTGTTTTTTTTTTAGTACAAGACTATGGAATAATTTCAGACGCCAGATAAACCTAAATGTACTTTCAGTCTTATTATAGTAGACTTGAAATACGCCATTACATATTATCATATCACCTTCAACCTTTACGTATTATCCTCCTTAGCTGCTCCGACTCAGAATTAAATTCTGAAACAATGAATATTTGAATATCGTCTGTTTAAGAGCGTCAAAGTACCACATAAGGAAATGAGGTCATAATGCAACAACTTTACCAATGTAAAAATAGTCTTTAAGACATTCGGATGGAGGATCAACCGTTGTAAGGCCTATACTGATACAGGGCAACACAAACACACAAGAAATGCAGGGGCATATGATCTTGGCGGAATAATAACCTCTCGTACAGTACCACTGACACCAGAGCCTGATGATCTAGATGATTCTGAGCCGAGCGAGATTACAGGTCCTCACGACGGTAACTACCCTGAGTACGGAGGTAAAACGTGCTTCTCAGCGTCCATAAATTTTCGAACAAACCATACTGTGCCTCATTCCATAAGACGGTAATCTACGAACTTGAGCCAGTCCATACTCTCTGAACGCACTTCCTGAGATGGTTCTTCATGTCAGTCCTCCGTCTCTCGAGTCTATTACTAAGGTTACCGATTTCCAAGCTGTTTGCTATACAGATTTCTTTTTACCTCTATTCGGGCGTTGAATTTTCCATATTGTGACATTTGTGTGACTACTGTGAAGAACCCAGAAGCTTCTCCTTATCAAAGTTCTTTCATTTATTTTGTGGTGCGGCATTAAACTGACCATGAAGGAGTTCGATTCCCGACAAAAAGTCAATTTCCTCTTCTCCAAAACTCCCAGACTGTCTGTGTGACCCACCCACCCTCCTGTCCGGTGGGTGTTGGTTGCTCTGCTACTGTGGGTGAAGCAATTAGAACTTTAGGCTCACCACTTTCCTTCACAGAGTGCCGAGGTTAAGAATGCATGGAGCTATACCTCGATCCCCACTCCCTTCCTGGCTTGCTGCATATTTCAGAATAGGGAAAACTTTAGTATTAGGTGTATTCCACAGTTGAGATTGCATAACGAGGAGCTGAATGATTTGTACTCACCCAATATTGTGCGGGTGATAAAATCGAGAAGAATGAGATGGGCTGGGCGTGTGGCGCGTATGGGTGAGGAGAGGGGGGGTGTATAGGATCTTGGTGGGGAAATCGGAGGGAAAGAGACCACTGGGGAGACCTAGGCGTAGATGGGTAGATAATATTAGGACGGATCTCCAGGATTTGGGATGTGGGTATATGGACTGGATTGTGTGGGCTCAGGATAGAGACAGATGGCGGACGCTTGTGAGTGCGGTAATGAACCTTCGGGTTCCGTGAAATGCGAGAAATTTCTTGACTAGCTGCAAACCAGCTAGCTTCTCAAGAATGACTGTGCACCATGGAGTAAGTAAGTAAGTATTCCGCAGTTAGTTTTAATATTTATCCATAGGTGGTTTCGTAATAGCGTCGTTCGGCTAAATTAGATATGTGGCGAAACTGGCTACATTTACCGTACTTACTTTTATCAGTTCAGGTAGGCCATGCACGATGTTCCACTCGTCACCGTAATTAAAGTTACGTGGTACAAACACTAACAATTGTCCCGGTCTCAGTGTGGAAGTTCTGTTTTCTGTTTGTCAGGTGCGGTTGTTCCTGATTTGTTTTCAGAGAACAATGAATAGGGATGTAGTTAATTCTGAATACGAAATGATAGGCGGTATGTACAGGTAAAACAACATTAATGATGGATTCATTTTCGCCCAGCATGTTTGTGTGCTCATCCTTCTGAAATCTATGCAGACATAACACTGATAAGCTGCTGGCCCACGGGCTTAATGTCACCATAGCGTGCGAGACGTTGCTGGGCGTCTGAACCACGAGAGTGGCATAACGAACGTTTCCGAATTGACTTGCTACTCAGAAATTGAGATTTACGTGGAATTTCGTATTTTTGTCCAAAGAAGTTTAGCCTTTGAATGAGCAATAGATAAGTTACCTACATAAAAACATTAATTGAATGTTGAAGTATTATATACAACCTGTACGTGACCTAAAATTGAGAACGTTATATCAGACGTGTTGCCAAACTGTGATGCAGGACGGCGGAGTCATATTGTGCCACTCCAAAGTGTAAATAGTAATGCGACTGAAAAAGTATTAATTCATTCATATTTTTACCCTTTTGTATTTAATCAAGTAAAGTTGTCCCTGTACATATATACGGTAAAGGTAAAGCATCCCATTACAGGCCTGGACAGGCCCACAGGGCTTCGGGAAGTTGAAGATCCCGGAATTTCTAGACAATCGGCACATGAGGGTGGTAAGGTTGTCAACCCTACGCACCGGCCGACTTTACCCCGCAGGAGTTATACCGGGTATTCTTGTCTTATAGGCTGAGTCCACCCCAGGGCCATATAGCGGCCGGAAGGATCAAGTCAGTGAACCCTTTATGTCTGTACCTTAGCATACCCCACATATCGAACTGTAGCCATCTTAACGCTCCAGGCATTTTACCCCCGGGGTAAGACCTGACAATATGGGAAGTTGCGAGGGAAAGGTGAGCGGGTAGACCGGTGTGAACGAAAATAAAAACATGTTTTGACTGTGTTCTGTGGGAGGAGCCTCGTGGTCTAGTGGTCAGAGTCTCTGACTACTAATCACGAGGTCCCGGGTTCGATTCCCGGCTCTACCGTGGGAATTTTCCATGAAGAATTTAGGTTTAAGGGCCCTCCTGGTACTACATCTTCCTCTATCACCACTCACATCATCGGGACAACGTAACTGCACCTCATGGGCGTCCCAACCTCAGAAGTCGGTTACACTCCTGCCATGCCCAGGAGGGAGGACCACGAAGTCCACAAGGACATGTGGTGGCATTGGAAGGGGGGGGGGGGGACTCTGTGCTGTGTAATATATGTTATTGATTGAGTTTCCAAATCAGTAGTGATGTTTATGCGTATATGTACTAATAATGATGGACTGTTAGTAATGTATTTGTAATTGCAGTAGATGAACATTAAAGCGGAATACATTCCGTTAGGCAGGACCACAAATTGTGCGCTCCGAACTGTATTTGTCATTATACCTACACTTGCCTACTGTGATGTTGAAATTGTGGAGTCATTTCACGCCATTTGAGACTTAATCAGCTGACCAATCACAAAGTTGATCTCCATCTTCACAGCAGCCTATTTTGTGTCCTACTATCTGCAGTCAGTTTAGTCCGGCCCGCAAGTTCTCTGTTGATTTTTTACGGCAGAGTTGACTGAAGCCGTCACACTTTAGGTAATCAGGGTCGTATGCATACTAAATTCGAACTGCGGCTGAAACAGCGACTGTTCTCACGGAGTGTTTCGTGATATTCCTCAGTACTGCAAGCGACTGTCGGAATGTTACACTGAAACGAAGCAAATTGTCCTGCCACGTTTACCTTCCTCAAATGTGAGCAGCTTTCCATACAATACGACGCATCTGATACAGCATCATTAAGTCTTCGATTCATCCTCCTGTCTCCATTTGTTTTCTTCCCAACAAGGAAACCTTATACTAATAACTGAAAACAGTACGACAGATTTCGTCTTTATAGCTAGTAGCGTATATGTGTGTGTGTGTGTGTGTGTAGATACATATATGTATAGTTTATTTGCTGTACGTTTGCTCACGTGGTCAATAAATTCCGGAGGTTCAGTACCATGGTCACGAAAGTGCAAAATCGAAGCCAGTCCTAAACTATGTAAGTCCAGTTTATGCCTTCAGATCTTCACATTATGTTTCCTTAAGATCTGCTTTTAAATCATTAAGTTCTCTTTATTTATCTCACTTCCTATTACGTTATTTATAGCGACTGACTACGGGCTGGACGGTCCGGGATCGAATCACGGTGGCGACGAGATTTTTCGCCCGTCCAGACCGGCCCTGGGGCCCACCCAGCCTCCTGTACAATGGGTACAGGGTCTTTCCCGGGGTTAAAGTGCGGCCGGGGCGTGCTGCTGACCACTCACCCCCTTCTAGTGCCGCGGTCATAGAAGAGTAGAGCTATACCTCTACCCACCCTCTGGACCACACCGGGCCTGTAACGGGAACACTTTACCTTTTTTTTTTTTTACCTATTACCTTATTTCCCTTAGGCTATGATAATCTTTTTAACACCTTGTTCTCGAAATCCTCGATCTCTGTTGTTCCCCTAAGGTAATAGACGAGTCCTCACGTCCATATAAGACAGCAAGTGAATTTATGGTTTTTTATATTTTAACTGTTATGTTTTTGGGTAGGACACGGGGAAAATGGTATGTTCTAAACAGAATAGCAGCAAGTATTTGATTTATTCTGTTCTTAACATAATAATAAGGAATGCAATATAACTCACTATTGCAGTGAAGTGTGCATGAACAGGTGACCAAGGGACATACATAGTCCGTGACAGTGTACGGGGTTCGTATTATAGGATCATTTTCAACCCTCCCGAGGTTTGTGTTGTGATAAAAGGGGGTTGGAGGGACGCGTTAGGGATGTATTAATCATCGACTTCAGGAAGACAATGGCACGCGAACAAGCATTAATTTTTCTTTCCTATTGCTTTTTATGATGATGATGATTATTATTACTGCTGCTCCACGAATGTTGCTGTAGAGATGGTGTTGGACTACCATCTCTCTCTCTCTCTCTCTCTCTCTCTGTCGTCATGGCACCGAACATTGGTATGCCACAAAGCGTCGGCTATTGTCACGTGGTGACTGATATTGGTGTTGTGCTGTAATTGGATAACTAGAGTTAACCATTGACAGAATGTTGTGTATGTTTATAGGGCGTATAATAATCTCCATTTATCACTCTTTATGTCCTAATGCAGTGGCCATCAATATAGGCCTGTTCTCTCTCTCTAAGCATTCTGTTACATGCAAGAAGCTGCTATATGGTCGTTGGATTTTACATTGGTAGGAACAATTAGGGCGACAACAGTGAATGCAGTTTTATTCTTTTTGCGGATGGAATCGATTTTAAACATATCTTATTAAAATCGAGGATATCAAACTCGAGTTCCGACAGTTCTGTTTCACAGGAAGGACATTGCGGTGCTGCAAATTGTTACTTTTGGCCTTTGTGTTCTTAATGGCGTTGATTGAGAACAAAACGATATAGATAATATTTTCAACTACTAAAAAGAAAATGGTAGTGGAAAGTAGAAAATTACATAACGAGGAACGTCGTAATTTGTACTCTTGACGGTGATTATTTAAGTCAGAGGCATCAACAATTTTTTGTTGGGGGGGGGGGGGGGTTTGGGGGCACAAAGACGGTTGGGCGTTGGTGGGGG
>Ga0131853_10006423_pt1 | contig 21211 bp, 12 predicted proteins | sample TergutLab28metaG_FD_92764 | JGI IMG/M metagenome (GOLD analysis project Ga0131853, IMG submission 92764) | Labiotermes labralis P1 segment gut microbial communities from Petit-Saut dam, French Guiana - Lab288 P1 (version 2) (version 2) | ecosystem: Host-associated > Arthropoda: Insects >...
CATGAAGGTACCCTCCACCTCCCTACCACAGCACATGAAGGTACCCTCCACCTCCCTACCACAGCACATGAAGGTACCCTCCACCTCCCTACCACAGCACATGAAGGTACCCTCCACCTCCCTTCCACAGCACATGAAGGTACCCTCCACCTCCCTTCCACAGCACACCTCTCGTGCTTCATTAGTTTCCGCGGAAAAAAAATCACGTCGAATACTTTTTGAACAGGCCACGTATAATAATAATAATAATAATAATAATAATAATACTAATAAAACTGACCTATAAAGACAAAATCACAACCTAAGCACATGTCACAGACAGCTGCTGTGCCACTGGCATGTGACGTCCTGCAGCGCTGCCTTCTTCACAACGGCAGGAATTGCTTATATTCGTATAAATCGACGGCTAAAGGAGTGTCTGAAGCGCGAAGTGGTGGAACTTCACAGTTCGTTACCGAACGAAAAGCGCGAACATTAGTAATATAGCCACAGCGCAGGAGATGAGACGACCTGGGGGGGGGGGGATGACATAGGAGCTGGCTTGAGTAGCCAGACAGGGACGGCAGGGTTGAAATAACGGTGCGTGAATAGAGTTATGTAGAGAGGACAGTGCGTGCAGGCTGGTGGGAACACAACTGTGGCCTTCCGGGCCGTGTATACAGCAAGGGATTTCGAATGCTGAGCTGCTCTAGAGGGACGGTGGGCCATGAAGGTACTATTCTTGACAGAAGAGAACAGCTCTGAACCTGCCTACGGCCTAACTTCGTACAGGGTGAATACAGGTGCCGCCAACAACATGCGCTCTGCTGGCCATTCGTTAGGCACTAGTTTGTACCGAGCTTAGCGGCTAATATATGTGCAGGTCTAACAAGGCAGAACGCAACAGACAGTAATACCGTTAATTCACACGCAAAGACCCAACTGCACTTCACAAACAACATTTTTCACTGGAATGAGTCTGTTACAGGCCATAAACATCGAAAGGCCTGACTTCACCCTGTGCCACCACTGCCAAGGTCACAGCTGTTCTCGTGGTTCGCCAGCAGTGCTGTAATAAAGCAACTTTTATTGACTTTACAGGTTTGTATTTTCCTGCTCGCCTTCACGGCCAGCGCCGATGACTCTCTCGAACAAAAGAAGGTTGACAAGCGCGGATTGCTGGGTCTGGGCTACGGCTATGGTCACAGCCTTGCCTACGTCCCAGCCGCGTCCTACACGAAGGTAAGTGACGGGCAGTTGGAGGTGCAGGATACGGGAGAACGACGGGTTGGTTGGCAGACGTTGAAGGAACTGTTGTCTACGGATCGGTGCGACATTGCACCATCAGACACGTTTGTACACAGGTGGGAAGTGTGACAAACAAGCTCTGTATTGAAGTCAGGCGCGCACGACAACACAGATTCCGTCAAAGGGCAGTGTTTTTGATCTGTGGTGTTGTCTGCCCTGAGAACGGTGGTGGCCGCCACCGAACATGTCGCAATATAACCTGACTGTGTAACTGAGCACGTGCAGGGTGCTGGATAGGCGTGTGGACAGTAGTACAGTGGTGACATGTTGGGTTGCATAAGATGCGGGGAGTTGCTGGACTGGCCGAGGTACTGACAGTATCTCAAGGAAGACTCTGCTGCAAGGAGGTACTTGGTGAACTAGTTAGTTAGTTAGTTAGCTGAGTGTGCAACTGCTGTGAAGCTTTTGCACAGACGTCACCACTAAGTTTCCGTCACCTAACCTGATCTAAACAAATGTAATGTACTGTAAGGCGACGCTAGAGCGTTGCACAGCACCACCACATGCCACGACGCCCTGCTGCTGCCATAAACTGCTGCACGTTTATCAACAAACTCGCTCCAGCCACTTTAACATTACGTTTTCCTCCACTGTATTTGTGATCTGTCAATAAACTGATGTAAACTATCTGCACGTGTCGCAGGTGTCACTTGGCCACGGTCTGGGATACGGCCACGGTCTCTACGGCTACGGCTATGGCCACGGCCTTGGATACGGCCATTACGACATTGGATACGGCCTTCACGGCCTTGGATACGGCCATCACGGTCTAGGATACGGTTCTGGTTACAAGACGGTGCACTACGCTCCAACGTACTCCTACTACAGCGGGCTTCATGGGTACAGCGGTGGATATTACGGCCATGGATTGGGCCACTACGGCTATTACTAGGCTGTATGTATGACATGTTTCGTAATTCGTGTACCATTAGCATATGACACGGCTATCAGATTAAAATATCACTAAATGGCATCATAAAGGAACTGCAATTCGTACTGCGAGATTGAAGTTCAGCAGAGACAAGCAACGCTTCATTGCAACTAAGTTACACAGCAATAAACACATTTCCTATTTATTGCTCCAGTCTGCCTAACACACAACCCCGCAGAACTGTACTCTCTTATTTACCGACAAGAGGTAGCTCTGTAATAAGTTTTTGAATTACAAACTACTGCAAGCCACAAAACAGCAGTGGACATAGGCTGCTTTGACATGTGACAGACAGAGATGGCACTATGCAGTGTGCGGCAAGACAAGACGGTGGCTGCTGCTGCACGCTGAACACACCGAATATTGTAAACCAGGAACATAAATACGCGTACATTACTTTCATTACTTACACGCAGCTATCATTCAGGCAGGCAACGTAAGTTTTTTTTAAATTTATCCTGATTTTGTCTGATTTGATATTCAACTTTATTCTTACAATATTAATTTTATGTACCTCTATCTGTTAATCGTTAACCAGGAAGTGCAATGGATAACAAGTTTTCGAAAACGGATTTTCTTTCCGTCTTCAGTGTGGGAGAGTAACCCTACCTAGGTGATCAGCTCAGCAGCTGTCTGTTCACAGTGACTCCGCCCTAAGACACAAACACAAACAAAACTATTTCTAAACGCCGTACTTTCTGTATAAAAACAAGAACATTCGAAAAAATTCAAATAAACTGACCACATTTGATGTCACAGCGTCGTCAAACAACTTAATGTCACCTCTGTTGCAATACAGACATCCATATTCTCCTCAATACAAATAAATATATCTGCTTTCCTTCTCAGAGACACAGCAATGGCGTCCGAGAAAAATAAGACCTGGAAATTGTACTGACAGCAGACTGTGACTAGCCTTGGGTGACTGCTGTAGCTACATCAGAGTCACCGCCACAGGGAGTCACAACCAGAGATGAGACACAATTTTTGTGTGCATCCATGGTATATGAATAACCGTACCAGGCATGGTGTATGAAGAGCTGTACCAGCCTCTGGTCATTACGGTTCCATTACCAAAACAGACTATTTAAATTAGGGCAAAGACAAGGCAAGAGTGACGAACTGTCAGGCACAAAACTGCCGTCACGCACCGACACGTTTGGTAACGCTGTGCCACTCCCGGCGCATAACAATATAATTTATTTTTCACAGAAGCACAAATTAAAAGAGTGTAATTATTGTGTTGTAATTATTTGATTAAGACGACAGTGTTGAATGTTTGTGTGTAAGTGTGTAAGAAGTGCAAATAAAACACCACAAAGGGAGTTGTGTGTTTTCCCCCACGTGTGATGACTCATACCTGCCACGTGTCAACAATGACGCTGAGTAGCGAACAGCTGATTAACAATGCAATAAAGAAACTCGTCCGTTTTAACCTCAACTGCTTAATTAATTGCGAAGTGAAGCATTGATGCTGTTGTTGTAGCGGGTGGGTAACTTGGTCTCTCACAAATTTTGATGTTTTGCTGACCGTGCATCTCAGTATAATCTTAGTAACTGACCAATAATAAACTTATTCTAAAACAAGAATTTGTGCATTAAGGTGGTCAGTTACTAAGATTACTAAGATTGGTCTGTCACGTTCATGAAGGAACAGCTTGCCTGAGAATACGGTGCCGAGGAAGATATTTGAGCCGAAGAGGGAGAAAGTAACAGGAGAATGGTGATAACTGCACAATGAGGAGATTATTAGGGTGATCATATCAAGGAGGATGAGATGGGCGGGGCATGTGGCACGAACAGGACTAAAGTGAAATGAGTGTGGATATTTTGGGGGAAACCTGAATAAAATAGCCACCGGTTGTAACGTGTAGGCATAGGTGATAATATTAGAATGGAACTTTAGAGTAACAAACTGACAGTGCATGAGCTTCAATAATGTGGATCAGGACAAGGAAAGGTGGTGGGCTGTTGTGAACACGGCAATGAACTTCCGGTTTCCATAAAATTTGGTGAATTTCTTTGCTAGCTGAGAAACTACCAGCTTCTCCAGAAGGACTTTGCTCCATGGGCTTACTCAGCAGACCTTTTGAAGTTCTGTGTCTCAGGCCATCCACCTGACCACGATGAAGCGCGGACACAGCCTGCCTGCTCGGTGCGCTCTGTACAGCAGCTGTACTTGCGCCAGCCACACACACACACACACACAAACACGCGCACACACACACAAACACGCGCACACACACACACATAAACACGCGCACGCACGCACACACACATTCTCTCTCTCTCTGCACATTCTTAGTTACTCACTGAGGACGTGCGTGGCAAGCGCTGGCTACTGCTTCAACATCTTCGTATAACTCGACGTTCGTGATTTCGACTTTCCGCGATCACTTATTTTAATGCCACTGTTTCAACCTTCAGTGGCTGGTTTCTTCAATCGCGGATAAGACCCTTTGGCTGGCAAAGTGGGTTGTCCCCCGTCTTTGCGCAGATCCCTCTCTGCTCAGTCTACTCTTGTTTTCATCAAATGAGGTTGCGTTATGGACTGATCTTGTCCTTCAGTCATTTAATGTATTTTGTACCTCCAAAGCTGTTTGTGCTTTATTTACAGAACTTATAAAATTGCTTTACATTTTTATTGCTGGCATTCGACAAGCTGCCGGAAAAAACAAGCGTTTTAAATTGAAAATGGATTCCGCAGGTCGTGACGGGTTGATCGGTTACCAGCAATCACGAACATCGAAACTGTAATACCTGCAGGGAATAATAAGAACCTGGGCGAGAACTGAACCCGAAACCTGACAAATATGTATCATTGGTACGAACCAAGTGGTTCTCGGGTGAATATTTTGCGTTTCGCTGTGCTGCAGCCTGCAGGGGGGGGGGGGACAGTCTGCTTACGTCCACATTACATTTCTCTACATGAATCTGCACACATTTTGCTTGTATGTATATTTTCCTCAGTGTCATGTGAAGAATTCAGAAACTTCACGTCTTAAAAAAGCGCGTAATTAATTTACTTTTCCCTTCACAGTAAGTGCAACTTACCATTTCAGAATAATTACCATCGCCATAATTAGTCGCTCAGTAATTAATACACCAGTTCGGACAGAAGTCGCCAGGTCAGCTGCACCAAGTAAACAATAAACAAACAAGTGTCACGGAGCTGTGGCACTTCTGATTGGTTAGCTCAGCAGTTGTGTTACTCGCACCGCGCATCGTTACAACAAACATATCAACTAACTCAATAACACTTAACAAAATACAATTAATGACAAACGTCACTCTGCTACATGTTTCGGCACCGGCTGCCATCTGCAGGGAGTCTTGCGGGACCACAAATAATCTACGCACTGCACTGCATCGCCCTCACTGGAATGATTGAAATATTAACATTGTAAACTACATGCATTTTGCAAGCACAAAATCACAATGCTGTGGCAGTGAGACCCTTCAAGCACAGTCTGGCAGCTGCTTATATTCCGTCCGCAATTCACACACAAACGTGTGTTTCCAGCGGTCCAGTCTTTCCAGCACAACCTGCACCTTTTGACTGTGCCTAGTAACTTGCCGGAGCACAAAGAAGAGTTTGCTTGTACCGGTATGGCGCGCCGCCTGTGCCAGCAACCAGCACTGACAACTGCTGCACTCCACACAACCCGCTGAACCTCTACGTCGTCCTGTCCTGTCGACATCACAGATGGTTTCTTACGTCACGTGTAGCAACCTGCATTTTGTATATTCTTGTGGATAAAACAAAAACCTCGTATATTAATTTTCCTCCTGTGTTGCACTCGTTCAGACAGACCTGCACAGTCTCTGTTGCACATTGCCACACACACAGCACTTCCTTCCTTCTGTGGAAGCAGCTGAGAGGCCACGTGCGCCCTCCTACCTCTTTATCTCCGTTCACAACTGTCGGTGTCTCCGAGTTTCAACAAAATCTGTTACACTTATCGGAAATCGGTAAGCGAATTTTCTGTTCTCCGAAACGTCCAGACCGGATCTGAGGCCCAGACAGCCTCCTACACAGCGAGTACCGGACGCCATGTTTTCACAGATCAAGCGGCCGCAGCGTGAAGGTGACCAATTGCCGCCGACCAATGGCGAGGAAACAAAGGAGTAGAGTTATAATGGTGCTGTCATGGCGGCGACAGGGGCAATTAATTTTGAACTTTTACCCGCTGGTAATCGAAACCTGATTTTCCAGCCACTGTTCAAACTGAGCTACCCTACTCTACCAATTTAACTACTGTCTTCTCGCACTTTACGTCTGCCGCACTTCCCCTACACAAAAACAATGAAATTCCTGATGAGACCGCCGTGCCCACACGCCCCCCCACCCCCCGTCGTGACCACAATTATCAAACGAATATAAATTGAAGTTAAACAATGGGCGGTGGCCTGGGGTTGGGGGGCGGGAGGAGGGCGGGCAAGAGGTTAAATGGTTTCCCGAAAATAACTACTGTCTCAGCTTCTGCTTTGTTCTGTCAAACGTTTGTGGCGGCTGTCACTAGAGAGCTCCACGTGAGATCAGCCACGGGTCCGAGTTGTTGTCAATTCTACAGTTACGATGGAAGGTCAAGGTCACCAACAAATACCTGAAACTAAGTCAGACCTTTCATTTAGTTTCCGCTCTATAATTATGGCAACTTATTTTTGTCCACTTTGGTTAAATATCTTAATAGAGCTGACGACACATCCACAGCATTTCAGTGCATCTGACGGCTCCTTAAGCCGGGCTTGAACCTTCCACAAACAGCTGAATGCTCTAAAGTCTCGTAAGGTCTTCGAACCGTTCGCAGCTCAGCTGTTTCGCCACCTGCAGCGTGTTCCGTCAACAAGGCTGCACAATCCGCAGTGTCTTTATGTAGTAGGACACAGCGCTACAAGAGACGTACGAGGGTTACGTTCGTGCCTTCCGACGGCGGGCGACGCCGACACTTGCATTTGCATATAGCCAGTGCCACGTTGCCACGTGCTGACACAGACACGTGTGTGCATTAACTGTACATAACGGGAACTTCTATTGCAATTTTAAATATTTATAATTTCAGAATGTGGAACATCAGTTTACGGAACACAACATACCTGAACACAACATGCCTGAACACAACATACCTGAACACAACTAACATACAAAAAATACACACCAAGACTGTCATATCGACAGATCTACCGCCACCTGTACGTCACAATATCTGCAACGTGGCCAACACTTGTCACGCAACAATAAGGTCTCAAACAATAATACGTTCTAAACACATAAAAATCTCATCTCAAAATTTTGTACACAACTTTGACGTAATTACAGGCCAGGGTATTACCAAACAAATGTTTTTATATAGTTTTATATAAACTGTATAAGTCATAGGGAATCCTACATCACGAGCTAAATTTGCACTGTGTTGCACCACATTTTTATAATTTGTGTAACGGTGGGCTGCAGATGGCCTCTAAGACCGAAACATGTTGTAATTTTTCTATATAAAATGCCGTAATTGTGTTTGACGGAAATGTGAAGGTTTGTTTTTAAGCTCTGTAAAATTTATACCAGATGGCTGCAGGTTCATTCCTCTCTGACACAAAACCAAGCACTCAGTAAACAGCCCCACCACAGACCGCCTCCCTCTAACAGCTGCCAAACCTCAGGTTATCTACGTGAAGAATGGTTGAGTACCATTCAACGGGAGTGCCTCGTTTAAATCACATTTACATAATTTGCAATATCGTGTGCTATTTGGTTGTCTTGAGCTAGTACACTTATGTAAGTGGATGTGGCACTAATAGCTTTAGAGTTCTACACTAATTAGTTACAGCACACTCTCGCTTTTCGCTGTATATACGTTCCAGTGCCCTCCAAACAGCGAAAATACGCGAAAAATGGGCAGCCCCTCCACAAAATAAAAATACTTTTACTTTTTCTTCCCATTTGCAGCAACATTGCCCTGGCAGCACTTCTTGTAGCCTTCAGCTCCTTGAACACCCGCGGACTGACTCCAAGACCTGTTCTCGCTGTCTGAAAATTTCGACGATCCTACCCACTGAAGGGTCTGACAGACAGATTTTTTTTTTTATCACGGCGACCCCGCGAATCGCGAAGTACGATCCCGTGAAAAGCGAGGGATAACTGTACAATCAGTACGTTAGATTCAAACCAACCAAACGCTGGTACACGTTAATTTCGGAACCCCATAAATACAAACTTTTGTTATAACTGTGGATACAGCGTGATTACGTGCTATCAGCATTAGCAATGAAGTCACACAATCGGCTTTAACGTCACCGGCGGCACGGCGCAGGGCTCCATATGCACTGGGCTAGAACAGTGGTTATCAGACCCCTAAGGAGCCGCGAATTAATTTTTAACTTTCTGTTATAGGTTACGAGAAGAAAAGCAATCTTAAACATTTTAAATAATATAATACAAAATATGTTTGTCTGTAATAACGGCATTGCTGGGTAGAACGTGCTTAGCAACACAAAGCGTTTTTCTTGACGCTTTTCCTAATTTTATTTCTATCGTCATTAGGGCCAGTAAAGTTAGAAATCTTGCTGTGGATATTTATATAATAATAATAATAATATATCAATAAGTCTTTCAGACGTTAAGTATTTTACATATTTTCAGTTTCTATAGATTTAAATGTTAGTTGGAGCTGAATTCAGATACCTTGGTGGAGGGGTCCAACAGAATTGGCGAGACCTTGAAAGAGGTCCGTGGTAGCACAGAGTTAGAGCAAGACTGCCATTAGCTGTTTGCTCTGCCTCACCATCTCTTACAGGACGGCCGTATGTACACGAGGCTGTTCAGCCCGATCAGTCCAGTCCAGTCCAGTCCAGTCCAGTGGTGCACACCCCATACAGCGTGTTCAATGCGGCTGCCCTCAACACACAACACAGTAAAACGAACGCCCAGTCCTTACACAACTACAATTCCTTCACTTAAGACATAAAAACCTGACGGCTGTCTTACTTACACGTTGTCGCTGAGCTGCAATGTGCAGCGGCACCGACCGTTCTGAAGAACAGAGTGACGTAATGTTTAGTGCTCAGCTGTGAAGACAGAGGCAGTCTGTTGCACCGAAAATCCGGTATCCACCTACCAAAATATACGGGGTCAATGCGCAAAGCAAAATACCTAACTTTATCCTGTTCTGTGTGCTAAAAGGAAGGACAATGGTCTCGGTGCATTTGTATATTATGGTGCTGACGATAAACGGTGGAACTAAGTAATATTTTTACTGCAGAATTCAGGAAGAAGATTGGGACCAGAAATTTCAAGTCAATTTATTTTTAGAAGCATAGCTGAAGTTATCTCTACGAAAAAGGGAAGCTATTGAAAATACTGGCTTGGAGTTTGTGATTTAAAGTATGGTTTTACATAAGGAATAGCTTTATTGAAAAGGATGAACAAACGTATAAAATAGCTTTGAGAATACGAAACTTACACAAACTGCCAGTTCCTGGAAGCAGCTGAATGCGAACTGAACACACCTACGTAAGAAATACACAGTGGGGAGCCAAATATAAAGAAACGGAGAAAATGCCGATATTATGAAGGCAGGGAGATTAAAAGAAAAGCTGCAGCAGGTAATTATTTGACCTGAAATGTAGAAATGAGACAAAATAATTCGCAGAAATTCAATAATCCTCAGGAAAAAGAGACTAAAGATATTGGAAGTTAGGTAATTATGCATTACAGCTAGGCAGCCTTCACACTATGCCAGGAAACACACCTTAAAGCTGGTATTGCGACAAGTGGATTGCGTTTGCAGAAATGAAGACAACTATCAATAGACGTTAAGTGGGGTCTACAGTGTGTCCCGCAAGTCTGTCCTCACACGAAATATTACATTTTTTTACAGGTGCAATAACAAAGTGCAGGTAAAGGTGGCCATTGTCCTGCCGCACGCTTCTGGTCTTAGAAGACGATGACAGTCACAGAATGTCACCTTCCTCATTCCAACAGATCGGCAGGTGGCCTGCATTCTGCTGGTCGAGTTTAGTCGATATTGCAGGAGGCCGCGAATATTTCGGGAAGACCAAGAGCAGGTAGTCCAAAAACTTCAACTAAAGCCGAATGCATTAGGGTTGTGTTTGCCACGTTGACAGTAAATTAGACAGTCTGCAGCTGGAGCTGTGTAGACCGAACATGGCAACGTCACGCATATCATCCACACAACATTCATTTTGCACACAAATTACATGGAAATGGTACAGATCGCCGAATTAAATTTTGTGAATGGGCAAATCACAAAGAATCCGAAGGGACGATATCCTGTTTAGCGACGAAATGTGTTGCTAAATGGGCACATAAACCGGTAGAACGCGTGTACTGGGGGCAGGGTAATGCTTATATCGCAGTTGATGCTCATTGCCAGACTAACACAAGCATAAATGTTTTGTGCTTGACACACAGAAACACCGTCTTGGGACCACAGTTCGTGGGAGGAGTGGACATCTGCAGCTGTTGGGAGATCTGTCGGAACTGTATTGGACGTCGATAGATATCTTCATTGTTGAGAGATCTGTCGAAACTGGAGTGGACTTCGACAGATTTCTCTATTGTTGAGAGATCTGTCGGAAATGTAGTGAACGTTGACAGATATCTTTATTGTTGAGAGATCTGTCGGAACTAGAGTGAACGTCGACAGATATCTTCATTGTTGAGAGATTTGTCGGAACTGGAGTGGACGTCGACAGATATCTTCATTGTTGAGAAATCTGTCGGAACTCTATTGGACGTCGATAGATATCTTTATTGTTGAGAGATCTGTCGGAACTGTATTGGACGTCGACAGATATCTTCTTTGTTGAGAGATCTGTCGGAACTGGAATGGACGTCGACAGATATCTTCATTATTGAGAAATCTGTCGGAACTGGAGTGGACGTCGACAGATATCTCCATTGTTGAGAGATGTGTCGGAACTGTATTGGACGTCGACAGATATCTTCATTGTTGACAGATATGTCGGAACTGTAGTGGACGTCGACAGCTATCTTCATTGTTGAGAGATGTGTCGGAACTGTATTGGACGTCGACAGATATCTTCATTGTTGCGAGATCTGTCGGAACTGGAGTGGATGTCGACAGATATCTTCATTGTTGAGAGATGTGTCGGAACTGTATTGGACGTCGACAGATATCTTCATTGTTGACAGATATGTCGGAACTGTAGTGGACGTCGATAGATATCTTCTTTGTTGAGAGATCTGTCAGAACTGTATTGGACGTCGACAGATATCTTCATTGTTGACAGATATGTCGGAACTGTAGTGGACGTCGATAGATATCTTCTTTATTGAGAGATCTGTCAGTACTGTATTGGACGTCGACAGATATCTTCATTGTTGACAGATATGTCGGAACTGTAGTGGAGGCTGCATGGGGTCGGTTCTACGATTACTTTAGCACCAACTTCATTTCGTTGCCGATGAACTAACCTGGTTGAATGAAATTCTTCCCAGGCGATGGACTGGGCGCAGGGGACCAACGGATGACCACCAAGATACCCGGACCTCTTGCCGCTATAAATTTTTTCTCTGGAGTCATCCAAATCGCAGTTTACAGTGTCTGCCCACGTACCATCGGCGACCTTACAGAGAATACCCGTACTGCTGTTACCGCATACATCAACTGCAGACTTCAGAACGTGTGCGATGCGGTGTGCAGCATCGTATTGAGATGAGGCTCTAAAGGCTGTCCGCAGGAGACGCACTTATGGGACATGCAGGACGCGGTTTGTTTGTCCGTACTACACAGTACAGCAAGACGAATCAATTGACTTCAAGGGTATATTAATTAAACGATTTGAGGACACAAAACAAATAAGGAACACAACTGTGAGTGTGGACAGTGACAAGTAACCAGCTGACTCATCAACCCTTCAAACACCACGATTAACCTGAACTGTACCTAAAGATTCAGTCCGTACCGCACAATAAACACAACTCATCTCGGTTATAGTGTTATACATGTATATGTATAGCGAAATAGTTGCTCTTTGAGATCGGAATTCTGCCACGAATAAATGAGACCTTCGCTGTTCTGGGAAGTACAATCGTAGCAAGATACTGACCTTAGTTGGACCGCTATAACCTTGAAGGTGGGACCGATAAGTTTTCCCAAAACGTCGGTAAGTATTTAGCAATTTACGCTTCGCAGCATCCCAGAACAGAAAACATCCAATCGCTGTTTTTCCTCACATCCGTACATAACGCACAGTATAAATACACTGTGTGGGCAGAGGTTAGAATTTTGAGTGTTATAATGTGGGCAGATATATTTTTCGTTCATGAAGTTCTATTGCTGTATTTAGCATACATTTACGAAATTGTAAGGGAGATGTGTTTCGGTTATGTATTTTACACCGTCCTGATATCTGAAGATTACGCGCGTGCACGCACGCACACACAAGTTAAATATATACATATATACACAACACACGTGTGTATTTTCTGTAATCGTACACCAAATAGCTACAGTAACAGATTTTTGTCAACTGCCAGCGATCTGTCCGTAACATTTGCCCACTCAGCAGTGATGTGGCTGTTGAACCGAGTGGCCGGCAGCCTACTGTACACACAGCAAGGCATCTTGTGCAACAGTGCCGCGCCGTATATCACGACAGCCGCTGCGGTCCATAATTTCTGTCGAAAGGCAACGAAACTTGAACTTCGTTCCACTTGCACAGATATTTATTGCTGCCGCTCGATCACACAATAATCACCAACTGCCACTACAAATCATCACAGCGCAGTGTGCAGGCAATGCTACAATTACTATGATTCAGTGTAGGATGACTGACTGACTGACTCACATTTCGACACTCTAGTGTTAAGTGTGATTGCTGGTTCACGTATCTGACATCAAAGTTCAAACGTTCATTGCCAAACTCCCATTTACTAGGTAAGTTACTACGATATTTCACTGCCCTGTTTTCAGAATCATTGAATCAAGCAGTTCTTTAAGAGACATTCAAATGGCATCCGAATTTCACCCAAAACAGACAATAGCGCATGTTGCGGGCGGAAATTCATTTACTCGTTTCAGCAAAGCGTCAAAGTACCTGCGTCGGTTTTCACTAAATTCAGTTTGCTCAACTTTGGTAAAAAATGTCTGTAACGAATTTCATGACAATCCGACAATTCGTTTACCGTTGATACTGGGCTACAGACAGACAGACAGACAGATGAGCGTGGTCTCCACGTAAGGCGGTCTTAGTTTACTTCGTAAGAAACGCCAGATGAGAAAAACTAGAAGTGATTTTCTGACATCAAAATCATGTAGTCGGTGAATTGCCACTGACTGCCAACAGAACTTAGCAAGCAGCACTTTGTCTATCTCAAGGGCGGCATGTACAGTTGAACTCGGTTATAATGACCTCGTTTTGTGCGACACCTCGTTTACAACGGTATACATTCTGTGGTAGCAGGTAATTCCCTCCTCAAGGCACGTGTTTTTCTGCCTCGCTTAGTACGATATATGTAAGAACATATACCTCGGATATAACGACATTGCCAGTCACCAGTTCCAATACAATTTTCCAAGCACAGTAGGCTATTCTCATAATTCTGGCATCTCCTCGTCCTTGGGACGGCAGGCCCTCTGCATAAATTCCAGGCCTAGAAAATGACAACAGTAACGGTAATTCAGATTGTGCCTGAAGTTTGACTGTAGTTTCACTGCCGAAACTACTTAGGAACGTGACGTCATATAGTTACACCGATAGGTGATAACTTTCGGAGAACACTGATGCCTTAGCATTCAGAGTCGCAGACGGACACAACTTTCCTCCTAATCAGTAACAATAATGAATCAACCTACACGGCGTCACCTTCCACAAGACCGTAATCTAACCACTCACCGTCATAGGAATGACAAATTTTGCATAGATTTTCAGTGACCGAGGAAGCTATTTGGACACTGAAACAGTAGGCAATGGGAATATGCGGAAAATCGGAAAACGAGGAACCTTACAATTTGTGCGGTTACCAGCATGTTACTAGGACGATCAGATCAAGGGCGGTTAAGTGAACATGCCGTAACATGCAAGGGAGAGATAAGAAATACTTACAAAAATTTCTTCACTAAACCTGGAAATGAAATAGTCTTTCGGACACGTACAAGCTTGAGGACACCGGAAAATGGGTCTTGAAGAAGTAGGGTGTCAGCATATGTAGGTTCACTGGCTTCAGCTGGCTCAAGCTAGGCAGGCTGTAGTGGAAACAATGACGAATCTGGGGAGATTTGGGGTTTTACGTTATTATTCGTAAACTCCTGCACTGAAAAACATAATGCCATACGGGGAAATCCCAAACATTTTTTCGACGTCTAAAAAAGTGTGGATTTCTAAGACGGATTCTGCTGCATACTTCTTCATGGCTTTAACAGCATGCTGGTAAATGGACTGTTGGGATGTGCAGCGGAGGGGGGGGGGGAGGAACTGAACATTTGGGCTGATTTTGTGTCTGGAGGACAGCATTGTGACGAGATTTTGATCATGCCAGGAGAGCTGCTTTTCATTTAAGGACTTGAAATAATTTTAAATAAATAAATAAATAAGTATATATATATATATGCATATATAAAATGATCCAGTCCGTACCGCGCAGTAAACACTCTCCGTCTCTGTTATACAAACCTGTCAGTTAATATTGTATAGGGAAATACTCGCTGTTTGTTCTGAGATCCACACAAAACACATAAATACACTTTGTGGGCAGAACGTAGAATTGTTGAATGTTAAACTGGCGGTTTAACTTTCTTTGTGGGCTTTAGAGGTTTAAAGAAAAGTGACGCTATGCACACATTTCCAAACCTCTATTCGTTCACTAGGCATTTCGGACTGGTTTCGAAATTACGTTTATCCATCCACCGACGCGGGAAAAAAATGTTGCTCGTGGACCGCATTGTTAAGATGCCCGGTTTAGTGTCAGTACAGCCCTGAGTTACAGCATGTGGACGGATAATCCTCACGTGCATATGATATTAATTTTTTCCGTTGTTGTATGTGGGGTTTGGCCACTGGTCTGCCACAATAAGAGAAGAACATAAAGTGAGGGTGTCTGAGGGTAGGGTGCTGGAAAGGACATTTGGGATAAGAGGGAGGAAGTGAAGGGAGACTGGAGAGAACTACACAGTGAGGAGCTTCATGATTTGTGCTGCTCACCATAATGTTAGGGTGATCACATCACAGAAAAATATGGCAGATCGTGTGGTAATTTAGAGGGAAAGAAGAAATGCGTACAGGGATTTGATATGGAAATTAATGATGGAAACTTGGAAGAACAAGGGGCAGATGGGACGATAATATTAAAATGGATCTTGAAGAACTAGGGTGAAAGTGTGTGCAATGGAATATTCTGGGCAAAGATAGAGTCCAGCCGTAGGCTCTTTTGAATGCGGTAATGGAGTTTCATACAATGCGGGCAAATTATCCACTAGCTGAGGGAATGTTAGCCTCTCAAGAAAACTTCGCTACTTGCCTTCATTTAGTTGCTATAAAGACTGACCTAATCCCAGTAGGCCTATTATTTATTTATGGTGGGCATAATTTGGGTCCTGCTGTGTCGGTGTTGGGCACAGGAATGGCTACAGTCATCCCCACCATTTGACAAAACAGAGGACACAAGACACGCTATGCACATATCGCGTAACATCTGAGGCGCGTTCTTTCAACCGTCATTGCAGTGGAAAAGCAATAAGTGTTTCATATTGTGTGTGTGTGTGTATTTGTAGTTTTCTGTATCCAGCATGCAATGCGCATGCGCCATATTGCCATCTGTGGACAGTCTGGCTTTTTACAGTATCTTTCCCTCTGATCTCGCAAAGGGCACGATTGTTGGAATATTAGTTACTGAACAGAAAATGTGAGATTGATTGACTTGCTGTACAACGTTTCAAACATTTTCCACTCTAAGAAGAATTGAGCGAGATACGATCAAAAATGTACATAAACATGATGTATGGTCTTTACGTGAAGTAATCGTTATTCTTGTCCGACTTTTATTGGAACGTGAATTTTCTCGACAGATTTTCGAAAAATACTAAAATGTAAAATTTCATGAAAATCCGTCCAGTGGGAGCTGAGATGTTACATGCGGACAGACAGACAGACTGACGAAGCTAATAGTGGCTTTTGGCAGTTTGATGAAGGCGCCTCAGAACGTACGTTTGAGCGGCAGGATAAGCCTGCAGACTGCCTACCCCGCCTTTAGGTCAGAGTGATCTGCCCTACTCGCCTGCCTCTCTAGTCCGGTCCAGTTGGACTGGAGGTTGGGTCCGACCCCGATGTGGTCTGGCCGCGCGGCAGAAGAGGGAGATCCCTGCCTGGACCAGGAGTTGAACGGCTCTCGTCTGGCTTGTAGCTGAGCCCATGGAGCCGGTAACGAACCGCTATTTGCTCTTCTAGACACGCGGAATTCTGCTGCTACAACACTGTTTGTTCTTACTGATGCGCTGCTCAAAATATTTAGGAACGAGAAGACATTTACGTTAAGAGGTTCCGTAAAAGATTTCTTAACATGAGCTGCTATAGCTGCCAATGCACACACACAGTTCGGTGGCACTGTCGCTCGAACACAACAAACACTGCATCATCAGACACTTCCCACCGTTCGGAATTGCACTCTTTGTTTTTATTCACTGAGAAATCGTCGAGGCACTTCATTACAATACTAGCTCGGGCTGTGACACCGTACAGTCTTGCACATGGATAGCAACACTTCAGAGAAACAATCTGGATCTATCTCCACAGAAAATGAATGCTGCATGTGCTACCAATATAGAGGTTGCTACAGAATATGCAGTCTATAAATCTGAGAAGTTGTTTGATAGAGGTAAAAAACACAATAAAATCTATATAGAGTGATTCCCCGTGTCTTACAGTTCACCTTGTTTTTTTAAACCGTGGTATTGATAGCCTGTTCAGACCGAAACATGTAGCTATTCTTGAATAAAGACACGTGGTTGTGTTAGGCGAAATATTAAAGGTTTGTTTCTGAGCGCAAAGGTAGAGACTTCCGTAGCAATTGAAGCATGTGCAAACCCTAACTCTGCCTACCGTTTGTTCGTGTCATGTTTGAAACATTTGTAGCTGCTAAGAACGACAGAACAACAGACAGATCGAGGAAACGAACGCTGCTCGTGCAAGCATCTCCTGGGGCCCCGCGGACGACAGGCTGCGGTACCTGCGACGTCGTCTAAAGGCGGCGCAGAATCCGAAGCTGCGACAAATATGGAGCCGTGACATTCTTGTTACGAACTGACTTGGTTGAATGAATTACAACTGGCCTCAGGTAATTCGACAGGGCAGCCTTGTAACTTTATCCAGGATCCGTGTTTTTGTTGACAAGCCACCCGCCTTTCTATTCTGAGAAGCCTTAATCTACGATGAATAAAAAATGAGGTGGCCTGACGAAACCGGATTTTGAGCGGGCACAGGGTCATAAAGTGTTTATTTAATGTGGGAGCAGCAGGGCAAGTCACGTCTTTTAAAATCATTTTAAAATGGACTAATTAAGTACTGTTCAATTTCTTTTAAGTTCATATTATTGCAATAAATTCCCACTGTGCGATTTCACTTAACCTATTCCACGTAACGTTTTACTGCGTGAAACTGATATACAAGTACATGGGAACAGGCGGCAATGTCACAGCTATTGTTTGTTGCTGTGGAACAATGAGAGGGAGAACCACTAGCACAAGAGGTGGGGATCTGTTGTCATGGAAACCGGTGACTTTCAACCTGAGAACAGATCGTGGTTGCCAATCGATTCCAGACAAATGCTTCCCAGCTCTTAAACTAAACTTGTAGGCATGATAGCACCTTCAGTTCAAATTGCATGCCTCAAACAATAGAGAGCAGGTTCAATTCGGGCAGGTCCTCCTGCCATCCTGTCCAGCGTCGTTTGTCTAACCCTTTGCTGCCTAAGAATATAAAGGTTAGACTTTTGCCTGCAGTATTTTTTAATGGGTTTGAATCTTGGTTCTTCATATTAAGAGCACAAAATAGGCGGAGGATGTTCGAGAAGACATTTGATACTGCGAGAGAGACAGCAGTAGGCAGGAGAGTGGAGGGAACTGCATGAGGAGTTTCTCGATTTGTGTTGCTCATTTGGTGATCATATGCAGGATGATGAAATGTGTCACTGACGGGAGCTACAGGAATGCATGCAGGAACATGGTACGAAAATCTGAAGTCCTAGTTACAGATGGAAGTATACTGTTAGAATTGGCAACAGAACAGCAGAGCGTGGACAGGATTGATCTGGCTCAGGTGAGGGACGGTTGGTGGCTGTTGTAAACACAGTTATGAATGTAACATGTGCACTGCGCTACGGTACCAACTGCTTTTTGAAGTATAATTCATATTCTTCATTCCCCGAAGCTTTACCTTCTTTTCCCAGTGTGCCTTTACCAGAAGGACGAGCGGACACTGTCTGGAAACCTTAAGAGCAGTAACTTTCTCTGTTTGTTCCCCACAGCAGTAACGACTGTAATGACACATCCACGTTGCTCCTCGTTTCTGTCTGTCAGTTTGTGTCTTCAACAAACCACGTAATTGTTTTGTTCTCACAAAAGAGCGCGTCTCAACTGAATCACAGCCACTGCCCGCCGCCAACAATCCGCGCCGATTACACTGAATACATTTCAATACAGAATTGTCTGTCCCGATATCGTATTAACGGTTTACCAATATCGTCTGTCATCAACTTGCACAAAACGGCACCGCTTGCTCTAGTGGCACGTAGGTGACCTTAGTCGGTATTGCATGCCCACCTTTGTGGAGTACTATTCATACTGTGCCTGTTTCTTTTGAAGCCACTTTCTGTGTCACTATAAATCCAATAACCTTTCTCAATTTCAAAAGTTAACAGGCTACATTTTCAGCTTCCGTTCATTGCCATAATGTGTAACAGAGGATGACGTCACCAGCAGTAGCCCCTGACATTTCCAGTTGTCATCAAGCAGCAATTTTATGGCAATTCTTACAGCTCTATACAGCTGCGTCACGGTTGGTCGCCGGCCTCTCACCGCGGGCGCCTAGAGCTCGGTTCTAGGCCAGGGCATGCGAGGCTACTGTGGACAGCACGACAGACACGGGGACAGGTTTTACTCCGAGCTCCATTTCCCCCTCGTCAGTATCATTCACTATTGCATCACGCTCCCTCGTCCGTCCCTCCGCAAGCTGCACAGCCGAACAATGTGAGCGAACGGCGCAGCGTTCCGAGAGACGCAGGCTGGAAGTTCGGGGCATTTTGAAGTGCGCGCGCGCGCACACACACACGAGTTCTGTCAGGAGATATGCCACACATGTACATGAACATACTGGAGTCTGTTTTGCAATACTTACTGATGTATTTCCAGGCTGCGTACATTACCCTGCCTGGTACAACAGGATCTGACAAGGACAGGCTGTGAGGAACCTGTTCTTGCCAGCTCTACGGAATTATTGCTACTGTAACCTGGAGGTAATCAGTTTAACCTCAGTCACAAAGTCTTTTTCTTTTGAGAGCAGGACTCAGCAGGAATTCTGACTTGTTGCAGAACACACAGATGGTTGCTGTGTACGACGTTAAACCTTGTCTTCCTTATGACGGCGCACTATGTTCTCTGTGAGGTACGATCTACAGCAGTATACTGCAACAGACTTCAATCTTTACCATGGACAGTGGTGGTATATCTCTTCGTATTTTTTATTTCGGCTGTAGGAGGAGTTGAGCAGTCAGCTTGAAACTCCGACCGTTTTTATCCATGCGCAAATAATTCCTGTAGCACAGTATTAGGTCTTTGAAGGCACCAAACTGTACGATGGTCGCTACACTCGGCTAGCTCGGCATCTGCTGCATTTTGTCCTCATGACTCATCATACAGAGTGGTGTAAGTTAATTTTTGTTCTTATGTACCTGGAAGAGCCGAGCACTAGTGAGAGGGCAGCACTGAATTGTGCTTTACAGGAATATCGCCTCGAAAGGTCTGGACGTGCCCAGTGCCTTGACCCCGGCTCGAATCTTTGAGTCCGCTAATTGCATACAAATACAACTGTAATGCCGTTTTGAGAGCAGCAGTCCGAATCCCGGGAATAGCTCTGGTTTCAGTCCTGCAACGTGTACCATTGCTCAAGGAAGTCGCTTCAGAGGCAGACTGATGAAAGGCTATTTTTGGTCATGGGTGTAATACTTGGTGTCTGGTCTCAGGGAGATGGACTGACTGTAACAACTGAATTTTTCAGGGCTCTGAATTTTAAACATTTACAGCCCAGTGGTCACTATATGTACCGCCAGTTTAACATTCAGCAGTTCTGTATTCTGCCCACACAGTGTATTTATGTGTTTTGTGTGGATCTGAGAACAAACAGCGATTATTTCCCTATACAACATTAACTGACTTGTTTGAGTAACAGAGACGGAGTGTGTTTACTGCCCGGTACGGACTGAAATTTTAAATATAATTCAGGTTAATTTTAGAGTTTACAGAGAAATCCGGTAGCGCAGCTGTGTTCATCTGCAACACATTGCGCAGTAACACAGTGCAGACGATAAACTGAACAGATCAAGGAGAGGAGGGTGCTGGGGAGGGTGTTCAGCATGGAGATACTGCATTACTTTCACTAAACACCGCCAGTGGACGACATCCTGAGCCACATAAATTCATTCAGCACACCACACACCCTAACAAACCTATATTTTAATACGAGGGTCGTACCGTAAGTCATGAGCAACAATTTTTTGTAAAGTAACATGCTTTATTATTGACAAAACAAATACACCACCTTAATCTACAGACCTTTCTTTATTTTTCCACAAAATCGCCACTTCTTTGTACACATTTCTCCCAGCGTTCTGGGAGTTTGAATATTCCCCTTCTGTAAAATTCCGTTCCAGCCATCCGAAGACACTGACGCACTGCTTTCTGAATTGCCTCCGTTGTCTCATAACGTTGTCCGCGCAGCTGATCCTTCACAAATCCGAAAAGATGG
>Ga0131853_10006424_pt1 | contig 21211 bp, 7 predicted proteins | sample TergutLab28metaG_FD_92764 | JGI IMG/M metagenome (GOLD analysis project Ga0131853, IMG submission 92764) | Labiotermes labralis P1 segment gut microbial communities from Petit-Saut dam, French Guiana - Lab288 P1 (version 2) (version 2) | ecosystem: Host-associated > Arthropoda: Insects >...
AGCCTCCTGTAAAATGGGTACCGGTTCTTTCCCGGGGGTAAAGTGCGGCCGGGGCGTGCTGCTGACCACTCACCCCCTTCTAGTGCCGCGGTCATGGAAGAGTAGAGCTATACCTCTACCCACTTTCTGGGCCAGACCGGGCCTATAACGGGATCAATTTACCTTTATATATATATATATATATAATGGAATGAATCTCGTCTAAATAAAATACACCCTTGGCTATACTAAACCCTGTCAACTTCAGAATCCTATCCCATCCTCGGTTTTCTAACACCTCTTTGCCAATCGTGGTAAGCGTTTCGAGGGACGCGGTCTGCACCATGTACACTCCCCCCACAGAGTCTCTGCATGACATAAACCCCTGAAAAGAACTGCAATTTCTACTGTTCTCTTAGCGACGTCTTTTAATGCCGATTTCACTGCCTCTCAACGTGCCCACTAAATACTGCAGAGGGGAGAGGAATCTCTCTTGTCTTCACACCGGGTTGGGGCGGTCTTTGAATCCTATTGGTTGTTCGAAACTTTGGTCTAACGACTGTCGCTAGGCCACGAGTTGAAAGCAGAGATTTTGGATTAAAGGGGTAGAAATTTTATGGCTCCCATAACGATATATGGGCTACACAGTCATACACTGGTTCAGAAATGCAGGTTCAACCACAATGCAAATCAACAAATTATTTTTTACTAAGGGATTGATAAAAGTTATGTTTTTTATAAATTAAATTTCCCTTCTTTTTTTCCTTCGCTTTCTTCTTCTTCTTCTTCTTCTTCTTCACCTTATTTTTCCTCTGAAACTCCGCAGGTTTCAACTATTGTACTTGTTCCTGTCTTTGAAGATGAATTTGTTCCCCCTGTCATTTTCTTGGTCCCTCCCCCCCCCCACGTTTCTTTTACCCGTTGGTGTGTATTTTACGGCTTGGTGTCGTAGTCTAGGTTTTCCCATTATTTCTACGCCTTTTACCGGTAACTTCGATATTCATCAATTTCTTGAAACTTATTTTCTACGTTTACTTCTTCTCTAATTTCTATTTTCCTAATTTTGTGTAGCGTTATTTGGGCAGATTTAGATGTTATATAGTATTAACTGAGTTTCTTTCGTCTTTCTTTGCCAGAACTCCTACTAACAACACCGCTCATGTTATTAAATGCTGTATTCTATATTCTAATTCCCTGTCCGTATTGCAGTTTGGTATCATGCTCCCTAAGTATTTTAATTCCTACACTTGTTCTTTTATTTTCCCATTTATTTCAATTTTGCTCTAGCAGAATTATTCCCACACATTGCCTTCGCTCTTGTCTTTGTTACAGAAAGCTATATTTTATATTTTTTACTATTTTACTTAAGTAATTCGGTGTTTTTTAGTTCATCTTCTGATTCAGAAAAAAAAATTAAATTAAACGCTGTATTTTAGACATCAAGAATCTTTTCCTAATAACTTCTTTGTCATATATGTTTTCTAGATTGTCAATCATAACCCTTAAACCGTGACATAATTTTTACACCATGGCAAAATAAGTTTCTTCATGGATATTCCATGAATTTAAAGACCTAGAGTATAAGCAGATCTTGCTAAGAATTCAAGAATTCGATATTCTTAGCTAAACCCTTTCAATTTTTTACGGAGAATGACACTTGATAACAAATGTACACATGTTTGCGCGCACTGATATACCTTACATTAATTTTTTTACAAAAATAAAATTCATTTGAAATAAATTTCATCCACGACAACAAAAAAAACGAACGAATGACAGCGGTCAGCTGCATTATGCTGTAGCTATACACGCGTGTAAATAAGATTTGTCGCAACATAAACATACATAAGACATATTACATTATCCATTCCGTGCATTATGTTACATTTGCTACAATGTAAACCAACAAAATGCATGCTTTATGAGAATAAAACCAAAAAGCGCTTATGAAGGTATGTGAATGTCACTCAATTATTTTACCAACCACTGCACATATATAAAATGTACACATTAAAACATTAAAAACGCTCCGACATGTTTCGGCCCTAGGACCATCATCAGGGAGCTATATCGTCCTTGCTAAAGTTACACTATTAAAAGTCATATTAATTTCACTATTCCAGTTTGATATTGTAGTAGCATGCCGTGTTGTGTTGTGTTGCGAAGAGTGTCCTGTTACGGATGTGCGTCCTGTGTTTCGTCGCATATCACGCAACGAAACACAGGACGCACATCCATTAACAGGGCACTCTTCGCAACACAACACAACACGGCATGCTACCACAATACCGAAATGGAATAGTGAAATTAATATGACTTTTAATAGTGTAACTTTAGCAAGGACGATATAGCTCCCTGATGATGGTCCTAGGGCCGAAACATGTCGGAGCGTTTTTAATGTTTTATTGTTTTAGTGTGTGTATTTTATATATGTGCGGTGGTTGGTAAAATAATTGAGTGACTTGACAACATGCACGGTATAACAACGAAAATATGTGAATGTATTACACTATAGACGTAGTTAGCCTCCTACATGTTTCGGCCACATATTGTGGGCATATTCAGGAAGATGTTATTCGAAGGATATAATTAATAACCAGTGCATGGTCATGAATTGTTTAAAAATGTATGTTTCGTAACATTTAGAATAATATTTTAGTATACATAAACTCCTACATGTTCCGAGGCTCACCGGCTCATCATCAGGGGTGCAGAGTTGCATGTAACAATTATTGGACCTTACTATCGTCTCCAATATGTGGAAATGTCAGAAGTTCATAAATTTATGTTGTATGGAGATGGAGAGGTGCACAGTAATTGGAGCAGCGTGTGGGATCGGTTGTGTTCACAATACCGAGATTATACTCAAACCCACCCTTGAAATACTGATCTACTGTATCTGTGACACTGTGCAATTTGATACAGAGGTACAAGGCCTTTAGAGGAACTTACAACGTTCCTCGTCAGGGCAGTTGATGCATAACCACCTTCGAGATTACGTAGGGGCACGTAACCCAAGAGAATATAACCCAGAGCCTAATTTCGTTTTCATGACTCAGCATCCCTAACGGGCTTAGGCCACCTCTTTATTGAGGCTTCATGATCACACTCAGACACACCCCACTCGGTAGGACTACTCTGGACGATTGGTCTGCCTGTCGCAGGGACTTCTACGTGACAACACGCAACACTCACAAGAGAGAGACATTTATGTTGCCGGAGGGATTCGAACCCCCAATCTCTGCAAGCGAAAGACTTCAGACCCACGTCTTTGACCGCGCGGTCACCAGGATCGACGAAATGTGAAAACAGGACACGTACAAAATATCCTTCGCACAAGTGTCGCTAAATTCCAGCTCGGCGACACGCGCTAGTTGTAATAACAGCGGGTTACTTGCTGCATCATGCCCGAAGCAATGCTAGAACTGACAATGCCCTCAGTAGAGACAATGAAAGTTAGAACACAGTGTCACATCGAGATTAACTGCACGTACAGAAAAAATAACCCGTGTTCGCAAACATCCGACTCTTTTGTTGCATGACTGGGCTTCCAGTGTCGCCCCACGCAATCTCAACGAGCTGCTGACGGAAGTCTCTGCGCAATATCCGGCACCACACTGCGCTGTGTATTTCTATTTTAAAATAATTGGTTTGCCGTGTTTTTTCTTCCTCAAAGACGTAGTATTTTGTTCAAATATTTCACTACTTCCCCTACAAAAGCAATTCTGTTCACTTTCCTGTTATTATGACACATTTAGCCTGATTTCTTTACTTGCAAGATATTCCTAAGATAGGACTTAGGAACTGTTATGCCATCCATGTAGTTACATCACACGCATTCCCCCGGCCGCTCCAAGCAATACTGAACCAATTGCAGACTTGAATAATTAAAAGTCAGTTTTCTTGCACTAACCACCGCCTTTGGCAATCAACAACTCTGCATTTTCACGCACAGTGAGCTTGTTTTTCTCATTTCGTACTAAAACTAGGCAACTGCTATTGTTCTAAGCATTTTAACCTTTGATCTTTTTGTTGGAGGGACGCGTTTCATTGTTAGGGAGGAAATAAATTTTCATACATTATTTCGATTGTTTTAGTTTTTAGAATTTGTGAATATTCGCAACAAAGTACGAAATATTCATACTATAATTTTGCCTCTTGGTTAAAACAGGTGTGAAAACGGTTAGATGTCTTGTGTAAATTGTTGTAGTTGTCTTGTGTGTATTGTTGTCATCTTATGTGTATTTGTTGTACTGTGTGTGTATTGCTTTTTTTTACTTTAGATGCCGGACTGCTGGCTAGAAGTCAGTATTCGGTAGGTCCTGCGACCGGCCACCTCGACACAGGTTTTTGTTGGTTTCCCTGTGTCCATAAGCAAATGCTGAGACGGTTCCCAAAATTCCAAGTTGCCACTACATGCTTCTCATGTAGCCCTTCCGACTTAAATTTAGTAGTAACCAATTTCATATTTTGTATACATGTAAAATAACCACTGCCACCGGGTGACAACCCAATTGCACTTAAGTATTATTATTATTATTATTATTATTATTATTAAAATAGTTCTCTCACAATGAGGGAGGAAGATAGACTAATCGTTTTCGAGAAAAGAGTGCTGAAAAAGACATTCGGCCCTAAAGGGCACGAGGTAAGAGAGGAGTGGAGAAGACTACATAACGAGGAGGTTTATGATCGGTACTGCTCTACAAATATTATTTGGGTAATCAAATCAAGAAGAATAAGAGGGGCGGGACATAAAGCACGTGTGAGAGAGAGGAGAGGCGCATAAGGGGTTTTGATAGGGAAACCTGAGGTAAAGAAACCACTGGGAAGATCTAGGCAGAAATAGCAGGACAAATTTAAAATTGATCCTCAGGAATCGTGATGAAGGTCGGACTGGATTTATCTAGCTCAGAATAGGGACAGGTTGTAGGCTGTTTTGAAGGTGGCAATGAACTTCCAAGGTTCCATAAAATGCGGGCATTTTTTTTGACTAGTTGAAGACTTGTTAGCTACTCAAGAAGGGATCTGCTGTAAGGAGCTAGTTCAGATTTTAAAATGTTAATAAAGCAACTTCTTCGAAAAATAATCCTACTTTGCATTTTCTTGTCATCGGGAATACAAACATGAAGACCGCACAAGGTTTTGAGATTTGTATAATACTAATGTCTCTTAATGGAGATTTTTAATGTTTCGTCTTGGATATATATATATATATATATATATATAAACTTTAATACAGTGATTAAAATTTAGGACTTCTGTGATACTACGGCTAATATTCTGGTAGACTTTTCACTGATGCCTGCTACATGCAACTTTATGGCAGATGAGATCCTGAAGACGGAACCAGCATCTTTCTCTAAAAGTTGTTGCCTACAAACCACACCACCGGGTATCCTAAACCACGAGATCGTGAACCTTATAGTTACCGCCCTTGGCGAAAGAAGTCCTATTTAGAGTGAATAATTTAATAGTACGAGAGCAACCGGAATAAAGTAATTAAATATTTGGTGTAATCATTTATATTAGGGATGATCATTTCATACTACAATTGTGACATTTTATTTCAAGACATTATAAACGTATCTGTGAAGTGTCTATTACACATTTATCGTTGCACCGTGCATTTTGTAGTTTATTTAAGTAACACACCAACAAATGCACATATATAGTCTTTAATAATCTACAATTTACATTAAAACACTTAAAACGCTCCTTCATGTTTCGATCATACGATCATCCTCAGGGAGCATACATTGTTCCTTGCTAAAGTTATAGTTTAAAACAGTTGTTTAACTTTGCACATTTTATTAAACCACGTTGTTGCACTTGTCTTTAGTAAACTTAGCCTGGTAATCTTATAGTTGTTGCATTTGTCTTTAGCAACCTTATCCTGGTAATCTTATAGTTGTTGCATTTTTCTTTAGCAACCTTAGCCTGGTAATTTTATAGTTGTTGCATTTGTCTTTAGCAACCTTAGCCTGGTAATCTTATAGTTGTTGCATTTTTCTTTAGCAACCTTAGCCTGGTAATCTTATAGTTGTTGCATTTGTCTTTAGCAACCTTAGCCTGGTAATCTTATAGTTGTTGCATTTGTCTTTAGCAACCTTAGCCTGGTAATCTTATAGTTGTTGCACTTGTCTTTAGTAACCTTAGCCTGGTAATCTTATAGTTGTTGCACTTGTCTTTAGTAACCTTAGCCTGGTAATCTTATAGTTGTTGCATTTGTCTTTAGTAACCTTAGCCTGGTAATCTTATAGTTGTTGCATTTGTCTTTAGCAACCTTAGCCTGGTAATCTTATAGTTGTTGCAATTGTCTTTAGCAACCTTAGCCTGGTAATCTTATAGTTGTTGCATTTTTCTTTAGCAACCTTAGCCTGGTAATCTTATAGTTTTTGCATTTGTCTTTAGCAACCTTAGCCTGGTAATCTTATAGTTGTTGCATTTGTCTTTAGTAAGCTTAGCCTGGTAATCTTATAGTTGTTGCATTTGTCTTTAGTAAACTTAGCCTGGTAATCTTATAGTTGTTGCATTTGTCTTTAGTAACCTTAGCCTGGTAATCTTATAGTTATTGCATTTGTCTTTAGTAACCTTAGCCTGGTAATCTTATAGTTGTTGCATTTGTCTTTAGTAATCTTAGCCTGGTAATCTTATAGTTGTTGCATTTGTTTTTAGTAACCTTAGCCTGGTAATCTTATAGTTGTTGCTTAGTTTTAAATTGTAACTTTAGCAAGGAACAAAGTATGCTCCCTGAGGATGATCTTATGATCGAAACATGTAGGAGCGTTTTAAGTGTTTTAATGTAAATGTTTATTACACATTTATTCTGCCTTAAAAAAGCAAATAATAATGATGAATTGGGTTTTTCAGGCTCCGCCGTGATGTAAATGCGATCGCAAAGTCTATGCCGCGTGAAATCCAAGGACAGTGTAAATGTCAATTATGAAGAAGCACCAAAATTTCACAGCTTCAATTTACTTAGTGCCAGTACCTGTCGCCTAATGTCAAAGCACATGATTGCTGGGAAACACAGAATACAAACCTTTTACTTCTAATTCATTTGAATGTTTATACGCTACAGAAATCGGCCACGCATCGGAATTTCTACGCATTCCCGATCTGACACTTAGCCACTTGATTCATGAAGTAACCAAAGAAAACGAGTCGGTGAATATAAGGAATCATAACTCAGGTTATGTAATGTCGCATATAATTGCACGTGATGACAGAGAAGACTACGTGACGAAGAACTTCAAAATTTTCATTATTCAAGCAATAATACTGAGTGTTAGAGTCGACGATCTTGAGAAAGCGAGAACACGTAGCACGCATGGGGGGGGGGGTGATAAATATGTAGGTAGGCAAAACAGGTTAGTTTTACAGTGTGAACGGATGGAAGTGTTTGGAAAACTTATCTTGAAACCTGAGAATAATATCGGGGGAGATCGTAAAGACAGTTTTATTAGTGATTGGATTCAACTGGTTTGAGACGGAATCTACTGTCAAGACGTTTCGGTTTCCATCGGAATGTGGCAGTCTCTTAATTGTCTTAGCGACTGTAAGTTTCCCAAATGCGAGCTTATAGTTTTAATTAGTTTCGGCGCGTAATAAAACAGAGTAACTCCTAGAGTTGACTTTCGCGTTTGCGCTATTTTAACTGCTCTGTCTGTGTTGCTACACAGCGTTTCTGGTCGGATAATTGTTGAATGATAATGGAGGGGATTAGAAAAGAAGATGTCATATTCTGATGGAGGGAGTGACCTGGCATTTGCCTGGGGTAACATAAAAGAAACGAGTAAATTTCAATAGAATTCATTCCCATTTGTCTTTTACATGTTCAAATCAACATCACATCAACACCTTTGGGTAAATGACCAACTTGAGGTTGTGCAGGTTGAGAAGAACTTCTCAACCTGTTTTTATTGGTTTAGAAGGTACAAGGAAGAACGAATCGTGAGGGTGTAAAAACCGGGGGGCATATCATGCAAGGGACATAAGATATAGCATAGAAACCTTCCGTTGGATAACCTGCAGCAAAGATTCCGCTTGGGAAAAATAGGCGCTGGAGGGAAGGTAGTAAACAAAAGAGATTTTAAAGAAACGGGTTGGGAATCAGTGGATTGGATGGTTGTGGATTTGTACAGCGATAAATAGTTATCTGTTTTGAGTACGGTACTGAATCATAAAGTTCATTAGAATGAGAGGGAAATGTTGACCCCCGGATTAGTCTGTAGTTTCTACAGGTTGAGAAGTTCCTTTTTAACCTGCACACCGGACGGTCACTTACACAGAATACTATACCAGATGCTGTATTAATACAATTTGACCTCCTGATGATGAGCATAGAGTTGCTCGAAACATGTAGAGAATTATAATAATAAACGTGTCATATAACGTAATTGTACATCAAGTTGGTCATTTACTCAGGGTTATAACAGGATACACGGTCAGCAAAACATAAAAACCACATCATCAGTCTAACACAATTATATATTCGCAGAAAACGCTATATATTTCCGTTTAAATAGTCCATCATTAGTCTAATGTTGTGCTGTAAAAATATGACTTGCATTTTATCTACAATTTCAGACTATGTTCAACCTGATAGTGGATTATTTAGGCCGAAAATTGCAGCGTTTTCTGATAACATACTATTGTGTTAGACTGATGAAATTATGTTGTTTTGAAACCAAGTAAAGCTCGCTTAACTTAATAGATGTCCCGGTCAAAATTAGAACCAGGCAACTCCCTGTTTAACAGACTTTCAATGAGCACAATTTTCAAAGCGCCTTCCACTCTATGTCCGTAAAACAAGATCTCCCTGTAGAAACTACAGACTAATCCGGGAGTCAACTATTTCCTCTCATTCTAATGAACTTTATGATTCAGTGCCGTACTCAAAACAGGTAACTATTTATCGCTGTTCAAATCCACAACAATCCAATCCACTGATTCCCAACCTGTTTCTTTAAAATCTCTTTTGTTTACTACCTTCCCTCCAGCTCTTACGTTTACCAAACGGAATCTTTGCTGCAGGTTATCCAATGTAAGGTTTCTATGCTATATCTTATGTCCCTTGCATTATATGCCCCCCCCCCCGGGTTTTTCACCCTCACGATTCTTTCGTCCTTGTACCTTCTAAACCAATAAAAACATTTAATAGATTCATGCTGTTACTTATAACGTTCTTGCTCAAAGATGACATCCTTATTACTATTCTTGAGGGAGTCCTTGCGCGTATATTCATATATTTTAACGACTTTACTGCTGCAGGACAATACAGCCCGTAACCACAATAAAAGGAGAAAAGAGAAAGATGTATGTTGGGGGTGGGGGGGGGGTTGGTCCTCAACAGAATTAGAGGTAGATTAGGGAAAGAAGAATTTTTTAGCTCTAAGATTACACAATATAACGCTTGCAGAGTTCATTCTCTTCAGCAAGGGAGATATAATACAATAGAAATGAAATAACACGATATAAAATCTGTCGCATGGGATTAGGCTATCCCCACCCTACTAACTGCATTGTCTTGAGGCGTTCCGTCCCAACATCCACCCACCCTCCTTGGTTTGTATTCTAATTGCAACACAAGGTGTCGCGTTCGAGTATTGTGCAGTTGCTTGTTCTGCATTTTAAAACTAAACTCATTAAGCTACGTTTCACGGTGAAGGAAAACCGCAGTCGCCTATTTAATATTCAAAAACTCCGTATTAGTACCTCAAAGAGCACAGAACGGCACGTTTCTCAGCAAGCTGCAGATTCTTGCCATAAGCATTGCAGTATCTCCACATTCAAGGGCGTGTTGCATCGTGTTAAACACTGGAGGCAGCATCGAGTGGAACCGTGAGAAATTTATCGGGGTCAAGATGATGTAATCAGGCCCCCTATCGGACATTTTGTTTGCCTAACCTCCGATTCGATAATCACTCGGTCAATTATAGACTTCATTTATGGAGATTTTTTTGTTTGTATTTCCTCTAAGCAATCTGTACTGCCCGTTTCAAAAAGCAAAACTTCCGTTAGGTACTTCTTATTAAAAGTGTGCAACAGAGGCCTGAGGATGACTAATCTATAGTCGAAACATGTAGCCTTATAATTACCTTGAGTAATAAAGTGGTTGTGCTGACGCACACTGTTTAATATCATATTACGTTACAAGCACATCGTGATGCTTCCATTCAAATTTGCGGCTAGTCAAGCCAGATGCATCCACCTATATAAGAACTTACGAACAAAAGTCCAGAGATGCTGTGCCAACATTTATTTCAACCAACACTGTCTCAAACAAGACGTTATTCCAAAGTATGCTCAGATTAAAGTCCCCTACACCTCTTCCGTCTCAATAACCACGCAAAAGAAAATGCAAATATCCCGTATTAGAGAAGGCCTGAGGATGACTAATCTATAGCCGAAACACGTAGCATTATAATTACCTTGAGTAATAAAGTGATTGTGCTGACGTACACTATTTAATATCATATTACGTTACAAGCACATCGTGATGCTTCCATTCAAAAAAAAAACAGAGTAATGCTGTTTTCTGATATGTGACGCCGTGTATTCTGTTGGGTGTTTACTAACTCGTCGCAGAAACACAATAACGTCATTGGCAATGCCAACTCTTCCACCGTAGAGTGCCCGCAGAAGTTTCTCCGACAGGCTGGTGAATTTCTACCGGAAAAATAGATGTCGTATTGCAGAAAGTGAAGAGCTCGACACTCACAATGCGTGTATTATTCCGGTACTTATATAAGCTTCAGAGATCAAGAAGAATCCAATGAGATATTTTCGTAAGTTGTGATTATGAGAATCGCTCAGCAGTATTTAACTAATAGAGATAAAGCTATGCAACTTATAGCGAGACCCGAATGTGATGAAGGAAAATGTGTAGGGTCGTTTTCGAGAGAAAGATATTGTGATTCCATTGATGGTGTAATCCTGTCGTTCTGCTGGAAAAAACTATGGAAACCCGCGAGAAAACTCAGCCAGGACAAACGGTTTTAAAGCCAGAATTTAGACCTCTTATCCCCCAAATGAGAGACTCCATTTTTTATTTTGTGGTTATTGAGCATCCTTGTTTCTACTACACTACATCGATTTCGTTACGTTGTTCAAAAAGTGAAGGGATGAATGAATAAACGAATGAATGATTAGTCGGTACGGATTTGGAAGGAGTGTGTCTCGATCTGCTTGGTTACCCTGCTCATTTAAGTAACACCACGGATTACATTCCTGGATTGGCAGACAATTTTTTATGTCATCAAGAAATTGCCTTACCTCGTGTGTGATAAAACATGGTTCATTGTCATGTTCACTGGAAGGTACAATTATGTTTTTAAAATTCAGCATTTTAACTCATTTCTGATCTGCTCAATGCACGCTATTTATCTATTTAGATGTTTTATTTTTGTACAAAATTTTATTAATTGATTCATTAGCGTGCTTATTACATGGCTCATTCGTGTGGTTATTGACATTCAAAGGACCGTGCATTTTGATATATTCTTATAACAAAACCAACTAGATGCACTAATTTCTCAAATTTATTTTTGGAATAGAACTCAACATGTTTCGGACAGTTTCTCTGTCCATCATCAGGAGTTTTTCACTGTACACACAGCAATGGTATATGTCATACAGGTTTGCTGACAGCTTGCTAGCAAGCAGTCAGCATAACATGTATGATATATACCTATCGCTATGTGTCCTGAAGATGGACAGAGAAACTGTTCGAAACATGTAGAGTTCTATTCCAAAAATAAATTTGGTAAATTAGTGCATCTAATTGGTTTTGTTATAAGAATCTTCGTGTGGTGTTGAAGAATGCAATATTATAAGTTATTTCTGGATACTAAAAGATGTCAAAGTGTTCTGCAATTGTCCAAAATAAGCAACGCCCTGCTGCAATTAAGCCTGACAATATCCTGCAGAATACGTGCGTTGTCCCACATACGGCAGTCGATGCAACGCGTAAAACTGCGACCCCTTAATGCAAGCGTGCGACCTGCACCACGCAGTACACGAGATGTGGTGCAGGACATGAGACACGCACCACATGGTCACGGCCTCCTACCCCATTTCACTAATTGACCTCATCAATGCTGCTGCTAATACAACAGCAACCAGTAGAGCAGCTGCAAGTGTTCCTACCCATATCTCCCTAACCATCTAGGGGACACAGTAATTATCCAATTACATTACTGTACGGCTATCACCTTCAGATGGTTGTGTAATTTAGATTTATATTATATAAATTACTTGATAAGTTAGTGATGGTCACTTTACTTTAAAGAAGCGCAGAACCTGCGAAGACAGTTACAAAATTTCCTGCAAAAATTTCACTCCTGAAGAAGGAAAGTAGAATTACCAGTGTGTTTAACTTAGTACCACAACCTAAAGAGGGACCGCGGTAGCACAGTGGTTAAGGTGCTGTGCTACAAATCGGTAGATCGCTGGCTCGATCCCAGCTGGTGTCAATGGATTTTTCATTGACACAAAATGCTTCCGATCGCACTACGGCCCTGGGGTCGACTCAGCCTCTAACAGAAATGAGAACCAGGAGCATTTCCTGTGCGTAAAAGCAGCCGGTGCATAAGGCTGACAACCTACTACCATCCTGTGCCGTTGTCACGAAATCTGGGAGCCTTAACTTCCTTGAACCCTCTGGGCCTGTTCAGGCCTGTAATGGAACTGCTTTACCTTTAACCTTACCACAACTTAAAGACACATGTAGAAATGGAGGTGCTTTTCTGAAAATTCTTAATATCAGCACCAAATAAGGATCAAATTCTCATGATGCGGCCACTTAGCCCAGAAGTAAAAACCACGTAATAGACAGCAATTTCGGTGGAAGGCAGAACCGCTTTAGACCCTGGGGAAAAACGTTTGATCCCCCGTCTGTGCCACGAAGTGAAGTAGACAGCACACTTGTCTGACTCTTCGCCTAGTCGCTACGCTGACTGACATGTCAAAAATACTTCAATATACTAAAAGAAAGCAAACTTTTAGTAAGCTGTCTCTAACATATTCTGTACTTATTGGTAGGCAACGTGTTTACCATTTACCACGTGTGACGTGTTCGTGACGAGATTTAGCAAATTTAACATTTAAAACTTTTAAAATTATGCCTCTTTATCAAGTGATTTTTTTTTCAATTATTTTGTCTAAAGCTATCATACTGTATTTTAGTACATTAGATACATACTCAGCAAAAGCAAGATCCATTCAATTCCTGAAAAACAATAAAATCCCGTTCCGATGTGCCGGGGCCAAACACACACTGATTTCCGGCTCTGTAAATCAGCATTTTCTGCGGTACCTTTGCACCAATCAAAATACTGATCTCGAATTATTGAACTGAAATGAGAGGCTTCATTCTTCTGTGTTTAATTCATCAATGTGGTACAGAAAATTTCACTGAAACAAATTACGCATTATTTAAATCAAGTAATTTATCGTACTGCCACAAGGTCTTTTTTTAAGTGTAGAATTTCCCAGCTCAGACGTCACGTCCGTAGCGTGCCTCAAAATATTCATGCCCATGACCAACCCTGCAGCAGCAGAGAAGATGCATTTCACTTATACTAATTTTTAACTTAAATGACTTCACTACTCCATCGCCCAGCATTTCTAAAGCACGTACGCCTGAGCGTCCTGGAATGCATGTAATGTTGCAGTTCTCACTGCCGACTGAAACAAGAAAATCTTCATTTCATTAGCTTATCTCTGCACTGCTGAGGACTTCCAATTACGATCCGTGTTCATGGGCCGTTGATTACATCAAGACGCCTCATAATGAGAGCGTCTGCTCACATAGCATTTAATATTACATTATAGTGCTCATATTGCGAGCTAAGAGCTGCAAGAAATTAGTCTGAAACTTGTGCTTAAGCTGAGGCGTTTCAAAGTCACGGTCTAAACTGGAAGTTAAACGTAATGGAGATTATATTTAGTTAATTGTTACAATTATTGCAGACTTTAACATAGAATTTGTCCACGCAACATCTTGAACTGATAAGTTTGTTTTTGTTGCAACGATTTTCTCTGGCTTCAAAGCGTAGTAAAATAATAGAAAGAGCAAAGAAGGATAGTGTAAGGACATAAGGCTGTATTTACAGTCAACAAATGTTATGTTAAAATTGCACTCTGGAAGAAAATGTGGCGATAGTCAAACCTAAAATAACGGCACGTTGGGAGTCAACTGAGGGGGGTTTTTTAAGTCAAAACAAAACTAACTTATGTTTTTGTTTTTATTTATGCTGACGACATGTTTCGGCCCTTACAATGGGTCATCTTCAAGTCACAAGACATATGTTTGAGGACACTATACAGTGTAAATCATAAAATAGGAGATAAGATATCGTTGTTGTTCATTTTCCCAATAGTATACATTAGTAGTCTAATATCTGGAAATATAACTATATGGTAAGGTGACTTTCGTTAAAAAAAACCAACTATAAATTATGGCTAAATGATGGTGTTTATTAACAAGGAAGAACTACATGTTTCGGCTTATAGCGGCCATCTTCAGGTACTGACAATTTTCTGCTAAAAGAGTTTATATAATATGCTTAAACCGCGTGGTGATGTTTGAGATCTCATCATCATTCTGCGAGCTATTGTTAAGCTAAATTGGTGGGATGTCAATGGATTTGTAGATAGTTCGGTGTCGATGTGGATGTGGGTCTTATTGGTTGAGTAGGTGTGGGGTTAGGAGGAACCTATGGCTGCAGGTGTGGTATCTTATATGTTCCTATTTTGGGGTAGTATTTAATGCGCGGTTGGTTAGTCTGACATCCTCTTCTTATCCTTCTCCTTGTTCTCCTTCATTCTTTGAAACTATTGTTCTCTGGAAATATAATTTATACTTAATAAGACGTAGGGAGTCGTTTGACATATAATTTAAAAAGATATTAAGATGCAAAACATTGTTAATATTGAAACCTGAACAGTTAAATTAGAAACAGTTACAAATCAATAATTGTATTATTTAAGGTTATTTATAGATTTATTAAATAAATTTTCGATTTCCTGTACCTTAATATCATTATCACAACTTCATAACACTGTCGTGGCTTATTTTATACAGGTTAAGCAGAAACTGTTAATAATCACTCATTTATCGACAATATGCTTGCGAATTTTCACAGAACCTAATTCAATGTCTACGGCTCCAGCCTCTAGCGAAGTAGGCGGTCGCTTACTGCAGCGAAACTTATGAACAAAAGTTAGGATACAGGAATCCAGCTTTTGAAAACAACACTTCACGAAACTGAGGATTAGACAAATGTTACGGTTATCTTATATACTGTCTAGTCATAAGAGAGGAGGCTAATCTTGGGTTAGCAAAGGGAAGACAAACCTTGGCCTCCCTTCGGACCGCCACAGACTCTGAGCCACTGTCTTGTATTTTTTAAATTAAAATTTGTTTCTCTTTTCCTTGCAATGCCTCAGCTGTTTAACAAGAAAAACATAATGTTCGGAGGTCAAAATACGAGAGAAAATTTGTTTAAAACAAACAATGTTCTTTGATTCATCTCTGAACGATGGGTTCAAAACTTCTGTATGTATGTATGTGTGTATTTATGTATGTATATATGTGTGTATGTAAGTATGTGCGTATGTATTTATGTATGTACTTATGTGTGTATGCATTTATGTCTTATGTATGCATGTATGTATGTGTGTATGTATGTATGTATGTTCGTATGCATGTATGTATTATGTATGTGTGTATTTATGTATGTATATATGTGTGTATTTATGTATTTATATGTGTGTATGTATGTATGTGTATGTATGTATGTATTTATGTATGTATGTATGCATTTATGTATTATGTATGCATTTATGTATGCATGTATGTATGCGTGTATGCATGTATGTATGCGTGTATGTATGCATGTATGTATGAATTTATGTATGTTCATATGTATGTATGCATTTATGTATGTATGTATGTACTTGTTGAATGTTTTGTTGACCGTGCATCGTGATATATCCGTGTAACATGAACCAACAAGATGCACTATTTACTATTAATTTATTTAAATAGTAAGCCTCTACATGTTTCGGGCAGACTTGCTGCTCATCATCAGGAAGATCAACTCTGTGTAACAGCAGGTGGTAAACTCGTAGTCAGGATCCTGCCAGCAGCCAGTCAACATAACGCATGAATATGCTAATTGCCGTTTATACAGAGTTGATCTTCCTGACGATGAGCAGCAAACTTGCTCGAAACATGTAGAGGTTTACTATTGAAATAAATTAGTAGAAAATAGTGCATCTTTTGGTTCATGTTATATGGATATGTATGTATGTATGTGTGTGTGTGTATGTACGTATTTATGTATGTATGTATGTATGTAAGTATGTATGTATGTATGTGTGTATGTATGTATGTATGTTTATGTATGTATGTGTGTATATATTTATGTACGTATGTATGTTTGTATTTATGTGTGTATGTGTGTACGTATGTATGTATATATATATGTATGTATGTATGTGTGTGTGTATGTATTTATGTATGTATGTATGTTTGTATTTATGTGTGTATGTATGTATTTATGTATATGTATGTATGTAGGTAGGTATACATGTATGTGTATATGTAAGTATGTATGTTTATACGTGTGTGTGTGTGTGTGTTATGTATGTATGTATGTATGTAGGTAGGTAGGTAGGTAGGTAAGTAGGCACGTACACATTCATTCATGTATGTATGGATGTTTATATGTGTATGTATTTATGTATGTATGTGTATGTATATGTGTGTGTGTTTATACGCTGTGTCTGTATATGTAGCTATGTATGGATATTATATCTCCGAAACCAAGTAAAGAGTTTCAATACATTTCCGTGTCTAAGAACCTAAAAATTATGTTGTTGGGTGCGTTATTAATTTTTGTGTAATCGGTCCATTACCAGCAAGACTCCTATTTTACATGAACCTCAAGATGGATTTGACAGATTCCTAAGAATTCCTAATCAATTTGGGTACAGATTTATTAAGCCTATCTGGCCTAAAACAGAATCTCAAACAGAAATATAATTTCAGTTTAAAAAACTTTTCATTTTGTTGAATAATTAAGAAATACAGGAAAAATCTCAGACTTGTAACAGGAACTGATCCTATAAAAGTGAGTTTGTAATGAAAAAAAAAGAAGATAATTAATGAAAAATTTCAAGGCTCTGAGTTATTCCATTTCGGAGGTAAGACGATTTAAGAACGGTATTTATATATCTGCCATAAAACACTGACTTATAAGTTTCGTTAAAAACCTGCCCACGTATTTGGGTGTTCGTGCGAATGCAGTGTGTCCAAATATTCCGTCATTTCGCACTGTTTTAATTCCTTCATTATTAGAGTGAAAACGGAGTGAAAACTACGTTCGGTTCTGAAGATACACGTGCTGGAATGACGAACCTAGCCCATGTTGAAAACAACTGTGAAAAATACTGATAATAATTTATGATTCTAGTAATTATTTTGTAAAACTTTGTGACAATATTTGACGAATTGTTCCAATATTTCCTCTAAAATTGACCATTATTTGATATAATGACGTTTACATCAATCAAAAAACACTTTAGGCTCCTGACAATATCCAAAATGTCAACGAAGTTTATGTGGTTTGTGCTCGAATATAACTGGGACGAATGACGTGGTTGATGGTACTAATGTGATATTTTTTTTCTGAAACTTCGGTACAGGGTGCCAGCTGAATGTGGGATTGAACCAGTGGCTTCCGTAAGAAAACTTGACATGACCTAGCGTGTCGTGGTCAGCTGTCAGGAGTTTGCGTCACGTGAAATTTCCCTCAAGTGTTCACCCGTGCTGCTCCGTCAAATTTATGCCCGTGTTACATGTTGACTAGAATTATGGTTTGGGGTGGAAGAGGTGCGCTCATAAATCACAGTGAACTGCCTGCTCGACGCTACAGCCCAACGACGTAGTTTTCGCTGACGTAAATGTTGTAGTTCTTGTGGTCGTTGTATTTCGTCAACTCCGGTGCAAATAACTAGAGATTTTTACAACAGCCCCTAGAGAGTTTGCAATGCATCAGTCTTAAAGTAAAGGATCAGATGGGCGAGACACGAGGAACGCATGGGGTAGATGAGAAATGAATTGCATTGAAAAAAAAAAGAGTGAAGATATGATTTTGGAAATTCAGACCCATGTATAAAGATGTTTATATGTAAAATAGCAATTTATGGTTTACTAAACTATAGACTGATGTCACACTCAGTTCACTTACAAGGACTTATTTTGCTGTAACACAAGCAGCTGTAAGTTACAACTGAAGGGTATATCCATTCACACTTGTAACATAACCCCTATCACATATAGGAAGGAAAGAAGGTAATAACTAAAGGGATATTGGAAAGGAAAATGAGGCCAAGTGATAAGATTGTAAAGTATTAGATTTAGACCTTTAACGCCTAATGTCAACTATAGTGGTCGTACCTCACCGCTAACCTCTAAAGTTGCATTTTATATGTTTATTCAACAAATATAGTTACTGAATATTTTAAACGTGGTATATACTCTCCGTTTTTTTCTCTTCAAAATGCAGTTTGTTTCATAATTCTAACATACTTGGTTCCTGTATTGTTCACATTTAATTTACAGGGTGTGCTAAAATAAAAAAATAATTCCGGCGCCAAAAGGTTAAAAGAATGGGGTTGGAGGATGTGTAATGCTGTTATGTCTGTCAGTATGGGATCCAGGTGCGGGCTGTTGTGAATGTGGAAATGAAAAATCCGCTTCCATGAAATGCGTTTCTTTACTTACTAAATGACTATCGTCTTTTCAAGAAGGACTTACTTATATCTTGAAGCAAGTAGCGGAAACTTCCGGTTGGATAATACATTACTGCACGAGCTGCGAACTGTTCTCTCACTTTTCCGTCTTTGACGCTGCGTCACCAAAAGTACGGTGAAATGAATTTCTTTATCCCCTATCTGTATCAATTAGTGTCTTTTCTTTCAATGATTATTTCACTGCTAGTTCCCACATTATCCATTTAAAGTCGTAATATCCCAGTCTGAGTTTCATATATTTTCCAGTACATTGTTTTCTCTATCTTATCAATTGAAACTGTGTCACATTCCAGGTTTAGCCTATATATTTCCAGCCTACTGATGTTCCTACGTCATCAGTTTAAACTCTATACCCTTCACTTCTCTCCATATGTTAACAGTTTAAAATCTACAACCTCCAATTTACTACTGCTCTTACGTCATCATTGAAAATCTATAGCCTACATTTCACTACTGTTCGTCTATTATCAGTTCAAACTCTATAACCTCCACTTCATTATACATGTTATCATTTTAAACTCTACAACCTCCACTTCACTACTCTTCGTCTATTATCAGTTTAAACTCTATAACCTCCACTTCACTATTCATATTATCAGTTTAAACTCTACAACCTCCAATTCACTACTCTTCGTCTATTATCAGTTTAAACTCTACAACCTCCACTTCACTACTCTTCGTCTATTATCAGTTTAAACTCTATAACCTCCACTTCACTATTCATATTATCAGTTTAAACTCTATAACCTCCAATTCATTGTTCGTACGTCATCACTTCAAAATCTGTAACTCCACATCACTACTCTTGGTATGTATCAGTTTAAACTCTATAACCTCCACTTCACTACTCTTAGTATATTATCATCTTAAACTCTATAACCTCCACTTCACTAATCTTCGTATGTTACCAGTTTGAACTCCATAACCTCCACTTCACTGTTCGTACGTTGTGTAAACTCTGTAACCTCTACTTTACGGCTGTTCCTACGTCATCTGTACAAAATCTATAACCTCCACTTCACTACTGTCCTAAGTTGTGAGTTTATTAAAATGTATAACCTCCCTGTTTCAGCTTCATACATATACTTCCAATACTGAAGAAATATTTAACATTACGTATCTTACGACGCCCTGCCTACAGATGATTGTCTGCTATGTGACGAACTGATTCTTACAGCATTTTGACATCACTGTTTGATCTATAGAAGCCACCTAGCTTCGGAGCCGATGGTAATTTCAAAATGGATTTTTCAGGGCTGCATCATGGTACATATATGTTGTCGGAATGCCCCTGAAGTGACTGAGTATGATCTGTAAGTACCTCAGTCAGGGTATGTGATAATATTCCGAGCTTTTACGGGTGCGCGGTGCGTAAGGACGTGTTTGTGTGATTAAAGTTTTGTCAGCCTTTATGGCTAAAAGAACTGAAGTCACATTTACATTCCATTGGTTGTGTACAGAACGTTCCAGATTTTCTGCAATTTATTTTCACATTATGCACATACAAGAGAGAGTGAAATGGAATTTTGAAAAGTACATTGGATTTCGTACAAAATCGCAGTGCGTTGTATAAAGCTTCTCACAAAGTAAAATTTGAACATCACTGAATTATACATAGACACAATACCAGGACTTGGTTTATTACAACCTCCACAGGTTGAAATCTCACAGGATCTGAATATTTGTCGATCTCAGACGGATTTCCGTCTTAATGCATGAGCCTACGTGTAGACAAAGTAACTGTGAAGAGTAAGTTCCGGCGAACCGCATATATGCTTTTCACGATACCAACAGCTTATGCAACAGCGTAAAATCCGAAAAGTTTTCTGCTACTTGTGTTTAGATTACGATTTCCTGGGATTTGATGCCTTGTATTTTGATGTGTTTGAACTGAAGTGTCAGAGAAATCTACTAATACCATATTCAGTTTATAGAACCGAAACCTAAATAATCCATTTCCACGTTAAAGCATGCCCATTTTTTCTCCACTCTTTTCCAAAATATTCATAACACATCTGGAACCCATGAAAAATTCTTATTGAAAGGGTATAGTTGGTTTATTACCCGTGGTGAGTTTCAAGAAATTTACCTCCATGTAGGGTTGAATTGAAGAATGTTTCACTATCCGCACGATATTATGAAGCGATTCCGAACTAAGGGTACGGAGAAAGTCTCATTTAGTTTTAGTGTTTACTTAGTTGAGTTAATTGTAATTCATTTTATTATACTTTGTACTGCTAATGAGCAATATTATCTCGTAAATAAAACCAAATTGGTGCACTATTTATTCTTAGTGTATTTCGTCAATTTTATTTATAACCTCTACATGTTTCGGGCCTCTCCAAGTCCATCATTAGGAGGAACAGCTGTATTTATGCGACACTTGGTACATGTTATTCTGTAT
>Ga0131853_10006426_pt1 | contig 21210 bp, 9 predicted proteins | sample TergutLab28metaG_FD_92764 | JGI IMG/M metagenome (GOLD analysis project Ga0131853, IMG submission 92764) | Labiotermes labralis P1 segment gut microbial communities from Petit-Saut dam, French Guiana - Lab288 P1 (version 2) (version 2) | ecosystem: Host-associated > Arthropoda: Insects >...
AGATTGCATAACAAGGAGCTAAATGATTTGTACTCCTCACCCAATATTGTGCAGGTGATAAAATCGAGAAGAATGAGATGGGCTGGGCATGTGGCACATATGGGTGAGGAGAGGGTGGTGTATAGGGTCTTGGTGGAGAAACCGGAGGGAAAGAGACCATTGGGGTGGCCTAGGCGTAGATGGGTGGATAATATTAGGATGGATCTCTGGGAGGTGGGATGTGGGTATATGGACTGGATTGGGCGGGCCCAGGATAGAGATAGGTGGTGGACGCTTGTGAGTGCGGTAATGAACCTTCGGGTTCCGTGAAATGTGGGGAATTTCTTGAATAGCTGCAAACCTCTTAGCTTCTCAAGGACTCTGCACCATGGAGTAAGTAAGTAAGTAAGTAAGAGAGAGAGTCTCAACATTGGTGAAAACAAAAGTCCCTGCCTTTGCTTGCAATTGAACATCAGTTCTCCAGCCTGTCACCAGTTATTGCTGAACTCATCCAATTCTTAACAGGGCTGTACTCTGAAAATTGCACTGCATTATGTAGATACTGGAGGAGGAATTTGATAACTGTGAGGGTGAATGTTTATAAACATATTTTAGGTGGTGTTAATGGTCTGCAGAGTGTTTGGTGTGTACTGTTTTGATATCAAACTTCATTGACTTGACTAACAGAAACAACAGGTGTATGTAAATTGGCAGAACAGATACGTATGTCCTGTAAGGGTATGTGTCATCAGATGTTAGAATTGTATTAATACAATGAGGTACAAAGAGGAGTATAGTATTGTAATTAGATTTCAATACTTATGGCTAATTACCTTGTACTTTAGATGTAAACAGGCTACATTTATTTCTTCATGATCATACCAAACATGGTGGAGAAGAGGTTAGCAATTCTGCTTTGTAGTTGGGAACGATGAAGTTTCAGCCTAGAGACATGACAACGGAAGGGAAGATTGTCTTGGGAAGTGATGCCAAGCCATCTGGTATTGAAGTATTTTATTTTGGAGGCAGATTGTTGCTACAGAATGTTGATATCTAATCTAACGTAACCTAACATTCCAGAAGACAGCAGACATAGCCATTAAAAGAATTACTTCACAGTACACACTTTGTGGACAACTGTCATACATTACCCAGCATATGGCAAGAAGACAGTGTCCTGTGTATTGGACCCTATCCTGAACCAGTTGAATCCAATCTGTACCCACTTGTTTAAAGATCAATTTTAATATTATTCTCGTATCTTTGCTTAAGTCTCCCATGTTGGAATTTCCATCACATATTTCATCAAAAGCTCTGTATGTATTTGTCATGCCCCAATTCATGTTACATTCCCCACCCATCTTTTCCCACGTGATGTCATCACTGTGATAATAGTTGGCTAGCAGCACACATTATGAAGGTTTTCATTATTCAATTTTTTTAATCCTCTTGATACTTCCTCCTTCTTAGGTCCAAATATTTTCCTCTAAACACTGTTCTCCAACATGGTCAACCAGTGTTCTTCCCTCAGTGTGAGGGACTAAGTTTCCTGCCCACACAAAGCATTCTTTAAAATTATAATTTTTTAAGGTAAAGGTAATGTGTGCCCTATTTTATTTTTTTAATAAGTTTATTCACAACATGCTCCAGTACAGAGTAATACTACATGTTCTAGTTTATACTTTACTACATAATGACTTGTCTATTGCAGTTTGGTGAAATCTATGGATTTAACAAATTTTGTAAAGACGTTTAAGTATTTGTTTACTAGTTCATTGTTTGTGGGGGGCCAGATCCCTCCTCTGATCGTTATGTGTTTTATCATGTCGCTTCTGTTGGGTTCCAGTATACTGCATACATAAATTATGTGTTCCATGAACTGTTCTCGCCTCATTACATGGGCACATCAGGCTGTCTGTTAGTTTAAATCTGTTTAAATATGCTTTTGTCTTCCCGTGACCACTGATGATGGCAGTGAATTCAAGTGTTATTGGGATCTGTAATTTGAGTCTTTGGTCCACTTTTGGAAAGAAAGATCTGCAGCTCGCTCCATTCACTGCCTTTTCCCATTGCGCTTGCCATTTTTTGAGCCCTTCTTCCTTTACCCTAGAAGCAATTGTAGATATTGGTATCCTGTTGTATACATAGGTTCCGTCCTTCTCGTCCTGGGCTGCTTCCTTGGCTAGTGTGTCCACTATCTTGTTGCCTTCAATACCTGCGTGAGCTTTCACCCAACTGAAATAAGATGTCCAATTTTGCTGCGTGAGAGTTCGTACCATATTTCGAATTTCTTCTATTAGTACACTATGTATTGTATTATTTTTTAGTGAGTCCAGTGTTACTTTATAGTTGATTAATTAAATCCAGTGGTATGAAGACAAAGTGGAGTGCCAGCAGGGCTGCATCTTTTCTTAATTCATGGCATGAGATTGAGATTTAAGTTATCAGTTTCATTACCTGGTATTATCATACAGGAGGCTGTGTGGGCCACAGAGCAAATTTTGATGGATAAAAGTCTGATTTGTACTAGGCTGCAGAATGGTTCAGGGGAATGAAGCTCTATCTAAACCAGAGGTTGAGAATATATATCTTCATGGTATAGTGCTTAATTAAGAAGAGACAGATATACCTTTAGTTTACCTTGTAATTTTTTCATTTCGTTTACTGCTTTTGTTTTGAGGTATTAAGATGAGATTTCAAATACACATTTCATTAGTAGTTGGTGTTTTGTAAAATTGTTGCCTTTTGTGTTACAACTGCTGTTGGGAAGTTGGCATCACATTTTGCTTTCAATAAGGATCACATGCTGTTGATATTTCTGTGCATTTTAATATCATATATTCAAGTGATCTAAATATTTGGAACCAACCCCTGTTTTTGTAAAAATGTATATTTCCAGACTTTCCTTAATACACTACTGAACTGTGAAGCTCCAGATGTTGTATAAAATTCCTTCTTATGTTCGAAGATACAACATAGGTCTTATTACATGTAACAGAACTGTCATGTTGATTCTGTTACAGGAAGAGAACTGCTGTTCCTTACTGAGTATTAACCTTTACTAAACTCTCAGTATGACTAAATCAGAAAGGTTTAAGCATTGCTGTATGTCAGGCCTGCCCAGCCTGCATCTTGTGGGAACATATTGCACATGGACACATTTGAAATAAGAAAACATAGAATGTCCAGTCATTTCCACTTGTTAATGCTGGCAAACTGTATCAGAAACCATACATTACTTGTTTATTCCTTAGTGTACCTAAAATATATTCATACTATTAGTGGCAATTGTTGCTGGAATTGAAATAACTTTGTCAGTGACTGCCAATGTATATTGTTTCTTTGATGTTTTCTACTCAATGATCTGCAGATATGCAGGCACCAGCAACCTCGTTTGAGTGTTTTCATTGTTGGCCTTACAGTCATTCTTATAGCAAGAAATATCACACCCCAGTTAAAATCTGTACAGTGTGAAACACAACACATAGGTAAACCAATCCCATTACAGGCCTGGACAGGCCCTGAGGGTTCCAGGAGGTTCAGGCTCCCAGATTTCAAGACAGTCGGCACATGAAGGTGGGAAGGTTGTCAGCCCTACGCACCGGCCGCCTTTACCCCCCAGGAAATATTCCTGGTACTCATTTCTGTTAGAGGCTGAGTCAACCCCAGGGTCATAGTGCGGCCGGAAGGATTATGTCAATGAAAAATTCCAATGACACCATCGGGGATCGAACCCGCAACCTTCCAGTTTGTAGTGCAGTGCCTAAACCACCTGCACCACCGCATACCCCGAAACAAAATACATGGTACAGACAAATTTCTTTTTGTTCAGTGTTATGAGATTGTCAAACGGGGACCCTCCAATTCACCTGCAGGGTTTGCAGTATAGGTATAGTCAGCCTTAACTCTATGAGTAGCATGTGAATTTTAGGCTGATTGTGTGTGTGTGTGTGTGTGATAATCATGGTTTTTATTTTAGATACAAGCATTTCTATATTTTGAGTGACTGTGTGAAAGGAAAAAGAAATGGACGTTCAGTGTATTGGAAATATCAACATATATTGAGAACTTTTTTTCATAATTTTAATAATAAATTGGAGATTAACAACTTCTTTATCAATGGTTATAACAAATGAGTGTTTAATATGCAGTGCTGTTTGAAAAATGTGTAATGTTGAACAAAATTTCATAACAAAGAATAAAAACTATCTAGGTAAATATCTGAACAACAGCAAAATACAAAATGAAGCTGATAATTTGAAATGTAATTTTTGATCACATGAAGCAATATTTTCTAAGTCTACTAACAGAGCCAAAGTGGCTACCATTGCTTCACATAATATTGCAGAAGTGAAGAAAATGTTTGAAGTTGGTAGTGGTGTGAAAAGTGTTTAGTTGTGGCCACTGAGTTATTACTAATGAATTAAAAAATAGAACTGAATAAGAAATGCAATTAATGAGGTTCAGTCACATCAAAGTATTGTCACTATAAGTGTGAAATGTGTGTCTGATGACACTGAACACAAACTGGAGCAAGGTCTTGAAATCTGTATATTTTTTATCCTTTAGCTATGTGAGTCAATTGATTTCTGTGACATTTCCTAGTTACTTATTTTTTATTCAGATGTTCTGCAGCAGTGACTGTATTGAGGAGGAGCTGTTAAAAACAATAATGTTACATGGGAAGGCTAGAGGTAAAGACACATATCAAAGCTTTTATGCTAGGATTCTAGAAATAAATGTACCAGTTTATGTATTGTGTGCATTACCACAGATGGCCCACTTTCCCAGACTCATATAGTTATCAATGTGGCATTGATCAGCCAAGTTTTTGTATAGAAGTGGTAAATTTTCATCATGTGATGAATGTTGTGTAAAAATTTGAAAATTCAATCCATGCTAGGCCTCTTCAACACTGGTTCTTCAGACATGTATTAGACAAAGTTGTAGCATGTTGAGGAGACTTGGTATTGTGGTGTATACTCAGTGTGTTGGCTTGGTAGAGGAAACGTTTTATTCAAGTTTCAAGAGCTTCTTCCAGCTAGTGTGGAGTTTCTTTAGGACAGAGTTGATGTACCTCCTTAATTAAACGACTCTTGGTGGTAACTAGATTTTGGATTCCTCACAGATCATACCATTAAACTAAATGAGATGTATATGGGGCTCAGAGGGGAAAATATAACTAATGTTAAAATGATTGACACCACCAGTTATTTCAAAGGAAAATAGAAGTTAGGGAAGATTCAGGTGATGAAACATGTGCTACATGTATTTATATGTTTGTACTGCAGTTTCTTGAATGGTGGAAAGCAAATGATGCCATATATTAAATGCATTTCATATCTCTTAATCTGCTGTTTTTCATGCATGTTTTGATTATAGTATGGGTTTTCTTGTTAAAGTTTTTAGGTCTCAAAGAAAATTAATATATTAATCGGTGTATATTTCCCTGTTGTCATTTAGTGTCTACCTTAAAAATTGTGAATGTTTTAAAAATGTTATGAGCTCTTTATTTATGGAGACGTACACTCAATTATTAAGTCATTTTGTAAAATTGTGATATAAGCAAAGACTCCATAGACTAGGTTGTGAATTGAATTTTTATAAATTTTTCATATTGTCAATATATTTTTATTGTACATAATGCATAAATATATGGATAAGAAAAACTCTGTAAACTGCTATGTACTGAACTTCATGTTGCCTGCACAGAGACCACGTTTTGCTCAAGTTACCTGCACAAAAGAGGTTGGGCTGTCCTGCTGTATATTACAGTTCCCACATTGTTTACATGTTCATAATAGACATTATGTTTGAGTTTCATATTCTGGACATCCCAAGTTCATGTTTCAGCTTGTCAAGCAGCTGTCCTGACTGATCTTGTTAGTGGTTTTCCTCAGTTCCTCCAGGCAAGCACCAGGACAGGACCTCCATCTAAACCAGAGCTGTGCCCCTTCATGTCCTTTGCAATTTGTAATTCACTAATCATCCTGTTGATAAGTGCATATATGTGTACCCCATCTTTTGAGTGCTGCAAGCACTGTCTACATTAACATTCTACTGTTCTCACAGATGTGCTGTTATTGGAATTTTTATTTGTGGTACTGGATTTCTCTCACAGTTAAGAATCTGATCTCAAATGTAAGAAGAGAATTTATTGCCTAATTCAGTGTCTGGAAAATAGGAGATCACCTTATAATACGAGCAAATTTAAACACATTGTATTATCCCAAAAATTGAAGATTGTGATGGGGGTTATCTTTTATGCAGGTTTGTCTTGTGTTTGTGTTAATACAATAAGTTAAGCCCCCTAGTTCAAATAAGTAGACAGACGGTGCAGTTGCAAAACTGTGGTTTGTGAAGTTCATGAAATATTTTAAGGGATTCATGAAAAGAACTGAGTAGTGAAAAATTGTGTCTTCAATCTTGAATAATTCACTGGAGAAAATACCCCCTTTGAAGCTGAGAGACACTCACATTGACAAGAAAGGCTATGTCTTTTTATGGCATTCAGATGTTTAGTGATGTTTTTACAACACTGCTTTTACCTTCTCCTGAGCCATCTAACCCTATTTCTTTCAGATTAACTTTAACTTTATCATCCATTTAATGGAGGAATTATAATCCCCTGATATTAAGGGCATGTCATCCCAATTTTAAGCCCAAGTTAAGGGAAGGTCGTTGTCATCATCATCACCATCAGCAGCAGCAGTAGCAGCAGCAGCATTATCATCATGAGTATCATCATCATCATCATCATCTTCATTATTATGTTTTCCAACTTTGCAGCAGTTTGATTAATGTAATACACAGCTGATAAATGCTAATAAAGAAAAATACATAAAACTTCAAAATATAAAAAAATGAACTTAGGAGAACTTCAGTATTTTGTGTGTAGAAGTGCAGTGGTTTGTATCTTGTGGTGATCATGTGAGTGGTGGCAGCATGGTTCATACCTCTTGGTGTGCAATGTTGGCCTGACTGATCTTGAATTCTAGAAACCATGTGTTGTTGTCACAGTTCCAGTTCCATGGCCACACCTTTTCTGGACAACACTTACCTATGGTGTATGCTGACTTGTGGGTAGCAGCTTCTTCAAATGGTGCAGTTGGTTGAATTACTTCATCATTTGAGGTCCCTTCTGTCTTATTTAACTGCTTTTATTCATACATTGCACTATTTTGATGCATGTGAACATTTATTAGCATTTGTAGTGTCAGATCTTTCATTACATTTGCCAAAACCCATGTGTTCAGTCATCAATAAGGACACACCAGTGGGGCAATTCATTTTCCTAATTTTGGGTGGTAAAATTTAGTGCACATTTGTAATTCCTTGTACACTCAAGTTAAGGAAGGGTACTTTCAACAGAATGTACTTTCATCATACTTTCACCTCAGCTGTTTGCTCCCCTACCCTACCTCTGCCCTGTCAATGTCATTAATGAATTGAGAATGCAGAGGAATATGGAAAAATGTCCAGAATTCTAGTGACAGCTGGTGGGAGAGGGAAGGTAAATGCTTGGAATATGGGTGTGGGAGAATCCATTTTCTTTCTCTGACTTGGCTGTAATATGTATGTACAGCTTGTCTGAATAAAATCACACAAATGCAGAGATGTGCATCAAGGCTGGGAGAGATTTATTCTTTGATTGGTACGATCACAAACTTGAATTTTTTTGTTTTTCAGGAGATAAGGGGGAAAGTGAGAGCATTGTCAAGGGCTTCAGGAGGGTGGACCCTATGAGTAACATCTGCACAAGGCCTCTAGAAGCTTCACCTAACATCATTAACCAGCAGCACTCTGTGAATGTGAGGCGGGGTTCTGTCCCAGCAGATTTAAACTCTGAGCTCAAGTTTAGCAATAGTTTGGGAAGAAATGGGAACAGCAGTAAAACAAGAATCCGAAAGAAAATTCTCTGCAGGCACAGTTCTGGTGGTCCTGAGATGTTTACTGATTCTGCACCTGAAGCTTTTGGAGAAGGAGTGACATGGCAACATTGGCACCATGAATTGCTGTCACGACGGATGGCGGAGCCAGCTCTGGCCAGACGTAGAGGATCACTGCCAATTGAAGTGCTGGCCACTAATCTTTCAGGTGAGCCAGAATACTTTGTGCGTATATATAATGCAATGTTTGCTAAGTTATGAAAAATTTCTTACCCATTTATGTTTCTGCATGGATTTTATCTATCTTCATCTTTGCTCTTTATCCTTGCCTTCTTTGCCAGCTTCATCTTCATTCTCAATTTCATCATCATAATCTTTATGTATTGATGTATTATGTACATTTGAATTCATGATTTATGTGCAAGGAGTATATTTTTTTCCTGGCTTAGGGTACAGCAGCTGTCTCAGAAGCATTACAATATAGGATGCCTACATCTGCCAGGATGTTAGAATCTGTTCTTCCCCAGCAATGTGTCTTACCCTATTTCATAACAGCATTTTGCAATGTTGACCTGAAGTTTCTGAGCATGCCTCACTCTTGTAAATTTTTCTCAACACATGATACCTCTTGCCTTGCAATGTTAATAGGTTCTTTTAATTTCTTGAAAAAAATATTGGTTGTTCACATGAACGCTATTGTTCAGCATTACCACTTCCCTCCCTCCCACTACATTAATCATACATATTAAAATATCGACATGTGGGGAGCCGCATTTTGTGCCTTATTAACCATTTGCTAAACGCCTCTTGTAGTGCAGTCATGAATGAATTTTTATTTGGACAGTGGCATTGTGCTACATGAATTATGCTCGCCTTTTCTCCCCTTTAATTCCCTGAAGAGTAGTGTCATGATTAATTGAACTCAATGGTTCTTATTCATTGCTTCGTTGAAAAAGAAAAACAGGTGATATTATTTTATGCATCCCAACTCGACACCAGATTCTGACTTCAAGGTCAGGCAAAGGAATTGCACAGGGATTTTCAGGACACCAATATATGAATTTTTTGACTTTTTATGTTCCTGATTAATGTAAACCATGCCTTGTGCAAGATTTTTTCATGGTGCTCTTGACTAAAATTTTTTTTCCAATCTTCTAGCAAAATTTCTGCATAAAGTGTAGTTTGCAAAAGTACTGCAGATGACACTCTTTATTCAGCTGGATACATTTTACATGTATGCATGTGCATACCCACACAGCACACACACTGATGCTACCTGCACACTGAGCAGAACACCCAGTGAATGTGTGGGCAGGCCTGTCTAGATAAATCAAGGCCTTATTTTCCTATGCCCAGAGGTATAATAAAACTGCCTGTCTCCCATTATTTTATCAGGTTATTTAGTATCTTGTATGGAGATATTTTAATGGAGATTCATTGAATTTTCTTTTCAAATAGGTACATATAAGCTAGGGTGCTGACTTGCCTCTGGATGCATTGCAGACTGGGTTACTAAAGTGATCTGTAAGTATTAGCCAAAAGAGAGATATCTGGATTCAAAATGAGCATAAATTCTTCAAAATGAGAGATTTTATGTGATATTAGTATATCTTAGCAGATGCATGACATTGCTCACAACAGATGACTGGCTTATTACCATATGCCAGATTATGTTGAAAGAAAAAAAAAACTTCAGAGTACAATATTTTCCGTGATAATAGCAGCTCAAAGCGAAAGTAAGAATTGAGTCAAAAAAAAACCCAGTCTAATGGCGGCACGAGACCGGTCAGTGCAAGAAAGACTTCAAAAATCTAGTGTTTCCCATGGTAGTGGCTCTTCTTTAAAAGACGTACAAAATCTGTGCAATAAAAATCTGGCCTCTTAGCTTCTGTCAGATCAGATTATAATGTTGTCTGATGTAACACAAGGTTGACAAAACCACTCACTCATTCCCGGCCCATGTTGCCAGGGGACCACAGTCAGACCAGCCTGGTGGACCTGCCATAATCAGTGGAGACTGTAATGTTGCCACTTCCCCGTCCAATCAGCAGAGCCATGGCTTGGAAAGTCAAGTGGAGATCATGTAGAACCCGCTTGGTTCCATCAGGTATCAAATTGTAGACGTCAGAAAATGCAATATTTTTCTTATGTTTTCATACAAGATCATCATATTTAAGGATATACAAAATACTACTGTAAAGATTCCATCTTGCAAGATTTTATAACGCTCTACATATGTTTGTTAACATTGAACTTTCCAACTTTGTATAGTTTTTTATTTTTTGATGTTCCTAATACAGAATGGAAATATGTGGGACGATTTGGCTTCATTGTTGTGCTGTAATGTGAACAGAATTTCCATGAGAGGTTAAAACATTTGTCAAACTTTTGTACTGTTTACATGAAGTATATGGCAGTTTGTGTTGTTATAAATATGCTCATTAAGTTGTTGAATCTTCCAGAATGTTAAACATCTTCCATATTAAGACTCCCGCAGATGTAATAATGCACATCTTCCATCAGTGTTGCCAGAAATAGCCTAAGTGGATTGTAAAAACAAACATATCGAGTTATGGAATAATGACGTGATACCCAATTTCTGCCTCTTTCTAAAGACTGAATATAAGTAGGGTGACCAGATTTATATCCATCAATACTGGACAACAATGGAGCTTTGTTACATGTTATGTCACCCATTGAATGGGGAATGTTGCCAGGCTAAAATGATGAATATTTTGAAACAGTCTGTCAAACACTGCCATTTTCAAATTTAATGCATATGACAGTTTTAACTGCAGCATGTTTTATTATGGATATTTTTTAAAATATAGGTTGGTAGCTGGTGTAGAAGTCTGTGAATAGTCATACATTTGCTGATATATATCAGGGTATTTAATTTTGGGTACAATTTTCAATCATTGGAAAGAAATGTAATTTTAATATTACACCCTCCTAGAATGCAATGTTGTGTAGTTTCATGGACAGTTACCAAATAATTTTTTCATCACCAGGGTAGAGCCGCTATACAGTAAAATTCTATCAGTTCTGCTCCCACAGGATAAGACAGGTACTGGATTATCATATATTACAGATTATCAAGGGGTACCTATACTGACCTAAATTTTTACAAGTAAATTTTTGTAATTGCTGCTCTATTTGGACTGTACAACTACTCAGAGGAGAATTTTATTCAGGTATCTCCTTTATATGCTAGTTCAGGATCATCAGAGTCTTCTTCTGTGTTTGTTGGAGTCCTGATAGCTGAAGAAGGTGATGAAGTAGGGGACAAGGTGTCAGGAAATACCACAACCATTGATGTACAGACACTTTTGGAGGCCTTTTGCAACATGTCCCTAAGATCTATTTGTTTCAATGATGAAGCTTTTTTTCTGGCAAAAAGCAAAACTTCCAGTCTTAGGACTACTCTCTTTAAGTGAAAGGATTTCCAGGTTGCCAGATCACAGATTAAAGCAATTTTTCCGTGATTTTAATAATAACCAGTTTTCTAGTTAAGGCTGCCTAAATTTGGTAAAATAAATTTAGTTTGTATATTATGCCAGAAATTTTAGCTGTAGGGACTTTGTGTGTCTAACTTTGCCTCAGATCAGTCTAAACAATGTGCTGACTTCACAGCAGCCATATTGTAGCTCATCTTGTATGGATGGAAGGGATATGTATATACTTTGTAAGCATATGACAATGAGGAAGCTTAAATTTAAAATGTCTATTTATTTTTTCATTGAATTTTCAGTGTACTAAAAATATTTCAGACAAAAGGTTTATATCCTAATGAGACCTACAGATAACATTATGCAGTGGTGTTCACACACATATGTGAACTGGATTCAATTCACAACAACAGCAGAGAGTTTTCTCTTTACACCTGTGTCCAGATTTGCTCTGCTGTCCACTCAGCCTCTTTCCCAGTGGTTACCAGGAGCCCCTTACCCATGATGTTAGAGGTTAGTGTAGGAAGCTGACAACTAATCCCCATCTAGTGCCACAGTTAAAACTCTACCATCCCATACAAATTCAACATATGGGTTAAGCTGGTTAGCAATTTATATGTCACTGGTTTTGAGAAAAATGGATTTGGTTTTTGCATCAGATGTGGTTTAAAGTGGAGTCACATCATATGTGCATTTAGCATATGTGAATTCAATTATATGCTTTAGTCATAATTAATTAGTTAGTTAATTAAATGGTATAAGTTAGTTTGCTCACCATGTCACTCAGTGATCTCAAATCTGGAATAATTAAGAGTAAAATTATATAGTATTTTAGTTGTATAATATGTACTTTTCATAACAGGCATACACATTACAGCATGTATGTACACAATCATGTTCTTTGTGAGTGACTCAAGTGATTTTGAAGTGTAAGTCGGTCTATCCATAATTTTGGGTTTACATACTGTCTTTGGAATGTAAGCCACATGTAAGATGTGACTTCACTTTATACTCATCCTATTTGTGCTGTCACATACCAAAATTAAATTTCTACAATAACTTTTACTGTAAAAGAAAATGTGTTTTTTATATTGATTTGTGTTGTTTGGGTGTATTTTGTGACACCTGCTTTAGTAAATGTCATGTAGTGCCATATGGTATGATGATGAGTTTAGAGTGTATGGAAGGAAGCATCTGAGGCCTAATATGAAGTATTATTTCGGCATTTGCCTTTAGGGACACAGAAAACCGCAAAAAAGCTCAGTCAGGATAGCTAGTCCCTAGGCTGTGATTTGAACAGGGGCCCTCTGAAGTATGAAACATAAATAAATATTACACATTTGACTGCAACACTTGGTTAGATAGTTGTGAAGATTAAACAGGGACTTGGATGGATAGGGACAAAACCTCTCCACAATGCATTTATTTTATTCTTTCCATTCCAAGAACATATGATAATTATAGAGAATAGTGCAGCCCAGAGATCATGCAAGTTTTTAGGCTTTTGCAGGTGTCTGCTCACATGAGATATGGCACTGCATCACTGTGTAACGGTCTAACCTTATATGGTTTTTATGTCCAATGAAGACACTGAACATACAACCCTCAAATTTAGGTCGGTTTTTTGAGCAAAATATGGTATGTGGTGACATTATTTCCTCCTAGGCAATTATAATTTTAAAGTTTATGTAACCTTTTCACAGGTAGGAACAGAACAGTTTTGCTACCCGACAAAGTGTCCATTCACCTAATATGTAAAACATTCATTACAGGAAATTCCAGATTGAAAAAAAAATGTAAGAACTTCTTGGAAAAAATTGAATTATGTAGTTAAAAAATGCATGTACATTCAAGTTCATGGAGAAATATTACAGTGATGTGTAAATTGCAGGATCATATTAACACATTTATGTATGACATATTTTCTTCACTAACAGTGGAAGGTTTTACTTTTTAATTCTTGTAAACTGATTATTTGTACATAAGAGTGACATTGCTATGACTGTGATCAGGAGCCAGTGGAGATTTTCTTTCAGGTCACAAGAACTTATGAGCCCGAAACATTTGTTAAGTAAATTTGCAGTACTTTGGTCAAATGTACTGTTAAAGTTATTGACTTATTACTTACCTAGTGCTGAATCCATTGAAATTTCACATAACAGTTGTCATAAATGAACTTTCATTCACATTATTAATGTCAGTAACTTGAAACCTTCTGGAAGGGCATCTTGATATACGTCAAAGTATAAAAATTTGTAGAATATTAATGTGCATAACTAGTGCACTACTTGGTGGAAACTTTTTGGACAAAGGCAGACACTGCAGTACCGACTCAACTATATCTTTCACTGCTGCCTTTTTATGCTTCTCCATGGCTGCATGTTAACTTACTATAATGTGAGAAGTGCAAGTGTAATGTTTTATGTGTAGAGGGTAACACATTTTTGTGGTTGTTATTGTTTGGTGGGCACCCTTATCAGGCAGGCATGGTTTTTTCCTCTTATCACTGCTGAAATTAGCCCAATCTTATTTTATGGGTTTACTTTTGTAAAATTATAGAATATGCTGCAGTTTTCTTGTTAGTTAATGCTCTAGTTCCACTGTTTTATATAACAGACTAATTTAACTGACACACATATTCCATTGCCTTATTTTAATGAAAGACACATTTCTGAGGTTTATCCAGCTGTTGGCATCAGGTAAGAGAATGTAACCTTCCCTTGGTATTATTAGATGCAGCTAATCTCTGTCCCTACACACAACAGAATGGGTTCATAATTTTACCCAATTATAGAAGCAGAGAGAGCTTCTGACAAGTATTTTTTTGATTAAAAGAAGGTGTGTCACTTCAATGATCCACCTTTATTATAGATCTTTAGACTTCATTATTGGAATTTAATTGAATAAAATATAATTTGCAAATATATTAGTAAAAGTATGTACAATATTCTTGGATGTCTGGTCATCCTATGTATTTGTGAAGTTGATGTAATCAAAATCTTGTTTATGTATGCATAGCAGTAGATTTTAGTTACCAGTAAGACAAAAGAACTACAAGTGTCATTGAAACAAGGCATTGTAAACATCTGAATATCAGTATGAAGTTGCCTGTTTGTCATAAGCACTGTGATGTTTCTTTCTGGATATGTATGTTTGTTTCATACTTGTAAACATTAAGACAAAAGTGTAAAAAGTAAGTCTAAAGATTTGTTAAGTTTAACATGAGCAGTACAAAAATCTTATTCATGATTTAATGAGTACAGTTGGAAGCTTAATTTCCAAAAAGATTTGTAAAATGTATTTATAGTGAACAGACTGGCACACTCAAGCAGTGGCATAATTTACCAAATACAGTATTAAAAATGTTAAATATTCAGGGAAAAGTACAATACAAAACCATATTTTGCTTTGAATTTTTAAGTAGTATGTTTGATCTGTATCTGTGAATAAATAGTAATTTCTGGTCACATATTTCCTTGGAGGCAGTTTCTGCAAAATTAACGTTTGCTTCATCATCACAAAGGAAAGCGTATACAATAGTGTGGAAGGTGAGGCACATATGACTTTATCTATAAACATTTGATGAATATTACATGTTTTCTACCTTATGGTCTGAAAATGTTATTTCTATAATGTTCACATGATTGTACCATCTCATACTCAACAGAAACTACACCTTGTCTTTGGACCATCATTAGATTTTTATTAGGAATTCACATACAATTTCAGATTATCATAATTCCCAATTCAGATAAAAAAATTACCTGGGCTTGAAAGAGGCAGTATCATTTGTTTAACCAATACAAAACCTGAAAACAATAGTATACATAAAATCCCACCTTTTTTTGGCACATTCACAATGAAATGGTGCAACAATGCCCCTGTTAGCTATATTATGTGTGTCTGTACACCTGCATCCCCTGTCAACCCTACATACTTGCAATTTTAAATAAGTGAATAGCCCTGAAGTGACTGTAATGTTATGAAATATTGACCCATAGCCTTGTTCCCACCAAGTACAGTACCACAGACTGTTTTATAAAAATTGACACTTACAAGAGAGACATTTGTGCACATACTGAGGAAGTCAGCATGGCAGCAATGCTGTAGACATACTCTTAGTGTGTCAGAAGTATGCAGATCTGCCAGGCTAACTTCTGTCCCTATTGAGATTTCTCTGTAATTTCAACCAGGGTGTCATAACCACCTTCTTTACTGACTCAATTCTTTATCCACTTGGGTGGATCTCTGGAATAATGAATAAAATAAATAATAAACACACCATTTGTTACCATTTCCCTCACTTATTTAATGTTGGAATACCAATGTGTTAGAATGCCTACCAAGTGTGTGGCAGAATCTGTTAAACATTAATTCTTCTGCACAGATGTCTCATTTAAAAAATCAATTATTCTGTCTGTGAGTGACATTTTTAATTGAATGAATTGCAAGGAATAGGAAACGAGTCTCTAAGAATCAGCCATACTGAATCATGACAGGCCTAGCAGAACCCTCCAAATTCACTTAACAGTTTGCTGGCAGGAGTTGTTGCTGTGGATTGTTACTTAATGTGTTAAAGGGACTCCAAAAAAGAACAAACACAAACACACACACATTAATGAAACTAAATATTTAACTTTTTCTGTAATGTTTAAATGTATATAACTTCAAATGTTGTTACTTAGTTGATAATTATACTGTAGGCATAATTCATATGAAAACATAAATATGGAGTTTTTTATACCTGTCTTTACATAGGCTATTGGAGCAATGATCAGTGAAGGGTCATCATTACAATCTAAAGCGTGGTTTTTTACCACTTTAGTATTAGATGAAAGTCTGCATACAGTGAGTAACAAATTTCATGCTCAATCTGAAAAACAGGCTGCAAGAAAAGTTGCAGTGAAATCTTGGACCACAAACTGGATGCACAGTTCCATGGAGGAGAAGTGTTGCACCATCACTGGTCACATGAAACTGTATGCAGTTGTGTGTACACTGTGATTATTGAAAGAAAATGTGGATTTCTTATGGTGATTTGTGCAATTAAAGAAATTATTAAATATCTCAAAATTATAAACAATAAATAATATTTATAAAAAAATAAATGCAATATTTTTTATTGCTTTTTCATGGTGTATGCTGATTTTCAGTTGTATACTGCCAGTTTTTTTTTGTGACATACTGCTCCTGTCCTTTTGTCCTGTCTGTCTTACACTTTCTGCAAACCTCATCACAAAGCCATTACACATAATTTTAAGGGCCAAATGCATTATTAATGTATTTTTTATTTGGCAATGCAGTAATAAGTCTGTTATTTTACATTTGTAATAGCGAATTGCAGTCTTTTTTTTTTAATTTTCTTGTGCTTTAACCCTTTTAGTGTTAACCTGAGTGTATAGTACATGGATCATGTAGAACTGATTTTAACACCTATTCTAGGAATGCAACTGAATGCTTTAGTCCCCTGGTACCATATATTGGCATAACCAAGAAAGTTTGCTGTGTGCACTGCTGCCTCTCTTTCTGTCTCTTTTAATGTCTTTTTACATAGTTGTGTTGAATAGATAACAGTTGTCTTAGATTATGACATTGAAAGGGTTAATAGAGGCTGTTGTAATTACACTGAATTATGAACTGAGAAAGTGCATTTTGTTATGTGGAAGAGTCTTTACCCAACAAATGCCAGGGATTATCTAACCGCTAATACTACTGAAATCTGTGGCTAGTGAACAGAATTGTGCAGAGCATATTCTGAGCAGCAATTAGTTCTGTTTCTCACCACATAACCAATCATCTTTTTTGAGCTATGTGACATACTTTCTGTGATTTATTTGTTTAATCTGCAATTTTATTTTTCCAAATAAAAATTCCTGGTATGTCATGTAATTTTACAAATTACTTTATTCTGCTGTTGTTAGTTACACTCAAATGGTTGTACATGTTTCACATGAAGACTTTATCCTCAGAACTGAAGGGAAATGGAAGATGCCTTGTACATTGTAAAATCTGTATGTAAATGGGATACTGATGAAAAGGAAGGAGACTATATCATCAGAAAATGCATGTGATATCTTAATGGGGAACAAGTTTGGAAAGTAACTTCTTGGAAAAAGTGTATCATGATAAGACAGCACTGATTATTAAGAAAACAACTTTCTTGCATGGAGCACCAAATGTCATAGTTACTAAATGGACATACTGCTTCTTATCTAGAAGATTGTGGGTTTAAATATTTGCATGAGAAATGGGTGTCTTTGATCAGGACTTTTATCTTTCTCAGGTACTTGAGAGAGATAGACATGATTGCTTTCTTTTAATTGACTTAAAATAATCATATCATTTGAAGTGTGAAGTTGACAAATACCATCACAGCATAAGACCTGATCTGTCTAGACAAGAAGGTGACAATGGAAGTGGCTCAGATCATATCAATTGGAGAGTCTGGATAACAGCAGTGTTAAGCCTTTAGCAAGCCAGTCACTGCATGATTAGAACCTGTGCTCTTGTCAACTTATAACCCACCATGCACTTGTATTAAAAGCTTTAATATAGTTTCTCATGTTATTACCATTAATAATCAATGGAATGCACTGACAACATATTTCTTTTCTACAGTTATGCATTCATTGTCAGCCTTCATGTTGACTTGTGTCAGATGTAAATCCTTTTGTGACCAATAACCTAATGGAATGAGCCACCAGTTATATTTTCTTGTATTTCTTTATGTTTACTCCATACTGAAAAATATTTGAAAAACAAAATTTGTGTTAATGTTGTATTTATTAAAATTTGACAAAACGTTGTTCTGATATTTATGGTGAAGTGACACAGTGAAATTGACTCACGGAATTTAACACCAATTTCATTAGAACCCTCCAAGCAGGTTCAGAGGATAACAGAGAGAGACGTGGCTTAATGACTATTTATGTATTTCATGCAGTTTGTCAAAGAACAAGTGAAAATAGACTCAGGTGGTAACGTGCTAGTGACTGTAGCATATGGTTAAATGAGATGCTGTTTGCAAACCAAGCAGTTGATAAGTATGCTGCATGTATGTGGGGAATTCTTTTCTCATTGCAGCACATTTTATGCAGACTACTGAGCATTTGACATACAAATCATTTCAACCGTTCATCATCATTATCATAATCGCAATGGTCCAAAGAATTTCACTACATACATAAGAACATTGCTCACATAATTGTAGAATTAGTATATTATAGTGTTTGACAGTTATCTGCACTTCTCTGATCATGGAGCTCTTCATACTCCTGTGTTTGGAGTGTGCCACTTCTGAAAACAAGTCACTATTCTTTGCCAGAGATTAACAATGTGGAAGATAAAGTTTAAATAAATAATATTAAAATGTTAAATCCCTGCTCTGTGCACAATATTACAACTCCAGTTCAATGAGCAATGGGTTAATGCTATAATGCTATTTAGGGAAGTAATCAGCATTAATTCTGAGAGTGATACTAAACCTATAAAAACCCTGGGAAGAGTGCAATTTTTTTATGTTAGCATGTCGTACAGACAATTAAATGAACACTGTTCTTTGAAGGACTGTCATTTTTAGGAAGTATTAAATTTAAGGTATTAAAGAACTTGTGTCTGGCAAGGGAAAAATTTGCCGAAGAACAGAAACTCCATAGGAGAATAGAGTTTGACATAAAATGGTGCCGATGTACCAGAACAATATTTTCATGCAGCATTACTGCTGTCTGTGTTTATTCTCAGTATCCCATTTTCAAATATTAGTTGATACTACTGCATTACAAGCTGCTTCTAGGTGTTCCTGAGAATTTTAATGTACAATAAATGTGACTGTTATTATGGTCATTGTGTTTGAAATGACCCAAGGCAGTAGAGAGTCCCCGAAATTATTGTCAGAACTTGTACTGAAATTCTTCAAAGATGTAATGCCCGTGTGTGACCATAACCAAATTTGAGAAGATATTCAGTAAAGTATACTGTATTGTATTTCTGTAACTGTTTTATTTAGTGATATTGATAACACTTTTTCATTTTGTATTTTTGTGTTACAGGCATAGTTTGTTCACCAGATTATAAGCCCATTATGCTGTATTTGTTGCAGGAAAATCTGAATTTCCAGCAAGAAAATTATAGATGCTGAGGAATAATGGACACCATCACATGTCAGAAAAACCAAAGTAAAAATACATGCATGCATGGATACTGAATAGAATTTTGTGCAGATGATTTTATAGATTCATGTGTTTTGCTGGAACCAAATCCAGGAATGATACGGTATTTGAATTATTTCAGTACACAGACAGTAGTTGGAGGATGCTACTACAACCAACACAAGTATGGAACAGTGAATGCATGGTATATTTAATTTAGAACCGTATCCATTAAGATTTCAGTCGTCTGGGATATAATACCATGCTGTTTGGTGTACATGTGAGAAGAACTTGTAGACAGGGGCAGAAACTTCCTCTAAAGTGCTTGCCACTATACCAAAGTGCATATCATCATATCTTAGAAGACTGTGGTTGTGATGGTCACTGCTGTGAAAACTTCAAATTTTGTAACTGCATCTGTTGTTTATGTTGGCACTTGTTTACCAGAATCCAAGAATAATGGTTTTTATTTGTATGGCAGAATTTTTATTCAGTAAAAGTATTTAGTTGATAATTTTAAATCCTGCCAAATCATCCACACACTTTCTGTATGACAACAGATTTTTTCTTAATACTAAGGTCTCCATTAATTTATACTCTATTAAGCTAATGTTTTAAAATTCAAGAAGTAACACACAAAGTTGTAAATAATTAATTTTAAAGACATCTTTCGAAGGTCTGTAGTGTCTTTTGAAGTGACATGTATGGTAGTTTATAGGTGTGGTTTATTATTATTATTATTATTATTATTATTAATTTATTGTTATTTATAATGTGGAAGATGTATAGGCCATATAAATAGTCACATGATGAGCAATTTGAAAATAACAGGTTGATATGTAATATGCATAAAGCTGTGAAAAAAATCTGGTACAAAATGTGATTCACTTTAGGCACATTTTTTACTTTAGAAAAATAGTTAATGGGTAGGTAATTGAATATTATGGCAAATCCAAAATTTATATATGACTTTTTTATAATTAAAATATTTTTGGGTGGTTATTTTGATCAGAGGAGTGTGTTACCATTGTATCATCCAGCTGTATACGCTTACTTTTACAATAACAACTGTAATAATACCTTAATAATAAACAGTCAATATAAACATGTGCACATATGTACACACCTGATGTTAAATTAATGTTTTTTATTCCTTTTCTTTATCTGTCTAAACATTCCAGAGATGTCACATTGTTATTGTAATGTATTTACAAGTTGTGAGAGTGTGTTGTGTTCTTTGTATTCAAGCAATTGTGTTTTTGTCACTTGTTCTAATTCTCTTTTATCACTTGTAGTAGTAGGTATGAAAAGATATTTGTTATCCAGTGTGCAAATGAAGAGAATAAATGATCCACTGTTCAGTTGACATGTGGATGGTATTTAATATGCTTATTAATTGGATTCCTCTACTACTGACAATATTTCAGCTTCAAAAAAATGACTGTCGTTTGCTAGCGCTTTTTGTAAATTTTATTGCCGCGGGTTAATCCCGACGTCTCAGATTTTTGTCATTTTTCTTTATTTTAATGAACGTTTTTATGTCCTGTACTAATGATGTGCAGGGACTGCAGTTGTATGAGGGGGTGCTGATAAGTCCTTAGCCCGACCAGGAAGGAAAAAAGCTACAGCGACCAAACTCGGAATTTATTCAACATACTCCCCACGAAGTTCAATAAACTTCTTAGCCTGTTTCTCTAACTTTTGCAAGCCACTCAAAAAAAATCAGAAGGCTGTCCGTCCAACCAG
>Ga0131853_10006427_pt1 | contig 21208 bp, 24 predicted proteins | sample TergutLab28metaG_FD_92764 | JGI IMG/M metagenome (GOLD analysis project Ga0131853, IMG submission 92764) | Labiotermes labralis P1 segment gut microbial communities from Petit-Saut dam, French Guiana - Lab288 P1 (version 2) (version 2) | ecosystem: Host-associated > Arthropoda: Insects >...
CGTTGAAATGCCAGATGGTACTCTTCATATTTTTGATCAGCCTGAAGGTGCAGAGGCTTTCAGGCGTGCCCAAATGACTGCTCATCTTCGCTGTGCCACGTGCAGCACTTTTACAACAACTGTATTGTCGAGTTCGACTTTGACAAACCAATTTGTTAGAAATATTGGTAGTACTTGGACGACTGGTTCATTAACTGTTCCAATGGGAACAAGTGTTAGTGGAACCATTACTGTTCCAATTGGATTTGGAGCGGAAGCGAGTCTTACAGTATCTTTTACTTCAAATACAACTACAACTTTTAGGAATTCAAACGGTCAGAGAATTATAGGAGCACTATACTCAGATGTCATAGTGGCGAATGTGCGACACACTGAAATAAACAATGCAACAGGCAATGTTGTACGAACGTGGACAGCAACAACAACAACTCCTACTAATCGGATTATAGGATGTCGCAGAGATACATCCACGAATATATGGTGGAATTGTAATCAATAGGAGGATCATATAATAGCATGGGTAAACTTAAATATTTTTATTATGGATTAGGTATTTTTCTAGTTGGTCTTGTTGTGTGGATTGGTTTTATTTGGCCATGGATGGATACACGTACATTACATAACTCATTAATAGCATCGCCTTGGAGTTTTGAGGCAGAGCCTTCATGGAATGAGTTAGTGACTAATATTGAACGTGAAATTGGTGGGATGATTGAATTTCATGAAAATAACCGAGTTATGCTTATAGAAGATGATGGAACGATGCGAGAAGGAATTTTTCATATTAGTATCGTTAGAAATTTATTTGTAGGGATAAACATGATAGAATTAGAATTGATATTTGACGATGGTGTCATTTATGAATTAAGTATTGAATCTAGAAAAATTGCGTTGGATGAATTAGAATTTTGGGCAAGTATTTTTGAATCTTATTCGATATTTGAAGGGCATGCTGATGTGAGGTTATCTAGAAACAATTAGTTAAAAAATCTATTCCAAGCCGTTGAGTTTACCCCTGTACAAAGACTAATACAAGTCTTGGCTGGCATCCTGCTTTTTCAGGCACTCAAAGAGTTGATGGTTACTGGTTTTCTTCGACAGCAAGTAGTCAATTTAGTGTTTCTGTTAGCATCTGTCCAATGGATATCCGTAGGTGTGAACGTTTCTGCACCGCTGAATGGAGGTTCAGGATTCTTTATTGCTACTAGCGGAAGTAATGTGGCGACTAGACCACAAGTGAGAGGAAACGTATATAGGCAGGTATGGCGTGTGGAGGAAAGAAATAATGCAACCAATAATTTGGTTAGAACATGGAATGAAACTATTTATGTCACTGCTAACACGTTTATTAGTATTAGAAATGCAGATGGTACATGTAACCGAGTGTGTGCTTCTAAAAATGGTCAGATAAATTACAAAGATAGGGTGAGCTAAGTGAAGAACAGGATAACGATTGAAAAGGCGACTTCCATTTTTATAATATTATTGGTAGTCATGGTTATATTTTTATTAATAATATGGATTTCACACCCCTCCCTCATAACAGGTTCTAGACCTGAGGTCAATGCACTTATGCGAATGTCATTAGAAGAAGATAGCGTTCCCGCTTTATTGATAGATGATATATTTTTAGGTGAATTGCAAGAAGGAGAACTAGAGATAGGTGTATTTATTGGAGAATCATCAAGTCGTTTAACACAACGATTCAAAAAGAATTTGGAAGAAATCTTATTGCATAATAATGACATGTTGTTCTTCTATATTGATGTTGATTCAGAAAACATAGAAAATCCTGATTTTCAAACCTTGATGGATGGATTGGGTATTTTAGGACTTCCTGCACTTGTTCTTTTTGAAGGTGAATTTGGAGCCTTTTATCGATACTATTTTGAGGGTTATGAAACATGCTCTATAATCAAATGGATTCGAGAAGTTGATGATTTAACTGGTCGTGAGAGGGAAAATGGAATATCTTGGTGGGAAAATCAATTATGTTCAGAAGACTAATGGATTCTCCTACTTTATCCAATGTTTTAAAAGGTGTATTACGGAATTCCAGTCAACAATAAGAGATAATAAAAATAAGGTACGCATCTTGAGTTTAAGCGGTGTGATGTGTACCTTATTTTTTATAATTTGAAATCTTCTAGCGGCATGTCATGATTTTTAAGAAAATCAATAATATCATCATAGAGAAGATCTAAATCTAATAATTCTAAGCCTTTAAGGAGTTTTTCGAGTTGCCGTTGATTATAAAGAGGATCTCCTAATTTGTAATAAGCAATTTGCTGAATTGAACGTGCTACCAAAGAGGTATAAAAGGGTTGTACCCCTCGACATTTCCTAGCTTGTTCTGCAAAATGGATGGCTTCATTGTAATAATTTTTATTGGCTAAAGCGTAACGAGCTAAATTGAGAAATAGATTATGAGTCAACTCATTTTGTCGTATCCCGAGAGAAGAATGTTTTAGTTTAACCAATGCATCATTGGCCATCTGGATGACTTCTTCCATTGAGAAAATATAGTAACAGTTAGAAAACAGACCAATTTCATACTCAAACCAAGTCTCTACTCCCAATAGATATTCTTTAATAGGTTTTAATTCTTCACGGGCTTTTTCATAATCTAGCTTAGTAGTATCAAGAATTAGTGCTCCGCTTAACATACAATGGATGTGAAGGAAATAAGGTTCCTTGTGAATCGCATAATCCTCTTTAGCTTTAGAAATGATAGATTTCAAGTGTTGTACGTGAAAATACTCGCTTAGGCTTTTTAAGCTATTCTTAGTTTCAGCTCGTGCTTTGAAGTGGCTATTTTCTAATAAAATATTGAACTCTTCGAAAGAAACATTCAGATAGGAAAGGCCTTTAATAAGTAATTCCGCACTAAGTGTTCGTTCATCGTTTTCAATTTTACTCAATGTAGAGGGAGAAATAGATAATACTGTTGCAAAAGTATTAGCAGGCACACCTTTTTTCTCTCTGATTTTTTTTAAAGTTTTACCAATGAAAATCTCTTCTTTTTGTTTTATTTTTTGTTCCATCTAAATACCTCCAGTTTCCAAAATGGAAATTTGAAAATAAAAGTTTCCGTTTTGGAAATTCTTGTTCTTATTGTTAAAATATATGTTATCATATAAATGCAAGAATGCCGCTTGCTTCCATTAAATCTAAACACAAGTGGCCTTTTGATAATGTTCTTGTTTCATTATGACAAATTATAGCAGATACGCTCTAATTGCGCAAGGGGGAGATAGCGAGAATATGAACAAAATTTTGAAAAAACCAAGGAGAGGTTGATATGGAATCATTTAAAAAATACAAGAAAATACTAGCTGACTTACTAGAGCTTAATAAGAAACAGGAGCAGCAAAGTGAATTAGATACCGCACAATTGACTGGTTTAAAAGAAGCGAGAGAAATTCTTACGCGTGTTTTGGAAATACTAGAATTTGAAAAAAATCATGACCATTTAGTGGAAGCATTACAAAATGACAAACTAAGAGAGTTGCTAGGCGAAGAGAATATTGAATCTCTATTACGCGATGTAAATAAAATTTGTGATAAGTATACATTATCATATAATATTTTGTGTGGAAGCATTATTGCAGTTTAACAAATACAGTCAATAAAAATAAAGGCACATAGCTAACAAAGTTGTATGCCTTATTTTTGATTGTATAATTTTTTAACTATAAAATTAGAGTTAACAGTTGGATATTGGAATTTCATGTTTTTTGAGGAGAATCATGAAATCATTAGAGAGATCACCAAAGTCTAATAAATTTAAACCTTTAATTAGATTTGAAAGTTGAGATTCACTATAAAGAGGACTTTCTAGTTTATAATAAGCGATTTGCTTAAGAACTCGAACCATTAGGGAAGTGTAGAACGGATCTTTTACCTGACAATTGAGTGCTTGGCTAGCAAAATCAATCGCATCTGTGCAGTAATCTTTTTCTTCTAGTGCATATAGAGCTAGATTAATAAATAAGTCACGAGTCAACTCCTCTAGCCTCGCTAAAGAAGAGTTTTTCATTTTGCTCAATGTTTCATTAGCGATCTTGATTGTTTCCTCAATTGGAAACAAATAATAACAATTACTGAACAAACCGATTTCATACTCAAACCAAGTCTCCACACTTAATAAGTAATCTTTAACAGGCTTCAAAGCTGTGCGTGCTTTTTCGAAGTCCACGCCTGTTTCACTAAGGATTAACCTGCTATCTAGCATGGAATAAATATGTAAAAAGTAGGGTTCTTTAAAATCTTGATAATGTTTATCGACTCTAACCATCATGGCTTTTAAGTAGTGATTGTATTGCAAATCTATTATTAGGTTTTTCAAGTCTCTTTTAGTTTCAACACGAGCTTTAAAATAACTATCCTTGAATAAAAAACCGAACTCTTCAAAAGTTACATTAAGGTAAGAAAGTGCTTTAATAAAGAAGTCCGCATTAACTGACTGCTCACCTCTTTCAATCTTAGATAATTGAGAGGCAGAGAGAGCCATTGCAGTCATAAAAGCGGTGGTTGAAACACCTTTTTTTGTTCTGATTTTTTTTAAAATTTTGCCGATATTAGTATCTTCTATTTCTTTCATATATGAACACCTCCGTTTTCTAAATTAGCCAAAAAAAACTTTTTTTGGCTAATTTAGAAATTTTTTAACTTATTGTCAAAAAACGTGTTATAATGTATCAAGCTAAAGACTTAGACTCAAGTATGGCAATTTAGACTCAAGTATGGCAATTTAAAGCGAAAGGAGGAGTACTGATGAGACATTCTATTATAAAAATTTGTGATATTGCTAAATCAAGTGCCTATGGCACAATCACGCCAATCAGTGACATCATTATCATCATTCCAAAGGGCTAAAATGCATTGCATTCTATGCGATTAGTCTTATTATATACTAGAATTCAACTAATTTCAACAGTTAATTTCTAGAAAAAATGGCTAGGATGATTTGAAATTTTTATTCAGACTAGCCAAATAGCACAAACGTGCCAAAATTGGATTTTTTCATTGAAAAGGTGTTCGAAAAAGCAGTTAAAATGTCGAATTAAATGAAAAAAATATTTTGGCCGTTGTGCAAAAAATTTGTAGTTTAAATTACAAAAAATGATCATTTGCTCAAAAAAAGAGGAAATGACATCAAGAAGGTGTCGATCGCATCAATTTCTTTTTGAATTAAAAAAAGCCGAAATCCGTGCATTAAAATTTATGATTCTGACTTAATAACAGCTAAAGGGGGAATAGCAACAAGATTTATAGAGAAGGAGAGTAATGACTTATGAATGTAATAATTTGTACCGGTAAAGCGAAGATGGTTAAGCATATTGAGGATATCGTAAATAAATACATTTCTAGTGAAGAGACTTCTGACGTTAGAATTGAATTGGCTACAACTAATCAATATGAAGTCTTGGATTTATTTATGGAACGAAAAATAGTAGCAAAAGGAAAAGAAAAACTTGTGTCGCGACCACTTAAAAAAAGATTGCTACTATTAGACGTTAATTTTGGAGATGATGTGTCTCATCTTAACGGTTTAGAATTAGCAAAAGAAATCAGAAAATATGATTGTTTTACCCGCATTGCATTTGTTACAAGCATTCCTTTGGACATGAATGTTGTTGTCGCTGCCAAAATTGAACCACTAGGTTACGTTTATCAAATGGCCACTGTCGACTTGGAAAAAGTCATTTTTGACTTTCTAAAAACGGCCTACGAAAGAGTCAATACCTCCTCTGTAATCCGTTGTGTTGGACTCCGAACTGAGGGAGAAATTCAATATATTAATCTTTCTGATATTTTTTATCTAAAAGCAAATAAAAGAGAAGACCAAATCGAGGATGAAAGTAAAGAGGAAGATGAAAAGAAAAATGCTTGTTTGGCTATTTTGTATACTTCCAATGGTGAAAAAAGATTAACAAAAGGTCTGAAAGTTTACGAGGAAGAAAATATATATCTTCTTAGAATAGGACGAACATACTTGGTAAATCCATTCAATGTGAAAAAAGCACGCAGAATTCAAAAAAACGTAAAAGTGACGATGAATAATGGAGAGGAGTTTATTGTATCACTAAATGCTTACCAGAAGTATGAAAAAGCTGTCGATGAATTATATAAGTCAGGTTGGATTTGAATTAAAATAACATTTGAAGCACATGTCGATGTGCTTTTTGTTAGGCGTTTTCTTTAAAAATATAAGCAGAAAATATACGTTAAAGACACAGGTTGTGGTATACTAAACAAGAAAATAACTTAGCCTAAGCGAATAGGAGGAAAAATAATGGGTAAATATTTCGGAACAGATGGTATTAGAGGGGTTGCAAATACTGAACTAACAGTAGAATTAACAATGAAATTGGGGCGTATTTTAGGTGCAAGATTGGTTAAAGATTCTCCACACCCAAAAGTGTTAATTGGTCGTGACACACGCATTTCAGGTGAAATGCTAGAGCATGCATTAATCGCAGGACTTGTTTCCTCAGGTGTAAGTATTATGAAACTAGGTGTCATTTCAACGCCTGGTGTCGCTTATCTAACCAAAAGTCTAGATGTGCAAGCAGGTGTGATGATTTCAGCCTCTCATAACCCTGTTGAAGATAATGGAATCAAAATTTTCCAAGGTGATGGCTATAAATTAAAAGATGCGATTGAGTTAGAAATTGAGTCACTTTTAGATGATGAAATGGATGTTTTACCACGTCCAATAGGTGGCGAAATTGGAACGGTGGAAAGTTTTAAAATGGGAACAGATAAATATATTAATTATCTTAAAACAACCATTGACAACGAACTTTCAGGTTTCAAAATCGCGCTTGATCCTGGACATGGAGCGGCGTCAGCCCTTGCGCGTCAGTTATTTGTTGACTTAGGTGCAGAAGTTGTGACCATTGGTGATCAACCGGATGGTTTGAATATCAATGATGGGGTGGGATCTACTCATCCTGAAAAATTACAAGCTGCTGTTGTTGATGAAGCTGCTGATTTTGGATTCGCTTTTGATGGAGATGCTGACCGTTTGATCGCGGTTGATGCTAAGGGTGAAATTGTTGATGGTGACCAGATTATGTTTATTTTGGGTCGACATTTGAAGGCTCAAGGGAAGCTAAAAGATGATGTAATTGTCTCAACCGTTATGAGTAATCTTGGCTTTTATAAAGCAGTCGAGGCTGCAGGGATGAAATCTGTTGCTGCTAAGGTTGGGGATCGTTATGTATTGGAAGAGATGCTTGATAAAGGTTATTCTTTAGGTGGAGAACAATCAGGGCATATTATTTTGCTTGATTATCTATGCACAGGAGATGGTTTGTTGGCGGCTGTTCAACTTGCCAATGCCATTAAAGAATCAGGGAAGTTGCTTGCTGAACTTGCTGCAGATATGCCAAAATTCCCACAATTGCTTGAGAATATGCGTGTGATTGATAAGGAAGCCATTCAGAAGAATCCAGAAGTGTTAGCAAAGATCGCTGAAGTGGAAGCTGAGATGGCAGGCGAAGGTCGTGTATTGGTGCGTGCTTCGGGTACTGAGCAGTTGTTACGTGTGATGGTTGAGGCAAAAACCGATGAACTGTGCAAGAAATACGTTTCCAGTATCGTGGAAGTTGCAAAAAAGGTTGACGTTTAAGACGAAAAGTGATAAAATACTAAGGTTGCTAGTGCCTTCATGGGCCTACAACCGCACGGATTTAGGTTTTCAAATGTGATTCAATTTACTTGAATTTACTACCTAATACGGCGAGTCTTGGGACTAAATTAACACAAACTTAATGGAGGTGCAGAGGATGTACGCAATTATTAAAACTGGCGGAAAACAAATCCAAGTTGAAGCTGGACAAGAAATTTATATCGAGAAGTTAAATGTTGAAGAGGGTGAAACTGTCACATTTGACGAGGTTGTGATGATTGGTGGAGAGACAACAGTTGTTGGAACGCCATTGGTATCAGGTGCAACAGTTGTTGGTGAGGTAGAACGTCACGGACGTGGACAAAAAATTATTGTTTTCAAATATAAGCCGAAAAAAGGTTATAAAAGAAAGCAAGGTCACAGACAACCTTATACAAAAGTTGTGATCAAATCAATTAACGCTTAGTAAACTTAGGAGTGACTTAAGTTATGATTACTGCAAAATTTGAATATGCTGGTGAAGATGTGATTGCTTATGAAATTTCAGGGCATGCCATGTCAGACGAACCAGGACGCGATTTGGTTTGTGCAGGAGTAAGTGCTGTTGTGTTTGGTTTAACCAACGCTTTAATAGGTCTTGGCTTAGATGAAGCAAAAGTTAAACTAGACGATGGTTACTTACGGGTAGATACCCATGATGCTGATGAAGATATGAACGCCTTGATTTACGGTTTAATTGTTTCGTTGGAAACCATTGAGCGTGAACATGATGAATATCTAGCAGTGGTAAATTTATAATTCTGAGAATTATAAATTGGGATGTATAACTTTTATGATAGAGGAGGAAATACCAATGTTAACTTTAAATTTACAATTTTTCGCATCGAAAAAAGGGGTAGGTTCAACGAAAAACGGTCGTGATTCAGAATCTAATCGCCTTGGAGCTAAAAGAGCAGATGGTCAACCAACAAAAGCTGGTATGATTATTTATCGTCAACGTGGAACTAAAATTTACCCAGGTGAAGGTGTAGGAATGGGGAAAGATCACACTTTATTTGCTAAAGTAGATGGTGTTGTACGTTTTGAACGTTTAGGACGCGACAAGAAAAAAGTTTCTGTTTACGCTATTGCTGAGTAAAAATTACTCTTCGAATATTGATGAAAGCCCCGAAATTATCGGGCTTTTTGTTTATTTTTTGACGTTTTGGTAGGTGATTTTGAGATGAAGAAAATAATGATAGTCATAACTATTTTGCTAGGAGTAGTTACCTTTTCTGGTTGTACGACTCATACTTTTCGTTACGATTACGACGAGTTAATGGAAGACCTCACAAGAGCAGAAATTATTTACATGGCAGAAGAAGTTTTCTTTTTTGAAATACATTGGTATGTTGGTATTGATGACTCTGAATATGAAGTCGTCCGAGAATTAACCGTCGATGAAACTCACGATTTGATTAGAGCGTTGTCGAGCGTAAGATTTTCGTACAATCAAATATGGTTACCTGCTTCTATTTCCAGTATTTATTCTATGCAAGGGTATGGAATTAAACTCTATTATGGAGAAAACCAATTTATCATTATTGCTCAAACCGGTGATTATGGGCATGGAATGCGGAAACTTGCTCAAGTAAGGGCTGGTAGAACTGTTACGGACAGAGATTGGGATAACCTTTTTTCAGAATTTGATTTGGATTAACGATTGACATTGGCAAAATCGTCGGTACTTGGCAAATTATCAAAAAACTACCAACTGGTTGGGATAAATTACTTCTGTAAATGGCAAGCTGGTGAAATTATATGAAAACTGTTTATATGGGATTGAATTCGAGTGAGGAGCAATTTTAAATGAAAGAACAATTTGTTAAAATGAATGATAACACAAACTTGTTTGTAAAATCATATATGGGTGGATTTGACAAAACGATTTTACTTCTTCATGGTGGACCTGGTGCAGGATGTGATTATTTTAATCATACGGCAAAACTTTTATCACAAAACGTGAATGTTGTCACATTTGACCAGAGAGGTGTTTGGCGTTCAGATTCACTAAATCCAGAAAGCTTTAATTTCGAATCACTTATTGATGATATCGAAGAAATTAAGAATGCTTTAAGCATTGAAAAGTGGCATGTATTAGGTCATTCTTTCGGTGGAGTGTTAGCATTATTTTATACTGCTAAATATCCAAAGAGTGTTGAACGAGTTATTTTTGAATGCCCATCTTTCGATAATAATGACACTGCTTCAAATCTAGTTGAAATGATTATAAACAAATTAAATAAAACAGGCCATACTGAAATTGCAACTGAAATTACAAAAAGATTTGAAGCAAGAAACGCTGAATTGAATGATTTCAACGACATATTCGCAATAATTCCGAGTGAAATTGTGACCAATTTATACCACCCATTCCCAATAGACGAAGAATCTGCAAGTATGATGTCAAAATATCCTAATGAAGAAGAGCATCAAAAAACACAAATGCATGTCGAATTAATTCTTAATGATAGCTTAATGAAGAAAAGTCACTCGCACTTATTAAAAGAAATAAAAGTACCTGCGTTATTACTCCTTGGTGATCAGGATATCGTAACATCTGCAACCCAACAAGATTCATTTGAAAAAAATGCTGAATTTGGAAAAAAAATTATTATTCCTAATGCGGGTCATACACTACATAACGAACTACCGCATTTGTTTGCTCAAACTGTTTATGATTTTATTAATGAGGAGTAATCGAAATGATTGAAATGACAGAAGAAAAACGAGAGCAAATCCTAGCCCTTAAAGACAGCAAGGGTTTCAAGAAGAATAAGATAACATTTTTCAAGGATATTCCAGAAGAAAAACTTGAAAAATTTAAAACAACGTTAAGTAAAAATAAGAAACTCCAGCCATTCGCAGAAGATGAGGAATTAATCATTTTTAAGCCCTTTGTGCTTGAGAGCGGAAAAGACGCAATTCTCATCACAAATAAGGCACTATACTTCAAGTATTTTCAATATACAAATCTAATTAATTTAGAGGATATTGTACTGATACAAGTTGATCCATTTGACACCACGCAAATCTCATTCGTTCTCAAAAATGGAAATACAGAGGAAGTCTATGTAGCAGAGCTATATAAGGAAATCGAGGAACTTATGCAAATTCTCTTGGCGGGAACAGGAGTCGAGAATGCGTATACTGAGGACGGGAAATCTATTGTTGAGCTGGCAGAGAAGACTGCGCAAAACAACAAAGCCCTATCATACTTCATGGGAGCTTTGGAGTGGTTGGAGTTCTTACTTGGAGCACTTGTTACTGCATACTACATGGAATTTGATTTATCGCAAATTTTTGAACCGCTCGGCAGAATTCCATTAACAGGTGTTCAGATTTACTTGTTGTCAATTATCTTATCGACTGGATTCTTGATTAGCACGATCTTGATTCGTAAATTTGGAACGCTCTATAAGAAAACGTGGCGTTTTGTATTTGCAATAAGTGCGAGTATTTTCTGGATAATTTTGGACTTCGTATTTTTAGGGTCAACATTGGGCTGGTTTTAATGTGAGTCGTTGCACAAAAAAAGATTTTTTGTAGAGGAGGCATTTGAATGTTTGTCGATCAGGTTAAAATAAAAGTAGCAGCTGGAAATGGTGGGAATGGGATAGTTGCATTTAGAAGGGAAAAATATATCGATAAGGGCGGGCCTGCAGGTGGTGATGGCGGTCATGGTGGATCGGTGGTCTTTGTGGTAGATGAAGGGTTATCGACTTTGCTGGACTTGCGTTATAGTAAAATTTTGCGAGCTCCTCATGGTGAAAATGGGATGGCTAAAAACTGTCATGGGAAAAATTCGGAAGATTTAATTGTGAAAGTTCCAGTGGGAACGGTTATTTACAATGATGAAACAGGAAAAGTAATTGCTGATTTGACCGATGTGAATCAGAGAAAAGTGATTGCTAAAGGTGGCCGTGGTGGCCGTGGAAATGCCCGTTTTGCAACCCCGCGGAATACGGCACCAGAGCTTGCTGAGAATGGTGAGGTAGGTCAAAAATTAACCATCCGTGCAGAGTTGAAGCTTCTAGCTGATGTGGGGCTGGTTGGGTTTCCTAGTGTTGGGAAATCGACTTTGATTTCAGTAGTTTCAGCAGCAAAGCCGAAAATTGCCAATTATCACTTCACCACCTTGGTGCCTAACTTAGGTGTGGTAGGTGTGCCAGATGGGCGATCGTTTGTGATGGCAGATTTACCTGGGTTAATCGAAGGTGCTTCAACTGGAACGGGGCTTGGTCATCAATTTTTACGCCACATTGAAAGAACCAGGGTTATTTTACATGTGATTGATATGTCAGGTAGTGAAGGTCGTGATCCTTTTATGGATTATGTGACCATTAACAATGAGTTAGCGCAGTATAAGTATAAATTGATGGAGCGTCCACAAATTATCATTGCCAACAAGATGGATTTGGATGAGGCCGATGAACAATTAGAGTTATTTAAAGCGCAGTTGTATGAGGGGAAGACTGAAGAAGAGATAGAAGAGATGTTAGTTATTCCAATTTCTTCAGCAACTCGCATGGGAATTGATGAGCTTTTGTATAAGGCGGCGGATTACTTGGCGAAGACACCAGAATTCCCATTGTATGATGAGGAAGATATGGAACAAGCTGTATTGTATAAGTTTGAGCCAGAAGAAGCACCATATGTGATTCATAAAGGTGATGATGGCATCTTAACTGTAACAGGTCCAGCAATTGATCGTATTATGCATCAAACGAATTTCAATCAAGAAGCTTCTATTCAACGCTTTGCAAGAACGCTACGACATTTAGGCGTTGATGATGAGCTTCGTGATCTAGGTGCTGTCGATGGCGATACAGTGCGTGTCCTTGATTTTGAATTTGACTTTAAAGAGTAAGATGAAAACGTAGTCCGGAATTGGATTATGTTTTTTTATGCTTAAGCTAAAAGTAATTTTTTATGCCATTTATCATATGGGTTGCAAAGTCGATTTTTTCTTTTTCACTCAGTTCGATTTTTATATTATCCACATAATCCTTCAAAGCATTTTCAATAATAGCCTTGTATGTTTCTGGTAAATGTGCGAGTCCCCATAGCCCGCCTTGCCTTTTTGATAAGATTTTACCATCTTTTAAATAAGCTAAAACCCGACATAAATTTAAGACAATGTATGTTGGATATTCAATAATGTCTTTCTCGGCATTTTCAATATCATAATAAATGCTATCCACATAATACTCATTTTTGACATCTCCAAAAACATCGCTTATTGGTTGACCATATAATACTTGACCACAGGCTTTAATGATTGTAAAATGAGCAGCCAAGTCTTTATCTGTTTTATAATCGTTATTGGAATAATCATTTAAACAATCGTTAGAAAAATGTAATTCGTAAGGTGTTGGATATGTGAAGTCTAGACAGTGTTTTTTCAACACCACGCTCATTTCAAATCCTTTTTGGGGTGCGAAACCTTCTAATTCAGTTAGTTTGTTGATGAGCTGCTTTTGAATATCATGGTTCATTTTATCATTGATGACAACGATGAAGTCTATGTCACTACTTTCAGGATTAAAGCAATCAAATACAATGGAGCCATGAAGATAAATCCCCACTAGATTGTCTTTTAAAATATTTTTATAACCTGCTTTTAATTGATCCAAAAATATGTCTACCATCTTTTCAACTCCTAGTAAAATGTGAGTAGGGATAGTTTATCATAAATTTAAGATTATAGCTATCATGTAAGTTTATTTTGCTAGGGTAATCGCATAAAACTGACTAACGCATTATGTCGGATTTGCTTAAATTAATTCAAAACTGTCTCGGAATGGCCTGATTTGAGAGAAACGAGACAGTTTGGGAGCCGAAGTCTTTAAGAACTGTCTCAGAATGACCTGATTTGAGGGAAACGAGACAGTTTGGAAGCCGAAGTCTTTAAAAACTGTCTCAAGATTGCCTAATTTTGTGAATCCGAGACAGTTTCGCCGTGTTTGATTAAACTTGTCTTATACGTTCATTGCTAATATCATGTTGGTCATCCCTCAATCTGCAAGTTGAAACTAACGCATAATAAAAAACGTGATCCAGATTAACTCGGATCACGTTTTAACTGCTACTACTACTTGGTTTCAAATCTTGTTGATAACTTCTTATGGCAGTTATAAGACTGAAAATTGCTCCTAACACCCAGAAAATTGACGACCAAATGCGGGTCTTATCCGTTACGAATGTTTCAAAATCCATCATTTCCACTTCCTTTAACATCATGCTCCATGATTTATTATATGGGCAAATGCTGGAATGGGTGACCACCTAAATTATTTTATAGTAAATTATCGCTGTATACTCATATGCATGCGCATGGTAAACAATGAAAAAGACTACCTCTTTCTCATAGTAAACCATGAAAAAACTATCGTTTTCTCATGGTTGGGAATAACAAAACATCACGGATAGATGCTGAATCAGTTAATAACATCACCAGACGATCGATGCCAAGTCCCATTCCACCTGCTGGAGGCATTCCGTATTCTAAAGCTTCGATGAAGTCGATGTCCATTTCATTGGCTTCGTCATTACCGAGTTCAGCTTCTGCAAGTTGCGCCTCAAAACGTTCTTTTTGATCGATTGGATCGTTTAATTCTGTAAAGGCATTGGCGTATTCGCGCCCGTCGATAAATAACTCGAAGCGGTCAGTAAAACGCCCATCTGCTTTGTTTTTCTTTGCTAGTGGTGATACTTCTACTGGGTGTCCGTAGATGAAGGTTGGTTGGACAATGGTTGATTCGACAAATTCTTCGAAAAACTCATTAATGATATGTCCCACACCTGTATAGTGAGATGGGACGCTGATGCCATGTTCTTTGGCAATTGCTTTTGCTTCATCGAGTGTCATTTCTACTGTGAAGTCGACCCCTTTAACTTCTTTGATAGCTTCGACCATGTTGAGACGGTGCCAAGGGGTACTTAAGTTGATTTCTTTTTCACCATAAGTGATGGTTGTGCGACCTAAAACAGTTTGTGCGATGTGGACAATCATATTTTCAGTGATATCCATCATGCCTACCATATCGCTATAAGCTTCGTATAGCTCGATCGATGTAAATTCAGGGTTATGGCGGGTAGATAAGCCTTCATTTCTGAAAATACGTCCGATTTCGTATACTTTTTCCATGCCACCTACAAGAAGTCGCTTCAGGTGCAATTCTGTTGCAATGCGAAGGTACAGTGGCATATCTAGGACATTGTGATGAGTGTTAAATGGGCGGGCTGCTGCACCACCAAGGGTTGTGTGTAAAATTGGGGTTTCTACTTCTAAATAACCTAGGTTGTCAAGGTATGAGCGCATGGCAGAGATGATTTTTGTGCGGGTAATGAAGGTGTTGCGACTTTCTTCGCTCATGATTAAATCTACATAGCGACGACGGTAACGTTCCTCAATGTCGGTTAAGCCATGGAATTTTTCTGGTAATGGACGTAGTGCTTTTGTTAAAGGAGTGTATGTTGTGGCTTTAATTGACAACTCTCCGACGTTGGTTTTAAACATGACACCTGTAATTCCGATGATATCACCGATGTCGGCTTTGCCAAATAAGGCATAGGCTTCTTCGCCGATGGCATCTTGGCGAACGTAAATTTGAATTTGTCCACTTACATCTTGGATATGAGAAAAGCCAGCTTTCCCTTTGCCACGTTTGGTCATAATGCGCCCTGCTACTGTGACGGTTGTTTCATCTTCTTTTGATTCTAATTCTTCTTTCGAGAATTCACCGTATAAGTTTTCTAATTCTGACGCTTTGTGTGTACGGTTGAAAGCTTGTCCGAATGGGTCTAGCCCAGCGTCAAACATTTCTTGCATTTTCTGATGGCGGACACTTTCCTGTTCGCTTCGGACTGACTCTTGTTCATTTAGTTCTGTTGACAATTTAATCGCTCCTTTGTTAAGTTTTTGTGTTTTAAAGACACATGGAATCATTATATCATGAAATGAGGATTTTGTTTAGTAGGAAAGCGTACTAAATAAGGTAACCCCCAAAATATAGCTTTTTAAAAATCAGCTGATTTAAGACAGTTCGTAGGTTCAAATATAGCAAAACTGTCTTAAAATCTGTGAAATCTAAAAATCGAGACAGTTTTGGCTTGATTTTTAGCAAAAACTGGCAATGCATTGGTAATTTTTATATCGTTAAAGATTAATTAATATGCTTCGACATTTCCTGTTGACGTTCTGCATGAAAGAGGGTATAATAAATGTATGATAAAAACACGCTTACTTTTAGCATGTAGAAGGAGGTTTGACCTAAATTGAAAAAAGAGAAAGTTATTTCAATATTGGTAATATGTATCGCAATTGTTGTAGCGTTTGCAATTTATTTTGTGAGACTTCCTGACGTTAGAAGCCGCCCACTGACAATGAGAGAATTCATGATTCTAAATCCGGATTTTGGCGAAACCATTGACTTATTTGAATTGCGTCGTGGCGAATATGCCTTTCATCTTTATCATTATCATTTTGGCGAGCGAGTCGCTAGTGAACAGTTAAATCACGTTTTGGTTTCAGAGCGAAATGGAATGGTCACTTTTTATTCAAATCCGATTGAGGAGAATGTCATTAATTTTGGAATGCGAGCCGGCGGGTGGCATGCTAATACCATATGGTTACTTGAACTTGAGCTTGGAGGAATAAGTGCTATGAGTGTAGAGCCTGCTGAAGAGATAATTCGGAATTTGCCTGTTGATCGTGAACAAATCTTGTTAACTTATCAATTTGATAGTAATGGGCGCATTCGTATTCTTTCGACTGTTGATTTTGACGGATTTGCAGAGCAGGTGCCAGATTTAGAAGATATAGAGCATCTGGTTATTATTACAATTACTAGGGTGGAGTAGGTTTTCTACCCAAAGAACCCCATCACCCCGCCGTAAATCAAAGCCCCTAAGATGACCAAAGTTGGATGGGCTTTTTTCTTGTCCAGCAAATACCATGATAGCCCCCCCAGAATCAGCAAATGAACAATCCCAATTTGGTTAAATGCTACTGTAAAGTTCTGCAACACAATGATCCCCAACAAAACAGCAACCGTCGGCTTAATATACAAAGACATTCGTTTAACTTGGGGTGAACTTTTATGTTTCAGTAAAAAATTCATCAATAAAATCTTTAAAAACAAAGATGGTACAACCGTAGCAATTAGCGCGACCATTGAGCCAATTCCTCCACCTTGGGCATACCCAATCGATCCAGCCATCTTAGTTGCAATAGGCCCTGGCAATGCATTACCAGCCGCCAACATCTCAATAAACTCATAATCAGTCATCCACTGATAAACATCCACCACTTCATGCTGAATCAAAGGAATAGTAGCAGGACCGCCCCCATAGCCAAGGATATTTGTGATAAAGAAAACCCAAAAAATTTCTAAATATTCAATCAAGATCTCCATCACTGACCACCTTTATCCTTAGGCGTCACCCTTTTTTTACTAGGCAAAAGAAAGGCTAAAATAATAATACCAGCCACCACAATAGCAGGATGAATACCAAGAAAAACAACGAACCCAATGACAATAAGAGCCTGAATCAGAACACCCAGCCATTTCATATCCTTAGCAGCTGCCGAGATAAATTGCCACGCCATCAAAGCCAACATCACACCAACCACAGGCACAATGGCTTGCAACATGCCCGCCACAACAGGATGTTCCCGATAATTGGACAAGGTTTCAAGTAAAAGGATCAACAAAATCACAGAGGGTAAAATGGTTGCGCAAACAGCAATGAACGCACCAAGGACACCCGCCACACGATACCCCACATACCCAGCCATCTTCGTATTAATCGGCCCCGGCAAAGTGTTACTAATAGCGACAATATCACCAAACTCGGCATCATCCACCCACTCATATTTGTCGACAACTTCCCGCTTAATTAAAGGCAAACATGCCATCCCCCCACCAAAACCTAAAATCCCAGCTCGCAAAAAAGCCATCGTTAAATCCTTATAAGTTTTCAAAGCCTATACATCCTTTCGCAATTGCATTAACAAATAAGCAATGGCTGCCTCATCAAAATGTTTGACATCCAACCCAGTCAGCTCAATAAATCGATCTAATTTATTCATAAAAGTATTTCGGTGCATATGCATCAACTTAGCCCCCGTGGTCACATTAAACCCATTTTCTAAATAACATTTAACAACTGCTATTAATTCAGCATCAGTCAAAAAGATTTGTCCAAACCAGTCGCTAAAAATCGGATGTTGAGAGACAACTTCACTGGAGACCATGTAACTTAAAAAGATGTCTTTATATTTCATCAGTGGTCTATTGCCATCTTTGAATTGTTTAAATAACGCCAATTCACTTTTAAACTTCCCGGGGAGCCATTGGTTAATTTCATATCTGATGGTTTGGTAAAAGGTCAACTCAGAAGAGAAATCTTCTTTTGAGGCGAGTAAAAAGTCTTCGATTTCTGTAGGTTCACCTTCTCCAAGGACTGACAAGTCTAATACAAACCCATATTTTTGATCTAAAAAGAAGACCTTGAAATCTGGATTAAAGCCTTTGACCAAAGATTCGAATTCAAGTTGCAAATCAGTATCAAAGTCATGAAAAAAGAAAATAAATGTCGCATGGGTTGTAGCAGAAGATTTTGAAGGAATTTTAGTGGCAGTTGTGTTTGTTAAGAAACCGCGCCAGAGGAGTTTTTCGATATCTGAAACATCATCCATACTGATGCTGACGTAATTTGATTCAATGAGACTGTGTTCAGTTTGGGAGATATCTTTGCTGATTCCAATAGGTTCGTTTTCTTCGTCAAGGAACCAGAAGTAATCTAAGGCGTTTTCTGGAATTTCACCTGTATGACATTTGTTTTTGAAAATTTGGGCAAGTTTTTTCATGCAACATTACGCCTCCTTTGGCATATATTAGAGTGATTAACTATTTTTGAGATTACAGGGGGACGAACTTATGCCAGCAACCATCACACTACAAGAGCTAACAGGGCTACCGCAATCAAACAACCACATTATTGATATTAGGTCACCTCTTGAGTATGCAGGTGGTCATTTTAAAGGTGCAGTAAATATCCCCTATGATGTATTGATGACGTATCCCGACTCTTATTTGAAAACAGGTGATAATTACTATCTCATCTGCGCCCACGGGACATTAAGCCATCGTGCTAGTGTTATTTTACAATCTTACGGGTATAATGTGACCAGTGTCCGAAATGGTTATGACATTCGTTATTGTTACTATTAGACTTCTCCCATAACTCAGTTAAAACACCTTAGTAAGGCGAGAGCCGAGGTAGGTAAGAGCAAAATACTAAGCAATGCAATCTATCATTTTAAGTGAGATTCCTAACTGGTCACCGAAAGGGCTACTTTATGAGAGAGGTCTATTAATACAAGGTCTGTATAGCCAATGGTAAAACCTCAAACTGAACATCCTTAACAACCCCACAGACTTCGCCATCAGTTTCTAACAACTGGGGCTTTTTTAATGTAATTTCAAAAGATTGGTCACGCTGGAATTTCACCTTCGGATGCCCCACATGAGCCCCTGAATAAACTTTTGAAACAATTTCCAACAGTCTCAGCTTGGAAACATTGGTTGTAGCAAATAATTCCAACATCCCATCATCCATTTTCGACACAGGTGAAATTTTCACGCCACCACCAAAAAACATCCCATTGCAAATAGCGATAATGACAGTTTTATCCACTTGATAATACTGTTCACTGGCAATAAAGTCAGCATCAAAAGCCTTGAATTTAAAGACTTGCTCCATAATTGAGCGAAAATATTTCGCTTTGCCACTTTTCTTTTCCTGATTCATGGTATTCACCGTATGAGCCACAGTTGCTCCAATCCCCACATCGCAAGCATTCAGAAAAAAACGAGCCCCTTTGGTGCCATCTGCAGCTATAAAAGTTGCTCTCCCCACATCAATTTTTTTTAAATCATTCGTCTCAACCATCTTGATAAAGCCGTCTAAATCCTTTGGAATACCAAGGGTTCTTACTGCATCTGAACCGGTCCCTGATGGAAAAATCGTAAAAGCTGGTAATGGGTGTTGTTCTAACAAAGATGCCATGATGCCATTGACTACTTCATTTGCAGTCCCATCGCCACCTACAGAAATAAGGGTATCGTATTGGTGACTAGCGATGGCTTCTTTGGTAATCCTTGTGCCACAACCTGCTTTTTCAGTAAAGCGAGTGTCGTACTGGAAGTGGGCTTGTTCTAGCTTAGGAATGACGGCTTGCCAGCGTTCTAGTGTTCGACCGCCAGCAGAAGCGGGATTTACAATAAATAAAATTTTTCTCTTGCTCATATTATTCATCCTTTTTGTCGCAATTTCTATTATACCACAAAGGTCGGGATTTAAAAATACTAGTTGGGAAATAATGTGGCTTGGTGGTGGTTTGGATCTTTTTGTTTCACTAGAGTAGTAACGGAATATTAGCAAAAAAGACCATTAATGCTCAATCACTACTTTATAGCATGTTTGTGTAGAAGTGCTACGAATGGTGTTTCAATTAAACTAAAATGGACCAAATTTTGGCAAGAATTTTTGGTTTGTGGACAACTCTTAAATAACTGCGCTTTCAAGATGATTTTTTCTAAAAATCACTCGATCTTTGTCGTTGGGTATGATATAATTGTGGAAAACTGATGGGGACTGCCTTTCCTAATAAAGGGCATTTTTTAACTAAATAAGAAAGTGTTGGAGGTGTATCCCCATGGAAGAATATCAGTCCATATGGGACAAAGTTGTAGGTGAAATGAAACTATCAATGTCAGAGCAATCTTTTGAAATGACATTGGCAACAACGAAGCAAGCGTATAAAAGAGAAAACAAAATTTATGTTTCTGTGACCAATGAACACGAAAGGTTTATGCTGGATAAATTTTATTTTCAAGACATTTCAAAAACGCTAGATGATATTTCTGGTGAATCCTTAGAATTAAAGTTTGTCACACCTGATTATATTGAGAGGCAACAACAAAAATACAGCTTGGTAGAGGCTGATCCAAATATTCACAACTACTATCGTGGCAATTTGAACGCCACTTATACCTTCGAGCGTTATGTAGCAGGGAAAAGTAATCGACTTGCTTACATGTTGGCTTTGCAAGTAGCCGACAGACCGGCTGAAGTTGCCAATCCATTTTATATTTTTGGTGGTGTCGGACTAGGGAAAACACACTTAATGCAGGCAGTTGGGAATCAAATGTTGGATAATAATCCCAACGCAAAACTGCTATACTGTACCTCGGAAAAATTCGTAGACGACTATCGCATTGCTACCATGAAAAAAAACTTCGACGACTTTAAAAAGAAATACCGTGAAGTTGATGTTTTATTAATTGACGACATTCAATTTTTAGCCAAAAAAGAGCAGACTCAAGAAGAATTTTTTAATACCTTCAATGATTTGTACAACGATAACAAACAAATCATCATCACTTCTGATCGCCCAGCCTCAGAATTAAAAGACATGATGGACAGATTAACCTCTCGTTTCGAATGGGGGATGCAAGC
>Ga0131853_10006428_pt1 | contig 21206 bp, 22 predicted proteins | sample TergutLab28metaG_FD_92764 | JGI IMG/M metagenome (GOLD analysis project Ga0131853, IMG submission 92764) | Labiotermes labralis P1 segment gut microbial communities from Petit-Saut dam, French Guiana - Lab288 P1 (version 2) (version 2) | ecosystem: Host-associated > Arthropoda: Insects >...
GAACAATTTAATAATAATTTTATGGATAGTCAAAATATGCAAATAGCTCTAAGTTTTGTTGGCAAAGAGGTCGAAATAATAAGAGCAGATGGGCAAAGCGAAAGTGGAAGGGTACAATCTTACAACTTAAACACAGGAATGCTCCGGGTAGGAAACCGGTATTTTGCACCGGAGGAAATTACCTCTATCATCGCCCGCGATGACGCGCCAATCGTTATAGAACGTACCGTTGTGGCAGGCGAACAAGAAATTACAGGAAATATAGGAGAATAACTGGCTATGATGCGCTCACTTTACTCTGGAGTATCAGGGTTACAAAACCACCAAACTAGGCTTGATGTCATTGGTAACAACGTTGCCAATGTTAATACTATTGGCTTTAAACGCAACCGCGTAAACTTTCAGGATATGCTTTATCAAACGGCACAAGGGGCCACGAGACCTACCGATGATTTAGGCGGTATCAACCCGCGCCAAGTTGGTCTTGGTGTAAGCGTAGCTACTATCGATACTATCCATACGCAAGGCAGTATGCAAACTACCGGCGTACGCAGCGACCTTGCTATTCAGGGCGATGGCTTTTTTATTTTGCGTCAGGGCGAAAATAATTTTTATACCCGCGCCGGCGCTTTTGGTATTGATGCCGAAGGTGTGCTGGTTAATCCTGCTAACGGTATGCGTGTGCAAGGCTGGGCCGCCACCGAAGAAGGCCAAGTAAATGCCAGCGGTGATGTAGGCGATTTGCGTATTCCTATTTACAATAAAGAGCCGGCCCGTGCTACTACTATGGTAGAAATGATGAGTAACCTTAATAGTAACAGCCCTACCGGCGAAACTGCGTGGGTGATAGACCGCACTATCTTTGATAGTTTTGGTAACACCCATCAGCTGCGTATTGAGTATGCCCGTGTGGAAGGTGAGCCCAATACGTGGATAGGCAGTGTTTTTATTAATCCCGAAATGGGAGAAGACGGTGTTTTAACTAACCCCACCAACTTGGCGGTAACGATAGACGGCGCCGAGCTTTCGGAAGACGGCACCCAATTTACCATGCGTTTTGATAACCGCGGGGCCTTAGCTAGCTTGGGCGGCGCCGACCCGCTTATCGCCGAAGGTAGATTAGCCATTAGCGTGGCCTTTGATGTGCCTACCAGCAACGAAGATGAAGACGGCGCCTTAATGAGGCAAGAATTTGACGTAATGGTGGGTACTGTAGGCAGCTTTGAAGACAGTACCACGCAAACGGCTCAGGTTAGCAGCAATAAAGCCTTTAGGCAAGACGGCTTCACGATGGGTTATTTAACCAGTTTTAACATAGATGCCAACGGTTATATTAACGGTGTTTACACCAACGGCCAAAGCAGGATATTAGGGCAAATAGCTTTAGCTACCTTTACCAACCCCGGCGGCCTAGAGAAGAGCGGCGATACCAACTTTATCCGCACCACTAACAGCGGCGAGGCTTTAGTAGACCCTGCCAATGTGGCCGGTAAGGGCAGGTTAGCAGCCGGTATGCTGGAGATGAGTAATGTCGATTTATCCGAAGAGTTTGTCGATATGATTGTGGCGCAAAGGGGTTTTCAGGCTAACAGCAGGGGTATTCAAACGGCCGATACTCTATTGCAAGAGATATTAAATTTAAGATAGTTAAGAGGTAGTAGTTAATAGTTGAAAAATGGGCGGCTTAGCCGCCTTTATAAAGGCCAGTTGTAGTTATTAGTTTTTAACTATTATCTATTAATTTGAAAAAAAGATGATAAAATTAACGTTACTTGGTAAGGCGGGCAAAACTTTTTATTTAAATCCGCATATTATTGAGCATATTGAGCTGGTGCCCGATACCACTATTACTTTGCTTTCGGGCCGGGTAATAGTGGTAAGCGAAGATTACGAAACCATTACCGAGCGAATAATTGATTACAGACGTAAAATTGGGGCCTTTAAGAACGAGGAGTAAACAAAGAGGATTATGGATACCACAAGTATATTTGGGTTAGTTTTAGGTATTTCAATGATTGTGCTTTCCATGTTATTGGGAGGCGCAGGTTTAGGGCTGTATGCCGACTTACCATCGGCCGTTTTGGTTATCTTTGGCTCACTTGGTACTACTATTATGAGTGTGGATATGGCTACCCTCAGGGCTTTACCTAAGGCTATGCGTAAAGTATGGAACCGCGATAAAATAAACGTGCAAGAAATTATTATGCAGTTAGTGGGTTTTAGCGAAAGCGCCCGTAAAGATGGTTTACTTAGCCTTGATGACAGCGTAAAAGATGTAGAAGATTCGTTTTTACAAACCGGCCTGCGTTTAATGGTTGACGGTACCGACCCTCTCATTATTAGGCGTATCTTAGAGCTGGAACTTGAGCAATTAGAAGAAAGACACGGGAGAGTAGTAAGTTTTTTCACCAAATGGGCTACTTATGCGCCGGCTTATGGTATGATGGGTACCGTTATTGGGCTGGTAGCGATGATGGCTAACATGACCGATAGCTCCGCTATCGGTCGCGGTATGGCGCTGGCCCTTATTACTACTTTGTATGGTTCGTTTGTAGCCAACGTCTTTGCCTTGCCTGTAGCCGATAAACTTATGGTACGTAACGATATGGAGCTGGAAACTAAAGTTATTATGATGGAAGGTATTTTATCTATCCAAAGCGGCGAAAACCCACGTTTATTAGAGCAAAAACTTTATGGCTTTTTACCGCCTAAACAGCGACCGGCTCAAAAAGAAATTTAGCTAAATTTTTTGGCTGATTAATTAAGGAAAGATAGATGGCACGAACAAAGAAAAAAGAGCAAAAAGCCGGTACCGGCTGGTTAATGACCTTTACCGACATGGTTACCTTGTTGCTGGTTTTCTTTGTTTTAATGCTTGGCGACCCGGTAACCGATAACAACCGTATGCAATTAGTATTGGCCAGCTTTAGCGGCTTAGGCCCTTTAACCGGCGGTATGACATTAAGCCCCGGCCGGTTGGCGCAAATGGGGGCTTCGGTAGAGGCGTTTCCTTCCAACCAGCGGGCGGCCTCGCTGGACCAAGCAATCGAGCGGGCTATTTCGGCCATTCGTACCGAAACCCAAAATATGCTACAGGTAGAACATATCCCCGAGCGCGGTATCGTTATTACCTTAACCGGTGATGCCTTTTTTAGGCCGGGCAGCCCCGATGTAGATATTGAACGCACACGTACCATTTTAGATAATTTGGCTCATCTTTTTAATAGCGCCGAGCTTTTTGGCCGCACCTTTAGGATAGAGGGCCACACCGATAGCCAAGAGACAAGCCCGTTTTTTAGGAGCGGCTGGGAACTATCGGCGGCTAGGGCCAATAATATTTTGCATTATTTGGTGGATTTTGGCGCACCGCAGCGGCAGTTTCAGGTAGTGGCATATTCTAATATGCGGCCGGCCAGAGGGTTCGAGGCCAATACGCCCGAAAACAGGGCGATGAACAGGCGGGTAGAGATAGTTATACTTACCGATGGGCAGCTTTAGGTAAAGTAATTTGTTCTTTATAATTTGGGGAGAGAGAAAGGGCTTTAGCTTTTCTTTACTTTGCCCGATTATATAAAAGAGTTAAGGTAAAATAAAGACAAGGGAGTAAAACACTATGAGTGATACCATGGATGACGACTTAGGCGGCAGCAGTGACGATTCATCTAAACCAAAAAAACGCGGCAAACTTAGTGGTGGTTCTGGCCTTGTAAAAATTCTTACGGTGGTAGTAGGGGCTATTTTGGTACTGGTCTTTACCGTAACGGTGTCGGTTATTGTCTTCACTATTATGAATAGAGGCAATGCCGGCGAGCGTTTAAGCGGCTTATCTAACCAATATATAGGTGTGCCCGATTTTGACTTTGCCGAACCTATCGAAATACGCGGCCGCACCAACGACCGTGTACCGCGCACCTTTGTGGTAACGGTGGTGTTGGGTTACAGAATGGGCGAAACGGCTACTTCGGAAGAAATTATGCGCCGCCGCAGTCAGCTGCAAGATTTAATCCGCAGCTTTTTTAGCGAACAAAGCGTTGATGATTTTGCGGCCAGTAACGAAAATCAGTTAAAGGCCGAGCTGGAGCAACGGATTAACCGTATATTGAGCAGGGGTAGTGTAAGCACTATTTTATTTACTAATTTTATGGTAGATTTTTAAAGGTGAGTAAGGCATGACAGAAGTTCTTTCGCAAGATGAAATAGACCAACTCCTCTCTACAATTAATAGCGGCGGTATCCCTACCGAAGAGGTAAATGCCGTTAGCTCGCCTAAAAATAAAAATGTTAAAATTTACGATTTTAAGCGGCCCGATAAATTTAGTAAAGAGCAAACGCGTACTATCCAATTAATGCACGAAACCTTTTCGCGCCTGTCTAGTACCAGCTTAAGCGCCCAGCTGCGCAGCTTAGTTAATATGCACGTAGCCAGCGTAGACCAGCTAACTTACGAAGAATTTGTGCGCTCTATTCCCAGCCCAACGGCGCTGGCCGTTATTAGTATGGACCCGCTTAAGGGCCAAGCTATCCTCGAGATAGACCCGGCCATTACTTTTTCTATCATCGATTTACTGTTTGGCGGTACCGGTGAGGGCAGCAAAGTAAACCGCGAGCTTACCGAAATTGAGCAGGCGGTACTCGAGAGTATCGTGGTGCGTATATTAGGTAATATGAAAGAGGCGTGGGGGAACGTTATCGAGCTTAGAGCACGTTTAAGCCAGATAGAAACCAACCCGCAATTTGCCCAGATTGTGCCGCCTAACGAAATGGTTATTTTGGTTACTATCCAAACTAAGGTAAAAGATATTGAGGGTATGATGAACTTTTGTATCCCGTATCTTACCCTAGAGCCTATTATTAGTAAACTTAGTTCGCAATATTGGTTTAGCAGCGTGCGGCGCGGCTTTACCACCGAAAATATGATAACGCTGCGTGATAAATTAAGCCAAGTAAGCGTGGATATTGCCGCCGAAGTAGGGGCAATGGAAGTGGCCGTTAAAGATGTGGTAGAGCTAAAGGTGGGCGATATTATTAGGCTGCCTAACACCAAAAAGACCGACCCGTTAATTTTGCGCATTGGTAACCGGCCTAAATTTGAATGCCGTCCCGGCCTTGTAGGCCGCAAAGTGGCGGTACAAATTACCAAAAAGCTGGAAGAACTTTACGCCGAAGAATACGAAGAGCTGGTAAAGAATGAGGGAGATGACGAATAATGATGGGAGATGGAGCTCTTTCACAAGATGAAATAAACGCCCTGCTTTCCGGCAACAATCTTGGTGAAGTTAGCGAAGAAAACGGTATTACCGATAGTCAGCTTAACAAAATTAAAGAACTGTTTAAAACGGCGGCTACCAGCTTAGGCAACGTAATGAGCAGTATGGCCGGCCCCGATGTAGCCGTTAAGTTATTGGGCGCCGGGATTAGCAGTAAAGAAGAATTGCTGGGCGCTTTAGAAGATAAAGTTTTTGATATTACCGTAAATTATAGCGGCGATGTCAATGGCGGCCATTATTTTTTAATTAACGAAAGCGATGCACTCGCTTTTGGTTCGCTGCTGGTAGGCCAGCCGATTGATAGTGTAGACGGCGAGGTAGAAAGCGCCTTTAGCGAGCTTTTTAGCCAGTTTACCGGCGGTATGGTTACCATTATTAGTATGCAAACGGGCAAAAATTTTTCGCCGGTAGCTGCCAATGCCCAGCTGGCCGATAAAGGCTTAAGCCGTATTCCCGGCGCTTTTATCGAACTTAAGTATGAAGTAACTTTTGACGATAAGCAGTTTATATTGTACGAAATTTTTGATGAGTATGTAGCCGGCTCTTTCGAGAATAATCAAAATGAAGGTAGTAGTGTAAAAATGAGTGATAGCAATCAGTTTAGCGGGGGGGCCGGTAAGGGGCAAACTCCAAATGTGCAAGGGGTGCAATTTCCCAACTTAACAGCTGGCGGCGGTAGCAGCGAAAACCATAATATCAGCCTACTCATGAATGTTCAGATGGAGCTTACCGTCGAGCTGGGTCGCGCCAAATGGCAAATAAAAGATATTTTAGGGCTGGGCGAAGGCACGATTATCGAGCTGGATAAGCTGGCCGGTGAGCCCGTTGATATATTGGTTAATCATAACCTGATTGCCCGCGGCGAAGTGGTGGTTATTGACGAAAACTTTGGTGTGAGAGTAACCGAGATTATCAGCGGTATGGATAAATTTGCAGGTAATAACTAAAAGCTATGAAAACCATTAAAGGCGGTTTATTAACCGCTTTTCTTTTATTATTTTCCTTTGCTTTATTAGCCCAAGAGGCCGAACCCACCGGTGAAGAAAGCATTATTATAGCCGATAACCCCGAGAACGAACTTTTTATCGGCGAGGCTACCGGCGGCGGGGCCATCTCTTTTGTGCGGCCTATCATTGCTTTATCTGTAGTTATTGCTTTACTTTACGGTTTATTTTATTTATTTAGGCGGCTGGCGCGCCCAAAAGGGCAGCAAAGCGAAGTGATACAGGTGCTGGCCACTAAAAATTTAACTAACCAAACGGCTGTGCATATTGTAGAAATTGAAGGGAAATTATTTATTTTAAGCTCTGGTGAAGATATTCATTTAATTAAAGAAATTGAAGCCGGCGAATATAGCGATAGCTTAAAGCTAACTTTAAGCCGTAATAACGAACAAACTAAAAGTTTTGCCCAGTTAATTGGCGATAAACTGCGCGAAAATAACCTAGAGTTTAAACGGCCTAACCGTAACTCACTTGATGAGCAACAAAAACGCCTGCGCGACTTAACTAAAGGGAATGAGGGAGAATAGCCTGTGAAGAGAGGATTACTGTTATTCTTGTTATTAGGTTTAGCTCAGCTCGCTCAAGCGCAAGTAGGGCCGGCCGCACCGCTAGGCCCCGATTTACTGCCGGGCGGCACTATCCCTATTCCTTTTATCGAGTTATCGATGAGTGAGGCCGCCAGCGGCAGCGAAGTAGCTTTAAGTATTCAGTTAATGTTATTGCTGGCGGTGCTTACCTTAGCCCCTTCTTTTGCCGTGCTTTTAACCAGCTTTTTGCGTATCTCTATCGTTTTTGATTTTGTTAAAAGAGCGATGAGTTTACAGCAATCACCGCCGCCGCAAGTACTTAACGGGGTAGCCCTCTTTTTAACCATCTTTATAATGTGGCCAACTTTTAGCGATATTTACAACAACGCCATTCAGCCGTTAAGTAACGGCGAAATTAGCGTAGCCCAAATGTATACCGAAGCCGAGCGGCCCATTAGGTTATTTATGTTTAGGCAAATGAGCGATAACCCCGAAAATATCCGCCTGTTTATGCGTATGCGCGGGCTGGAAGACCCGCACACGTTAGCCGATGTGCCAACGCATGTGCTTATCCCGGCTTTTATCTTAAACGAACTTACCATTGCCTTTAAAATTGGCGTTTACATTTTTGTGCCGTTTATTATTATTGATATGGTGGTGGCCAGCTGTTTAATGGCGATGGGTATGATAATGCTCCCGCCGGTGATGATAAGTATGCCTTTTAAGCTTATCCTGTTTTGGTTACTAGACGGCTGGAACTTACTGGCCCGGCAAATATTCTTAAGTTTTAATATTTAAATTAGATAAAAGTTAAAAATTGACGGTTGACACGATTTCAATAATTGTTATAATCTCTTAATTCTTAATTTGTTATATAACGGCTAAATCGATTAAACTGCCAATGGCCTTATCGGGGCTTTCTTCTTTATTTAAAATACGTATTACATTTTGAAAGAGCGGCAGCTTAAGTTTGTGCCGTTTAATTATTTTATCTATGGCAATGGCGGCAAAAATGCCTTCGGGCAAGTAGCCAATATCTTTGGTAACTCTTGCGGTTAAGTCGTAAATATTTTTGTAGTTATCTAAAATATTATCGCTTACTATTTGTTTGCCAAAACGGCGGTTGCGGCCATAAACACTGCGGCAAGTTACTTCAAGGTCGCCAATGCCAGCAATGCTAGCAAAGGTTTCGCTGTGGGTAGCCCCCATCGCTTTGCCGATAATCATTATTTCGTTTAACCCGGTAGCCAGTAAAAAACTTTCGGTGTTATCGCCAATTAAGCTGTAGCGTTGTCCTAAAGCTTCCAGTAAACCAAAGGCAATGGCCACCACGTTTTTAGCGGCGGCGCAAACTTGCACGCCGGTTACATCTAAGCTGGCAAAACCTTTTAAAAAGCTGCAACTTAAGGCTTCGCGCACCGCTATCGAGTTAAGCGGGTTGTTACTGGCCGAAACTAAGGCGGTAATTTTGCCTTGCCCAAGTTCTTCGGCGTGGCTGGGGCCGCTTACATAAACCATATTATTTTTGTAAAAACCGGGTAAATAATTTTCGAGCACATCAAGGATAAGTTTGGGGTCGTCTTTTTCGCTGGCAAATAAAAACCCTTTGGTAAGACAGGCAATAATGGCTTTGCCTTCGGCCACACAAGGAATATTGGTAAGTTTACGCGCCGTTTCTAATAAGAAGGCGCTGGGGGTTACCAAAAAGATAATATCTTTATCGCTGGCGGCTTCGGTTAAATTGTTGGTAGCTACTAAGTTAGCCGGTAACTCTATTTTGGGCAAAAATTGTTCGTTAATGTGTTTGTGGTTAATATTGTGGGCCGATTCGGCATCAAAGCACCATAAAGTTACCTCCAGCCCTTTTAAAGCGAGTGTGCGGGCAATGGCTGTGCCAAAGGCACCGCCGCCAATTATACCGATACGTTTGTTAAGTCTTTCCACAATTTTTACCTCTTGTTTTATAGGGTTAAGGCCCGCCGTTTTAGCCGATTTTGCCGGCCAAAGTTTGCTCGATAACCCAAGCGACGCCGTCTTCTTCTAGGCTGGGGCAAATAACATCGGCATAAGCTTTTACTTTTTCACCGGCTTGCCCCATAGCTACACCAACGCCGGCACGTTTTAACATATCAAAATCGTTGGTGCCATCACCTACGCCCATCACTTCGTCCATGGTTAAGCCGTAATGAGCCGCTACCTGCATTAAGGCAAGGCCCTTGCTGGCTAGTTTGGGCCAAATCTCTAGGTAGTTATCGGCATGGCCGGCTTCCTGTAAATAAGGATAATCATTTAAAACTTTATTGGCAAGCCACTTACCGCCATGTAAAGCAATTATTTTAGCGGCGTAGTTAAGGTCGAATAAATTTTCTTTTTTGCTAAACCATTGTTTAAAGCCCAGCTCCTCACTTTCTTCGCTGCAATGCACCATATCGTACTCGGTACAAACGGCAAGCTTTATTTCTTTACTAAGCATAGCATTAACTAAGCTTATGTAATCGGGCTTAGCTATAGCTACCTTACTGTGCACCACCCCATGCGTATCGATAACGGTAGCCCCGTTATTTAAAATTTGCGGCCCTTTAAACTTTAAAGATTCAAAATGATGTTTAACGGCGTTGTACCAGCGGCCGGTGGCAAAAACCACAATTATCCCTTTGCGCTGGGCGTTTTCTATGGCCTCTTTAACGGGTTTGGTAATATATTCGTAATTTTGATGGTTAGGATTGGGGGTTACGCAGGTACCGTCCATATCTAAGGCAATTAATTTTATCATATCGACATAGTAGACTAAAAAAAATAAAAAGTCAAAGGAGGAGGAAATTAATAATTGAAAAAATTGTTTTAATTCTTAATTCTTAATTCTTAATTCTTTTGTCCGATAATATAACAAAAAGAGGAACTAACTTTGAACGAGGCCAAAGTAATTCAGCGGGGCATCGAGTTTTACCAAAAAGGTGAATACTCTAAGGCCCTCGAACGTTTTACAACATCGGGTTTAACCTTACAAGGTAACTACGAACTCATGTTTTACTTGGGCTTAACCTATGCACGGCTAGGGAATAACGATAAATCTATTGAATTATTAGATAGCGTCCAACATTTAGATAGCGATTTTAACCGCCAGTTGCAAAGCCGGTTGGCGTTATGTTATATTTATGTAAAGTTACAGCGTTATGCCGATGCCGATATAATCATCACTGTTTTGTTGGAGCAGGGGATAGAAAAAGCCACCATCTACGCTCTGCGCGGCTACAGCGCCGAGCAGCAAGGCGATAGCTTTGCCGCCGTGCGGGCTTACAAACGGGCTATAGAGCTGGAGCCCGATAATAATAATGCTTTAAATAGTTTAGGTTATTTATATGCTAAACAAGGCCAAAATTATGACGAAGCTTTAATTTATTTGCGCCGAGCAGTGTCGCTGCAACCAAAAAACCCGGCTTATTTGGATAGTTTGGGTTATCTTTGTTATAAAATGGGGAAAGGGCGCGAGGCTATCGATTATTTAACGCGGGCTTTGGCCCTAGATGAAACGAACGAAACTATTCAGGATCACCTTAGTTTGGTACAGGGGTAAAGGGTGAGAAAGTTACCATTAATAATAACTTTACTATTTATAGCTTTTTTTACATTAGCGCAGCAAAGTCCGCAAGGGCCGGCAACGGCGCTTAATATTGCCGCCGAAGACCAATTTGTTTGGGGTGTCCGCGCCTTTCACGAAGGGCTTTACAATCAAGCTTTGCTCGATTTTGAGCGGGCGTTAACTATGCGCCCCGAAGAAGCCCGCTTTCGTTTGTGGGCCGGTATGGCCAGCTACTACGCCGGGCTTAATCAGGCCGCCTTTAACCATTGGCAAAGTATGGCCGGCGATGCTACCGAAGGCGGGGCTTGGCTAAACAGTAAAATTGATACGCTTGCCTTTAGGCAAAGCCCGTTTTTTAATAATGTGCACAGCGATAGCTGGGCTATCCGCCACGAAATTATTGAGCAAGGCCGTAACGCCCGCTTTTTACGGCCCAGCAGCGTGCGTGCCGACCCGCTGACCGGCGGGGCACTGGTGGTGGGTTTTGGCAATAACACGGTGGTAAGGTACGATGTCAATGGCACTATGTTGCGGTTGTACCGCGGCCAAATTGCCGAGTTTGACGGCCCTTACGATGTGCTTCCGTTGGCCGACGGTAGTTTTTTTGTGAGTGAGTTTTTAGCCAACCGTATCTCGCTGGTGAGTGAGCTGGGGTTTAGGCTTAATGTTTTTGGCCATACCGCCGAAAGCGGCGGGCTGCGCGGGCCGCAATTTTTAGCCGCCGATGACAACGGCTTTTTATATGTAAGTGATTGGGGCACGCGGCGGGTCGTAAAATTTGATTTTAACGGCAATCATATTATGGATATTGGCCGCCCCAGCGCCGGTTTTGCCGGCTTACGCGGCCCGGCCGGTATTGCGCTTGGCCCTACCGAACTTTATGTGGTAGACCGCAGCGAAAACGTTATTTATGTGTTTGACCATTTTGGCAACTACCTGCGCGAGCTGGGACGCGGTATTTTAGTTAATCCCGAAGGGCTAACGCTTTACCGTAATAATTACTTAATTATCGCCGATGGCCGGCGGGTAATGATGGCCGATTTACAGCAAAACATTATTATTCAGCTGACCGACCTTGAAGGGCGGGCCAGTCAAATTATGCAAGTATCTTTCGACCGTAATAATAATTTAATGGCTGTAGATAACCGTAGCGGCCGCCTAACTTTTTTAAGCAGGTTATCCGATTTATACGGCGGCCTCTTTGTCAATATCCCGCGTGTTAATATCGATAACTGGCCCACCATTACCGTTGAGGTAGCGGTGCAAAACCGCTCCGGCACCAGCTTAGTCGGTTTAACCGAGCCTAACTTTTTATTGCGCGAAAACGGCGGGGAAGTAGCCCGCAGCCGCTTTAATATGCCTACTTATCAAGTAGCCAGTCTGGATATTCCGCTGGTCGGCCGGTTGCAAGGTGCGGTGGTGGTAGAGGCAAGTATCGATGCCTTAACGTTAAACCAGCAAATGGCACGCGGCGTGAGCGACCTTTACCGGGCCATTGAGGGACGCGGCAGCTTAAACTTTTTTTGGGCCGGCGAGCAACCCATTGCCGAGCAAGCAGCTGCGGGCGATTTAACGGCTTTGGCCATTTACAACCGGCGTTTTGCCGAGCTGGCCAGCGCTAATTGGCGTTTTGACAGCGCCATTAGGTTAGCTGCCAACAGTTTAATCCCGCGTACCGGCCGGCAAGCTTTATTCTTTTTAACCACCGGGCGCGATTCGTTGTTGGCTTTTGAGCAATATCATTTTAACGAACTGACGGCCTTTTTGCAAAATAATAACATTGCTTTTTACCCTATTTATGTGGATATGAGCAGCCGCAGCGAAGTTTACGACCATATTGCCCGCGAAACCGGCGGCCAAAGCAGCTTTTTGCACCGCCCCGAAGGATTAGGGGCCTTATTGGATATTGCCCGCAGCCGCCCTACCGGCATTTACACCATTACTTACCAAACAGATGTTAATACCTCTAATTTTAACCAGTTAAATATTTTAGAGCTAGAAGTAGCGCTTGGCCGCGAAAGCGGCAGTACGCGCAGCGGGTTTTTTGCCCCGCTTAGGTAATTAAGGGGCTACGGCTTTAGCGGTGGGTTTAAACAACCAGCTGGGTCTTACTTGTTCTAGCTTAGCTTGTCTTTCTTTAATATCTAAATACATAGTAATGGTGCGGCCTAACCCGTGCAGTCTTAGTATCCAATTACTGCTAACTTTAATGGGTTTAAAACCCAGTGTTTCGTATAACTTTCTGTCTGTTTTGTTTTTAGATAAAACATCTAATAGGCAGTAATCGTAACTAAAGTTGGTGCAAATAAAATTAATCAGCTGCGTGGTAACTTCTCTGTTGTTAAAAAGCATATTGGTGGCTAAAAAGCTAATCTCCAGCGCACGATGAGAGGTGATATGCGATTTAAAAAAATTCTGCTCGATATATTTATATAAAATTTTAGCTTTACGTTTATGAAAGATAGCCTCAAAGGTTTCCAGCTTTATTTTGCCGGTAGGCCGTTTGGTCATATCACCTATGCCGATAAAGCCGGCTACTTCGCCTTCTATTAAACAAACATAGTTCATGTCATAAATTAAAAAATCTTTAAATAATTCTTCAAGGGTGGCTTTATCTTTAGAGATGGTGGCAAAAACATCATATAAGTCATCTATAAGTACGCTAATTGCTTTGTTTATTAAATAATTATTTAGCTCGGACAACTTATATATTTTGTATTTCATGCTCAAAATATAGTACAATCGGCGGCAAAAGGCAATATTTTTATAATTTATATCTCTTTAGTAACTTCGTGGCGGTATTTAGTAACGGTACGGCGAGCGATGGGGTAACCCTGCTTGTTTAAGGTGTCGGCAATTTTTTGGTCGGAAGTGTTGGGGCTGGCCGTCAGTATATCCTTAATGGCCGCTTTAAGGGCGGTGCGGCTTACATTTTGGCCGCTATAACTAACTAAACCACTGTTAAAAAGACCGCGCAAAGCCACTAGCCCTTTAACGGTGCGGTAATATTTACCGCTTACCGCCCGGCTGACGGTGGCCTCGTGTAAATTAAGCTGGCCGCCTAATTGCTGCATAGTTAAAGATTTTAAAAAATGTTTGCCGTATAAAAAATAATCTTTTTGTGTTAAAGCTAAAGCATATCCTACCTTGAGTAAAGTTTGCTCGCGCTGGGCAAGAATATTGATAAAATTTTTAGCGTCTTTAAGTTGCTCTTTAAGTTCGCCGTTTATATTGGCGGCATTACCGCTAAAACTTTCGCTAATTTTAAGATTATAACTTTTTAATAATTTAACTACCGGCTGATTATCAATAAACTCTAAAAGTAAATCTCCTTTAATATATTGCGGTAAACTGTGGCTAAATTGTAAGCCCGGATAAGGTGTTAAGCTTTTTAAATAATGAATTAAATCATCAACTTGATTAATATTTAAATTGAGTAGCAAAGCAATTTGCTGATAATCTCTTTGCTTAACCAGCGGCAGTAAGGCTTTAAGTTGTTCTTCGTTTAAGTTAAAGTAACCTTCGGCATTAATTTGTACCGCCAAACTTTGGTAGGTATTGGCTACGGCACAACCAATGGGGTTAAAATAATTAATTATTTTTAGTAATTTATTTAAAACCATTGGTGGAATGGCCAGTCGGTTTACATCGCTGCTAAAAAAGCCGCGCTCATCTAAGTTGCTAATAATTAGTTGCCCCCAAGCTAACTCTTCGCTGGTTAAATCCTCAAGGTCAAGCTGGCTTAACAGGCGCTCGCTTAAACTTTGCTGCTGGCTAAAGTTAGCTAATACATCAAATTCGCTTTCGCTGCCGGCAAAGCTGGGGCTGCTTTCTACATCTAACTCCAGGGTTATATTTTCGTTAAGTTTTTCGGCTATTTCGGCCTCTAGGTTATAGCTGTCTAGGGCCAGCAGCTGCATACGCTGGTACAAAAGCGGGCTTTGCTGCGCCCTCTGCTGGGTACTCAAGCTAGTATTTAACATTTATAAGCTTATTATAGTACTTAGGGTGGCATTTGTCTAGCCGCTTAAAAGCGAGCAGTTAAGCTTTTTCCACCTTTAAACGTATACCAAGCACATTAAAGAGCTTCATAACGGTTTCAAAAGAAGGATTACCTTGAGGTGAGAGGCTTTTGTAGAGCCCTGCTCTGCTTAAGTTAAGTTCGTCGGCTATTTGGCTAAAATTTTTGCTGCGGCTAAAGGCGTTAAGTATTTTTATTAAATAACGCATATTATTTTTTTCTATAGCTACTTCTATACCGGTTAAAAAATCTTCTTTAGTGTTAATATAATCGGCTAAATCGTATTTACTAAGCTTAAAATCTTCTTTTGTTAAACATAGCTCTTCAAGCTCAAAATCTTCTTTGTTTATTACATCTTCCATTATCTTTACTTCCTTTTCATTTTTATGAATAATATTTAGCTAATTTCTTAGCCAATTTAATATTTCTAATTTGGCTATCTTTGTCTCCCCCTATTAGCAATACAACTACTTCGTTATCTTTTTCAATGTAATATACTCTATAACCACCATAATGAATACGAAGTTCGCAAATGCCATTTCCATTAATAATAGGTTTACTATCACCATAATCGCCAATCTCTAAACGTTCTAGCCGCTCATTAATAATGAACTTTCCTTTAATATCTTTTAATTTATAAAGCCATTTATCAAATACTTTAGTACGGATTAGCTCTTTCATAATGTAAATGTATACTATAGTTTTCACTTTGTCAATATCATATTTAAGCTACGCCGCTTAAAAGCGATTAATTAAATTTTTTAACATTAATTCTACTTTTAAAATTATTTTTGAAATATTGATTACTAAACTTATAAAAATCCAATTAACTGTTTGTTAATGATAATAATAGCTGTAGCGCCATCTAAATAGATAGTGTAATAGGGAGGATTGGCCGTTAATATGGGTAAAGAAGTTACCTCTTGGATATTACTGGGGCCGACGGGAATATCATTAAAAAGAGTTAAATAATTAAGAAGCGCTTGCTCCGACCCCCATGACGATGATGAGCTAATTTCTATGCGATTTATCTCGTATTCTTTCATTAATTGCATTAACGAGTGGTTTATCGAAGTAACCCAAAAAGTAATCCGTTTATCGTTAGTGGCTATAAAGCTGGTGTTTTGAAAAGTTAAAGAAATAAACATAAAGCCGGCATAAAAGATAATTATTTTAACAATGGAATTAAATTTATTTAATTTAAACGGTAAATTATTAAAAATATAAAGATAAATCAAGGCAAAAGCTATACCTATACTATAAAGATACCTTGAATATAGGTTGTAATTAACCGCAGGCAAGATAAAAGCTGTGGGCAGCAAAAAAAGTACGCCGGTAGCTAAAAAAAGTATCAGGCAAAATAAAACTTTTAATGCATTACTTACTTGCTGGTTTTTAAGAGTTTGCTTAATCAAGCATAGATAAAAAATAATGAGAGAGGCCATAATTAAAGCCAATCTGAACGCAGAAAAATAATTTATATTAAATATAAGATAACTTTTTATGTTCTTTAATATTGCAGGGAATAATTGTAAAAGTGAAACGGTTTCACTGGCTCCTCTGCCAAAAGCATCGTCTATAGTCCATGCGGTAGCGGATAAAGCCATTCTAATGGCTAACAACACTCTTATGCCCACAAAGTAAACGATTAAAGCTAAAGCTGCTAAAGTAATATTTATTAAAAAATCTTTCAAAGCTTCTTTAAAAGCTACACCTTTACTTAAATTTTGCATAGCTATAAATAAAGCTAAAATTAAATAAGCGTTAAAAGCTAATTGGTAAGTAGCCATACTAGCCGCTATACAAATAATAGTAACGATGGCTTTAGTTAATAAATTTTTAAAGGGTATTAATAATGGTAAGCCGGCCAATAGTAAAGCTAAAGCCATACCGCTACTATCAAATTTATACAGCATATTTTCATTAATATAAGGAAAAAGAACAATGGCTAAAGCTAAAAAGATGGTGGCATAGTTAATTTTGCTAAATTTTTTAACTACTAATAAAGCTAATAAGCTATAAAACCCTAAGGCAAGTAACTGCGGCAAAGCTCCTAAATAAGAAAAAGGCGCGCTAAGATTAGCCGATGTTAAGCGATAAAGAATATTTTGCAGCAGCCGGCTAAACCACCACCCATGGAATTCTCCTCTTTGAAGAAAATAAAGTCTTTTAAAATCATCATGAAATAAAACATCATTAAAAACTACCGCGCTATAAGCCAAGAGAGCTATCACAAAATAAAAAACAAAATATTTTTTATTTTCTTTTACAGTTGTTAATAAATAATTCATTTTTAACCTTCTTCCTTTATAATATAAATGGGCCGTTTTTTACTTTCTAAATACAGTCTAGCTAAATATTGGCCGATAATCCCCAAGCAAAATAATTGCAGGCCGCCAATAAACAAAATGGCGGTAATGAGCGAGGGGTAACCGGCTACCGGGTCGCCCCAAATAAGGGTGCGTGCGATAATAACGGCAATAAAAACAAAGGCCAGCGCACAAAAAAACAGGCCTAAAAAGCTGGCGATGGCCAGCGGGGCGCTGCTAAAGGCAAAAATACCCTCTAGGCTGTAGGCAAATAATTTGTTAAAATTCCACTTGCTGTTGCCGGCGGCGCGCTCGATGTTATCGTAGCTAAGCCACTTGGTCTTAAAACCTACCCAGCTAAAAATTCCTTTACTAAAGCGATTATATTCGCCTAAACCGATGATAGCGTCGGCCATTTTACGGTTAAATAATCTAAAATCACGCGCGCCGTCAACTAATTTGGTGCTGGATATTTTATTGATAAGGCTATAAAATCGGCGGGCAAACCAGCTGCGGATAGGCGGTTCGCCTTTGCGGGTGGCTCGGCGGGTGGCTACGCAATCGTAGTTACCGCTTAGCACTTCGGCGTACATTTCGGTTAGTAAATTGGGCGGGTCTTGTAAATCGGCATCTAATAAGGTGAGGTAGTCGCCTTTAGCGGCCCTAAGACCGGCGTAGATGGCGGCCTCTTTGCCAAAGTTACGGCTAAAACTGAGGTAGCGCACCCGGCCGTTATCTATTTTAAAATTTTTAATTAAATTAAGTGTTTTATCGCTGCTGCCATCGTCAACAAAGATAAATTCGGCTTCTAAGTTATATTTAAGCTTAAGCTGCTGGGCTGCTTTGTTTGCTTCGGTATAAAACAAAGGCAAACTTTCTTCTTCGTTATGGCAAGGAACTATATAAGATAAAAGCATATATTTTTTTATTTACCCATCAGTCAACTTATAATACAATTATGCTATCCTAAAACCTTTAAAATGTCAAGAGGGAAAACCGGAGTTGCCCTTTACAAAGCGGCCGTTAAGGTGTACAATAAGTTAAGTGGAGTAAGCTAGATGGAAGAAGGGCAGCTGCCGATAGTGGTGATAGGGCGCGAATCTTTTATAGGTAATAAATTAAATGAGCGTTTAAACTTAGAGGGCCGGATTATTGTTAATCTAGGCGGCGGCGAATATAAAAACGGCAACGTTATTGCTTGGAACAGGGGCAGCCGGATTTCGGCTAAAACGGCGGTGCGCGAGCTTAAACGCCGTTACGGTATGGCCGACGAAGTATTTATCATTTTTGGCCGCAAATGGGAAGACAGCTTCCCTGAAAGCCCCTTTGTGCTGATTGAAGAAGTAATAGATAACGAACTTAAAGGTTTATTTTTTATGGTGCAAGAGCTTTATTTAGCCGCTCTGCAAGCTGGCCAAGAAACGGCTTTTTATTTTATAAGTGAAGAGATTTTTGACGGCAAACGGCCGCTCTCGACGGCGGCGGCGGCCGGTTTTAAAGGGTATGCACAGGCCATTATGAGCAGTAACAGCAACTTTTATATGGTAGGTTTTGAGCTGGAAGGGCAAGATACCGAAGGGTTTATCAACTTTGTTTTAAAAACAACGGCCAACCGCCCTCATAAGCGGCAAAATAGCTGGCAGGTTTATCCTAAAGGGAATAAGTTGTTTGGGCGGTAGGTTAATGTACTCTATACGGTGTGAATAAAGCTGTTTTAGTGCTATTTTAGGTGTGAAATTGGTTTAGATAGGTAATAACAATGAATTATTGAACGAGGTTGAGTATAGATTTTGCTAATCAAAGAAATTACTTAGATGAACTCTTTAAAATTTATCCAACTATCCCAGATGGTATACGCGATATAGATAAAGATAAGTGGCGAAAAATCGAAAATAGCTTTCATGCCGGTAATAATATTGATTTAATGATAAATTTACTCTACTTAAATCTCTTTCCTATAAAAGATTCGTATGTAGCTTATTTAAAAAGAGATCCTGAAGCCATTAAAAGAAACCCTAATACCATAAATAGGCTGTGTGGTAGGTTATATGGAATGGGTTTAGATAAGATTTTTGAAAAGTGTAGCGAACCAAAAGAAACGAATAGGCAAATTGGGCCTTTGTTTAAACGTTGGCTAACCAATGGTGGGCTAGGTATTAAACCGGTGGGACGAGCTGAATTTGAAAGTCATAATGAAAATGCTATTTTAAATGCTTCCGATACCGAAATGAAGTTATGGTGTGCCCAACATTTAAATTACGCACGTGATAAAGGACTTGATTTTGTAGGGAGATTTAATGGTAAATATGTGATTGGAGAGGCCAAGTTTTTAACTGATTTTGGCGGCCACCAAAATGCTCAATTTGCTGACGCTATGAGCACGATAGCAGATTCGGCAGTTAAAGCAATTACTGTTGCCGTTTTAGATGGTGTTTTATATATTAAATCAAGTAACAAAATGTATCGTGATATTACAACAAATTACCAAAGCTATAATATTTTAAGTGCTTTAGTATTGCGAGAATTTTTGTATTCGCTTTAGGGAATAAAATGGAACTTTATTATACAGGTAAAAAAACAGTTTGCGAGATACTTAATCATACTATAGCAGCTAATGTTAAAGGAGATATAATAACTAAAAATTTACTTATAAAGGGTGATAATTTTAGTGTTATGCAAAATTTACGTAAATTATATTCAGGTAAAATTGATTTAATTTATATTGACCCACCTTTTGCTACTAATCAGGCTTTTACTATGGGGACTGAAAGGGTAAGCACGATAAGTAAAAGTAAGAACGATACTGTAGCTTATCAAGATAATTTGACCGGCTCTGCCTACCTTGAGTTTATTCGTGAAAGATTAATATTAGCAAAAGAATTACTCTCTGATGTGGGCTCAATCTATTTACATATCGATTACAAAATTGGCCATTATATAAAAATACTTATGGATGAGATATTTGGAGTAGATAATTTTAGAAACGATATTACACGTATAAAATGTAATCCTAAAAATTTTAGCCGTAAGGCTTATGGCAACATTAAAGATATGATACTGTTTTATAGTAAAACCAAAAATATTATTTGGCATGAACCTAAAACCCCTTTTACAGAGGGTGATAAAGAAAAACTATTTAAAAAAATTGATAAAGACGGCAGAGCGTATACAACAATCCCTTTGCATGCGCCCGGTGAAACTAAAGATGGTGCAACAGCAGGAGTTTTTAAAGGATTAAAGCCGCCTACAGGTCGTCATTGGCGCTGTAGTCCAGCTGAATTAGAAAAATTAGATGAAGAAGGTTTAATAGAGTGGTCGGCAAGTGGTAATCCGCGCAAAATTATTTATGCTGATGAGCGAGAGGGTAAAAAAATGCAGGATATTTGGGAATATAAAGACCCATCGTATCCAAATTATCCTACTGAAAAAAATTTAGATTTACTTAAATTAATTATTACAGCCTCTTCCCATAAGAATAGCATTGTACTAGATTTTTTTTGTGGCAGTGGTACAACTTTAGTAACAGCCGAAGAATTAGGCCGAAATTGGATAGGTATTGACCAATCGGAAGAGGCTATTAAAATTGTTAAAAAAAAATTAAACGATAGAGAAAAAGAGCTATTTAGTCGATTAGAATATTCTTACTTGGAATTTAATGAACGAAGTGTGTCTATTGCTTCGCTTACGCAAGAAATAGCTTAAACCTAAATTTGTAGATATTAATTGTTTTAAAGTAATCTTAATAATATAAATTGTATAAAAGCGGCCGGCCGCCCTTGTCAAAAGCCCTTTAAAGCCCTATACTGCTAGCCATTAGGAGAATAATAATGGCTAAAAAAAGCGAAGCTAAAGAGATAGATACCAGAGACAAAGACGAAAAAGAAAAAAAAGAGGCCTTTGATATTGCCCGAGCCAGTATCGAAAAACAATTTGGTAAAGGCAGCCTGATGCGTATGGGCGATAATTTGGGCAAATTAGCCATCGAGGTAATCCCTTCCGGCTCCATCTTGCTTGACGAGGCCATCGGGGTAGGCGGCTATCCCAAGGGCCGTATTATCGAAATTTACGGCCCGGAAAGCAGCGGTAAAACCACTTTGGCTTTGCACGCTGTGGCCGAAGCCCAAAAGAAAGGTGGTTTAGCCGCCTTTGTTGATGCCGAACACGCCCTCGACCCATCTTACGCCCGTAATTTGGGCGTTAATGTTGATGACTTATGGGTAAGCCAGCCCGATAGCGGCGAGCAGGCCCTCGAGATTGTCGAGCAGCTAACGCGTTCGGGAGCGGTGGATATTATCGTGGTAGATAGCGTGGCCGCCCTTACCCCAGAGGCCGAAATTGACGGCGAAATGGGCGATTCGCACGTGGGTTTGCAAGCCCGCCTTATGAGCCAAGCGTTAAGAAAATTAACATCGGTTATTAGTAAAAGCAACAGCTGTCTTATTTTTATTAATCAAACACGTATGAAAATTGGCGTAACCTACGGCAACCCCGAGACCAC
>Ga0131853_10006429_pt1 | contig 21205 bp, 8 predicted proteins | sample TergutLab28metaG_FD_92764 | JGI IMG/M metagenome (GOLD analysis project Ga0131853, IMG submission 92764) | Labiotermes labralis P1 segment gut microbial communities from Petit-Saut dam, French Guiana - Lab288 P1 (version 2) (version 2) | ecosystem: Host-associated > Arthropoda: Insects >...
AGAATTATGAAACAAACTGCATTTTGAAGAGAAAAAAAACGGAGAGTATATACCATGTTTAAAACATTCAGTACCTATATTTGTTGAATAAATATATAAAATGCAACTTTAGAGGTTAGCGGTCCGGTGCGTCAAACGGTTAAGTTATCATTAGGGCATTACCGTGGCGCGTTTGAACAAATTAACTAGCTTCTAATCTGTGACCTGAAGCTGACAATGGTACATCTGTGCGAGACGATTCTCACATCTAACAGAACCTGAGTGTTAAGTTTTTGCAACAGCCCGCCGCTCTAGTCCATCCCGACGTGATTGCATCTTTTCCACACGCAGTCACACCTTATTTATTCACGACACTTTTCAGTACCGCTTTATTCTCACGCTTACTTTTAACAATCACAACTGGACTCTTTCCTTCAGCTTTTCTGACTCAAGATTTATGTTATTTCTCGTCTCCACAAACAAACTGCATTTATTTATCTCAGTATTTAACCAACATGATGCACAAAATTTGTTTCACAATAAGTTTTATTTCATGCCTCTACATGTTTCGAACACATGTGCTCATTATCAGGAGGTCAAAATTGCATTACACAGCCTCTGGTATCATCACACTCTATAGGTGGCCGTCTCGTGCACGAGATGGCCACCTATAGAGTGTGATGATACCAGAGGCTGTGTAATGCAATTTTGACCTCCTGATAATGAGCACATGTGTTCGAAACATGTAGAGGCATGAAATAAAACTTATTGTGAAACAAATTTTTTGCATCAAGTTGGCTAAATACTGAGATAAAAAATACTACCTCCATTTTCAAGTGGACTGAATATGGCAGCCGAATCCTCTACTTTTTAAAAGTGTCAGTAACCAGCTACCAGGTTACATGGTGTCACAACTCAGGAAAACATAACACCTGTTTCAACTACCGGAGAAAAATAACATTTATAACCCTCAACAATCTTTCATCCAAAAAAAATTTTTTTTTCAGCGACCCCACTATTTTTAGGCGCGTTCGTGAATTTGCGAAAAGCGACCATTAGCTTCGTCATGTCTGTTTGTCCTTCTGTCTGTCAGTATGGAAAAATTCGGCTCCCAGTGAATGGATTTTGGTGAAATTTGATATTTGAGCATATTTCGGAAGTCTGTCGGGAAAAATCAAGTATTATTAAAATCTGACAAAAATGACGCATACTTTACATGAAGACCAATATACATTTTTGATCATCTCTCTCTCTCTCTCTCATCTTTCTTAGAATGAGAAACGTTTCAGACAAACGTTTAGAGAAAATCAAAACACACATTTTATGCTCAGTAATTCTGTTTTTCGAAAATCGTGCCGTTTATGAGAATCTGTGGAAAAATATAGTAGAAATGGACAGGCCACAGTTGAAAATATGGCGCATGTGCATTTCGCTCTATGTTTTTAAGGCTACAAACACACATTCTCGAAATACATAGTACTATTTGCTCTTCTATTGCAACAATTGTTGCACGAAAGCCCCTCCGTGTTACGTGTTTGCATATATTGCATGTCTTGTTGGGAACTCCAAACGCTTACTCTAAGTACGAATGTCTGGATTTCATTCGTTTAACAGTGTTTTGAAATCTTATAAGAACCATCTTGCAGGGATGCAATTTTATTTCTATTTCTTTTAGTAAACATTTTCCCAAAGAGATGCCATTACGATTACCGTGTGAAACTTAGCACTGGTATGAAATTTTATACAATAAGAGATCACAATGTTAACGGCAGTGTCACAATAAATAACTATCAGCAGACTCAGTAGGAAGTATACGTCTGGTCTATGTGCCTGCAGTAATAAATTCTGCGCCGTTATATGTAAAATTCTGTACGCTGCACTGTAGAGGTTTCTGCATATTTTCTGCCTTTTTGAGGTCAGGGTCAGTTATTACATTATGCAATTCTCTCGCTGCAGCATGTTGGTGTGATGAAAGCATTAACTAGCTAACTCCCTACAACAGAGTTGACGGTAGACGAAATATTTAAATTGCTCTCCTTACTATCAAACCAAAACATTAAATGACTTGTTGGCAGTATCTAGTCCCTTGAAAGTCTCATGGGCAAGACGAATCCACTCAACATCCCTGCACTATATGTAACCCCTTAAAGCTTAGTGGTTACTTTATATACCACCGTATTTAACATCTAAAAACAAATTCTGCCTTCTATCCTCACATTGCCTTTGTACGATTTGTAGGATTCTCAGAATATACAGTCATTATTTCCCTACAGAACCAAGCCAAGCCAAGCCAAGCCAAAGTGTTAACTGGGGGGCGGAAACTTGCGCGGAGCGCAAGTCGACTTCCCGCTGTCTATTAGTCATTCCTGCGTTTGACCGCATCGTTGGGCTCTCTAACAGGCTCCTAAATTCTAACAGGGGAATATGCTTACACTAACGATTATTAACTGACTGGGTTTTTTATTCGAGACGAAGTGTGTTTACTGCGCGGTAAGAACTGGGTTTTTAAATAAAACATTCCGTTTTGTCCTTAACAGGTTAAAATTTTCATTATTACCTCGCCGTAGCGGAACTAGATTTTAAAAAAGACGTTATTTTGTAAGTCAATACAAGACCAAATACTATGTTTTTTGCAGACGATCAAGTCATAAGAGCTCTTTCAAAGGGTAATTTATAGAGAGAAGTATTCACATTACACAGCATAGCGAACGTTTTGGAATGGAAATATCAGCAGAAAAATCTGGGATGATGACTTTTTTTTTAGGATAATAGCCAGTAAGGTGTAAATTCGTCGCGGATAACATAGTCTACATGAAGTAAAGAATTTTAAATATCTCAGTTGTGAAATTTCCTATGGAAATGAAAAGGATATTCAGCAAAAACTACCAACATTTGCCGAAATACTGGGAAGTCTGCCCAGCACTTTTAAACCAAGTTGGAGTTCAGAAATTTTTAAAAAGTAAAGTGTATAATGCACCGAATCTGCCCATTCGTTTACATGGAAGCGAAATTTGGATCTTTAGAAAAAGGGATAAAAAACGTCTAGCATCAATCTAGTTTACAGTTTTCAGAAGAACGGCGGGGTACACCCTTTTTGACTACAAACGGAAGGAAGAAATTCCTGAAAATTTGAAACTAGAACCTATTGACGAGAAACTAAGAATACGCAAATCAAATTGGCTACGACATGTAGCTGGAATGGACAGCAGGATGCCAAAAATAATGCTGATTTATAGACCAAATGGACGGTGACGACTTGGAAGACCTTTGAATAGACTATTAGACGAGGCCGAAACAGGTCTATTGAGGCCTAACTGGTGACGGATGATGATGATGATCTTGCCGTCTTTCAACGTGTCTAAAATATTCGCCATCAACTCATGTTTCCAAACAAAATTCTTATACATTTCTCTTATTCTGCATATCGATCAGCAAGCAATGAACTTCCTTTAGACAGTAAGTTTCCTTATGAGATGTTGGTGCTTGTTCAGATGGTTAAGGAACGTCCCTCGTTTTATGGAACCTACGTTTCGTCACCACGTTCACAAGCGCCCGTCACTGGAGCTGATACTGAAGTAGGAACGTCCAGCCCACATCGTCACATCACGTATCATTAAGGTTCTTTCTAATATTATCTTACTGCCTACTTCTATGTTTTTCATTTGGCCGGTTGCCTTCATATTTCCCAGCTAAAGGCGGTATGCAATGCTCATCTGCAACATGTCGGTGACAGAGTAAAAATCAGTCAATAAAACCGACACTCATTGCATTAACGAGGGACATATTTACCATGTTAGTCGTGATATGTCAGCCGGTAAAGAGATCGTATGGCCGGAAAGAGCACTGAAATATGTCCGTGTATAACTGACTGTTCTCTACTGCTCCGGGACCCACCCAGTCCCTTAAGGATAAAGCTAGCTCCTTCCTCACTCTCACATACCTACAGAGCAGAATGTCGTCCTGTGTAAACAAAGCACACCTTTTTTTCCGACCCCAAGGGTGCATTTTCCCGTTTTTGTTTGCGTATTCTTTTACCTCCTAAATTTTTGTTTGGAGTGTTGTAAAGGTGGTAACAAAGTTATCATAACGCACCTATGATTCGGAGTTGTGAGGGAAGTTGAAACTATCCGTATTTTCGAGGAGGTAAATAAGGCTGGCACTTAAATCTTTTGAAGATAAATCCCGTCAATCACAACTATGTTTGGACAATGTCTATTGTTCATTGAGCAACAAGTTTCGGCTTAAATTAAGCCATCTACAGGCACAAATAAAACTATATGAGAAAAGAACACTTACTTGAAACACATTATTTTAAACATATTGAGATATTAACCTTAAAATGTGAAATCTGAGATCTCAGAAAGTTAAAAATATTGTGTTGCAGGATAGTGCCTCTTCTCACGTTTTGTGTGTGTGTGTGTGTGTGTGTGTGTGTGTGTGTGTGCTGGATGGCGGCTTATAATTAAAGCCGAAGCATGTTCACGCCAAAAAATATTGTCCAATTAGTTGTGACTCACGGTCTTATTATTTATTTGTCTACGGAAAATGGATGTTAACATTTACATAAATTAAATGGTGAATACATTTTCACATCTGAGCCTCCCGCGTCTGTGCATCGTTCTCATTTATCACGACTTATTCAGATATAACTAAACTAATATCCAGGAAAATTACAAACGGCGTCGTGGCAAAATATTTGTCAGATTTTTGTGTAAATGGAGAACGTTTGGTCAGTATTTGACGCTTCTAAATTCTATTCATAATGAGTGCAATGAAGAATTTCGGCAGGGACATTTATTATCATGGCTGAGGGTTTTCGTGCTATGTCGTTATTCCATCCAGTCAAGTTTTGGGATATTATTTCGTATCGGACCACGACAGGTCGCTTCCACATCCTTTCCAATCCATTACAAGCTAATTGTCCTACCATTCGACTACACACGTGTATATTCTGAATTACAGATCATGCCCATTTAATTAACACATCAACTAATGCACACACAGATATTAATTAAAATTCTAAAACTTTTACATTAAAAGTAAGTAATATATGTGTGCGTTAGTTAGCGTGTTAATTAAATGAATATACAAAATGCACGGTTCAACAATAAAGATATACTGATAATGTCGTTTAAACAAACCAGAAATAATGAAAATAAAGTAAAGACAAACAATCCCATTACAGCCCTGGACAGACCCTGAGGGTTCCAGGAGGTTGAGATTCCCAGATTTCAAGACAATTGGCACATGTAGGTGGTAAGGTTGTCAGCCCTACGCACCAGCCGCCTTTATCCCCCCCAGGAAATATTCCTGGTACTCGTTTCTGTTAGAGGCTGAGTCGACCCCAGTACTATAGGGCGACCGTAATGATTATGTCAATGGAAAATAGAAATAAAATAGTTATGTAAATAAAAGAACACGTAAATACATGTGTGTGTGTGTGTGTGTGTGTGTGTGTGTGTGTGTGTGTGTAAAAGCATAGGCAGATGGTACAAGGTAAAAAACGTTACGACTGGCCTGAGTCCAGTCTGCTCTTCATGTTTAACCAAGACTGGGGCAAAGAGTTTTAAACAAAACAGGCGTCCGTCAGGTGGCTGGGGAATCGCATAAAGAGTCAGCATTTCCGGTGTCACACAAATGAAAATGAACGTCGTTCAACCAATGGTGGAATATGAATCAGTCAGTTCTGTGCACATATTTTGCATCACATTACACTTGGATTTTATTGATTGCTCAGAATTTCATTTACTTCAATTTTTGATCACGTAAACACTTAATTGTTTGGGTCGTACCAAAGGATTAATCCAGACTCGAGGCACATGGATCCGTTTGGTGACATGGCCAGTTTTTAGGTAAGAATTTGTTTTCACAATGCCCAAACCCCCAACTGGAGGTCCACCCCTTTTATTCAATATTTCGCAGCTACCTTCCATATTTGAGGACGTTACTCTATCCGCAACCTGAGGATGCCGTGGTGACAGGAATCAACAGGAAGTGAGAGGGGTTGGGGTGTGGGGCATGGACTTGATTGATCTGGCTCAGGACAGGGATAGGTGGCGGGCACTTGTGAATGCGTTAATGAACCTTCGGGTTCCATAAAATGTGGGGAATTTCTTGACTAGCTGTGGCCGGTTAGCTTCTCAAGAAAGACCCTGCTCCATGGAGTAAGTCAGTAAGTAAGTAATTAAGTAATTAAGAAAATAAATACTTTTTTTTTCCTCTGAACACTTACTGTCTGTAATGGAAAGGGAGTGTACTTTTTGTGAGCTATGTACCGAATATTTAATTATTATATGGATGAGAATGCTTCAAATATCAAGAAATATAGCTGATGATTAGTAAAACTTTTACGTTGCAATAATCTTTTGAGATATGTAGCCTATTTAACAGTTCATTCTATTTCTTTACACGGCTTTTCATTTTTGGGTAGTTAATAGTCCCTTGAGTATTGTGGGTCATAAAATAAACAAAATTTGATGAGACATGCTCTTGTGAATGTCATATCTTATCTTGGTACGTCAAAAATCTCAAAAATGAAAATAAATTTTCATTACAAAGATACGTAAACACATAACTACAAAAATCAAACCAGATAGACGAAATTTAGGGCAGATCTCTCATACAGTGTTTCATGAAAATAAGACACAATAATTCGGTGGTGTCACTCGAGGACATATGAAGAAAACGAAATTAGTGGCGTGTTACTGTTGAACTGCGCTGAACTGCCTTCTGCACGCTAATGAAGTACAAGAAATACTGTTGCTTATTTTCCGCAGTGGCGCAAATATCCTCGGAAGATGATGTAGCTATAAACACACTGCTACTACTACTACTACTACTACTACTACTACTACTACTACTACTACTACTACTACTACCACCACCACCACCATCACCATCACCATCACCACCACCACTACTACCACTATCATCAAAACCACCACCACCAACAATATTATTACCACTACACTACTACTACTACTACTAATACTACCACCAACACCACAACCACCAAAACCACCATCACCACCACTACTACTACTACTACTAATACTACTACTACTACTACTACTACTGCTACTACCACCACCACCACTACCACCAAAACCACCACCAACACAATTACTACTACTACACTACTAGTATTATTACTACACTACTAGTACTGCTAATACTACTACTACTACTACTACTAGTACTGCTACTAATACTACCACCACCAACACTATTACTACTACTAAACTACTAGTACTACTACTACTACTACCACCATCACCACCACCACCACTACCACCAACACCACTACTACTACTACTACTACTACTACTTCTACTGCTACTCCTACCACTACCATTACCACATTTTCCTGTTTATCAGCCTTGGGAATCACGTCTCAGTGGTATGTATTCCATATCAAGTGTCACGACTATTTGTTTATAGTTTACTGTGACCATTTGTTGTCTCCCCAACCTTGAGTCTCTACATGTAAAGTGGGACCCAGTTTTCTGTTTCTACTGTTTTTACAGTATCATTCTACTCCATCAAGAGCAAATACATCAAGTTTTACAGCTATTTTATGGGGATACTTTAAGATGAAAGTCAGACGCTAGTAACTGCTACTGTTATTCTTCCCTTTAAACTTCTGTAGGACACACAGTTCTTGTTCCCAGTACCATACAAATATTTATGCCTCTCAATGACTGTATAACAAGTGTCCTCTTTTAAACGCTTCACTTTTTGTCTTTACTCTGTTTTCATACACGAAGATTGAATTTGCACTGTTTTTATGTTATAATTTATCTTGTCCCTATTATTGATCCTTTGTTCCCTTTAATTTTGTAACATTTGTGTTGTTGCAACACACAAGATTTTGTAAACACAAAAACCATAATAACAGACAGTTCAAAGGAGTCACTTTTGCGGTAGGAAAACATTTTTTCGGAAGAGAATACATTTCCGAACGTACAAATTTGGGAAAGTTACAAAAGTTACACGCATTTTGTAATGCATTATACGTTTTAATGTTTTATTTATTTGTATGAGATCCTCAGTTAGACCCGAATGTTAGAGAATTGATATATTCCGAAAACGTAATAGTATAATTTATTTGTAAATTTACGTTTGATTGCCTTCTCGCGCGTCTAGACATTTACATAACTGCTTTCCTCAGGTTTCTTGTGTCTTGCAAGTTAAAAAAAAGTACAAGCATGACACGTGTTTATTGCATGGGTGCAAAACTTCCAGATGCCAGGTCGCCGTGGGCACTAAATTTTGTACTGTGGCTTCTATTATTTGTGGGTCCTCAGTTTGGGCCTGGCTTGCTTCTTGTCACCCTGGAGTTTCGAAGTGCTCGTAGATTTTCGGAAATTTTGTACGGCCCTGTTTTTTTGTACTTCTTACGTCTGCTTAGGATTTCATTGAATGAGCGAAGCTGTTATTATTTATTTTATCTGTAATTTTATTAGTACACAGGCCTTCTTATTAGCCTTACATAAAGAAGTACGTAGAAAACAGAGCAATATAATTGCAGCTTTGTGCCGGCTGCAGAGCACAAAGGTGCAGGCAAGGTTAGACTATTCGAAAGAGATAAAATCTTGACGTCCGAGGCAGGGATGGATCATGAAAAGCACATTTAGTTCTTTGAAGTGCTCCTGAATTGATCTGCAATCTAATGAGCACGAGAATCAGTCCATGTTTGATTTGTAATGTAATTAAGTCTAGAATATTTTCTTCTCTCATTATATATATCTAAAACAAGTCGTATACCTCTTTTAATTCTTATAATTTGTTCAATTATTTTATTAGCTTTGATTAATCTACGTTGTTTAATGACAGTGTATCAATGTAGTTCCTATTTATCTTAAATGTTCTTTGTTCTTTTTTAACTTTGCTGATGTATTTGGTCCAGGGAGCACACTGTGGTACAGTTGGTTGAGGAACTGCACTGCAGTGGCGTACCCAGGAATTTTGTTCCGGGGCGGGGGGTGGGGGGGGTTGTTCAACAAATTCAGTTGAGGACAGAGGAAAGAGAGAATGGGGATCTGGCGGCGGCAGACCCCTAGTCAGGGGATCTGGAGGCAGATGTAATTTGGTACAAGAAACGCCATTTCATATAGTCAAATTTTCTTAATTTTTGGTACTTTAAGACTATTTATGAGGACAACCAATTTATGTATCATTGCTAATGTAAAACAGTTGCGAAGCTAGTTAGTTTTAGAATTTCACTGCCTTTTTCCGAACATCTTGGGGCGTTGGCGTCCTAAATTCAGCAATTTTTAACAGTTTTCGCAATCGAGTTGAGTTTGGCACAATTTTGGAGGGCCTTCGGAATTTAGGGGGGGTTGAACCCCCCTCGATACGCCACTGCTGCACTGCAAGCCGGATGGTCGAGGGTTCTATTCCAATGAGATTATTGGGATTTTTCAATGACTTCATCATTCTGGACACTATTATGGGCCTGACTCCGCCTCAGCCTCTGAAAGAAATTACTACCAGGGGTATCTCCTGGGGGTCAAAGGCGGCCGGTGCGTAGGCCTGACAACATTGTCTAGAAATTCTGGAAGCTTCAAACTCACAGGGGCCACACAGCATGTCCGGGCTTGTGTAGGGATCGGTTTGTTTGTGCTGACATTTAGTCCACTGAGCTGTGCAAAGTACCAAGTCTCTCAAGTACCTTCCCTGCTCGCGGTAACCGTTGTTGACAGTTTTAATTCATAAGTGTGAGGGAAATACATTCTGTTTGTCATCCGAATCACGTTATGTCGGTAGTTTAAAATTCTTTTAAGTTCGATTGCCTAAAACAATCTTTTTAAACCTATCTTTAAATGTTCTGATTTAAGGTACGTATAAATTATAAAGAGTTATCATGCTGAATGCATATTTTACGTCCATGATTTAAATCCTTGGCAGTAATTTTTGGGCTGTGCTTGTGAAATTTTCTGGAGGTTCAACTGATTGCATTTTCATATTATGCTATATATATTAGGGCATATGACCTCACAGTTACCCAGTTACACTACCAATTAATGCTTTTAAAATATAGTCCATGTTCGTAATATTGGAATATCAATCCAAGTAGCACACAGATATAATTTTATTCGTCTCGGAAATATAGGGTAAATGGCTGCAATAACGCCACCACCTGTTTAGAAAGTCATTTTCTAGGTTACACATTACACATTTACAAACTTTAAGATATATGTTAATTTCTTACATTTAGTAAGTTCTACGTATGCAATTACAAAATTTTATTTCTTTCATTATGCTAGAAAAATTTTAGTTTTGCAAAATGACAAATGGTGTAATTGTAGCCATAAGGCATATGATACGGTCACTTTCGGAAGAATTGCTATAATGACAAAAAAGTGCAGAGTATTTAAGTGGAAATTTGTTTGTTTTGAAATGTAAACCCTGTGAATGGACGTGTCGTCCAGAGATCTTATTAGCCTTTTGAAGCTCATGGTTCCGTGCATCTTAATTCAAAATTAATAAATATCCAACCAGATGCAACAGTATGCAGATATTTATTTACTGCAAAGTCACTCTACATGTTTCGGGTGTCACAGCACCCATCATCAGGAGTACTTCCCTCCAATGTGGCCCTGACGGGCCACGTTGGAGGGAAGTAGCTGTACCAAGTATTATGACCTGTACCGGAGTCTACGGTTACAGTTTTTAGTACTCCTGGTGATGGGTGCTGTGACACCCGAAACATGTAGAGTAACTTTGCGGTAAATAAATATCTGCATACTGTTGCATCTGGTTGGATTTTTATTAACATCTTATTAGCCATCACAGCCAGTGCAAGTGTTGCAAATTTCTGTGCGATCCGCTGTTCTGTTCATCATCCTCCTTTACCACATGTTGTGTAGTGATTCATAAGCCGAGCAATTTTTTAAAATTGGATGTTCTTAGGACCGTGCCTCGTAATATTATTTCTATATCAAAACCAACCAGATGCACCAATGTATCAAATTTATTTTATTTTAGAATGGCACTCTACATGTTTCGGACGGTCTTTCCATCCATAATTAGGAGTTCAAGATTGTACATACAGCAACAGGCATATGTCAAACAGATAGCTAGCAAGCAGACAGCAGTATCTGTTTGACAAATGCCTGTTGCTGTATGTACAGTCTTGAACTCTTGATGATGGACGGAAAGACCGTCCGAAACATGTAGAGTGCCATTCCAAAATAAAATAAATATGATACAATGATGCATCTTGTTGGTTTTACTATAGAAGTAGTTTTAAAATTTCTTTGTATTCAACATAATTTAACCCAGCTGATGCCATACAAAATCGATGAATCATGAATATAATTTTATCATCCGAAATATGGATGTTTTATTGTATGCGCCATATATGGTGTTATTGCATCAAACTCTATGATTAAACGAGATTTAAAACACTGCAGAAAATGGGCTCAGTAGAACTCAATTTTCCACTCACGAATTAGAAATTTTAAATTTAAATAAATATAAGAAAGCTAAAGTTTTAAAAATCTACAAAAATTTGACTCGTGTTTTGAGAACCTGAATGGACAATGTTACTTCTTCATAGCCGTTAGAAGGCGGAACAAAATCGCCTGCTCCCAAACTTCTTATGATACTGAGCCTTCTTTAGTGTAAATGTTGAGGAAACCGCGCGTTAACCGCCTCTGCCATACGTACGAGTTATTGAAGGAAGGAAGATACGTGGCGTCATTGCAGCCGTTTACTTTGTAATATAGATGAACTTAAACAAATATGAAGCAGAAAGTTTCTAAATTTATCCTCAGCAGAGATATGTAACAAAATTGGCTGGATCGATAACATCAGCGGCAGAGTTACCATTTTTAAACCCCTGTGCCCAGCTTAACGATGGGTCCTGTCCCAGTAACGGCGTACATGGTCACTTTTTATAAAACTGTCATTATCATGCTTTGCTGACAAATAAAAATCTCCGACACCATTAGTCATCATTATCACCATCCTTTACGAGTTAGGCCTCGATAGACCTGTTTCGGCCTTGTCTATTAGTCTCTCCAAAGGTCTTCCAAGCCGTCATCGTCCATTTGGGCTATAATTCAGCATTATTTTTGGCATCCTGTTGTTCATTCTTGTTACATGTCGTAGCGAATTTGATTTGCATCTTCTTAGTTTCTTTCAGTTGGTTCTACTTTCAACTCTTCGGGAATTTCTTCTTTCCGTTTTTAGTCAAAAAGGGCGTACTTCGCTGTTCTTCTGAGAAATATCACCTCGATTGATATCCACCATTTTTTATCTTTTTATCTAAAGGTCCAAATTTCGCTTCCATATAAAAGAATGGGGAGAGCCACTGCATTATATACTTTTATTCTTGAAAATTTGTGGACTCAAAGTTGGTTTAAAAGTGTCGTTGAGGATTTCCATTACTTAAGCAAATTTTGATTTTTTTTTTACGTTTTGTTGACCGTGCATCTCAGTATATTTATCTCAGGATTTAACCATGTGCTCGAAACATGTAGAGGCATGAAATAAAACTTATTGTGAAACAAATTTTGTGCATTAAGTTGATTAAATACTGAGATAAACAAATCAGATATATTAGTGGTGTCTCAAGTACAGTCCTTTTTTAGGCAAATGCTAACACCAAGTGATATTCCTTTTAGAGGCTAAATAATTTAGAATTTCTTGAGAGAATAAAATCAAATTTTTTCCCATTAAAAATAATTATTTTTCTGCCCATTTTTACTGCCCCTTACACTCTGGTGTCATGTACGCTTGCACCGCTCACCCCCGCACCCTAATTACACCCTTTACTGCACAATGGATTCCGTCATTTGAAAAACAATTGTATGATTCTTGGGAGATCTTGACATTGCTACCACAAATTCTGAAGTTTTGCTGACCGTGCATCTCATTATATTTATCTCGGTAATTAACCAACTTGATGTACAAAATTGTTGTTTTTCAATAAGTTTATTTTATGCCTCTACATGTGAAAAAAATGTTGTGCATCAAGTTGGTTAAATACTGAGATAAACAAATTTTGATAGTTTTTGTTTAATATTCCTTTCAGTGCCGTAGGAAATTTCACAACCGAGATATTTAAAATTCTTTCCTTTTTTTAAACATTTGTTATCCACAACGAATTTACGTCTTACTAGGTAATGTCCTAAAAATGCCATTGTCTCAGAATTTTCTGGTTATATCTTTATTTCTTATAACAAACTGACCACATGTTGGCAACGTTTAATCTTTCAGTCTTCTGTTTTTGTTTAAGTTTTTCGCCCCACGCTTTTTGTTTTATTTCTACATATTTATCTGCAGAAAAAACAACTTTTTTATAAATAATTCTGGTTGCAGCGCTGCAGCATTGTGTTCGTTGAGTGTAAAAACCTAGTCTGTTGGGCTCTTTTTATGGGGCCCCCATGTTTTTCATCACTTGCTATATTGTAACTACTCCCGTGGATAATAATGAAGGAAGATTAGGCGACGTAATGAGACCATATCTTCTAGGGTCCTGAATTTTATGCCCCTTTTTTTAAAAACTTGAATCTCAACTGGTGCTAACTTCCTAGTAAAGCTCATTTCGCGGACGGTGAAGGACAAATATCTTGCCCTATTGCAGGAGCCCAACAACTGAAGTACTGATAGTTTTTCAGTACAAGGCAACATTGAGGAGAAACTGTGAACACAATTCATGCAAATGCACGCTTCCTTTATGTCTGCGCTTAACTCTTCGCCAGAAACTGTTTCTTTAGACAGCTTCCTTCCATCTGTTATAATTGTTACTTTTCATACGTAAAGGTTAATGACTTTGGCTATAGATCAAAATGGAGACGAATACTAAATTCCCTAATAATTTCTACTCACTTTTGTATCATGTCAGTGTAAACAAATCAAGGTTTATCACATAGGTGAGGCGTAAAATACGCATGCGGGAGAAGAAAGCATTAAAATCTTTAGATGGCAAACCCGAAAAGATGAGAATTCTTTGCAGAACTGGACATAGATGGCAGGATAATATTATAATGGATGTTAAAAAAAGCGAACCCGGGGCATCGGAGTCGGTGCCAACCATACCAAGGTCCGCAATGCCAGGACTCGAATCCCGGTAAGATTAAGAATGCTATCTTCTCCAAATACATTCAGACGGGCCCTGGGGCCCTCGCAAATTCCCACTGAACGCGTACCGCTTTTATTTCTCGGGAGTAAAGCGACCGGGAGCGTGAAGTAGACCACTCGCCTCCCTTTAATGGCGCGGTTAAGAATGAGTCGAGCTAAACATCTGCTTCTCCTATACGCCTCAGTGGCGTGGTTAAGGACGATTTCAACACGTTTATTAACAAAGAGAATTTGAGGGTGTGGATGGGATTTGTCTGGCTCTGGAGAGTGCTTGAATACAGGCTCCCATGAATCCGCGAATGAATACTGGCGGATTCATGAAAGACAAAAGAGTTCTGTTGCTAAATAAATAAGAGACCACTAAAGTACTCAACACCTGAAGATGTTTACTGCTATTCTTTCCAAGAAATCATGTTACTTACTTCTGTTGTAGGCGAACATAATGATTAACCGGACGAAGGTCACGGAGGTGAAAGAAACATGTGGATGAAGAATAACAATATGTGATTGAACATATTTATAAATGAGCATGTGTTGTAAGTAAAAATCATTATTTAATACGCAGACATAGAACATGTCAAGTTATCCACCCTTTAAGAATATGCCCATATTCCACCCGATAATTATTGCAATTGTTTCTAGCTCTTCGTTTTCTCACCTCTGAATGCAAGGCACTCTTTAGCTTTAGGCTAAAGATCAAACAAATTCCTAATGAAGTAACAGTTTCCGCCTTTCCTAAGGTCAGCTCAGTAAGAAAATATCTGTCTACTGGCAGTACAACTGCCTTTTGATTCACAGCTGGACAAGGATTTTTTTTGCAACACATCTTGAAAACCGGCTGTGGGGCCCTTCTTTCCTGGAATTAAGGAGACCGCAGTACGAAGTTGACCCCTACCTCCATTTTAAACTGTACTTCCAACTCCCCCATACGTCTTCACGTCATGGCGCCTAAGTACTGAGACAACTTATCTTTTGCTTTTAACCCTTTCAAGACGAATGTCAGACTGCTGTATTTAAATACCCAGTTCGTACCGCGCAGTAAACACTTTTCATCTTAGTTATAAAAACCAGTCAATTTATGGTGTAAGTGGCACAAGTCTTTTGTTGTTCTGAGATAAATACAAAACACATAAATACATTGTGGGCAGAGCGTACAGTTGTTGAAAGTTAAATTTGTTGGTGCATCACGTAACCAGTAAGCTTTCAAAGATTAATGTGAAAGAGTTTAGTTCATAAACTAGAGCTGTGTGGACCAAACAAGAACTGCCATTACATTTACAGTCCTCAACAAACCATTTTCTTCATCTTGCCTACATAACTCGAAGTCAGGGTTCAATTTTCACTGTACTGATGTTCTAACCATTCTGCTTCGCCTAGTATTGGTACAACGGAGACACGAGGCATGGAAAGACAAATGTTAATGAGATTAGCGTGTCACTTTGTGTGCGGTTTTAATTACATAAATCACTCCAGAAAACATTTCAAGAAGGTCACCCGGTGTAGTCAGTATAGTGACTAGGTTGTAGGGTGGAAGGTCGGGAAATTGTGGTTCGATTCCCGATCAGGTCAGACAATTAACTTCTTCTGCACACGGCTCGGACCGACACTTGGACCCGCAGAGTTTCCTGTTGGATGGATATGGGGGGCGGGTGGGGTCTTTTCACTGGGTTTTAAATGGTTGAGACATGAATCTGTCTCTTCATTTTCATCTAGTGCACAGGTGCAGCTATATATATGTTCCCTCCCCAGTACGTCTTGTTTAATTAACCAAATGTAAATTTCACCTGTTAACTGATTTTAGGCTGCCTGTGAGTGGGTAGCATCCGTGTGTGTTTTAAGACTGATTTTTCCTATGCTAGAAGGGCTAGCTCAGTCATTACAGTGGCTATTCTACGGAATTTATCATCCAGGATTCGATTCCCAGCAGGGGGTAATAGATTTTTCTGTTTTTCTAAACTGTCAGACGGGCTCTGGGGCCCACTTAGGTTTTTTTTTCTGGGGTTAAATTGGCCGACCATTGAGGTTGAATACTCACGTCCTTCTGATACTGAGGTAAGGAAACAGTGGGGTTGTACCTCTACTCCCACCCATGTGCCTTTACGGCGTGCACAACGATAGCTTTACTTTTGCCTTTACTTTCTTCCTTGTTAGATGAAATATTCCTTCCTTCTCCATTAGCGATTAGTAAAAAATTTTTGTACAAAGATACACAATTTACGTGTAAATCCATACAACTTATGAATCTATGAGAAGCTTAAAAGCAGTGACGTAATCAACAGATGGTACTGTATGCCCTTTATGAGAGGCTTATGTCGGCTGCCGTGTTTGTAAGTCCAGCCGGTGGATTCCCTCCTGACACAGAGTACTTCCTTAGTTTGTATTTTAATATACATCCCTGTATACGAAAGTGTTCATATTAATTTCGCCGACAAAATTACCGCCGGTCCCAGTGGGCCCGCGGTCTAAGGAGTAGGTCTGCGGCCGCTTGCTTGGTGAAATTGTGGGTTCGAATTCCACCGGAGGCACGGATATCTGTCTGTAGTGATTGTTGTGTATTGTCAGGTAGAGGACTCTGCGACGAGCTTATCACTTGTCCAGGGGAATCCTACCGGCTGTGGTGCGTCGTTGTGTGTGATCTAGAAACCTCGTGAATGGGAGGCCCTGGCCCCCTGGGGGTTGTTGCGCCGAAAACAAACAAACAAAACCATTTGCCTCCCATTACAATTTATTCCAATCAGTTAAGCAGCCTTTCCCATCCACTTCTATCTCGTCAAGTTAGCAGTCTAATTGGCCTATTTGATGAAAAATATATAATTATAAAGTCATAATAATAAGTAGCATGAAAATTATTTAACCTTCAACGTTGTAATTATTTTATTAGAATTTGAACTCAATGCTGAGGGAAGACAAAAAAAAAAACAAGATCGTCTCCATTATGGCGTCTGGTAGGTCAGTATCAGTGTTTCGGCCGAATATTGAGTCTATCTTCAGGTTATAAAGGAAGACAGGGGTAGTTTGTTCTTCCGGAACTTCGTTACCCGCCAACCACATTATAATACGTCGTCAAAACTCAGAAGACAACCATATAAATTTTCTTCGCCACGAAACCATAAAATCGTATATGCGTTTCTGTCCTTTGTCTCAATTTCATGGCTACACACCTGCTGCTTATTCAAATCAGATATCATTAATCACGAGTACCGTTAGGGAAGAATATAAAATTAAGTTAAAGGAAGAAAGAAAGTAGTCTGGACATACTGCAACAAATGTCTCATTTCTTTTGTATCGGACGGTAACTATTCTTTATAACGATATAATCACAAACGTCTTAAACCTTTGCCTGCCATCTTGAAATGACCAAAGTCTTGTTGAGTAGCTGAATCTTCGGCAGTAAATTCTGTTTTTCTTGTTGCTGATCCGGTTCGATCAACTTTTATATTTCTTTCACGACGTGGTTTCTTTTCCTTTTTTCTTTTTTCTCGAAGTGGAGTCGAGGCGAGTCCTTGGTTCGTTTCGTTTGTTTCTTTTCTTTGCTTCCAACAGCATTAACAGCAGCCGGTATGAACAGAAGGGGTCCCTCACCTTTCCATAGCCAGCGGGAGTCAAGTCACGCAGGGCTACCAACATCTACACTTTGAAGTCATTTTACTTGTATACGTGCAAGTTATGAACAGGAAATATGATTTCAGCCTATTATTTCTAAGTGGGTGCGTCAGGTTTACTTCAATTAATTTGATTTCGGATGGAAATATAAATTTATGCCTGCATTAATTTCGAATATTTATCTCGGTAAAATATGTGACTTCGTAAAAAGTTCATTTTACCTATAGCGTTATGTACTGTGACCACTGGCTCAATGCAGTACAGTCCTTCTTGAGAAGCTGAGAGTTGCTCAGTTGAAGAAAACATTTCCGGCCTTTTATGTAACGGGTTGTTTAATTAGATGATCCAACCCATGTCACTCCTGTCCCATTTAATTAAGCTTCCTTTTAATTTGCGTAACAAAGACCAACAAGATACACTTTTCTTTCTTAATTTATTTCAATAATCTATCCTCTAAATGTTTCGAATATAGTAGCTATTCATCATCAGGAATTAGTTTACTGTATATGCAGCATATGGTATTTATCACACTGAAAATATGTTAAAATTGTATAGAATTACTTATATATATATATTGTCACTAAAAGTATAAAACATTGTATTGTATTTTTTTTTAAGTTTTGCTGACCGTGCATCTCAGTATATTTATCTCTGTAATTATCCAACTTGATGCACAAAATTGTTGTTTTACAATAAGTTTATTTCATGCCTGTACATGTTTCGAGCACATGTGCTCCAAACATGTAGAGGCATGAAATAAACTTATTGTAAAACAAAAATTTTGTGCATCAAGTTGGTTGATTACTGAGATAAATTGAACCGTATGTAAAGTTACAGATTATATTAAAAGATTTTTTGGATAATAATAGAAGTATTTCAGAAAATGCAGTAAGTTCTTACGGTACAGTAAAAATGTCATACATACCATCTACGTTACAAACTGCTAGTACGATCAGGGTGGAACTGGTTTTAATTTGTGTTGATGTTGGAGATTCTGTTTTAATATTATTCTTCCATATACGTCTAGACTCCTGAAATGTACCTTTACTTCACGTTATGACACTAAAGCTCCCGACAGTTCAATCTACATGCCCCGCCCCTCCCGCCTATCCTTGTCTGATCACCATAACAGTGTATTTGCACAAGGTAAAGGTTAGCTTTGTTTCGTAAGATGGGTCTTTGCAGCGGGTAATGAAAATTAGCACACGCAACTTCTCCTCGGCTTTAATCATGATATATTCAAGGAATCTCACTATTCCACGTGGGACTAAGAATTAAATAGTGCAGACAGATGAAACTTCGGAATTCGCCTGCCACCGTAATCATTGTAATCTCGTAGGCCTAACCTTACTTTTCTTAGTGAAACTAAACAAACCCTTCTGTTGCGTGAGAATTTTATTCATCATCATCATCATCATCGTAACAGCAGCAACAGCAACAGAATATAAACCATGATTTTGTCGCTTTCATGGCTGTTCATGTCTCCATCTTTTCCAAGGTCCACCTACGTTTCTTCTGCCACAAGCAGGGTGTTCAAATACTAAATTCATAATTTATGTGTCGTTGTTCTTAAAAAATGTTGAGTCCATATGCATCTACAACACACGATATCGTCATTTAAGTTTTATGTATTCAGTGCGTCTTATATTTGTTCTGTTGTGTTGTCGTCACATGTATTAATTTAATTCATCTATCTGTTTATAGCTAGCCGATCCCAGTGGTCGCAGGATTTAACGCGTGTGTTTAATGCCGCTTGCTTGCTGGGATTGTGGGTTCGAATCCCACCAGAGGCATAGATGTTTGTCTCGTGTGAATGTTGTGTGTTGTCAGAGAGAGGTCTCTGCGTCGGGCTGATCACTCGTCCAGAGGGGTCCTACCGAGCGTGTTGTGTCTGAGTGTGACCGTGAAGCGTCTATATTCAGGAGGTCTTGGTCCACTAGGGGCTGTTGCGTCATGTAGAAAGAAATTTATTTATAGTCAATTTAAATACGCTGTTAGAATCAGCGTCTATACAAGGCATTGCTAATATGGAACTGCATGAGGGTGAAAAGTGAGTGGATTAAAGAACAAGGAAGTAGATGATGACGGTTTTAGACTAATTAGAAGCACATGTGCTATTCCGTCACTTGTCTGGACGGACTGAAGAAGACTCTGAAAGTATATTTCAGAAGCTTCTTTAGCGAAATTGCCTGTGAAAATGGTCGGAAAAAAACAAGCGAAAGTATACGTATAAGAACTGGGAAGAATTCAAGATGGTCGGTCCCCTGTTTTATTCGTTTATTTTTAGTTTATTTAACGTCGTCGTCATTAACTCTGATTACACTGGCCACACACACAAAATGTATCCGAAACCAAAATAGTCGATTCCTCTTCAATTCGACGTGCTGAAACAAAATATGGCCTTAGAATTCAATTCTTGGCTCTAGTTTTCATGATACATGAAGTGTGGCTTAATGCGTAGAAGAGTTACTTGGGGAAGGGATTCATGTGTCAACACTGTACTCCCAGACGGTGGGTCATGATGTTTGCTGAGTGGTCACACTGGCACAGTGCCAGATAGTGAGGTGGCTGTAGGTGATAGCTTGTGGAGCACAAATAGGCCGACGATAATTTGTATAGAAAAAAGAAGTTGGTGAGACTAATTGTAAGTTTAAGCTTGTTATTTTTTTAAAGTGAGTTACATTTCCTACACTTTGCCACGAAATTGTGTAAAGAACCCAGAGAATTTTTGCTATATTTGCGGAGAAGTTACTTTTTCAACACGAAAACCCCCATTAACACCGATGGTGAAAAAAGCTTATGAATGCTATTTCGGTTGCAAAGTCGGAGACAAAGACAAAACGTGGGCTCCTCGTGTATGTTGTATCTCTTGTGCTACAACTCTGCGTGAATGGCTTAATAACAAAGGGCGTTCAATGCCTTTTGCCCTTCCCATGATATGGAGGGAACCAACGGACCATTTGACAGATTACTATTTTTGTATAGTTCCGCCACTTCGTCTAGGAATTACATAAAAAAAAAGAGGACTGTCAATTATCCTCATATTTCGTCTGCTATTCGACCGGTACCCCACACTGAAGACCTCCCTGTTCCAGTACCACCGCAGCAGTATATTTTAGATTCGGATGACGAGCCTACCGAAAACCAGGAGAAGACACCTCAACCTCCAACATCTACAGACGCTGATTTCACTGCTGGTCTTCAATGTAATGAATTCCATCGCATTACACAAGAGGATTTAAATGATCTAATTAGGGATCTCGACTTACCTAAAAATAAGGCTGAACTGTTAGACTCAAGACTGCAACAATGGAACCTTCTGAAAGAAAATGTCAGAATTTCATTTTATTATAGAAGGCAGGAAGATCTAGTTCAGTTCTTTAAAATGGAAAGGGGTCTTGTTGCTTGTACTGATATTGATGGCCTGATGCAAACACTCAGTATTAATCACAATCCTCTGGACTGGAGACTCTTCATAGACTCGTCTAAGTTGAGTCTCAAAGCAGTTCTCCTTCACAATGGCAACACCCTA
>Ga0131853_10006430_pt1 | contig 21203 bp, 13 predicted proteins | sample TergutLab28metaG_FD_92764 | JGI IMG/M metagenome (GOLD analysis project Ga0131853, IMG submission 92764) | Labiotermes labralis P1 segment gut microbial communities from Petit-Saut dam, French Guiana - Lab288 P1 (version 2) (version 2) | ecosystem: Host-associated > Arthropoda: Insects >...
TCTGAGCCCGTGCCGGGAACGACTACGTCTGCGGCAATGTCGGTCAAAAGTTTTTCTGGGACGAGCAATTCAAGTGAATACATAGCAAAAGCCGTCTTAATCCATATACTTCCGTTTATGTTTTCGCCGCACTTTTCTTCACCGCTTTCGTTGCCTGCTGTTTTTATTGTAATAAACATATTCTCAAGAGCGCTTGCCATTGAGCTGAATAATTCATCTCCTAAATTTGTTATTTCGTCTAATGCTACTGTTGCCATTTTACCATTCTCCTTCCGTTTCTTCTGTGTTTTGTTGCGCACCTTCATCTTCTTCTAGGTCGCCCCATTCTCCTTCGTCGCTTTCGCTTCCCCAATCGTCTTCTTCACTGTCTTCGGTGTCTGAATTACCGAGTATTTCGGTTGCTATCTGAATAATTTCTGCAGGGGTAAAAGGTTTTGAAAGAATTGCGCACACGCCCAAATCTTCCAATTCCATTCTCTGCTCCTTGTTTCCTGCCGAGGACATAATCACAAGAGGAATATCGCACAATTCCGTGTCCGCTTTAAGTCTGCGCGACAAATCAATTCCGTTGCATTTGGGCATATTTATATCGCTTATGACCAGGTCGGGCATAATGTTTTTAATTTGCTCCATTACTTCGAGACCGTTTGCGGCTTCAAAAAACTCGCAGTCGGGAACTCCCGACATCTGAATACTTTTAATAGTAAATGCTCTTGCAAGAGCCGAATCATCTGCTACAAATATTTTAGGCATAACCTTTCCTTCTCTATAATTTCCAATTGGGTTTGTTGGGACTTGACAGTTCTACCAAGCCGTTAGCCTGATGAACTGCTACTGTTCTGGGATAATTACCGCCGCAGTCTTCTGCTTTGGGGGTAAGTCCGTATTTCCACAGTATTTTTTTTATCGCTAATGCGTTTCGTTTTCCGATGTCAAATACGTTGTTTTTATCGGCAATGTTTGCTCCGCCGCAAATTTTTACGATTAAGTCCGCGGGCGGCGACAATACACCGCCTGCCACTTTACGCATTGCGTCAAACAACGCGGGAATACCTGTGTCGGCAAAATATCCCGGAAGCCCCTTCGCTTTTTCGGGCGAAGTTGCAGAATCGGGAAGCGCGACGTGAACCATACCGACGCATCTCGTCTTTTTATCGAGAACAACCACAGCAATACAAGAACCGAGCGCATAAGTCTTAACTATCGCCCCCGGCTGTGCCGACGCACCGAGATCGCCAACCCCTAAAACCATTGCATTTCCCACCGATTTCTCCCTTTTCTCTTTTTCTTACTTGTAATATAATTTTAAGTACACTCGCTACGCAATAGGAAATCAAACTTTCTGATATATTGCCGACTGAACGTGCTTAAACTGAGTACCTAATCCGTTTAATGTTTCCGAATGCCCAATATAAAGATACCCGCCTACTCTAAGTTGATTGTAAATTTTGTTCGCCAATTCCGCTTTTGTTTTTTCGTCGAAATAAATCATAACGTTGCGGCAAAAAACCATATCGAAGTCGCCTTTGAACGGAAAAACTGGCGTCATAAGGTTAAATTTTCTGAACAATATTTCGCGGCGAAGTTCGTCTTTTACGCGATATTTTCCGTTCACTTGGTCAAAATACTGATTTATTGTCTGGCGGTCTATTTTATCTATCCTGTCGTGAGAATAAACACCTTCTACCGCTTCTCTGAGTGCGTCTTCCGAAATATCGGTTGCCAGAAGTCCCGAACCGAAAGTCGGATAATCACGTCCCAAAGTGCGCATAAGGTGTATCATTATTGTGTATGGCTCGTCTCCTTTTGAAGCGGCGGCGCACCAAAGTTTAATTTTGCGGTTTCCCTCTTTTTTTCTGTATGCAATTGCTTCGGGAATAGCCTTTTTTTCAAAAAATTCAAAATGGCTGTACTCGCGGTAAAAAAAGGTGTGATTTGTGGAAATTCTGTTAACAAGTTCCGTCAAGGCTCCCTTGTCGCCTTTTTCGATATGCTCTATATACTCATTAAACGAATTGAAATCGTGCTTTTTCAAGACTTTTTGCAAACGCCCGATTACCAAACTCTTTTTGGAGTCAGTAAGATTTATTCCGAAATTAGTATAGACAAGTTTGGCAATCCTGTCAAATTCTTTGTCGGATATTGATATTACCCTTTGCGCACTGGTTGTTTCATTTAAAGGCATACTTACTCCTTTACTTTATCTGTTTAATCATTGGTTTTGCAAGTGGAATTCTTCGGTTTTTCTCTACTTTTTCGAGCGCCATTTCCGAAAGCGAATGTATATCCAGAATTAACGCTATTGAGCCGTCGCCCAAGATTGTGCAACTGCTTGTTCCTCTTGCTTTTTTCACATATTCCGAAAGTCCTTTTATAACTACTTGTTGTTGCCCTACTATGTCGTTGGCAAAGAGCGCCACTAAATTGTCGCTTTCTTCCACGACTATCAGTATTCCGCTTTCTTCGTCGCCTGTGATTTGTTCTTTTTCAAAGAGATTTGCGAGGTGAACAATGGGAATAAGCTTCTCCTGAAATTTCAGAATTTTTTCACCTTCGGGCGAATATGTAATTTGATTTACGTCGTATTTCAAACTCTGCCTTATGGAAAGCGTCGGGACAATATACAGCGAACCTCTTACCTTTATTATCATTCCGTCGATAATCGCAAGGGTCAGCGGAATTCGTATAATAAATTCCGTTCCTTTTCCTTGGACGGTTTTTATGTAAATTTGCCCGTTGATTGCCTCTATGTTTTTCTGCACAACATCCATTCCGACGCCGCGCCCCGAAATATCGGACACGACCGCCGCCGTAGAAAATCCGGGGAGAAGTATAAGTTTCCATACCTCGTCGTCGGTAAGAACATCATCGGGAGATACAAGTTTTTGCTCTATCGCTTTCTGCAATATTTTTTCGCGATTAAGTCCGCGCCCGTCGTCTTTTATCGAAATCCAAACCGCGCCGCTTCTGTGCTCCGCCGCAATCGTAATTGTTCCGAACTCTTTTTTGCCGAGTCCAATTCTTTCTTCGGGAGTTCCGATGCCGTGGTCGCAGGCGTTTCGGATAATATGAACAAGCGGGTCGTTAATGAGTTCCGATACCGTTTTATCGACTTCGCATTCGCTGTTTATGGTTAGCAAATTTATTTTTTTGCCTATATGCTCCGACAAATCGTGCACAAGACGCGTCATTTTTTTGAATACACCGCTCAGAGGAACCATTCGCAAAACCATTGTTGCGTCTTGCAGGTCGTTGCAAATTCTGCGCAATTGGTGAATACTGCGGTTAAGCGTTTCGTCGGAAAGCTTCGATAGCGCGGGATTTCGCGTTACCATACTTTCGGCGATAACCAATTCGCCCGCTAAATTTATAATGTTCTCCAATTTTTTCAAATCGACGCGTACGCCTTGCCCGTGTTGCGTTTTTACGTTGCCGACAGAATTTCCGACTGATTGCGGAACGGTCATACTTGTCTTTATTATGTCCTCTGCTTCTGCGCTTTCCGCTACAAGAATTTCTTGTTGTTCTGCGTTGCTTTTTGTTGGCGGCGGCGCTTTTTCAGCAATTCTTTCTTTTCCGAACGCTTCGGGGAAATGTTTTTCGGCGCTGAGTCTGTATTCATCAACGTTGGGAATTGACGTATCGCCGCCTTGCTCGAATATTGCCACGCCGTCGCGAAGTTTGTCTAACGCGCGCAGTAAAAATACGATAAGCTCTCTGTTAATTTTTATTTTTTCTTCTCGCATCGCTTGCAAAACGGTTTCTATAATATGACTTAACGCCTTAAAGTCATCGAGGCGCATAAACGCGCAGTTCCCCTTAAAGGAGTGCATATTGCGGTATGCGTTGTTTATTCTTTCAATGTTAAAGTCCTCGTCTTCCATAAGCAGAAAATCTTCTTCGACGGAACCTAACTGCTCGGTTGAGTCGGCTATAAAGCCAATTCGCATATCGTCGGAAACAACAATTTTGTTTAACTCTTCTTCCATTTGCGCGGCGCTTTTAACATTTACGACTTTTTTCACAGGCTTTTTTGTAGCTTGTACGGGTGCAACGTCGGCGACGACAACAACAGGTTCGGGCTGTTTTACAGGCTCTGCTTTGGGCGCAGGTACGTCAATTTTTGGCTCAGCGGCTTTTACTTTTACTTCAGCTTCAGCTTTTGGCGCTTCCTTTTTTATCGGCTCAATTTTCGGCTCTTCTTTTGAAGGCGGCGGCGTTGGCGCAGGCGCAGGTGTTGGCGTTGGTGCAGGTGCAGGTGCAGGTGCAGGTTGGGCAGGAACTTCTATTCCGAAAGCTGCGGGGAATTTTTGTTGTGCTTTTTTTGTTAGTCCCTCCAAGTTTTCAATGCTTCCGTCTCCGCCTTCTCCGAGCGCTTCTACGACTTTTTGTACAATATCCAACTCTTCCAAAAGAAATGTTATATTTTCTTTGCTTGCTTCAATGGTTTTTGCTCGCATTTCGCCCATAATCGTTTCCATAAGGTGGCATAAGTCCTGCAATTCGTAAAGATGAACAAATCCGCAGTTCCCCTTTATCGAATGAATGTTTCGATAAGCGGTATTTACGACGTCTTGATTGAAGCCCTTACTTGTAAGAAGCAAGAAGTTTTCTTCCGCAGAAGCAATGTGTTCTTCGGTGTCGGATATAAAGTCATTCAGAAGTTCTCTGTCTATCGTCGTATTGCCCATTGAATTCCCTTCCTCAAACATTTGTAGTAATATAACACAGCATTCTAATTATAGAATTACACTAAAAATACATTATTGTGAAAGTACTTCGCGCAAAAAAAAGCAATAATCTTTAAAAATGTTCAAAATTTGGTTTTTTTGAGCAGGAAAAAGGTATTTTCTTATAAAAATAGGAGGCAAACGAGTATGAATTACGAATATCTGAAGCTTTTATCAGGGGCGTATCCGAGTATTGATTCCGTATGTACGGAAATAATAAATTTGCAGGCAATTATGTCGCTTCCGAAAGGAACAGAGCATTTTATAAGCGATATTCACGGAGAATATGAGGCATTTAATCACATTTTGCGCAATTCGTCGGGGATTATTCGCAGCAAACTGGAGCGGCTTTTCGATAGAGAAATGACCGAAAAACAAATTCGAGAACTCGCTACTCTTATATATTATCCCAAAGAAAAATTGGCGCTCGTGCGTAAAAAAAACGATACTCTCTCGGAATGGTATGAACTTACGCTTAACCGCCTGATTAGATTTTGCGCCGTGGTTTCGCAAAAATACACTCGTTCAAAAGTGCGAAAAGCGCTTCCAAAAGAATTTGCCTACATTATCGACGAGTTAATTTACGAGCACGGCGGCGGAAAAGAAAGTTATTACAACAATATTATAGAAGAAATTATCGCTTTGGAGCGCGCCGACGAATTTATTATCGCGCTTGCCGAAACAATACAGGCGTTTGCGGTTGACCATCTTCACATTTTGGGCGACATTTTCGACAGGGGACCGCTCGCGCACAAAATTATGGACAAGCTCGCCAACCACCACCATAAAGTCGATATTCAATGGGGAAATCACGATGTTGTTTGGATGGGCGCCGCCGCAGGAAGCGACATCTGTGTTGCGGAAGTTTTGCGAATTTCGCTGAGATACGGAAACTTTTTGACCATCGAGCAGGGCTACGGAATTTCACTTCGTCCGCTTGCTGTATTTGCGATGAAAACATACGAAAAAGACGAATGCGAGATGTACTTTCCCAAAGACGACGGCAACAATTTCAGCGAAACGGAGAAAAGAGAACTCGCAAAAATGCACAAAGCAATATCTGTTATTCGCTTTAAATTAGAGGGTGAATTGGTTGCCCGTCGCCCAAAATGGGGCTTGGAAGACCGCCTGCTTTTGTCAAAAATCGACTACGAAAAAAATACCATTCTCATTGACGGAACTGAATATCCGCTTAAAGACAAAGAGGGCTTTTGCACGATAGACCCCAATAATCCATACGAACTAACCGCCGACGAGCGCGAGCTTATGGTTGATTTGGTAAATGCGTTTGCGCACAGCGGAAAATTGCAGTTTCACACGAGATTTTTGTTTTCGCACGGAAGTATGTATTTATGTATGAACGACAATTTGCTTTTTCCCGGCTGTATTCCGCTGAACCGCGACGGAACGCTGAGAGACGTGGATATGTTCGGGCAAAGCCTGAAAGGCAAGGCGCTCCTTGACGCTTTCGACAAATATGCGCGCCGAGGGTTTTTCGCAACCGACAAAAACAGCAAATTGTTTGGGCAGGACTTGCTCTGGTATTTGTGGTCGGGCGCAAATTCTCCGATTTTTGCCAAAGACAAAATGGCGACTTTCGAGCGTTATTACATAGACAATAAAACTCTGCAAAACGAAGAAAAAGACCCATATTACGATTTTCGCGACAACGAGGAAGTTTGCGACAACATTCTGCGCGAATTCGGACTTCAACCAGAATATTCGCACATAGTAAACGGACACATTCCCGTAAAAGTGAAGAAAGGCGAAAAACCAAGCAAGGCAAACGGAAAACTTATGGTTATAGACGGCGGTTTTTCTAAGGCATATCAGTCGGTCACCGGAATTGCAGGCTACACCCTTATATTCAATTCTTGGGGAATGTCCTTGATTTCGCACGAGCCGTTCACAACCACCGAAGAGGCAATCCTGCACGAAACCGACATTGTTTCTACACGCGACATTGTTGAATACAATCAAAAACGCATACTTATCCGCGACACCGACAACGGTTTTGAATTAGGCAAAAAAATCGATGACCTGCGCGAACTCCTCGAAGCATACCGAAAAGGTATAATCGTAGAGGCGAAGACTTATGATTATTATAGTCGGCGGTAGGGGAGAGTATTTTTGTTTTATTTGTAGGGGCGGGTTTAAACCCGCCCTTGTTTTTTTCCGCATTTTTTAAGATGTCGCCGCTCTCGGGTCTAAAATATCCCTCAACCCGTCGCCTAGAAAATTAAACGCCATTACGGTGATAAAAATAAATCCGCCGGGGATTAACATCCACGGGTGCAGGTGAATATCGGCTATGTTCATCACATCCGAAAGGAGATTGCCCCAACTTGCGTGCGGGTCTTGAATGCCCAAGCCTATAAGCGAAAGTCCGCTTTCCATAAGGATATAAGAGGGGATAGCAAGCGTTAGCGACACTATAACGAAAGAAAGCGTTTGCGGCAAAATGTGTTTGATTATTATTTTGGCTCTGCTTTGCCCGATTGCCTGCGCCGCCAAAACGAACTCGCGTTGAGATATGGATTTTGTCATTCCTCTGATAATTCTTGCGGTCGAAGCCCAGCCGATAAACGACAATATAAAGACTATCATAAAAAATATTTGCACCGACGACATCTGCGGCGGAAATGCGGCGCGCAATGCAAGCAAAAGGAAAAATGAAGGCACAAGCATTATCATTTCGCAGATACGCATAAGAACATTGTCGATTACTCCGCCGAAATATCCTGCAATTCCGCCTATAAGCAAGCCGAAAGTCATTGCGAAAAATACGCCCGCAAAACCGATGGTAAGCGAAACTCTTGAGCCGTAAATTATCCGTGAAAATAGGTCTCTGCCGCGCGCGTCCGCTCCGAAAAGATACAATCGCCCCGTTGCCCCAAAAAGTCGCCTGTCCGTCGGAATAAAGCCGAGTAGTTTTTTTTCGTCGCTTTTCGGGAAAAGCAGTAATCTGTGCATTTGGCTTTTGTCTTCTACATAAACTCGGCGAAAATAGCGGTCGAACTGAAAACTTCGTTCGTAAAATATCGGTATAAGATGAAAATTACCTTGCGCGTCAAAAAAATGGAATTTTGTCGGCGGCATATACGAATGAGCGCGCACTTCGCTGTCGTAGTGATAAGGCGCGAAAAACTCGGCGAAAATCATAATAACGTAAAGAACAAGCAGGATTATTCCGCCGACAAAAGCAATTTTGTGCTGCCTCAGTTTAGCAAGAAATTCCAACATCTTTAACCCGAAATTATTTGATTAAAGCAAGATTTTTCTTGTATTCGCAGAGATAATCTTTTACTTTTTCTTTTACAGCCGAAACTGTGAAACCAAATTTTTCGTCGAGAATATTTGCAGGCGCAGACCTGCCGAAATTCTCTCTTCCGACGACCTTTCCAAGTCCGCCCGCAAGTTGCGCGAGCGAATCGGGAAGCCCTGCCGAAAGTCCGAAAATCGGAGTGCCGAAATGCGGCAATATTTCGTTTCGGTATTCTTCGCTTTGCATTCTGAAAAGTCCTTCGCTCGGTGCGGAAACAACGCGAACAGATAGGTTTTCGGCTTCCAATTCCTTTGCGACATTGTAAAGCAAGCCGACTTCCGAGCCGTTTGCGAGTAAAATCACATCGACTTTTGCGGATTTTTCTTTATATACGGTATAAGCGCCTTTTATTGTTTCTTTTGCGTCTGTTTTGCGGTCGCCGTTTTCGTTTCTCGCAGGCAAATCGGCAACGTTTTGGCGTGTGAAAATCAGCGCTGTCGGCGATTTTGTGTTTTCGTAGGCGATTTTCCACGCTTCTACTGTTTCGGCTCCGTCGGCGGGGCGCAAAACTAAAAGCGAGGGGAATTTTCCTGAATTTTTTATTCTTTCCAAAAGACGAAGTTGTGTTTCCTGCTCAATCGGCTGATGCGTAGGTCCGTCTTCGCCAACTCTGAACGAGTCGTGTGTGAATAAGAATTTTACGGGGATTTCTTGCAAAGCGGCAATGCGAAGCGCGGGTTTCATATAGTCCGAAAACACGAAGAAAGTCGCGCAAACAGGGATAATTCCGCCGTGAAGCGCCATTCCGTTCATTATAGCCGCCATTGTCAGTTCCGCAACTCCAGCTTGCAAAAACGCGCCCGAAAAATCGTGGTGCGAAAATTCTTTGCTGTGTTCTAAAAACTTTCCTGTTTGGTCGCTGTTTGCCAAGTCTGCGGAAGATACTACCATATTGTCTATGTTTTTTGCAAAATGCGCCAAAATCGCTCCGCTTGTGTTTCGGGTCGCGGCGTTGGCGGGGATGTTTATACTCGAAAAATCGACATTTTGCGGCTCGGCGGAAAGCATACTTTTGAGTTTTTCTGCAAGTTCGACGTTTTGTTCCGCCCATTTTGCCTGCATTTCTCTTTTTTCTTTTGCCTGCGCGCGTTTGTTATCGAGAATTTTTGCAAAATAATCTTTAACTTCGGGGAAAATCGCAAACGGCTCGCTTGGATTTCCGCCCAAGTTTTCTATGGTTTTTGCAATATCGGCGCCTGCGGCGGAAAGCGGTTGTCCGTGTGTGGAAACTTGTCGTTCAAAGTTGGCGTTTGCGGCAGTTAGCGCGCCTTTGCCCATTACGGTTTTTCCTATAATAAGCGTAGGTTTGTCTTTTTCTTCGTTTGCTCTTTTAAGGGAAGCGCGAATTTCATCAACGTTGTTTCCGTCGATTGTCTCAACCCGCCAACCCCAGCTTTCGTATTTTTTCGGAGTATCTTCGTTTGTTGTTTTGTCGGTTGTGTGCGAAAGTTGTATGTCGTTTGAGTCAAAAAACATAATGATGTTGCTAAGCCCCAAAAGTCCCGAAATTCTGCCTACGCCGTATGCGATTTCTTCCTGCATTCCGCCGTCCGAAATAAAAATATATGTTTTGTGCGCCAGCCATTCGCCAAATCTTTGCGCGTAAAATCTTTCTGCAATTGCCGAACCTACGCCCATTCCCGCGCCAAGTCCGAGCGGTCCCGAAGTGTTGTCTATCCCGCGAACTAAACTGAATTCGGGGTGTCCGTGCGTGGGGCTTCCCCATTGACGGAAATTTTGTATTTCTTCGCTCGAATACTTGCCGCATAAATGCAGAATTGAGTATAGCATAGGCGACATGTGTCCGGGGTCGAGGAAAAATCTGTCTCTGAATTTCCAGTTCGGGTCGTCGGGGTCAAAATTAAGAAACTCCGAATACAATACCGAAATAAATTCCGCACCGCCCATTGCGCCGCCGGGGTGTCCCGATTTCGCTTTTTCTACCATTGAAAGAATTAAAATCCGCAAGTTATCTGCGACTTTGTCCAAAATTTGTTTTGACATTTGACCCTTCTAACAAAAAACCACAAAAATTACGGGGGGAAAATACTATATCGCACGATATAAAAAGGGGCAAAAAACAGAATATGTGAATTTTATTGCAAAATATTATGTAGGGGCGGGTTTTAAACCCGCACTAGCCGACATATAAAAAAAATAAGGGCAGGTTTTAAACCTGCCCCTACATTATATAATATCAGCTTAAGATAATCATCTTCCGGTGGCGCCGATAGGAATAATAACGGTTTCTGTTTGAGTGTTGCCGTCAGGCGTTGTTATATCAAATATCGCCAAATATGTTCCCGCTCCGACTCTTCGTCCTAAGGTGTTTTGCGCGTTCCAAAACACAAGGAACCTTGTTGTTTCGGGAGAGCCACCTGTGTAGCGCAAAGCAAAAATACTCGAAGTTCTTGGATTGTGTCTGTCTGTTTCAAATCCGTTAAAATCGGCAACAAGATTTCCGAGCGGGTCTATTATTCGTCCTCGGATATTTAACTTGTCTATATCAGGCTCTCTGATAGGCACAAGGAAATCGACAAGCGCTACAGGTAATGCCGCGCCGCTGACTATATCTAATCCGATTGGCTCGTGTCCCGCAACAAACGAACTTATCGGCGTTATAACCAAAAGATACGGCGGATGTCCGATAGATAACAAAATGCGCCTTGTTTCGTTTAGTTGCAAAACAGAATGGTTGCCGCTTTCTCTGATTGCTTCGTTAACAACACTTAAAGAATCGCCGATTATCGGTCTTTGCGCGCTTTGGTCGCTTAACACCCTGAATGTTGCCGTCGTCATCGTTGCGTTTTGCTCAACAAGTTCAAGGTTTAATTGGAATCGGCGAATGTCTTCGGACTCATTTCCAGCTCTGTAAAAGTTGAATATGTTATATCCCAAAGTTCTGTCAACTCGAGTAGGCTCGCTGAATGTTATTCTGAGCATATCGTGGTCTCTTACAATTTCCCCTGTTTGCGTGTAGTGCTCCACATCTATCGCTCCGAAGTCAAAACGCGCCAAAACTGCAATCGGAGCAATGGAATCGCCGATTGCAAAAGTGCTGTTTTCATTGTATTCGGCACCGAAAAGTCGTCCGAGCCCCTGACGGTTGGCGTCAAAACTCGTTCTTATCTCTGACGCATAATTCGGAGACGGGAAAATATTGTTTTGCGCGGTGGTACGCACCACAATCGTTCTCTCGTTAATCCGTTCGATAGCTATATTAGGGTTTGCAGATGTGTTTACAACTACATCCGAATTCCAAGGCGAAGTCAGTTGTACGTTTTCGGGCGGGTTTACGACGGGAATAGTTGTTCTGATAACAACTCTGTCAATCTCTCCGTCGCCGTTTGTGTCAAAGAAGAAAGCGTCTGTCCCATCGGCTATTCGACGGTAATTGTGCGTTTGTATTTCCGTTGGCAATCTGTCGTCCGCCCACGCCGCAATTCTCATTTGCGTGGTTTGTGTGAACGTGATATCTCCCGAAGCGTTTCTTGTGAGCAATTCTGCGTTTGCGGTCGGTCCGTCATTGTCTATCGGAGCGCTGCCGTCCGTTGTGTACCATATTCCGAAATTCAGCAAATTTGCGACATTAAGATTGTTTATTCGCGCGTTAACCGCAACGCTTTCGGAAAATCTATACGCTTCGGGTCTTCCCGCGGGAGTTATAATAAGTTCGGGAAGCTCTTCTCTTACAAATCTCCAAACTCTGTAAGTCGGCTCGTTTGTGCCGCCCGCAACATAAACGCTTACAAAGAAAGTGTTTGCGTTTGCATTAATTCCGACGACTGTCGGAGTAATTGTAGTTTGGGGCATTTGGCTTGACTGCAATTGTTGAATGCTGAGCGAATCAACTCCTATCGAATACCAAAGAGTATCGCCGTCGCCGGCGTCAAAACGGATTTCGATTTCTTGACTAAAGCCGAAAGGCTGAGCTTGCGGATAATTTGCCGATCTTTCTTGCGGGATAAGAATAACGTCAACATACGCGTCTGATAATTCCGGGGTGTCAATAATAGTCAGTGTCGCGGTGGATGATTTAATGCCCACAAAAGCGGTGTTGTATATAACGTGCCTTGTCCCTGTAAAATCAAAAGTTTTAGCGTTGCTGCGGTTGAAAAATGCATTGGTTGCATTAAAGTAGGGATTTACCATATTTATATTGTTATTGAAACCCGCAGGCGGCGCATTATAAGGATTTCGAGCGCTTGTTATTACAAAAAAGTCCCAAAGTCCTCTGAAATTATCGGGAACTGTAAAGTTAAATTGAAAAGTTCTTGTTTCGTTCCAAACAAATTGCCCGTTAGGAATGTGATACGCCGCAGTATTGGCAACATTCGAAAATGGTACTAATGGTGGTGCGCCGCTTGTCGATAAATTAACAGCCCATTGAGCATTGTTTATAGCGCTTCCTCTCGGCGCGGCAACGACTGTAAGAAACACAGGTTGTCTATTGTGTTGGTTTTGATTAAATGCGAGGGTTATATTAAAAGTAGCTTGCGTTCCCTGTGTTGGGCTTGGAAATGCAGGGTCAATCCAAAAATCAATTATACGTGCGGTATTTGCATTCGGCGCTTGTCCCGAAACGGGAACAGCGAATATTACTGCCAAAAGCAGTAAAATTAATATATTTTTTTTCATAAATTCTCCTTTTTTTGCTCAATCGCAGTTGCCTTGAAGGTTTACTTCAAAGTCAAATTCCACATACGTTTCGCCTCTTTTGGCGGGCAACGTAATGTTCGACCAAGTTAAAACAGTTCTGCCTTGCGCGTCTGTCGAAAGCGTTGGCTGTGTTGGTCTTCCGCTTCCCTGAACGAACACAAGGCAAGGCGGCAACGGGTCGGCAATTACCAAATCGTGAACTGCGTAAGTTGCCATATTACTGATGGTTATGCGACAAGTTCCTCTTCTTCCGTTCATTATTTCCGTTAATGGGACGGCAGGAGAAGATTGATATTCAAAAAACTCTTTATTTATTTCAAACATCGGCTGGTTCATAAGCGTAAAAAGATTTTGAATAATTCCGAATGTTGCGCAACTTACCCTGTTGGTACCTGAGCTCGAATGCTGAGGTACCCACGCTATAATAGAATAACCTACAACTAACATTCCGTTGCCTATCGAAGGAGCCATACCTTCCGTGTCCCAACCTACCAGCAATGCTTGATTTCTATCTGCCCCTGCTCGAGTCATAAGAGCTCTGCCGTGAGTTAATTGATTGACAGGGAATACGCCCGGATTTCTCCAATGCATAGGACTTTGTTGTTGCATTTGCGCTAAGTCGTTTGGGCTACAATTAAAATTTTGCCAATCGTGAAATTCAAAACTACCAACATGACCGCCAACGCTACCACGGTTGTGTATATTGTCATACCCTATGTCTCTCGTTACGGCTCTTATTAAATTTTGAACCCCGGCATTTCTGTTTCTGAAACACGGATCATTACCAGCCATCGCGCGAACTGTTTGGACATACAATCCTCCGCCTGACCTCAAATAATTACCGAACAGTTCTATGTCTCTGTTTGTTATAGAACTCATATCTTCGTTATTATGGGGCCAGCCTGCGTCATTAAATCTCAAATCGTACACTTGCGACCAATAAGCAAGGGGATTGTCCTGACTGAGAAATTCATTGAAACCCGCACGGTCAAACGGCTGACCGTCAATATCGTCTGTTCCCGAGTTGCCGAATTTGCTTATTAAAGCATTTTCAAAACCTCGCTGTGTATTTCCTACGAGAAGAGTGTTAACGCTACCCACGTTTTGGAGTTGAGGTATAGCGCAATCGGCATCAAAAACATTAGTCCAGCCTATATTTGTCGGAAAAGACGCAACGTGAGAACGGTCGCTGGCAAGAGCGGCTCTAAATGTCCGCATAGCCCTTTCGGAATATTGTATATCGACACCTTCGTCAAACCTCGGTGGCGGGTCGTTGTAGATAATCAGCACATTGCCCGCAAAACTTGGTTGCTGCCCACAAGCGCTTGTTTGTCCCCAACCTGTACCTAATAGAAAACACAACACATACGCACTTTTTATATATTTGCGTATTTTAGAATTTAGATTTTTTTTAGATTTTTTATTTTTTTTTAGATTTTTAATATAGAAATTAGACAGCAACATGTTTCCTCCTGTTCTGAAAATGAAATATATCGCTAATACAATAATACTGCAAAATTCGCCTAAAAACACAAAAAACAGCATTCCCATTGAATTTTACAGCGGAATTTTAGTATATTTACATAGATAAAAAGGAGGTTTTTATGAACTCAATAGAAATGCTGATATTGCTTGCGGTTGTCGTGTTTTTAGTTATGGGTATCGCGATGTATATTGACGATAAAATACCTAAATTAAGAAGGAAGGAAGTCGGCGACTTAAATAAAAATGACAGCAATAAAACTTGACGAAAGGCAAAAAGAGGCAGTTCTCCACACGCACGGACCGCTCTTAATACTAGCGGGCGCAGGGTCGGGAAAAACGCGGGTTTTAACTTCGCGTACGGAACGCCTTATAAAAGAAAAAATCGCTAAACCCGAAGAAATTCTTGCGCTCACTTTCACAAACAAAGCCGCAAAAGAAATGAAAGAGCGTATATCAAAAGCAGTAGGAGAAGATGCGGCAGAGCGTATGACTGTCGGAACATTTCATTCGCTTGGAGTAAAAATTCTGCGAGAATACGGAAAACACCTTAATTTACACGAAAATTTTACCATACTTTCCGAAAACGACCAAATTTCGACAATAAAAACGGCGGTGCGCGACATCGGAACAAAAAAACTTGCCGAAATTCCGCCCGAAGATTTGCTACGTGAAATATCGAACGCAAAAAATGCGGGAATTTATCCCGAAGACCTGAAAAATGACCCCGAAAAAAAATCGGTCGCCAAGCTTTACGAATTGTATTGCAAAATTCTGAATAAACGAAAGTCTGTGGATTTCGACGATTTGCTTTTGCTTCCGTTGAAACTTTTTTCACAAAAAGAAGATGTTTTGCAAAAATTTCGCTCAAAATATAAATTTGTTTCGGTCGATGAGTTTCAGGACACAAATTCGGTACAGTTAAAATTGGTGCGAATGATTGCGGAGCCGCACAACAATTTAATGGTTGTAGGCGACGATGACCAAGGAATTTATTCGTGGCGGGGTGCGGAAATTAAAAATATCTTGAATTTTGCAACCGTTTTACACGCCAAAACCGTAGTTCTTAACAGAAATTACCGTTCGTCTCAACAAATCGTGGACGGCGCAAACGCAATGGTTTGCAAAAACGTCCGCCGAAAAACGAAAGATATTGTTTCGGTTATCGGAAAAGGCGAGCCGATTTGCGCCTACAAAGCGCACGACGAAGACGACGAAGTTAAATTTGTCGTCGATAAGGTAAAGGAATTTACAGGGGCAAATGGTGCCGAACACCTAACAGATATAAGTGATATGGACGACGAAACCAAACTTGCTTTCAAAAGAATAAAAGAAATAACCGCCGCAAATTTAGCGGGAGAACGCCAAACAAGCGTCAAGTACGAAAACAACGAAATTGCTTTGCTTTTTCGCACAAATTTGCTTATGCGACGTTTTGAAGACGGATTTCGCAAAGCGGGTATTCCTTATATAATACACGGCGGAAAAAGTTTTTATGACAGGCGGGAAGTTAAAGATATTTTTTCATATTTGAGTTTTTTCGCCAATAAATTCGACGAATTATCGCTGTTGCGGACTGTCCAAGTTCCCAATAAAGGAATTACCGCTTCGACTATTTCGGCGATAGAAGAACAGGCAGGGCAAAAAAAACTTTCGCTTTGGGACAGTTTTGAAGCGTGCGCCGAGGGAAAAGAGATTGCAGGCGCGGCGCTGAGAATAAACGTGGTGCAATCTGAAAATTTGAAAAATTACGTTAAATTTATGCAAAAATACGCAAAAAAGTTTTCAGAAGGAGGGCAGAGGCTCAGTAAAACTCTGCGCGAAATGATTGACGAACTAAAATACGTAGATATGCTGAAAAAAACGGAAGAAGACGAGAAAAAATTGGAATTTCGCCTTGAAAGCATTGAAGAAATCGTAAAAATGCTCGAAAATTACGAGGCTGGCAAAGGGAATTTCGCTACTCTGGGAGCGTTTTTGCAAAATATTTCTTTGGCTTGGGGCGACAAAAGCAGTGAATTCACAAAAAAATCCGTAGTTTTTATGACAATGCACAAATCCAAGGGCTTGGAATTTCCCGTTGTGTTCATTCCGATTTTGGAAGACGGGCTTGTTCCGAGTAAAAAATCGCTCGACGAAGGAAAAATCGAGGAAGAACGGCGGCTTTTTTATGTTTCTATGACAAGGGCGAAGGAGCGGCTGTTTTTATCGTTTTCGCGCTTTAAGCAAGTTCGCAACAGGGCGGTGGAAATAAAGCCCTGCCGATTTTTAGACGAAATCCCTGTAGAATGCTTGGACGGCAAAATCGGAGAAAAGCAAGACGAGGAATATAAACTAATTTTAGACGAAATGTTCAAAAAAGCGCAGGCAAACTTCGGCGAATAATATTTTTAGCGCAAATTTTACGGAGGAATGATGAATTTTGCGAATATAGGGAGCGCCCTGCAAAAAAACAATTTAGCGAACGCCTTTGCTAAACAGCGAGAATTTATAATTATCGCCGCGATAGTTTTCGTCATTGTTTTGATGGTAATTCCTCTGCCGCTTTTCATTATCGACTTTTTCCTCGCGATTGCCTTTGCGCTCGCGTTAATGATTTTGCTTATTTCTATGTATAACGAGCGCCCCGTGGACTTTTCGGTGTTTCCCGCGCTTCTTTTGGCGGTTACTATGTTTCGGCTTTCGCTTAATATTGCCACAACCCGTCTTATTTTGGGGCGCGGAGAAGCCGGGGCTATAATTCAGACATTCGGAAATTTTGTTACAGGCGGCAACATTGTCGTCGGGGTAATAATATTCCTTATTATAGTATTGGTGAATTTTTTGGTTATTACAAAAGGTGCGGGGCGAATTGCCGAAGTTGCGGCGCGCTTTACTTTGGACGCGATGCCCGGTAAACAAATGGCGATTGACGCCGACCTTAACGCAGGTATTATCAACGAAGAAGAGGCAAAGCAACGTCGTAAAGATATTTCGCGCGAGTCGGACTTTTTCGGTGCTATGGACGGTGCGTCAAAATTCGTAAAAGGGGACGCCATAGCGGGTATTCTCATTATGATAATAACCATAATAGGCGGTTTTGTTATCGGAATGACAATGATGGGAATGGACTTTCAAACGGCGCTTATGACCTTTACGGTTTTAACCATAGGAGACGGACTTGTATCTCAGATGCCCGCGCTTATGATTTCGGTGGGAACAGGTATTCTGGTGAGCCGAGCAGGCAGCGAAAATTCTTTGGGCGCAGATATTTCAAATCAATTATTTTCTAACTACCAAGCGCTTTTTGTTGCGTCGCTTACAATGTTTTTGTTTGGATTTATCCCCGGGCTTCCTTTCCACGTTTTTGCTTTTATCGCATTGTCTTTGGGCGGTATAGCATTTATGATTTGGCATTCAAACAAACTAAAACTAAAAGAAGAAGAAGCGGCTAAAAACGCAGTTCCGAAAACTGCGCTTACAGGCGACGCCGAAGAAAAAGCTGAAGATTATCTGATAGTTGACCCGCTTGAACTCGAAATCGGATATGCGCTTATTCCTCTTGTGGACGCGGCTCAGGGCGGCGATTTGCTTGAGCGGATAAAACAAATTCGCAATCAGTTGGCGGTGCAGTTGGGCTTTATTATCCCGCCCGTGCGCATTCGTGACAATATGCAGATAGAGCCAAACCAATACGTAATAAAAATCCGTACAATAAAAGTTGCGGACGGCGAGCTTATGAGCGGCAGTTATTTGGCGATGAACCCGACGGGCAATTTGGAGGCAATTCGCGGAATACCGACTGTAGAGCCCGCGTTTGGCTTGCCTGCGGTGTGGATAACCGAAAGCCAAAAGGACTTTGCGGAAATGAGCGGCTATACTGTTGTGGAACTTCCGGCGGTTTTGGCAACGCATATAACAGAGGTAATAAAGCAAAACGCCGAGGATTTGCTCACTCGTCAAGACACCCAAGAACTCATAAACAACATAAAAGACAGCAACAAAGCGGTTGTTGACGAAGTTATCCCGGGGATATTGTCTTTGGGCGAAATTCATAAGGTGTTGCAAAATCTTGTTCACGAGCAGGTTTCTATCCGTGATTTACCGCGAATTTTGGAAATTTTGGGCGATGTTGGTCGTCAGAATAAAAATATCGACGTGCTTACGGAATACACGCGCAACGGACTTTGCGCGCAGATTTGTGAACGCATAAAAAATCCCGACAATACAATAAAAGTTATGACTTTAGACCCCAATTTGGAAGCGAAATTAGAAGGCTCTCTCGCCGAATACGACGGCTCGGTTAAACTGAATTTATCTCCGAGCGACGCGGGAGCAATTATAGAAGCAGTTAAAAAGACAGTGCAAAAAGTTAAGCAAATGGGAGAAATGCCCATACTTGTCGCGTCCCCCATAATTCGTTTGCAAATGAAGCGCCTAACCGAAAACGACATTCCGGGTATGATAGTGCTTTCGTATAACGAGGTTGTCGGCGGAATAGAATTGCAGTCAATCGGAATGGTATCGCTTGACGACGACAACGAGCCGCCGCTCGGGAGGTGAAAAGAAGGCGTTTTCTGATTTTGGAGAAGGAAGTCGAAAACTCAGTTGAATAAAACTGTTTTTTGACAATCGCATCTGCCAAATAGTATTTTATTATCAAAAAACAAGTTTTTCTAAGAAAAAACACTAAACAGAATGGGCAAAAAATGCAAAAAACCGAACAGAAAGCCACTAAGCCAAAATCCAAAAAATATGCAAATTATCACGAAGCGGCATTTTCAGCATTCGGTTATCGCTTGCGGGAATACGTAAAAAACGGAGACATTTCACTCGAAGATGAACATCCTCTTTCTAAACGTCCGCCGAAAATAGACATAATTGTATTAAAAAAAGACAAAGATGTTGATATAGAAACAAGCTGGGGAAAAATATTCAGAAAACACAACATAATAGAATATAAAAGCCCTGTCGAATCAAAACTTTCTCTATCTGTTTTTTACAAAGTGGTATTCGGCTATGTCGGGCTTTACGCTTCTCAGGAAAACGTGAAATTTACCGATATGAGCGTAACAATAGTTTGTTTGAATAAACCGGAAACCTTATTTGAAACGCTAAAAACGGAATTTGATTACAAGGTATTGCGCAAAAGCAAAGGCATATATTATATTTCCCGAAAAGGAGTAAATGCAAGTAAATCGCTTGCAATACAATTTATTGTCAGTAGCGAATTAAGCGACGTTGATTTGGTGTTAAAGGCGTTGCGGACAAAAATAGACGAAGCAACAGCGAGAAAAGTGTTGGAACTTCCCGTAGAAGACGAGGAAAACTTTGTATCATTGTTGCCTTGGTGGGAAGTTATGTTTTTAGAAAACGGGTCAATATTGTCTAAGGAGGCAGATATGGATAAATGGGAAAAATTAGTTAACGATATGAAAAAGAGCGGCTTCAAAGGGCGTTATGAACAGCAATGGGAGCAAAGGGCAACGCAAAGAACAGCGCAACAATTATTTGCTCTTTGGGAAAGCGGCGTTCCTCTCTCCGAAGCCAAAAAGAAATTCGCTTTCGCGTAATTTTATCTAACTCACAGCGGATAACACTATCCGCTTTTTTTATTTTTTCCACAAAAACCACAAAATCCACCGCAGCACTCCAAAACAAATAGTATTTTCTCTACGTTCTTTGATACAAAAAAATGAATTTTTCGTTTTCTCAATCGCGAATATCACCAATATTCAATTACGCGAGAAAATGAGAAAACGTATGTCTATCGGTAGGCATACTCCTTTCTCGTTTATTTTCGGTGTAATAGGTTTTGGTGATAACCTCGCGATTCGGAAATGGGTGAGAAAATGGAGTGCGCCTTTTGTTATTTTCCGAGACACTCCTTGAATTTGAAATTGGTTATTAAACTTAAAAAAGGAGTGTTCTAAATGAACTTCAAAAAAATCTTAGTTTTGGCGGTAATGTTTGCCGCGAGCGTGGTATGTGGGCAGATTGACTGGACTGCTCAACGAATAACAATATCAACCGCCGAAGAATTACACGAATTTAGGGATACGGCAAACGCGGGAAGAAATTTTTCAGGGCAGACTGTTTTGTTGTTAAATGATATTAACCTCAACGGAAATCAGGAAAATCAATGGGTGCCGATTGGGAATCATGAAAACATATTTCGTGGAACATTTGATGGTAGTGGTAATGTTATCAGCGGTGTTTATGTAAACAATTCAGAAATATGGTTTCAAGGATTATTTGGGGTTGCCGGTGGTGTAATACGAAATCTTGGTGTTGTTGTCAATATTACAGGCGGACAATTTGTTGGCGGATTAGTGGCGAGCGGAGCATCGTTCGGGCTTATAGAAAACTGTGTCGTAATAGGAACTGTCGAAGCAGTCAACGGGACACAGGTTGGCGGATTAGTAGGAGATGCGGGCGGCAGCGTAAATAGAAATTCCTATGCTATCGTAGATGTTATAGGACATCGTTCATGGACAGGCGGATTAGCAGGAGTTCTTTCTTACAGTGGACGTGTTTTAAATTCTTATGCTTTGGGTAAAGTAACTGAAAATGGCGGTGGTTTGGTCGGAGGAATTTATGAAGAAAGAGGTAGTGTAATTAACTCATTTCACACAAACGATATTCGAAACAATGGTCGCGGTACACTTATCACAGAAGCACAATTGAAAAATGCTGAATTTTTATCGGCAGCAGGCTGGGACTTCACCAATACTTGGGGAATCGACCCGACAGGCTACATAAATAACGGTTTCCCATATCTGCAAGCATTTGCAATTACAATAACTTGGGACGAACCGAATTTTACATTCAACGGCGAAAGACAAATCCCCGCCGCTACCGCCACAACGGCAAACGGCGATACTTTGGAATTGATTATAACAACTGACAAAGAAGCGATTAACGCAGGCTCATACATCGCCACTGCAACCCTAAAAATCCCGAGAGAGTTTCCCTTTTTGCTGAACGCGACAAAGGTATTTGAGATAAAGCCGAAGTCGCTTAAAGAA
>Ga0131853_10006432_pt1 | contig 21201 bp, 9 predicted proteins | sample TergutLab28metaG_FD_92764 | JGI IMG/M metagenome (GOLD analysis project Ga0131853, IMG submission 92764) | Labiotermes labralis P1 segment gut microbial communities from Petit-Saut dam, French Guiana - Lab288 P1 (version 2) (version 2) | ecosystem: Host-associated > Arthropoda: Insects >...
TCTCAACAGGGGCAATACTGAGTAATAACTCCTAATTCCGGCCATTATTCTTCCTTTTATATCTGTGTTATTATCACTATTTTCTGTTATCAGTGACCCTAAGTACTTAAACTCTCCGACACTTTCAAATTCATAGTTATATACTTGTAGATGTTTCTCATTCCTAAAACTATTTTATTTCTTGTATTTATCGTGTACTTTGTTTTCTCTTCATTTATTCTCAGCCCCACTTCATTTGCTTCCTCTTCCATTTTTACCGCTGCATTTTTCAGCTGTCTAGTACCTCTACTATTAAGTTTACATCAACTGCATACACCAAGATTTCACGTATATATGCTTCCCTCTTTGTTAATTTGTATTTGCCTCATCACTTTCTCCAAAACCACATTGAATAGTTGTGTTGACAGTGCGTCCCCTTGCCTCAAGCTTTTATTTATTGTAAATTCCTCTGTCATCATGTTTTGCACTTTAACCCTGCCTGTTGTATTTCTTAATGTCATTCCAATCAGGTTTATCAGTTTCCTTGGGATGTAGCTTGCAATGGTGGGATGATTAATGATAGTGAATTGGAAAGGATGTGGAAGGAAGTGGTCATTAGGTTATCCTGAGAGGTATCCCGGCGGGGGCTAAACTGCAAAGGTATTTCGGAAATGGTATAATTCGAGTAGATATCCTGGTAGGGGTTAATTAGTGTTAGTATACCGACATGAGGTAAATAGAATAGGTATCCTGGCATGGGGTAATTCGAGGAGGTATCCCGACTTGGGCTAATTCGAAGAGATATCCCGGCATGGAGTAATTCGAGGAGATTTTCCAGCATGGGGTAATTCGAGGAGGTATCCCCAATTGGGCTAATTCGGAAAGAATCCTGGCAAGGGGTAATTCGAGGAGATATCCCAGCTTCGGCTAAAGCGAGGAGGTATACCGGCATGGGATGATTCGAGATTTGCTGGCATGGGCTAATTCGAGTAGTTACCCTGTTATGGGCTAATTAGAGTAAGTATCCCTACATGGGGTAATTAGAATAAGTATCCTGGCATTGGGAAATTCTAGGAGAAATCCTGGCATGGGCTAATTCGAGGAGATATCCCGGCATTGGGTAATTCGAAGAGATATCCCAGCTTTGACTAAATCGAGGAGATATCCCGACTTGGGCTGATTCGAGCAAATGTCCCGGCATGGGCTAAATTGGGAAGGTATCCCGACTAGGTCTAGTTCGAGGAGGTATTTCAACATGTGTGTTTAGGGAGATTGAGCAAAATCAGGTAAACCTGATTCAGCATTTTCGGTCTCTTGGACGAGATTTGAACCCAGAACCCATCTGGGCATGAGGAAATGTAGACGTCTGAACCTCTACGTTTTGTTTAATTGTAAATATGTATGGAGTACAATGCGTGGTTTATGTTTAGTGATGTCACTGACACGCCAAAGGAAGCCCCTGCTTGCTTGTACTCCCATGATAATCTATATTTTTTATAAAGAAAGGAAATGAGAAAGGTGAGGCAGAACGGCGCCGTCGTTTGGGCATCTCTGCTGCTACAACAGAGACCTCCTACACGCGATCAGTTGTTATACAAGGCGACTTTTCACATTAAACTTTACAACGCGACATCCCTGTAAGGTACACGTGCCACGTGCTATGTATAACATTACTAAACACTGTATTATTTCGCACTGACTTCATTTATGAGTTTACGGTGATTTTAAAAATAAGTACCCGTTATTGCCGTATGTTATTTTAGGTGCTACTTTCGGTTGTTTAACGATGGCTGAACTCTTTACACTTAAATTACAAAGTGCTTTTAAAATTCAATTTTTATCCAGAGTAAGTTTACAATATTGAGAATTTGCAATCCATGCGCATAACAGCAATATCTTCAGGCCTAATTATTTGTGTATAATAATTATTATTACTACATTGAATTATTGCTATATTGCCTTAACAATCTATTTAGTAAACTTATTTTTACTTACACACATGCTGCCACAACATCAAATTAATATAACGAAGTAAATCACTGAATGTTTTAACTTTAACAAGGAACAAAGTTAGCTCCCTGAGGATGATCGTATGATCGAAACACGTAGGAGCGTTTTAAGTGTTTTAATGTAAATTTTAGATTATTAAAGACTATATATGTGTATTTGTTGGTGTGTTACTTAAATAAACTATAAGATGCACTGTGCAACAATAAAGATCTTCGGGAGGATTGATTTTTAAATACGTGTGGAGGAACAGGCTACGGATTTTGAAAAGCGTATTCACGAAGAAACTAGGTGATTAACAGAACAGCCGAATATGTCTGAGCAGAGGGTTTCAGCTTTTTTCAGTTAAGCGATTTGAATGTTTCTTACAAATCTGCAGTGGCACATTCTAATACTAATACTCGCCGTAATCTTTAGATAAACCAGAGAGATTCACTTCGTCGACACCGACGGCTTTCAACACAATAGTTTGAATTTGATGTTCGTGTGACCGTGCATCCTTAATATGAAATGACTAACAGCCTCTACACTGTGCACACGGCCTGCCTCCCGGCTTCCCAAGACTCCAGCCAGCACATCTAGTGCTGAATACCATATGCAGTAATATATGGCCTTGCGCTCCTGAAGATGGACATAATGGTGCCCGAAACATGTTGAGCTAATGATTGATTAATAAATCATAATTGTTGCATCAAGTTTGTCTCACAAATCATTTCACAATAATTTACTTGCAAGTCTTATTTTACCGCCTTCAATTTCGGTACGACTCATCTATAAAGATACATTTTCAACAGCTGCTGTATCGAAGATCATGGCAGATTATTCATACATGGCGGCAGTGAATAAAAAAGGAGAAACTTGTCTACGGTCAGAGGCAAGAAACTTACTTGTTTGTTCCTATGCATAAAATTTACTAAGGAACGAAAGGAAAACAGCAAAAGAGGAACCCTTTTTCGCTGGAAAACATAAGCCAGTCAAGTGGGCAATGGAACCAAATATTTTCTTCTGCATGCAGCACTTCTCTTTCTTCGCAGTCAGGAAAAGAATTTGGATCGGGGGAGGGGGGAGCTAAAGAAATTGAGAGTGAAAATGATGTCGAATATTTATACCATGCAATAGTATTTGCTGAATATCACGATGAAGAACAGACTTGAAACCAAAAGTGCCTAACGTGTGCATGCTCCATTTGCTACACTGCCTGACAAGAGCTATCTGTATGTTTCACGTACACGTAATGATTGGTTTACTCTGGCCACTAAACGTGTTAGAAGAATTTTTGTATTGTAACTTTCATAAATAACATTTTGTTAGTGGCCTTCCTGAATTTTTTTTCGCCTTATATGTGAGAAATCTTCAGTACCATATAACAGACAGCAACCTATAACCGGCGCCGATTATCTTCATTCGTAATATTGGATCTATTTGTATATTAAATTACGTTCATGAACTATGTAATAACCACTGTGTCTAATGCAGGAGAGTAAAGCTTCAAAACATGTTACAAGTGCTTAATTACGAGTATTATGTTTATTTCGTCACTGGGACCAGAAATCAAATGCTGTCTAATATTAGGCGACTTTACCTTATTGCTTTTCTGTAGGCCTGGCTTCGGAAATGGGGCAGACAAAATATAAATTATTGGTACCAACGACTGCATTGTGCTTTGAAGTTAAAATTGTTCTGGAACATGTGTTGTGATAACCTACAGGGAAACAGGCGTTTTCTTCGTCGACCTGGGAAAATAACCGTAACAGTGCTAGTAAAATACAGATGTCCTGCCAGTAAAGCTACTTTTAGTTTACGAGTAAGGAAGTCTGCTCTACATATATATATATGTGTTTGTGGTTGATCAGGACAATTTTTGTACCTAGGGAACATGGGACATTCATAAAATTTTGTAGTTAACATGTTAGGTAAAATTTTTAAATTGTCTGTGCATAGAACATGTTATTTAGGTCAAATTTAAAGTTTGTGCCAATTCACGAATTATGAAATTGTGTATGTTTTTTCCAGAATTAAAGCACTATATTCCGTCCAAGTTAATATGCACATCGCAACAATATCGCATAATCAGTCGAACACAAGTTTACCTCTCCAGAAAAAGCTGCATGTTTGGGATTAAATAATCCATCATCAGGCACTCATTTTAAAGCTTTTCGTTTCAAGTTCTTGTACTGAGTGACGGTATTGTCTTTGACTGGCCAGTGCTACATTAACAGAATTCGTTCCGTTGTGTCATTGAAATACTCAAAGAATATCATATCATCAGACTAACGAAACTTGACATTCTCAGAAAATTCTACGTGTTTCGGATTAATTAATCAAACGTGATATATTAATTAATCCGAAACATGTACTTTTTATGAAAATACAAATTTGCATTAGACTGGTGATGTGATGTTGTTTCGATTATTTCAAAAACACAAAGGAGCCATTTCTGTTAAAGTGGTACACATAATTTTTACGTCACATTTCCAATTCGCAAAATTGTCAACAACTCCTTTTCGGAGTGTGAAGTAGTCATGGAGTGTATCATAGATGCAAATATATTTCTATAGACGGTTTTATATTCAGTTCACTTCGGTTCGCAATGCTTGACACGAAATGTAAGAAATTAACATATATAAATGAGGCAAATTTTACAAAAAATTTGGGAATTTAAATTTGTAACACAGTTTCTATTTCTGGAATTCTTGTACTATGTGCAGACATTTGTGCGTGGGATGGCAATATATTTGGGTCTCTGGTTTCAGCCAGATGTCCTTACAAAATAAATTAAATTTAGATCGTAATCTATTTCTTCGTCTTTATTCTGCAAGCTTGACAGAAAGGTTTATACGGAGAAGCCGGCCAGTGAATCTACTGACTTTGAGAAATTTCATTCCCTCGAAATTGTTTCCCCTGTTTCCAGTAGAAAACTACGAAGCTTCTCTAAAACGAAATAATGTTGCGTTTTGTGGTGTGTGAGAACCCGTAACCTTTTCTACGAAACGGCTTTACTATAGCTCAGCGTGTATCTAATCTGTAAACAATGAAAAAGCGCAGCCATTGTGCTTGTGTCTCTCGTCCATTTATGAAAGCTTTAGCGATTCTGTGCATTGTGATGATACGCAGAGTACAGCCATAGAATTCAGTAAAATCTTGATGCCATACGTACTAGGCTTCTGTTGCCAGCAGTAAGATATTTCCTTGATACAGAATCAGAAACCTCGAATTTAAAATCAACAATAATAATAATAATAATAATATGACTTCAAATTTACTTGGGCTTCTGTGAGGGTCATTTACGTTAAAATGTGGTGAAGAAACAACTTAGATGCATCTGAAATTATGGATTATAACATACTATTTATTCTAGCTAATTTAAAAAAATCCTGTTTAAATAAATGTTGTTGTGGTACCAATTTTTTGGGCGTGTTTCTATATTGTTAATTTAATCGATAAACTGAATACCCGACATTTCGGAGGCATGTTTTCACTTGGTGTTCGTACATTGTTGTGTGTGCTGGAAAAGACTTACAATCACTTCTATTGTGCGGACGCGTTATTTCTCTTCATAATTAAACAAATGTGCTCTTTGAAGATATGCATGTAAGACTTGTTAAATTTGCACCACGAAAGGGACAAACTAATTCTATGACACATTATGCCTATACTGGGCAAAGTTCATTGCATGAAATTATAGTGAAGGGATACTTTTGCCGTTCATTTGTGCTTCCATGGGCATTTTTAAACTCTGAAACTTCTGGATAAATTCCTGTGAATTCATATTTATGTGTTCCAAGCTAAAGTTTTCGTGTCAGTTTTGTTCTGTACATGTCGGCTGAGTACAATCAATTAATGTATGGTTTCAGAATTATAACTGAGTTTTATGCGTGGGAAATACAGAAATTACTAATATCTACAACTTTATTTGAAACTTTTTTTTTTCGAAAAATTTGATATTTAAAGAAATACAAGCAGGAATGGTTTTCGATTTTACTGCTGACTGTGTGTATGGTCCTTCATAGCTAGTCCTCCAGCAGTGCCACTCTATCTGCACAGATCCGTTTTTGTCTCCAATGAGTTGGCTCCAAAGCACATGAGGTAGGCTGTGTTATAACAAAGGAATGTGTGCACTCCAATCTTGTTTAAGACTGAACAAGCCATGCAAAGTTATTCTGTAGTTGATATAGTTAGAGAGCAGTGTCTTTGCAGATATTGGAATGAGGATGTCTCAGTAAGATCGGATATGCAAGTTGAAAACAACATGTTGCCCGGTTTGCAGTTGAAGTCTAGAAACTGTAATTGGCGCTCTCTGTTACATCGTTTTAAGCAATTGTGTCTCGTATCCCAATATATATACACACTGTTGAATGTCCCATAGCAGATAACAGAATGCGAAATTGTGACAAAGAATTAGCATACTGGTAGAGTCAGGTTTTATTCCCTGGTGCATTGTTAAAAGAATCGTGGAAAATAGGTTAAACGATTTAGTAGGATACGTACTTACCTAATAAATCGTTTAACCTATTTTCCTAACCCTACAAGAAATTGTAATTTCTTCTTCTTTTTCTTGTATTGTTCTCTCCCCTAATAAATTCTAAATAATCAATTATTATACCAACTACTGCACATATATAAAATTTATACATTAAAACATTACAAACGCTCCGACATATTTCGGTCCTAGGACCATCATCAGGGAGCCATATCGTCCTTGCTAAAGTCATACTATGAACAGTCACATTAATTTCGCGTACCAGTTGGGTATTGTGGCGAAGAGTGCCTTGCAGGGCACTCTTCAATAACATAACATTACACAACATGGCATGCTGCCACAATACCCAACTGGTACGCGAAATTAATGTGACTTTTATAGTGTGACTTTAGCAAGGACGATATGGCTCCCTGATGAAGGTCCTAGGACCGAAACATGTCGGAGCGTTTTTAATGTTTTAATGTATAAATTTTATATATGTGCGGTAGTTGGAATAATAATTGAATAATTCAACAACATGCACGGTTTAACAACGAAAATAAATTCTCAATACTTCATGTCCTTGATTTCGCAATAGTCTTAAAGCCGCCAGACCGGGTTTTGAGGAAAAATTCTCAGTTTTGATTCCTGGACGGTTCGTGTGGAGTTTGTGGTGGGTTAAATGACTCTGGGACAGGTTTTTCTTCAATAATTTCAGTTTTATTGTATCGGCAAATTTCTACCGATATTCCACATTATATTAATCTACCTTTCATTGCTGCAGTATTGTCAGGGCACAGACAACACCATTCAGGAAACCACTACAGAATGACAACGCCCTTGTGGCCGTTAAGAGCGAGTGACACTGGCTCTGGTGGGTGATTTTAAGAGCAGAAAATCACGTCAGCATGGTGGCACTGTGCCACTTGTTTTACTGCTGATAACGCTTTCGGAGGGGTCTACGTGTTGAGGAATAGGAGAATGGGACTAATGCGTAGTGAAGCAGGAGGGAATTAGGTTAAAACGTCTTCGGGGCATTAATTAAACTGACAAGTAAGTAGGTCTTTTTTCATAGCCTCATTTTAGTTGCAGAATCACGACTTTTTTAGATGACTCTTTTGGGCATGTTACACGGCATGGAATGGCAAACCGGTAGGCTTAACGCTTGTATCGGGTGACAGAGCAGCTGGGACAGCTGAGTCGATGTAAGGCCTAGACTACGACATGGAAATCGAGGAATATTAGTTCGATTCCTCGTAGGGACATGAGATATTTTCTTCTCCAAAGCGTCCATTGCGGCTCTGGTTTCCACCTAGCGTGGCACTGAGTGGGTAAATGGGTTTTTTTTTTCGTGGTGGTAAATCAGCCTGGTCTTAAGTCTGACTACTCATCTTTATCTAGTGCCGAGATTAAGAATGAGTGGAGCAATATCTCCATTACTCCACGTGCGTTTGTGGCTTGTGCGAGGGAGACGTTACGGTGACCTTTCACCTCATGACAGAAGGAGACCCAGCGTAACAAAACCGTATGTTTTTTTTAGCAGATTTCGCAAGAATTTAAGACGTGTCATGCTACGGCTCATACTTTCTGCAAGTGTTGTCCGCACGTGTAGCCCCAAGTAGGCACACGTGCGGCTTTTGTCACTTCTATTTCGAGAAAACGAAGACGCAATTGAATTGTGAGTACTCGATACGGCATGGGAAAGTTTCTAAAATTAGATCTGCATTCAGTCTTACCAAAACTGCTTTAAATATTACAGTAATCGGAAATTTTGAATATCATAAATCTGTAAAGGGGAATCTGATTCAGTTTTTAATGTTTTGTACATAATTCGCACTTATTTCAATGTGCTCTCTCTTGTAGTCTAAACTTCTCGCTTAATTTTTTGTTATTCATAACGTGCATATTTCACGCATCATCCAACAGACCCTCTCCGTGATGCTCCATTTATGACATGCATCAACTCCCACATGTCTCGGCACCGATTTGTCATCAGAAATTCAATATAACAACGGTACATAAACCAACATGCCAGTATATGTTCCGCAGTTCATTGTAAGTTTAAATCATTCTTACAAGAAGGAGCGGCTGTCGTAATGACATATATACTTTTTTATAATAACACACTGACAATGGCACTTAGATGTCCAAACATGTAGGATTTTATGTATGTCATAAATGGCGTATAACGGAGTGCACTTGTTGGATGATATGTTGATTTTCTATTTGACATTTTGCTGTCAGTTAAGATGCATTTTACTAACAATTCACAGAACAGGCCTAATGTAAGTGTCATAAACTTGGAATTGCTGTATTCTAGGGCCATTCAGGGTTCTGCCGTGTCGTTTTTATAGCATATAACTCTACCCCGAATTATGCATTAGATCTCCGCGCCCAACAGGCAGCTAGGTAAGCCTTATATTGACTTCGAATGACGCAGCCCAAACTGACAATTCAGTGTTATGCATCAGACACCGAACAGTAATAAACAAAGACAAATTGCTGCAGGTGGAATACTAAGCATTAAGAAGTCACTGCAGGTTTAGTACCACGTAAATTTTAAATAAGGCCTCTTATATAAAATTCATATATAACAACTGGACTATATCGAATTTACTTCTTTATTCTAGTATTTTTTTGTACGAAGATTCTAGACTTTCGGGATGCCACTCTGCGTCATTTGATAAATATTCACCTATGTTTCGAAGGATTCTAGTGTATTAAACTTCGGGTTTAATTTCTTGGAATTTTTTACCCTTATGATGAAGGCACTAAGAGCCTTCCAAACATCGGATACACTTTTATCAGTACGCAAGACGTAACAACCAAGAAGACGTAGGTTTTCAATAACACACTTGCACGAACCTCAAACCTTGCACATTTTTTTCATTTTCTAAGGAACGAACAGGTCATACAAGAGCATATCCTTCTCCATTATTAGTCACATTCTTCAAATCATTTGCAACCTTCAGTGCACATATATCTTGTTGCTCTTAATACACAATATTGTTGGACTTTCTTACAAGTTTGATGGAATTATTTTCTGAAGCGACACGAGGAGTTCTCAGCAGTTAACACGTGTAGTTTGTACTTTCTGAACGTTACTGATTCTTGGAACTGCATATGCAGTATTTCAGCAATCATATTTCATTACAGCGCCGGAAGGTTTCCAGTAATTCATTTCAACCTTTTGTTGAGTAACTGAATTTAATCTCATGTATTAACGTGACGGTTTAAAAGTTCAATGATACCTATAATATTCATTGTTAGTGTTACCTGCAGTACAACTGCCAATTGACTTAGTACATCAATATATGTAGAATATGGAGCTCAAAAGCAGAACTCGCACAAATATTTTTTGTTTTCAAATCCTTACAATTTCGTAATTAATATTTATCTTTTGTTTGTTGTGTGTATTTTCTGAATTACAAAACCTTGGCAGGTTACCACGAGCTGGTGTTTAAGTACAATACCACAGTCTATGTATTTATCTCAGTAACGCTTCTTAATGATAATGACTTTTTAAATACAGGCGCACTGTATAAAGAAGAACTTCGAAAGAAATGTTCGCAGTAGTTGAAGTTAGACCACGTCGTCCACCTTGTTCTGGCACTTTAATATATTTTTCAGTGTTCTGTATTGCAGCAGGACATATGTGTTGCAACAGGACACATGTATTGCAGCAGGACATATGTATTGCAGCAGGACATAAGTATCACGATATGGAATTATGTTGCATCTTTTGTGAGTCTGCTTTGGTGAAAGACAAGCCGGCATGAAATGTGATAGCATCACGGTGTGAAGACATTTTGGATTTTCGCCTCAAAATACCAGGCTAGGAAAGAAATTAGAAGTACAAATGAAGGAAGGGAATGTAATTAAGACGAGTTAAAGGGAGTGTTTCATGTTAACTTACAATTTAAAACGTATAGTGAGGATTTTGTATTTATGGTCAGTATAACGTTATCGTGTGTAAACTCTCTTAATATTGTATTCATCGATGCCCATACTCATTCATACATCCATCACTAAAGCTATTATTTGCAATATATCCATTATTTATAGGTTGTGATTTTTGTAATTCAGGAAGCTTCGTAAATGTTTTTAAAGTTCCACAGTCGCAACTTGGATGGATGTGGGTGCAAATGAGTGCAAATTGGTGCAAATTAGATGGCTCAAGTATCATCATCATAATCATCATCTTCCTCGGTCACGGGTTAGGCCTTGATAGAACTGCTTCGGCCTCGTCTAATAGTCTCTTCAAAGGTCTTCCAAGTCGTCAAATATACTTAGTAGTTCATAGTTCATGCTTCATAGAAATGACAAGAATTCTTATGATTTCGCGTGAGTCGTTGGTTATTCTCTTAGACGTTTAGAACAAAGTAGATATCCATGTCTTTTTGTTGAAAATCCAGAAAATGTGTGTGTGTGTTGCTTCTGACAAATCTAATGCCCAAATATTAAGCCATCAAAATATGGACGATTTATTTTAATATTTACTGCAAACAATTCCGTGTAATTTATTAGTCAGTACATTGCTTTGTTGTGTTGTGTAGGCTGAGCGTTCGGCCTGTGAATAAAATGGAAAATAAACACATTAAATTAGAAACATGCACAGTTAAATCTGCTTTACTTCTTTAAAACTAATCTCTAAGACATTTGGCCTCTTTCCCCGTTGAGCTGAAATTGGAACAGAAATTAAAGGAGCTTGAACGAAGCCCTTTCTAGTGGCGTAAATTGTTATGGAAATTTTCTTTATATTTGTTACGATTATGTGTGCAATGATTATACATGAATAATTGCTCTGTTGTTGCCTAGAAGCCGTCCAGCTGCTGATAAACAAACATTATAATATTCCCCTTTTAAAACCACATTAAAATGACTGTTATTTTCCTCCTGAAACACAGGGTTATTCAAAATGATTGCCGGGGGTTAGACAACTTTTTGTTACATACCTTACAGGTGCTCTATATGTGCACCCTTTGTGATTATACAAACATCAACACGATAATCGAGTTCGTTCCGTATGTCAGCGGCGATGGTTTCAGTGGCGGTTCTGATTCGTACCTTCAGTTTCGGGATACTTGCGGGAAGAGCAGGAACATAAACCTGAACTTTGACGTAACCCCATAGAAAGAAATCACACGGGGTTGCATCTGGAGTGTATTGTGTATGACCCCGACAATCATTTTGAATAATCCTGTATTATGTCACGCCCTTTGAACATTTATCCTAATGTACTAAGGGTACCAGGTCTCTTTCCTGGGGTCAAGCAGTAGGGACATAACTGTGACCATCCGTCTTCTTCTAGGGCGTTGGCGAATATGAGTAGCTATGTCTGTACCTCCGCCCTGCATCCGCTTGGCTTGTGACCGGACTGTCCTAACCTTTTACCCTAAAACTTTAATGTATCTCTATTTGTTTGCGATAATATTACCTTCATATTTGACACTTCGGTGCTCTTTTGAGCCCTGGCTTGCTTGTTGCCACGGTGCCGAGAAAATTGATTTATGCGACGTGAGGACGTTATTGTCACGCCCAAACCCCAAACTAGAGAACCACATACTGTGTCTTTGTCCGGCACCTAGCTTGAACCTCCCCGGTATGGGTGATATATATAATGTGCATTGTGGAGTAATTTCAAATCGGTTTCTTAGTCTGTGGGATCGTTGAAGGTAAAGATTTGTCAAAGATGTTGACGTTTGTGTTGCTGATGATAGTAAGCTACTGGACATATTGTGGAGTAGAGTTTTGTGACTACTGCCTACGTGTTGCCTTAAAACTCTGACTAATTAAATTTCAGACATCTAATGTAGGTAATCATCCGTGAAAAAGAAAGTTGTTCCAAGTTTCTCGTTAGTGATCATATTCTTATTAAATTCAGCCTGTCTTCACTGGTTTCACTTGCAGGTTTGTAAAGCTTTCGACACCTTATTTGTCATGTAGCAGTCTGTTGCTAATAAGTGGTAATGGCGAACATGTGTTTTGAAAGAATGTGTTACGCCTAATGACAATTCTATGAAATTAATATCTGCATGTGAGCAGGTATGTATATATGTATATATTTATAAATACAACATGCATTTGTAATATTAACACGTGCATACCGATACACAGAAGTGAACGAAATGATGAACATTCAGAATGGAAGTTCTGGAAATTACCTGTTATACCTCATCGTATCCAGGATTTTAACCAACATTCAGCCCTTTCCTTCCTTCCCCTTCTGTACTGTTGAACTGCCCTGTTAGGATCACATTACCAACTTGCTGCTAGTTGTTTAGCTGAAAACGAAGGAAAGAGAATATTTTGTTGAAAGATGATTGGACTCTACCTCTTACCAATTACGAGAATAAACGTAATTTTACTTCCCGTTTTGGGGAAAGGGTTCAATAAAATAAGGCCGGCTTAATTCTACTTCGGATACAGGATTTCCTGGGGCTTCGATATCTGGGATATCCCGAACAGGACTGGTTATTTTTGGGATTTTGTGTCAAAATCACGCTGCTCCTTATTTCAAGTAGGTTCACGAAATATATTTTTTGTTGGCTCATAATTCAGGGCAACTTTAGGAAACTTGCCCTGACGCGAATGATGTAAAAGAGTGAACTTAATGTAGAAGACTACAGTACAGTGTTTAGTTTATGTGGTTATTTATGACCAGGGTACTTCTAAAAGTAGAGCCTTAAATAATCAAGTTCTAATGTACACTACACAGAACATAATGACTCGAGGGTTTTGTTTCTCACAGCGTCTGGGATATTTTGTTTGGTTGACTGGTAAAAATTTTCTGACGTTTCGCCGGATCATAATGCCTTCAACTTCAGGATCAAGGAGTTGGCAATCATTTACCGGCCGACGCGGCTTAACATTGAAAAAGACACTATTTTTCAGATATTTATTATACTATGCGAACTAGGCGAAATACAACACTTCCAACTGTTTTTTCGAAATAAAACAATGATATAGGTTCATGGTTAAGGGGTATGATGAACCGAACTACTATCTGAGGACAGTGAAGTCAGAGGACTAAGCATCAAGGATATTAGTATGTGAAAACACTTTTTGTGAGAACCGATAAAAAACGTGAATTTAGTTCCTGTTAGTTGGAGACTGAAATAAGCAACATTTTTTCCAGTTTATCAGCCTGTAATTCAGAATCTGAGACACAAACGCGTGACACTATACGAAAGGAAATTGAAGAGAGAATTTTCACGGAAGAAAGAAACTTCTGCAGTTCGTAACATGCAGGATAATTCCATTGAAATGTAATTTGAAAATCTGGTATTTCCCGTTCATAGTAGCGTTTCCCACACATAAGATACCACTGCTATTGTTACAAATTATAGCTCTCGAAGGACATTTTTACATAATTACTTCACTGAATATTGGCGGTTTCACAATTTTCGACAAGAATCGGGACAACAGTACCGACTGAGCAATACGTTTCTCCCTCTGTCGTTTGTTGGCTTCGTCTTCTGTTCTGTCCTCAGCTATTATTAGTAATAATTGTTCACACATAACATACAACATCCAATTAGAAAAAAGGCACTATTCTATGCATATGTACCGCATGTGATTTTAACTTGTGTGTATTTTAAGTAAACATTTAACCATAATTTTATGTTTATGGTTCCGTGCATCTCTGATCTATATTAATAATTGTCAAACGAGATGCAACACAAAGCAGTCTATTTATTATTGTGCAAGTTCAATCTACATGTTTCGGGTGTCAACCACACCCACACGCAGTTGTTCTGACTCCTTTGTTTCGATAGTCTTTATCCCCTCAGTTCATATCTGTGACAATTAAAGTAATTTGTTTTATGAGAAAAATCATACATTTTCATTTCCTAGGCTTGTTTGAACATTTGTGCCAGGAGGGAACGGCAGTTTTATATTTTGCGAGAGAATTTCAGTATGGCCTTGACAGCGTGCGGCTGAAATTGGTACTTTAAAGGCGAAAACTCGTTTCTTCTTGGCCGTCCAGCGTACCTTCCAGATTGAAGCACCGTAACTTATGCTACCGTTTCTAGGGGTCCGTGTTATCGACCAAACACAAAACAGCAGGGAAGTAGCAAGGCGCAAGCTATCGTCCATCCCAACGGCTTCGACTTCCAGTTATTACCACTTGGCTGTGCTAGTCTCTTGCAAGCTGGCGCAACTGGTGGAATATTTATGAAACACAAGTTTATATTGCCCCCTCCCCCAAGTTTGTGGATGTCGTAACAATAATCATTTAAGAGCAAAATTTGAATCACACTGTGCTGGATGTGAAATTTGGCATCACGTCATTTGTATTCTATGTAGCTTAATTCCATAAGAAATTATTTATCTTTTCTCCCCTCCATGTAAATGGATCAGTATTACAATGTACTTGTAATATGGAATAAATTAATGTGATTCACTGAGCAACTTATATTTTAACATGTTGCATATATTCAGATGCTGTAAATAATCTGTGTTGGATGACGGTGGAAAGGACGATGCATGGGGAACTATATATTGATATTTATCGTATTTATATATCACCCTCTTTACTACGATAATCAAGTCAAATGAACGAGTTTAGTGTAGCATGTAGAAAGCGCAGGACAGACGTGAATCGCACAGAAAATTTTAGTCTTAAAGGAACAGACCGTTTGGTGCCGTTTTGGAACTGATAAAAATAACGTCATATTTTTTGTACCGTGCACTGTGATGCAATTATGTAATGTTAACCAACAAAATGCAATTCTTAAAAATAAGACAATTATAAATGAATTAAAACATTAATTGGAAAAGTGCATTTATTGTTAACGTTACATAATTGATAAAAATAATTTTAAAATAAATCTTTAAAAAATGGGGTTGGAATGTGTGTACTGGATTCATCTGACTGGGGTTAGGGATCAGTGACGGACTGCTGTGAACGCGCAATGGAACTTTGGATGTGGGGGGAATTCCTTGATTATCTTCTCGTGAACGATTCTGCTCCGTATAGGGCGTCGATGTGTGAGTGAGTGTGTGAATGTGTGTTTGAGTGGATTTGTTCACACGTCAATAACCACATTACCGCCACCACCAAAGTCATCGCAAATAGACCTTGAAAAATGCAGTTGTATGCCGGCCAGATGGAAGCTAATTTTTGAGCTCGGAGTTGAAGCACATAATGGGAATTTGTAATAAGAGGACGTAAAAACCGTTTTACTTTAGTATGGAGGCCGTGATACAAAAATGTTATAAGACAATTTATATCGTAATATAAATTTTTTACCGTATTTTTACCGGAGTATTGTCACTTACAACATTCAAAAGGACTTTTCCATTCTCACTGTGTTTAAAAACAAACACCACGTTGCGGAAGCTACCCGGATAAAGTTTTTGTAAATGTTGGTGATATTACTCAGGAAATTATTAATTGTATAATTTATTTCAATATTTTTATAATTTCCTTTTTTATTAGACAGCACCCGTTACAAGACGCACACTTCAGTTAATAAGGTGAAACTAGGAAACAAATTTGTGTATTACAGTAGGAAATGTCAGTGTTCGGTATGATACTACGTGTCACTATACACAATCAATAAAACAAAACGAAATTAAATCAAACAAATGTATCTGTTTTCTGTCTCATTTTGTTGTGTGTCCCAATCACCCGCCTAGCACAGCGAATGTGAAATCTTTTTCATATCGCTTTGATATCTGGACAGTCGAGGTCAGAAATGTCCCACTAATCATATAATCATAAAACTGATTTTTAATGCAGCATTTTTGGGATGTCAATAACCGAATATTCAACAATATCAACGATACAAACTTACAGCTTATTTTCCTTGGAGGTCATTTTCAGGAAGTTTTTTGAGGAGCAAAATTGAACACAGCTAAAATAGTGAATGATTTCGTATCTCTCTTTATACCATAATATTATTTGATGGTGAAATTATGACATACTGTGTTTATTCTTCAAGCCTGCTTCACGCACTCAAGACATTCTCGCGCGTAAGGACATTTGCTATCAACCCAAGTATGGAAAGATATTTCCGAGTACGTTCTGTTGAGCTTTATTCAAACGGTATAATATTTAGACCTCTATTATTAGACTTCACTAAATGTAAGACTTGATTTGATTTCAGATATTAAAAATGTGAAGAATTCTATCCTAGAACTGTGGAATTACAGTGCTTTTTCTTTTAAATTTTGTGTTAACGAGATTCGTCGAGAACAAAAATCTTGCTGACTTAATGCCGCTCCTGCCATCTCTGTTCGACCGTTGAACTACTTTCACTTCGCAACTCAATATCGTGACGTCTCTGGTTGATTGATGTGAATTAATCTTGCCTTTGTAGACCCCCAAACTTAGCTCTAATATAAAGTAAATTTTAAACACATAATTCTTGTTTAGTGGCATATAGTCGTAGAGAAGGCGGTGTTACATAAATCGTGTTTGGTTAGAAATGCATAGTGTTTGCAGATCCATTTCTATAGAGATGCTAGTACATCGCTAACTTTTTATCTTACGTGCGTATTCTGGAAGCAAACTTGGTGACAATCTAGCTCTTTATTTTGTATATATTTAGGTTAGAAAGTTAAGTGCTGCATTTCTAAAACAGGCTACAAAATCTCAGTTTTATTTCCCACAAAACGCCGTTTTAATTCTTGACGTTACGAATCTTTTTCAGTTCCACAAATTGTCACGTCATTCCTAAAGCGTACTGTAATAATTAAATATTCCTTTCATTGTTGAGAGGTCAGAGGATCCTAAATTTGTTGTCGTTAGTGTCGTTTCAAAATACTAAGTGTTTGTGTCTGCCATTTCTTATTGCTGATTTCAATAAATGTCAAATGTTGGTTAAAATCGGCCAGCTGGCATAGTAGTTGTATTGAGTTTCATGTCCTTAACCTTTTGGCGCCGGAATTATTATTTTTTTTTAATTTTAGCACATCCTGTATATAAAATGTGAATAACACAGGAACCAGATACGTTAGAATTATGAAATAAACTGCATTTTGAAGACAAAGAAACGGAGAGTATATACCGTGTTTAAAATATTCAGTACCTATTTTTGTTGAATAAATATATAAAATGCAAATTTAGAGGTTAGCGGTGCGGTACGACCACTATAGTTGATATTAGGCGTCAAAGGGTTAAAAGTACACTGTTGTCCTTGCGAAAGGAAACCTCTAATTCACGGAAAACGCATCGCATTTTACCACAAGGACGAACCGATTACTAATGCTGGAAAGAATTTATCTTTATGTGGGAACCATGTGAACGCCGTGAGCGGGCCGAAGTTAGATTTGTGAAAGGAAAAGAATCTGGTATACAGAGAGTGCCTAAAATGTTTGGGAAGATTTAGGAATTAATTCCCCACAATAAAGCAGACACAACAAAGTATGCTCGCAAACACGCGTTTTTCGGGGTTCACCTCAACAACATGTTGTTCCAGTCTTTCAGAATTTTATCTACGGGGACACTTCAAAACAGTTGTCAATTTACCTCCAATTAAAAATGAAGAGAAACTACACCAGATCATTTTCGATGTCTGTAAAACCACTTGAAACCGCCCTGTGACCTTGAAATTGTGCTACAGTACGTTATCAGACAAATCAATGAGTGCACTCATTCAGGTGGATGATATTTTAAACATTGGTGTGAATTGTGACTTGATAAACAAAAAAAAAAATACAACAGTTACAAAATTCGGAACGAGCATTTTAAATATATCGTTTCAGTTAAAATAAAATATTAAATAGTTAAGTTATTTATTGTTGAATGTGAGCTGTCAATTACACTCAACAACCACTCACTGACGGACGTACGTTGTACGAATTTTTTCCTGGTTTTGCTTTGAAGAACTCCTGAAATTTGTTTAGACATTTAAGGTACTCGTTGTGTGGAATAACTAAAGTGCATTTAAGGAACTTTATTTGACGGCTAAGTTACTCTACTCCATGTCCGCTCATGCAGAAGATAACAAACACCAAAAAGCTTATCATAATATAACCTTTCCCTCTGACCGCACTCACCGACCAAACTATTTCTGTACTTTTAGATACATGCACAACTTTTACTGTTATTTTGAAGAGCTTCTTCCTCGGTCATGTGGGCCGGGTAGCTCAGTCGGTATAGCGACTGACTGCGGACTGGACGGTCCAGGATCGAATCCCGGCGGGACGAGATTTTCTGCCCTTCCAGACCGGTCCTGGTGCCCACCCAGCCTCCTGTAAATGGGCAACGGGTCTTTCCCGGGGGTAAAGTGCGGCCTGGGCGTGCTGCTGACCACTCACTCCCTTCTAGTGCCGCGGTCATGGAAGAGTAGATCTATACCTCTACCCATCCCCTGGGCCACACCGGACCTGTAACGGGATCACTTTACCTTTACTTTACCTTCCTCGGTCATGGTTATGATACTATGAAAGTATAGCATTGCGCTGCATAGAAATAACTGTACTGAAAATTTTCTACGCTCTGAAGTACAGTTCAATTTCCTGCATCGGTTTTGAAATCCCTTGTTTCGTCCCTGCGTCATTGGTTGATGAAATATATGATCCTGTTTGCTCTGATGGCATTCATCCTTTACCGTGTCCACATACAGTTAGCAGTAGTGCAACACTCCTTTATGGACGTTGGAACAGCCGGATTAAGCGTCTAGAAAATGTTTATCCTGTTTAATCCACATGAAATTAGTTTGAGAGCAGGCCCAGCAGGCACAAAAAGGCGATTCGAAGGGTAATAACCCCAGTCTTGATCGTAACCTTCTATACATACGGATTATACATTACATACAGTTATTACTTGAGGATTGTTTGCTTGTGCATCTTCCTCATGAAATAATGTGGAATGCCAACTTGATGCAACAAGGTAATTTTATTGATATATTCTTAGCTTGACATGTTTCGGGCACATACGCACACCATCAGGAGCATTAGATGTTGAGTTGCAGCATATGATTTTCTGCACCGAGTTTTTGGATGGGTGGTGGTCTTGAGAGCCGCTGCTTAGGTAGTGTGTGCGGTGCGGATGGTGCTGTGCTGTGCACCATCCGCACAGCACACACTACCTAAGCAGCGGCTCTCAAGACCACCACCCATCCAAAAACTCGGTGCAGAAAATCATACGCTGCAACTCAACATCTAATGCTCCTGATGATGGGCGTATATACCCGAAACATGTCAAGCTAAGAATATATTAAAAAAATTACCTCGTTTCATCAAGTTGGCATTCCTCATTATTTCACAGTTCTTACTCTTCTCACAGACTGAATGGAAAGTAAAATAGAATTGGCGTGAATAATTTTATTCTTAAAAAGTTAAATTTATTGGAGATGTGATGATTTGATGATTTACAGGACTCTTGTTGTTAAGTGTCAGTGTAAGAATAGTACAGTGCAAGAATACTATCTTGTAAAAGGTTTAAGCGAGCCTCTTTTAAACGTTCGTTCCAATAAACCAGCCTACAGTTTGTCATTAGCATGGACAGTGTAATCTGCAGATTACTCTCAACTGAACAACCAAGCGATTAATTCCATGAAGCAGGATCTATCTCAGACTATAATGTCCTCTTGCCCAGTCCAGACGTCCCATGCTTTATACGGATCACGGAAGTTCATTACCATGTGCACAAGAGCTCAAATAATTAACTTTTAAGTCATTAAGCCTATAGTTTACTGACCTTTATTAAAGAAATCTAAGATCTCTAATAAAATTTGTGCACTGTAAGAGATGGGATCGAAGTGCCTTTACGTAATGGATATTTTCGGAAACTAAATATTCCCGTTAGAATAAGAGGCCATGGTTCAAACCTAAACCTTACCCTCTGATTACAGTGTTGTATCAAATACATACTTCTCAACTACATTTTTTGTGATCTTTCATTATTCATTGCTGCCAGTATTGATATGTTTCATGCATAAAAGTCCGAATATATGGAATACTTTGAAGTACTATTGAGACCTATGCTTTGGTCTGGCTAACCTTGAGAAATGCCACGTAGATTTTGTTCTGCAAAATCATTAAAGAAAATCTGTGCTTTATGGCACATATGTAGAAATTGACTCATAAAATATAAAATTGTTTTTCCTGGCAACATTTAAATATACTGGAAACCAAAATTTAGTACATAAGCTCTCAAAACGTTTCAGAGAAGAAGAATGCAAATAGATCGATGGAAATTGTAACAGTCTGATGTGTAGTCGTAGGCATACTTGTTGACTGGTTTTAACCAAACTTGATATGAATATTTCCCAAAATCATTGGCAATAAGACGGCGGTCGCACAAAATTATGAGGTAGAATTAACCCTTTTCCTGCTAACGTGGAAAATATGGTGATCTCTTAATAATGCCAGCAAATGGCAGATGGGATTTAATTCGGCGTTTAAGGGGTTAACACTAAAATCACCGAGAAGGTGTATGGTTAAATTTGAAAATGTATGAAAATCATGTGACTTCAAAGTATTTGTAATATATAAAAACGTTCTAATTGACGAGCGTCTAAAATTTTTCGCCTTTCGGTTGTTAGCGTAAATTAAAGGAATACTAAACCTAGATATTCTAAGTTTGGTGCGGAGATAGATCCGTACCGTCACTCAGAATCTACTAATCCCTGTATTTCAAATGTACCGTCACCCAGAATGTACCATTCCCTGTATTCCAAATGTACCGTCACTCAGAATGTACCAATCCCTGTATTTCAAATGTACCGTCACTCAGAATGTACCAATCCCTGTATTTCAAATGTACCGTCACTCAGAATGTACCAATCCCTGTATTTCAA